>Ga0222623_10000168_pt1 | contig 18366 bp, 19 predicted proteins | sample PLMtaG_FD_177336 | JGI IMG/M metagenome (GOLD analysis project Ga0222623, IMG submission 177336) | Groundwater sediment microbial communities from an aquifer in East River, Colorado, USA - PLM2_30_coex | ecosystem: Environmental > Terrestrial > Soil > Riparian zone | place: USA: East River...
TCTTCCGGGGGCCGGACTCCGAGGAGCTCGCCGTCAAGCGGGTGGCAGCAGGCCCCGGGGACCGGGTCCCTTACGCCGACGGGTATCTCATCCTCGGGCCCGATGAGGCGTGGCTGCTATCGGACGCCCACGACGCCGAACTGATGGCGGCGGGGCTCGGCGAGCCGGTCGACTCGCGACGCTACGGGCCGGTGCCGGTCGAGCTTCTCATCGGCCGGGTCTGGTTCCGCTACGCGCCAATCGGCCGGATCGGACGCATCGCGCGAACCCGGTGAGCGTTGCGATGTCTCGCGGAGCCATACTCCGGGCATGACCGATTTCGACCCGCAAGAGCCGCTTGCCGGCGCCCCCGACCCGTGGGACTTCTGCCCCCAACCTTCGGTTCGCGAGGGGCCGCCCTATCACATGACCGAGATGATCGCGGCTGAGCCGTTCATCGCTCGCCGGATTCTCGACCGGCTTTCGGATCCGCACGATCCGGCTGGGCAGCTTGCCGGAGCCATCGGCCAGGCGGCGAGCGCCGGTGAGCCGATCGTGGTAACCGGCTGCGGCACGAGCGAACACGCCGCCCTCGCCATGGTCGAGATCCTGACCGAAGCGATTCGCGCGGCCGGGATGCACGGCGGCGTCGGCTCCGTGATCGCAGCGCAGGCCTTCGAGCTTGCCCTCGATCCGCCGTCGCGGGGGCTCGTCATCGGGGTCTCCCACGAGGGCGGCACCGGGGCAACGAACCGAGCCATTGCCGGAGCCGCGGCCGGGGGTGCTCGGACGGCGATGATCACCGCGAGCGGCCGGTCGCCCGGCGGTGAGCTCGCCGAAATCACGGTCGAAACGGTCGAGCTCGACCACAGCTGGTGTCACACGGTCGGCTATACCTCGCCGATGATCGCTGCGACGGCCATCGGAGCCCACCTTTCCGCCCGACCCGTGGCGGCCGAGGATATCGTCGCGCTTCTGGCGGCGGGCGCACGGGACGAGGCTGGCGCAGAGGCGATAGCGGCGCGCGTAGCCGATGCACGGACCTTGCTCGTGATCGCTTCGGGCGCCGATCGACCGGCCGCGCGGGAGCTGGCGATCAAGGTCGAGGAGGCCTCGTGGCTGCCGACCACGATGCGCGACCTGGAGACGTTCCTCCACGGCCACCTACCGGCGACCGACGAATCGACCGGCCTGATCCTCATTCTCAGCGATCGCGACGGGAGGACGGATCGGCTGAGCCGGGCCCGCGAGGCTCTTGCCGCGGCGCGGGTGCTCGGCCTCCGAACGGCCGCGATCCTCGCCCGCGACCTCGACGAGGAGATCGAGCCGTCGCTGACGCCCGCGGGTCGATTACTCGTCGACGAGGGGCCTTCCCTGCCGGCGCCGGTCGCGGCGTTGCTGGGCACCGCGACGCCGCTGCAGCTCCTCACCGAACGGATTGCCCGCGCCCGAGGCACGAACCCGGACGCGATCCGCCGCGACGACCAGCGCTACCGCGACGCCGCCGCCGCGGCGGAATAGTTACGGAGTAGTCGCCGCAGGGGCGGCCTAGAAAAGCGCCTCGGCCATTAGGTCGATCATGTCGAGGTCGCGGGGCAGGAAATCCTGGAGCATGATCCGCTGCGCGCCGGCTTCTTCGAACCGGGCGACCATCGCTCGGGCCTGATCCGGCGTCCCAAGGATCCAGCGCGGCTCGCGCGCGTCGATCCAGTCCTCGCCCCCGGCGTCATCGCCGAACGCGTCCAGGAGCGCCCGCTTGCGCCGGTCCACCTCGTCCGCGTCGCGGCCGATGAGCACGCCCGCCATCGTCGATCGCGTCATCGTCGCCGGATCCCGCCCGATCGCCTCGCAGGCCGCCGCAATTGCCGCGTACTTCTCGCGGGCCACGTCCGGTGACGAAGACGAGAGATTGAACTCGTCCGCGTAGCGCGCCGCGATCCGCATCGACCGCGGCGTCCCCCCGCCACCGACGAGGAGTCGCGGCCGCGCGGCGCCGTTCGGGAGGCGCGGGCGGCCAGGCGCGTCGACCGGCTTCGGGTAGAACTGGGCACCCTCGATCCGCAGCTGGTTGCCGGTGTACGACCAACCGTCCGGCTCGCCCCACAGCCCGTGGAGGATCGCCAGGCTGTCCTCGAGGAGGTCGGCTCGCTCGTTGATGGGCGGAAACGGCAGCCCGAGCTGGCGGTGCTCTTTGTCGTTCCAGCCGGCGCCAAGCCCGAACTCGATTCGGCCGCCCGACATCTCGTCGACCGTGGTCACGACCTTGGCGAGGTTACCGGCGTGGCGGAACGTCACCGGGGAAACCAGGACCCCGAGCCCGATCCGCGACGTCTCTCGGGCCAGCCCGGCCAGGACCGCCCACGCGTCGGTGGTCCGCTCCCCCGCGGGTCCGGGGAAGCTCTGATAGTGGTCGGACCGGAAGAACGACTCGAAGCCGGCAGCCTCGGCACGGCGGACGATCGCCAGCTGCTCGTCGTAGGTCAGGCCCTGCTGGGCCTCGATCATCAGAGCGAAACGCACGCTCGGCCTCCCTCGAAGTCGTGTTGTTGATGATCCATGTTGACGCGATGATTGCCTGCTGTTAGATTATTCACTTCATGCGAACTATTGACACATCGACAAGTGTCGACGCCGAAGCCGCCAAGTCGCGGATCGCCTCGGGCATCCACGACATGATCGCTGGATTCCGGTGCGCGGGCACGGGCCGTCTCGTCAAAGCCGGGGTGAGCATGACCCATATGCACGTCATGTGGCTGCTCCAACATCACGGCGATCTGCCGATGAGCCGGATGGCCGAGCTGCTCGACGTGTCATTCAGCAACGCGACAGGCATCGTCGATCGAATGGAGGAACGCGGGCTCGTCGAGCGCGTCCGCGTGCCAGACGACCGGCGGGTCGTCCTCGTCCGGATGGGCGAGGGGGGCAGGCAGGCGCTGGAGGAGACCGAGGCCGTCAAGCAGGACCGCCTTCAGGCCATCCTCGGGCATCTGGACAAGACCCAGCTGAATCGCGTTGCGACGGCGCTCGATGACATTCGAGGGGCGGTCATCGAGGAGTTCGGCCCGGACTACCTCGTCGGCCACGACCACCTTCACCCCCAGACCCCAGGAAGGGACTAAGACTCATGGAATCCTTTCCCGCCCAGAACGGCGGGTCCACTCCCAGCGTCGACGAAGACCCGGCCCTCGGGCTATCCCAGCGCGCCAAACTCGAAATCCTCGGGGCAGTGCTGCTAGGGCTGTTCCTCGTCGCCCTCGACCAGACGATCGTCGGCACGGCGTTGCCCCGGATCCTTACGGATCTGGGTGGCAATGACCTGTACACATGGGTCGTCACGATCTACCTGTTGACGAGCACGATCACCGTCCCGTTCTACGGCAAGCTCTCCGACCTCTACGGACGGCGACCGATGCTGATGATCGGCATCACGTTGTTCCTCGTCGGGTCGGTGTTGTCCGGCCTGAGCCAGGAGATGTGGCAGCTGATCCTGTTCCGCGGCATCCAGGGCCTCGGAGCCGGCGCCCTCTTCCCGATCGCCCTCGCGGTGATCGGTGACCTCTTCACTCCTGCCGAACGCGGTAAGTACCAGGGCCTCTTCGGAGCGGTGTTCGGGATTTCCTTCCTGATCGGACCCGGACTCGGCGGCTTCCTGACCGACACCGTCAGCTGGCATTGGATCTTCTTTGTCAACCTGCCGATCGGCATCATCAGCCTGTTCGTGATCTGGCGGCTCCTGCCGACGATCAAGCGGACTGGTGCGTCCCGCAACTTCGACTATCTCGGGGCATCGATCTTCACGGTCGCCATTGGCTTCCTTCTCGTCGGACTGACGAACAAGGCAGGCACCCACCTCGTCAATGGGCTGAAGGTTCCGAACGACTGGACCGAGCTAACGGTGGGTGGCTTCATCCTGATCGGGTTGATCGGCAGCGCGCTGTTCGCGTTTGTCGAGTCGCGGGCCAAAGAGCCCATCGTCCCCATCGATCTATGGCGGAACCGGACCTATGCCTCGTCGATCCTCTCGACGTTCCTGGTCAGCTTCGGCTTCTTCGGGGCGATCATCTTCCTGCCGCGATGGCTACAGGCCGTCCGGCACGAGTCCGCGACGAGTTCCGGCTATCTGATCTTTCCGATGTTGATCGGGCTTATCGGCAGCTCGATCGTGGCCGGCGCCCTGGTGTCGCGAACCGGGAAATACAAGGCGATCATCCTCGCCGCCCTTGTTTCGATGACGGCGGGCATTGCCCTCATGACCCAACTCCGGGCCGACACGGAGTATCCGGCGCTCTTCTTCTGGATGTTTGTTGCCGGCCTTGGGATCGGCCCGACGCTGTCGGTGTTCACCATCGTCGTCCAGAACGCGGTGCCGTTCTCGAAGCTCGGCGTCGCAACCAGTAACCTGACGTTCTTCCGGCAGATCGGGGGGTCTGTCGGGCTCGCCATCGCCGGTACGGTCTTCGGGCAAGGCCTGGCTGAGAAGCTGCAGCCGGCCCTCATCCCGATCGGTATGCAGGCGGTCGCGGCGGCACCACCCGACCAGCAGGCCGCGCTCGGTAGCTTCCTTCAAAGCCCGGCACTCCAGAATATCGACCTGAACGATCTGACCGGCGTTGGAAAGAGCTTCGGGACGGCAATCGTGAACGCTTCACCGGAACAGCTCCATCCAACCCTTCAGGCGTTCGTGCCTCAGCTCGATCAAGCGTTCGCTAACGCAATGAGCCTGGCGATCGCCCAAACATTCTGGATCGGTGTGGCGGCAGCGGCCCTGGGGTTCGTGGCGGCCCTCTTTATGCGTGAGCTGCCGCTCCGATCGACGACCGGCGCTCCGGCTCCGGCGGCCGCCGGCGGTCAGGATCGCCCTCGACCCCCGGTCCCCGCCTCCGACTGACCCTCGCTCCCTCCTCTCGGCAACGGCCCTCGGCTCGGCAACGAGCTCGAGGGCCGTTGTTCGTCCGTGCGCTAGCATCGACTCGTGGATCCAGTCCCCGCCCCGTTCCCACCGCGTTTGGCCGTGCCCTGCGCCGCGGACGCTCCATTCGAAGCGGTCATCGATGCCGCCGACCTGCCGCTCGGTGCGATGCGGCGCGTCTCTCGCGGCGACCTGGACCTCCTCATCGCCCACACCCCGAACGGCATCGTCGCGGTCGACGATCGGTGTCCCCACATGGCGGCGCCCCTCTCGATCGGGCAACTGGACGGCTGCGTGGTCGCCTGTCCGCTGCATGAGGGCCAGTTCGATCTCTGCTCGGGCAATCCGGTCCGCATGCCGACGACCGGCGGGCTCGACCCGGACGGCGTCTACCATCCGACCTGGTCGCCGGCCGGTCGCGAGCCGAAGGTCGACCCGCCCGGCCTGAAGGCGGAGGCCCGGCGTCTCACCCGCGTTCGGCGGTTCCGCTACTACCCGGTGCGGGTCGCGGCTGGCCGGATCGAGGTCGCGGTCCCCATCGCGGTCGAAGGCTAGGGCAGGCCGCGACAGCGCGACGCCTAGCGCAGCTCGGCCTCCGACGGGATGTCGTCGTGGGAACGGGCAGCATAGGCGCGGACGATCCGGACGACTTCGTCGGCATCGTCGGTCAGCTGCAGGAGGTGGAGGTCGGCCTCCGAGATTGCACCGGCGGGGAGCTGGACGTCGCGCATCCAGTCGAGCAGGCCTTTCCAGTACGAGCTGCCGACGAGCACGACGGGAAAGTCGCGGACCTTGCCGGTCTGGATCAGGGTGAGTGACTCGAACAGCTCGTCAAGCGTCCCGAATCCGCCCGGCAGGATGACAAACGCGTCGGCGTACTTCACGAACATCGTCTTGCGGGCGAAGAAATAGCGAAACTCCACACCGAGATCGACGTACGGGTTGAGCCCCTGCTCGTGCGGCAGCTCGATGTTGCAGCCGACCGACAGCGCGCCGCCCTCGCGACAGCCACGGTTCGCCGCCTCCATGACGCCGGGGCCGCCGCCGGTGATGATCGCGAAGCCGCTCTCGGCCAGCTTCCGGGCGATGGTTCGGGCAAGGTCGTAGATCGGTTCTGTCTCGTCCACCCGGGCGGAGCCAAAGATCGTCACCGCAGGCCCGACGGCGGCAAGGGCGTCGAAGCCCTCGACGAACTCGGACAGGATGCGCAAGGCTCGCCATGGGTCGCTGTCGACGAAGTCGGGGCGGCCGACCGGTGACCGCTCGAGGAACTGCTCGTCCTCGGTGGCCTTGGGCTTGCCGATCCGCTCGGCTGCGTCGTGGCGCATGACGATTCGGCCGCTTCGCCGCTCGGCGGGGGCCGGAGTGGCGCCCTTCTCGCCCGCCGCGGGACCCGCGCCCTGCCCAGCATCCGCCTCAGGGGTCGGCGATGTCGTCTGGCCCTGGTCGGCCGGCGGGTCGCTCATCGCGCTAGCATGCCAGCGGGTCACGACAGCCGCACGGGAAGCTCGCTGATCAGGCCTGGTCCATCGCCCGCATCCGCCGCAGTTCGGCCTCTGCGTACGCTCGCCTCACTCGCGGGAGCGACGCGCCGAAGGCCATGGCAAGGATCACCCCGGGCACGAACAGCAGGAACACGACGCCCGGTGGCTGGCCGGCAGGGATAGCCGCGACTGACGCGGCGATCAGAACTGCGCCAAGGACGGAGGCCGCAGTCATGACCGGCAACACGAAGCGCCGCCCGCGATTGCGGCTGACGAGCACGCCGACGAGCGCTCCGAGCAGCCCGATCGCCGATCCGAGAGCGGCGCCGACGACCCCGACGGCTCGATCCGGCAGCCACGCGCCACTACCGGCCTCCGCCAGTCGAACGACCTCGAGCGGCCCGATCTCGACGGTGCCCGACCCCGGGAGGACGACATTGATCTCGAGCCGACTCGGGGGAGCCGCTCCCTCGAGAAAGAACGGCAGCTCGAACGGGCGCCAGTCCGACGTCCCGGTCACGACGGCCATCGGCCCTTCCGTTCCAAGCGTCCGCGAGAAATAGCGGCCGCCATCGGCAAACACGCTCCACATCTCGAGGTAGCCGCTGCCGGCGACATCGGAGTAGCGGACGCGGCCACGAACCGAGAACCCGACTCGACCGAGGTCCGGCGCGTCGACGGCGATCAGCGGAAACAGGCCACCGGACTGGTCCGCCGACACCAGCGCGTTCCCGTCGACGACCTTGCCGGAAACAGGTGCACGCGTAGACCAACTGATCTCCATGACCGGCTCCTGGGCGGCGACGGTACTCGACATGGTCAAGGCAACCAAGGCGGCGATGGCCGCCGCGCGGGCGAAACGGGCCTTCACTGCACCGCGCCCTCGCTCCGATGAGCCAGCAATAGCGTCCGGAACGTGTCGTCGTCGAGCCGCCCATCCGCATAGAGCATGCGAAGTCGGAGCTCGAACGGCCCCGCTTCGGTGTGCTCGTCGATCAGTCGCACCTTGTCGATGAGCCGATCGAGCCGCAACCTGATCGTCGGATAGGAAATCCCGTACTCCGTCGCCAGTTGCTTGAGGGTCCCAGATGAGAGGAGGAATCGCTTGAGGAACGCGAGGTCCTCGGGAGAGAGGTAGTCGATCCATCGTTTCTGTCCGTCCGATGCCATGCAGCCCTCGTTGCCGAGTGCAAGAAAACTAATGTGAACATGAACTATATTGAGAACTAAACGGAAGTCAAGCTTCATGTTGTTGATAGCGGGGCGCGCCTGCACCGGTCGACGACAGACGCGGAAGGGCACGGCTAGGATGGATCGAAGGAGGCACGATGGAGCGCCGCCACCAAATACGCACGCTCGGCGGGGTGATTATCGTCGCCACCGGCGCCGTCTGGATCGGTCAGGGCAGTGGCCTGTTGCCCGGCAGCAGCTTCATGGTCGGCGATCCGCTGTGGATCGTCTTCGGGGCGCTCGCGATCGCCGTCGGCATCGGCTTCATCTGGGTCGGCCTTCGCGCTCGGGGGTGAACCACGACTTCCAGGTCGCGTCCGCTGGCCCGGCCGTGACCGCCTCGCCGAACCGGACGAGAGGGAGCCGCAACAGGCGTGAGTCGGCGAGGAGCCACTCGACGATCCCGGCCTCGTCCATCGTCAGGTAGCCGAGCCCCGCGTCGCGGTACGCGCGGCCGGCGGTGTCGAGCAGCGCCTCTGCGCCGAGCCGCTGCACGAACCGCCGCAGCTCGCCCGGCGAGATTGGCTTGCGGCGGAGATCGACGAGGTGGACCTCGGCGCGGCGCTCCTTGAAGAACCGGATCGCCGCTCGGGTCGCCTGGTCCTTCTCGAGGCCGAAGATCTGGACGCGCGGCGCGGCGGCCGGAACGGCCGGATTCGGAGCCATGTCGCGGAGGGTAGCGGTCGGTCGGCGCCGCCGCCGGGTACCATCACCTGACAGGAGGTGCCCGGTGACGGTCTGGTTCACGGTGAAGCTCGACGATCGGCCAGGCGCGCTCGCCCGGATGGCCACCGCCCTCGGCGAGCGCGGCGTGAATATCGCCGGGATCGTCGGGATCGCCGAGGACACCAACGGCGAGCTCATGCTCGAGACGAGCGACCCGGCGATCACCCGCGAGACGTTCGACGCGCTCGGCCTGGCCTACGAGGCCCACGATTCCGAGGCCGGCGGCGATCCCGGCCGGATGTCGATCGCCGACATCACCTCGCGCTGACGCGGGCCAACCCGATGCCCCGGCGGACGCCCGCCGACACGTCCGCTGTCGCCCTTCGCGTCGATCATGTCGACCGACCGGAGGCGATCGCAGCGATCGCTGCCCGCGTTGCCGCCGCCGGCGGCCGAATCCGGACGCTGTCGACCGTTCGGCGTGTCGCCGCGCACGGCGGAGCTCCGGCGCTCGCCGAGATCGAAGTCGAGGTCGAGGGCCTGTCCGAGGCGGACCTCGTCGCGCTGCTCGAGGCCGTCGACGACGTCAGTCAGGTCCACCTGACCAGGGCCCTCGAGCGGATCTTCGGCAAGCGGATCATCGTCATCGGCGGCGGGGCCCAGGTCGCCCAGGTCGCCCTTGGAGCCGTCAGCGAGGCCGACCGCCACAACCTCCGCGGCGAGCGAATCAGCGTCGACACCATCGCCCTCGTCGGCGAAGCCGAGATCGCCGCCGCGGTCCGGGCGGTGGCGGACCTTCCGCGAGCACGGCTGCTCGTCCTCGCCGGCTCGATCATGGGCGGCGACATCAGCGCGGCCGCCGACGAGATCCGGGCGGTCGGCATCCCGATCATCTCGCTCAACATGGTCGGCTCGATCACGGAGCACGTCGATCTGGTCGTGTCGGACCCGGTCCAGGCGGGAACGATGGCGGTCATGGCGATCGCCGACACCGCCGCCTTCGATCTCGATCGGCAGCGCGGTCGGCGGTTCTAGCGATGCGGATCGCGACGTGGAACGTGAACTCGCTCAAGGCCCGCCAGGAGAAGGTCGACCAGTGGCTCGATCGGGCCGCGCCGGACATCCTCCTCATCCAGGAGACCAAGCTGACCGATGCCGACGCTCCGGTCATGCCGTTCGCGATGGCCGGCTACGACCTCCTCCACCACGGCGAGGGTCGCTGGAACGGCGTGGGGATCGCGACGCGGCAGGGGATGCAGGTCACGGACCCCGTCACGAACTTCGGCGACGGGCCGGTTCGGGACAGTGGGCCAGGTTCCGGGCGGGACTTCGGCGAGGAGGACTTCAACCCGTTCGACGAGGCGCGGATGCTGAGTGCGGTCGTCGACGGGATCAGGATCGTCACCGTCTACGGGCCTAACGGCCGCGTGGTTGGCAGCCCGTTCTACGCGGGCAAGCTGGCGTGGTACGAGCGCCTCCAGCGCTGGCTAGCGGAGACGCGCGACCCTGCGGAGCCGCTGCTCGTCGGTGGCGACTTCAACATCGCACCGACCGACGACGACGTCTGGGATGCCCGGGCCGTCCATGGCGGCACGCACGTCTCGGAGCCGGAGCGCGAGGCGTTCCGACGACTCCTCGACTGGGGCCTGATCGACGCGTATCGGCTGCGTGAGACCGCGCGCGGACGCTTCAGCTGGTGGGACTACCGGGCCGGCAACTTCCACAAGAACCTCGGCATGCGAATCGATCATCTGCTCGTGACGAAGCCGATTGCCGAGCGGGTCGTGGCCGCCGAGATCGACCGGGAGGCGCGCAAGGGGCCGCCGATTCCGTCCGATCATGCGCCCGTCTCGATCGACCTCGACGAGCCCGGCAAGGCATTCGACGCCGGCTGGGAGGGTGCCCTCGAGCGGATCGCCGCGCGGTCGCGACCCCGAACCGCGAAGTCGGGCTGACCCGCGTCCCGTTATCTGACGATCGCGATCCGGGGCACCCAGCCCTCCAGCCCGCTCGGTGTCCTGACCTGGAGGAAGCCCCCTTGATCACCGATGATCTCGACCTCGTCGCCGCGATCGAGACGACTGATCTCGTTCGACCTCAGGTCGTCGGGCCCATCAGACAGGCGAACGAGCCGGTACCCGATCGTCCGCCGATCCGCTCCCCCGCGGGGTGGTGAGTCGAATCGTTCAGGTTCCCGTACGGCGTAGGCCGCACGGTCGCTCCACTGACGCTGCTCTCGAAGTGTCGGTCGCAGCCAGCGGGGCATGTTGGCCTCGTCCGGGTTGACCGCGTCGGCTCCCGGCGGCGCGACGGCCACAGCTGCAGCGAGGTTCGGCCCGACTGGCACCCGTTCGCGGCGCGTCGGACGGCGAAGGACGAAGGCGAACAGCATCACGCCAAGAGCGGTCGTCAGGGACCATGCGAACACCGGCAGGCCGATGCCCGGATCGAACCCGAATCGCAGCGACGAGGCGGACGTCGGCGACTCCGGACGTGGCGTCGGCGGGCCGATGATCGCGCCCCCGGAACCTCCCGAACCCGCGCTCCCGTGCGGTCCACCTGGCCCTCCGACGGCAACCTGGCCCGGGTCTGATGGTGCAGGCGTCGGCCCTGTCGCGGCGCTTGGGGCGCTCGTCAATTCCGGGGCCGCGGTGGCGGCCGCGGTTGGCTGGGGGGTCGGGGCTGGGGTCGGCTTCGGGGTCGCTCTCGGGGGCGGAACGGGCGTCGGCCTGGGCGTGGGCCTCGGAGTCGGCTTCGGGGTCGGTTTGGGGGTGGGCTTTGGCGTCGGCTTCGGGGTTGGAGCGATGATCACGACCTGTGCAGGCGTCACCTTCTTCAGGACGACCGAACGCTTGCCCGAGCCGGTGCCGCTCGTCGCCTCGAAGCGGTAGCCCCAGGTTCCCGCCGGCAGCTTCAACGTCTTCGAATAGGTCACACCGGCGGCGTAGTTCGTGCCGGAGCGGGTCATCGGATATGTCCCGCGACCGGGGACGACGAGAACCATCCGCGAGGGTGGGCAGCCGGCAAGATCCCTGTACCGAACCGTGAACGTGATGGTGGTCGAGGGCGAGCCGGAGCCCGGCGTCGCCTTGCCCGCCGAGAGTGTCGGAGCCTTGTGCGAGGCGCCGTTGCAGCTCGCAGCGACCGCGCGTTCGGCGGTCATGGGCAGCAGGACGCCCACCAACGCGACGGCAGCCGCGAGGACGGCCGCGCGCGCGGTTCGGATTCCTGCCGATTGGCGTTGCGTCATGTGCGGTTGGTTCTCCTGGCCCCCACCGGTGAGGGCCGACCATGAAGGTACGGCTCGGACCCGGCGAGCGTCCTTGGTCAGAATGCCGTGCGGCCGCCGGTACCTTCGTTCCACATCACGATGGGCCTTCCGGCGGTACAACGGTCTTGCCAGAACCAGTGAGGAAGCACGAATGACCACGCCCGCAGCCGGGCTCCCAGGGCCCAGCGGACGGGTCGATCGGATCAGAAAGCGGCTCATCTGGGCCTTGCTTGGCCCGTTCGCCATATTGATGAGCGTCGCGACGATCGAAGGGTTCACGCCGGCCGGTCCGACGCGTCCCATGATCGTGATCGCAGTGCTCGTAGCGGCCGCCGTGTTGCTGCCTGTACTGATGGCCTGGCTCGCCCGGGCGATCCTCCGTGACGCAGAGGCCCTCGAGAACGAGCGAGGTGAGCTCAGCGAGCTCTACGGCCGCGCCAGCCATGAAGCGCTCGTCGACGGCCTTACCGGCCTCGGCAACCACCGTGCGTTCCAGGACGAGCTCGCCCTCCAGCTCGATATCGCGAAACGCAACCGGACACCTCTCTCCCTGATGCTCATCGACGTCGACGACCTCAAGCGAGTCAACGACACCCACGGCCATGTCGGTGGCGATCGGCTGCTCGAGGCAGTCGGCCGCCTCACGGCCGCGATCATGCGTCGCAGCGACCGCGCCTTCCGGGTGGGTGGCGACGAGTTCGCGATCCTCCTGCCGAATTCCGATGTCGAGACCGGCCTGGCAGTCGCGCGGCGCATCCTCGCCTCAGCCCTGAACGGCGGCGACCCGAGCGATGCGATCGACTCGTTCTCGCTGTCCATCGGCGTTGCGGCCTACCCGTCGCCGAGCACGGAGAGCCACTACCTCTATCGCAACGCCGACGCGGCGCTCTACTGGTGCAAGCGCCACGGACGGACGGCGGTCGTCGCGTTCGATCCGGGCCGCCATGGCGCCAAATCGGATGATCGCTCGGTTGCCGAGCTGTCCGCCGCCATCGGCACCATCATCACGACGAAGGCGCTGCGACCCGTCTACCAGCCGATCTTCTCGATGTCGACCGGCGAGCCAATCGGTTACGAAGGACTCGTCCGTCCAGTCGATGGCGCCCCGTTCGCAGATGCCAGCGCGCTGTTCGCGGCGGCCGAGACAGCCGACCGGACGGTCGAACTGGACCTCGCCTGCCTCGAGATCGTCGCCGCGGGGATCAGGTTGCCGAACGCCGACGCGTATGTCAGCGTCAACCTCTCGCCCCGAACGCTCGAGTCGAATCTCTTCCACGCCGGTGAGCTGAAGGCCATTTTCCACCGCAACGGGATTCCCCTCGAGCGGGTGGTTCTCGAGCTGACCGAACGCGAGCGCGTCGAAGATCTCCAGCAGCTCCGGAAGAACGTCGACGCCTGCCGTCGGGCAGGGATGCGCCTCGCCGCTGACGATGTCGGTGCGGGCAACGCCGGGCTGCGGCTGTTGAGCGAAATCCACTTCGACATCGTCAAGATCGACCTCTCGCTCGTCCAGGGAGGGACGATGCATGACCCTTCTCACGGGGTCCTTCGCGCCCTGCAGGATCTCGCCACAGGCTGGAAGGCGTCCATCGTCGCCGAGGGCGTCGAAACAGCCGCCCAGCTTGCGGTCATCCGCAGCCTCGGCATCTCCGCCGGGCAGGGGTATCTGCTTGCCCGGCCGGCGACCGAACTGAATACGAGCGCGGTCGACCTGGCGGCGCTGGAGACCTCGGAGGAGGGCGACTTTCTGCGAATGACCTCCGATCGCGCCGGCCGACAGTTCGCAGCGCAGCCGAGGATGCCCGCGGCTTCCTGACCGACGGGTTGGGTCGGAGACGCCCTCGTTCCGCGCACCGGGACGCGACACGCCGCGTTCCGGAACGACGCCTAGGCTCGCCGCCTCATGATCGAGCGTGCGGACGGAGCGCCCGAGATCCGTTTGATCGGCCTGTCGAAGCACTTCCGCGAGGTCCGTGCCGTCGACGATGTGAGCCTCGACATCCGGTCCGGCGAGTTCTTCTCCATGCTCGGGCCGTCGGGCTGCGGCAAGACGACCACGCTCCGGATGATCGGCGGCTTCGAGCAGCCGAGCCTGGGGCGGGTCGAGCTTCGCGGGCGGGACGTCACCGGCGATCCGCCCGACAAGCGGCCGGTCAACATGGTGTTCCAGAACTACGCGCTGTTTCCGCATCTCGACGTCGGCGACAACATCGCCTTCGGGCTGAGGCGCCGGAAAGTCGAGCGTGACGACATCCGGCGGCGGGTCGGGGAAGCGCTGGACCTCGTCCACCTCGCGGGCTACGAGAGGCGCCGCCCGAACCAACTGTCCGGCGGCCAGCAGCAGCGCGTCGCCCTCGCTCGGGCGCTGGTCAACCGTCCCAACGTCCTCCTCCTCGACGAACCGCTCGGGGCTCTCGACCTGAAGCTCCGAAAGCAGCTCCAGGTCGAGCTGAAGCGGGTCCAGACCGAGGTCGGGATCACGTTCGTCTACGTGACCCACGACCAGGAAGAGGCGCTGACGATGAGTGACCGGATCGCGGTGATGAACCGCGGTCGGGTGGAGCAGCTCGGTACGCCTGAGGAGCTCTACGAGCGGCCAACGACCCGTTTCGTGGCCGACTTCATCGGCACGACGAACCTCTTGACCGGCACAGTCGAGTCGGTCGAGAGCGAGCACGCCGTCGTCCGCCTGGCGTCCCAGGAGTCCTGCGTCATTGGCAGCGCGGACCTCGTTGTCGGGCAGTCCATCGAGCTGAGCATCCGCCCGGAGTCCGTCCAGCTGCGGCCATCAAACGGCACCTCGTATTCCCCGGCCCCCATCAGGGCCACCGTCGAGCAGGTCGCGTACCTCGGCGGCAGCGTCCAGTACCACGTCCGTTCCAGCGGGGGATTGGCGATCACCGCTCTCGCGCCGAAGAGCGGGCACCGTTTCGCAGTCGGCAGCGCTGTCGACGTCACGTGGGTGCCGGCCGAGGCCCTCGTCCTCGCCGGCGATCGGGATCAGGAGGAGGTTCTGGCATGAGTGATCGCCACGACGGGTCGACGATCGACCTGGAGAAGGCACTGGTCAGGTACATGGTCGAGCGCAAGTTGAGCCGACGAGAGCTCCTCGAGCGAATCGCCGCGGTGGGATCCGCCGCCGCGCTCGCCCCGATCATCGCCGCCTGCTCCACGGCCGGCGCGACCCCCAGCCCCGCGGCCTCGGCGAGCGCGGCACCTCCACCGTCGGCGGCACCGACCGCGTCCCCCTCGCCGACACCCGTGCCATCCCCGGAGACGGAGCTCAACATCCTCAACTGGACCGACTACCTCGCCGACGAGGTCATCAAGTCGTTCGAGGCCAAATACAAGGTCAAGGTGACCCAGAGCTTCTTCTCGACGACCGACGAGATGTACGCGAAACTCGGCGACGACGGCGGGGATTACGACATCAGCTTCCCGATCTCGGTCGATGTGCCGAACATGATCGCCAAGGGAACGATCGCCAAACTCGACAAATCGCTCCTGACGAACATCAAGAACCTCGGCACCGAGTGGGCGAATCCGGGCTACGACCTCGGCAACACCTACTCCGTCCCCTACATGTGGTGGACGACGGGCGTCGGTTACGACCCGGCGCGACTCGGGGGCGAGGCTCCCACAAGCTCGAAGGCACTCTGGGACAAGCGCTGGTCACAGCACATCTCGATGCTCGACGACTGGCAGGAGGTCTTCGGGCTGACACTGATCCAGCTCGGGCACTCCGCGAACACCGACGACGCGGCTGAGCTCGACGAAGCGTTGGCCCTCCTCAAGGAGCAGAAGCCCCTCGTGAGGACGTACTCGACCGACACGATCGGGACGATGACCTCGGGCGACATCTGGATCGGCCACATCTGGGGCGCCGACCGGTTCGCGATCCAGGAGACGATCCCCGACTTCGCGTATTTCATCCCCGAAGAGGGTGGGGTGAAGGGGTCCGACACGGTCGCGACGTTCTCCGGCTCGCCCCACCCGATCGCCGCCCAACTGTTCATCAACCACCTGCTCGACGCCGAACAGAGCGCCGCCAACACGAACCTCATCTACTACATGGGACCGAATGCCGCGGCCAAGGAGTTCATCGACCCCGCGATCCTGGATGACCCGACGATCAACCCCGACCAGGAGATCGTCGACAAGCTCGAGGAGTTGCTGGCGCTGGACCAGGCCGTCCGTGACGAGTATCTGTCGCGCTGGCAGGAGCTGCGCGGCTGACCGGGGCAACTCCCGGCCGTCTCTCGCGGCTGCGCGGGGTGGCGCTGCTGCTGCCCGGGGTCGGCTGGCTCGTCCTGTTCTTCGTCGTCCCGTTGGCGTTCATCTTCATCGTCAGTCTCGGATCGCGTGACGTTCTCGATCGGGTCTCTCTCGCGAGCCCGAGCCTGGACAACTACTTCAAGGCGTTCGACCCGGTCTTCCTGCCGACGTTCCTGAACTCGATCCGGTACGCGGCGATCACGACGGTTCTGTCGCTCGCGATCGGCTACCCGATCGCCTACTGGATCAGCCGGTACGGTGGCCGCCACAAGGTCCTGCTGATCATCCTCGTCATGCTCCCGTTCTGGACCAGTTACCTGATCCGGACCTACTCGTGGATGATCCTGCTGCGGGACAACGGCGTCGTGAACTCGATCCTCCAGGCGGTCGGGCTGACGCACGAGCCCATCATCCTCATGAACACCGACGTCTCGGTAATCCTCGGCATGACCTACGGCTTTTTGCCCTTTGCAATCCTGCCGCTGTTTGTCTCGATCGACCGGCTGGACGCCAATCTGGTGGCGGCCGGGCGGGACCTCTACGCCTCGGGTCGGCAGGCGTTCCGGCACGTGACCTTGCCACTGACGATGCCGGGAATCATCGCCGCAGCGCTGCTTACGTTCATTCCCGCGCTCGGCGACTTCGTCACGCCCGATCTCCTTGGCGGGCCGCAGACGACCACGATCGCCAAGAACATCCAGGAGCTGTTCCTCGCTGGGCGAGACTGGCCGTATGGCGCTGCTCTTGGGTTCGTGCTCATGATCGTCACGCTTGGCGGGACGCTGCTCGCGTTGCGGACGCTGCGGCGGGAGGTCATCGGTGCCGACTGAGGACGGCGAGCCCCGATGACAACCGAGCGCAACCGCTGGCTGTCGGTCTATGCGCTGCTCGTCTACGCTTTCCTCTTCGCGCCGATCGTTGTCCTGATCATCTTCTCGTTCAACAGCGCCCGGCGGGGCCTCGTGTGGCAGGGCTTCACGACCAAGTGGTACCCGCAGCTGTTCTCGAACGACGAGCTGATCGACGCGCTCGTCGTGACGCTGGAGGTAGCCGTCGTCGCGGTGCTCGTGTCCACGATCCTGGGGTCGCTCCTGGGGCTGGGTCTGGCGCGGCTGCGCTTCCGTGGCCGCGGCGCCACCGAGACACTTCTCCTCGTGCCGATGATCACCCCCGAGATCGTTATGGGCCTCGCCCTCTTGCTGTTCTTCCTCCAGCTCTTCGACGCCCACGGGTCGCTGCTTCAGCTGTGGGTCGCCCACATCACGTTCTGCATTTCCTACGTTGCGATCGTTGTCCGCGCTCGAGCGGCGAGCATGAACCCGCAGCTGGAGGAGGCCGCGCGGGATCTGGGCGCATCCGCCTGGGGCGCATTTCGCTACGTGACGTTGCCGATCATCCTCCCGGCGGTGATCGCCGGCGCCCTCCTCGCGTTCTCGCTCAGCTTCGACGACTACGTCGTGACGACGTTCAACTCGGGCGTCGGCAGCTCGACCCTGCCGCTCTACATCTACGGCAAGATCAAGTTCGGCGTCACGCCGGAAATCAACGCGATCTCGACGATCATCGTCGCGGCAACTGCCCTGGCGATCCTTGCCGCGTGGCGGCTAGGGGCATTCCGCGGCGAAGGGCGCGCGGTCGTTGACGAGGACGCTCCACCCGCCTGACGATCAGCGGCGGGTCGCGGCTCTCGTGCGAGCATCGGACCGGGACATTGGAGGGTCTCCGGCGCGGGGCAAGCGAACCCCGGCAACGTCGCCCTCGAATACGTCGCCGTCTTTCGGCGTCGGGACGTCGTATCGCAGCCGGACCGTCCGCGCCGAGTTGATGCCGTCGTTCGCATATCGGTCGACCGCCATCAAGTCGAAGGCGTGAACGCTCGGCTCCTGGTTCGAGTAGCGGCCGGCCGTCCAGCTCTGCGACCGCGTCCCGCGATGCTGCAGCTCGCAGACGTGCCAGTCCTGGCGATTGGTCAGGTCCCAGAACGCGATCGCGTCTGACGCGTCGAAGCCGGGCGCTGCGATGGTCTCCGGCTCGAACAGCCACTGGCACGTGATCCGGGTGTGGTCCGCACCGGCCGGTTCGAGGCGGTGGACGAGCAGGTAGTCGGGGTGGATCGAGAGGAACGTCGTTGGCCAGACGAGGTAGTAGTAGATCCGCCGCTCGTCGAGCGGCGTCATACCGGCCATCGCCGGCCGTCCGTTGCGGTGGCCGCCGTCGATCGCCATCGTCTCGGCGCTCTCGACGAGCTCCATCCAACCGCCCTGCCACGGTCCGGTCGGGGCGAAGTCGCCACCGAGGTCGTACGGCGTCAACTTGTTGAGCTGGGGATGGATCCCGGGGCAGTGATAGCACTCGCTGTAGTTCTCGGCGATGAACTTCCAGTTGGCGTCGACCTCGTAGGTCACTTCATGGGCGCTTCGCAGCCCCGAGAAGTCGAACCGGGCCAGGTGCGGCGGCAGGTCGCCGAGCCACTCGACCAGTGGCGGCGCCTCCGCGGAGAGGTTGACGAACACGAACCCCTGCCACGTCTCCATCCGAACCGACACGAGGCC
>Ga0222623_10000169_pt1 | contig 18201 bp, 18 predicted proteins | sample PLMtaG_FD_177336 | JGI IMG/M metagenome (GOLD analysis project Ga0222623, IMG submission 177336) | Groundwater sediment microbial communities from an aquifer in East River, Colorado, USA - PLM2_30_coex | ecosystem: Environmental > Terrestrial > Soil > Riparian zone | place: USA: East River...
CGGCGTGCGGCGACGGGTCCGAGGTCTGGACCTGGCTGAACGAGCGCCAGCCCATCGGACCGGGGGCGCTCCGGAACTCCTCCGTCCCGACCGGCTCGCCCTCGTCCAGCACGGCGTAGCGACCGAACGGCATCGGACCAGCGTATCGGCGCGTTCGATGTCCGGTGCGTGCCGGCAGGGCCCCGCGTATCGTGGGCTCGGTGGAGGGGACGGCCGCGAGCGATCCGCATGGTGGCGTCGAGACCGCGCACGGCGCCGCCGGCAGACGTGTGCTGGTGGCGTTCGCCGGGGGGATCGCCGCGTTCGCCATCGCATGGCTCGTGACGCCGTGGCAGGCAGCCGCGTTGATCGGATGGAACGTCGCGGCGACCGTCTTCATCGCCTGGATGTGGTTCACGGTCGCCGGGATGGACGGCGCGGCCACGGCGAAGCATGCGGCGATCGAGGACATCTCGCGGCCTACCGCCGACCTGATCCTCATCCTCGCGAGCGTGGCGAGCCTGGTCGGGGTGGGCCTCTCGCTCCTCGAGGCGTCCGACACTGAGGGCCTCGCCAAGGCGATGATCGTCGGGCTCGCCTCGGTGAGCGTGATCCTTTCTTGGGCGACCGTTCACACCGTGTTCACGCTGCGCTACGCGAGGCTGTACTTCGCCACCGGAGGTGGGATCGACTTCAATGGGGATCGCGCTCCCACCTACACGGACTTCGCGTACCTCGCGTTCACGATCGGGATGACGTACCAGGTCTCGGACACCTCGATCGCCTCGAAGGCGATCCGGCGAACGGCCCTGCGCCACGCCTACATGTCGTACCTGTTCGGGACCGTCGTCGTCGCGATGACGATCAACGTCGTGGCCGGGCTGTTCAACCGGTAAGCCCTCTCGGTGGCTGACCCTCCGCCGGCACGGCCACCCACCGGTGGCCCCCTCCGCGTCTCGGGCTCGTTCCGAGGGCATGCTTGTCTCTGCTGAAACTTGTTTCCCTGTATAGACTCCGCCGAGGGAGGGGAACCGCTTGGGACGAGACGGCTCCACGGTTCGACGCATCGACGGGATGCTGAGCGTTCGCGACGGTCGGCTCTACGTCGAGGACGTCGACTGCGTGTGGCTCTCGGCTCGCTTCGGGACCCCGCTATACGTCGTGTCCGAGGATCAGCTGCGTAGGAACGCACGGGCGTTCGCGAGCGCGTTCGCCGAACGGTGGCCCGAGGGTCCGGTTCGGGTCCTCCCCTCGCTCAAGGCCAACTACGCGCTCGCGCTCCGGCACGTGCTCACGCAGGAGGGGATGGGGTGCGACACGTTCGGCGAGTCCGAGCTCCACGCGGCGCTTCGAGCGAACGTCCCACCCGAGCTCATCTCCGTGAACGGCTCCGTCAAGAGCGCGAAGCTGATCGAGGACGCGGTCGGGGCCGGTGCCCGGATAACGATCGACGCGGCGCGAGAGCTCGCCCTCGTGGAGGATGCGGCGCGGCGTCTCGGCACGAGGGCGAGCATCCGGATGCGATTGCGGCCGGATCTCGCCGGCGAGGCCGAGCCCACCGATCTCGCGGGGGACGAGATCCCGGTCTCGGAGGCGACCCGGGCGTACAAGGCCGGCATCCCGACCGACGACGTCATCCCGCTCGGGCGCAAGGCGATCGCCTCGGACCACGTCGAGCTCACCGGCATCCACGTCCACCTGCCGCGCCATCGGGCGGAGACGGGCCTGTACCGTCGGATGATCCGATCGCTCGTCGAGCTCGTGGCCGAGCTCGTGCGCGAGTGGGATGGCTGGACCCCGCGGGAGATCGACCTCGGGGGCGGCTTCGCGGTGCCGCGGGATCCGACCGGTCGCCTCCTGACCCGTTTGGCCGTCGGTCCTCGGCAGCTCGCTCCGTCGATCGACGAGTACGCGGAGGCGATCACGACGTCGCTCCGCTCCGAGCTTCACCGGCACGACATCCCCGCGGAGGGGATCGCGCTCGAGCTCGAGCCCGGCCGGCGCCTGTATGCGGACGCCGGCATCCACCTGGCGACCGTGGTCGACACGAAGCGCGAATCGACCCCGATCCCGTGGCGTTGGGTCGAGACCGACACGACCGAGATGTTCCTGCCCGACTCGCTGATCGAGCACAACCGATGGCACGTCGTCGTCGCCTCACGCGCGGACGCGACGCCGACCGGTCCGGCCGACATCGTCGGGATCAGCTGCGGGTTCGATCTCATGGTGCCGTCCGAACCCCTGCCCGAGCTCGACGACGGCGAGATCATCGCCTTCTTGGACACGGGCGCCTACCAGGACGCGAGCGCCGCCAACTTCAACGCGCTGCCCCGGCCGGCGACGGTGCTCGTCCGGGGGTTCGAGGCCGAGATCGTCAAGCGGGCGGAGACGATCGACGACGTGTTCGCACGCGACGTCGTTCCCGAGCGACTCGGGGGGGAGGGCTGAATGGCAGGCCGGCTCGAGGGCAAGGTGGCGCTCATCTCCGGCGCGGCTCGCGGACAGGGCGCCGTCCATTCGGAGCTGTTCGCGAACGAGGGGGCGAGCGTGGTGCTGGGCGACATCCTGGAGAAGGAGGTCCGGTTCGTCGCGGATGAGATCCGGGCGGGGGGCGGGGCCGCGGAGGCCACCCAGCTCGACGTCACCCGACAGGAGGACTGGATCGCCGCGGTCGAGCTGACCGAGCGGACCTTCGGTCGTCTCGACGTGCTGGTCAACAACGCGGGGATCATCGACGAGGGCGGCGCGGTCGACGAGGACCTGGATGCCTGGCACCGGGTGATCGCCGTGAACCAGACCGGCATGTTCCTCGGCATGAAACACGCCGTCCCGGCGATGCGCCGTGCGGGGGGTGGCTCGATCATCAACGTCTCGTCCACGCTGGGGGTCGTGGGCGCGGACGACTACATCGCGTACCAGGCGACCAAGGGCGCGGTCCGGCAGATGACCCGGTCGGCCGCTCTGTCCTACGTCAAGGACGGGATCAGGGTGAACACGATCTGCCCGGGCTTCATCGAGACGCCGATGACCGACGATCTCGAGGACGAGATCCGCGACCACGACATCGGGATGACGCCGATGGCTCGGGCGGGCAAGCCGATCGAGGTGTCGTACGCGGTCCTGTACCTCGCCTCGGACGAATCGTCGTTCGTCACCGGTTCCGACCTCGTGGTGGACGGAGGGTACCTTGCGCAGTGAGGGGGGACGCAGGTCCTCGGGAACCGTGCGCGCGAAAGTGACGGGCTTCGATCACGTGTCGATCACGTGCCGCGATCTCGATGCGTCGCTCGCCTTTTACGCCGACATGCTCGGGCTCCGCGTCGCAGCTCGGGGGGAGTCGGACGATCGGGAGATCGCCGCGATGATGGACCTGGATCGCGTCCGGATCCGCTGGGCGGACGTGGACCTGGGCGGCGGCACGGTGCTGGAGCTCATCGAGTTCCTGCATCCGGCGGGCACCCCGGTGTCGAAGTCGCTATGGGATCCGGGCGCCACCCATATCGGCCTCCAGGTCGACGACATCGACGCGGCACACGCCCGGCTGCTCGAGGCGGAGGTTCGGGTCGTGTCCGAACCCGTCCGCCTGACGGAAGAGGGATCCTGGCACGGGGCGAGAGTCCTGTACGCGATCGATCCCGACGGGACGTGGATCGAGCTCGTACAGCGTCCCGAGGCGGTCGCCGTCCTCCACGAGATGGACGACGAGGGGATCCGCATCGACGTCCACGAGAGGCCCTAGAGCGGCCGTGGCTCCCCACGGGACGGCCCGTGCCTCGAACGCCGAGGAGCCGGAACGGGCCATCCATTCGCCCCGCATCGGCGCACGGCTCCGGGAGGCTCGGCGGGCTCGCGGCATGACGATCGCCGAGCTGGCCTCCGCGGCCGATCTGTCCAATGGCTTCATCAGCCTCCTCGAACGCGATGAGACGAACGCCTCGGTCGGGACGCTCCTGCGAGTCTGCGAGCTCCTCAATGTCCGGATCGGGTCCCTGTTCGAGCGGCCGCGCACCAACGTCGTCCGCAAGGCCGAACGCGAGATCGTGAACTTCGGCGGGTTCGACATCGAGGACGTCGTCCTCACGCCGCGGTGGGAGCGATCCCTCCAGGTGATCGAGTCGACCATCGCCCCGGGCGGTCGCAGCGGCGACGACCCCCACGCGTTCGAGGCCGACGCCGAGCTGATCTACGTGCTGCGGGGCTCGCTCGACGTGACGATCGGCGACGACGCGCACCGGTTGCGGGCGGGCGACGCCTTCCTGATCTCGCCGCGTGAGCCGCACGCGTGGGCGAACCCGTCGCGAACGACCTCGGCGACCGTCCTGTGGATCATCACGCCGGCCGCCCTGTGACCGAGACCGCCGTCCCCGTCATCACGGCCGAGGAGATCTCGAGCAGGGTGACCGATCTTCAGGTGCGGATGGCCGAGCGTGGCCTGTCGTCCCTGGTGTGCTTCGGCGCGCATCGCGACTATGCACCGGCCGACCTGTGGTACCTCGCCCGATGGTCGTGTATCGACGAGGAGGCCTCGTTCGTCTTCGTCCCGCGCTCGGGCGAGACCACTCTGATCACGGATGCCCCCTGGGACCTCGAGCGCGCGCGGGCGGAGGCCGTCGCCGAGTCGGTGGTCTTCGACGCCCGGCCTGCCGACACGCTCGCGGAGCTGATCGGGCTCCACGGCGGGGACGGTGACCGGGTGGGCATCAGCGGGATGCGGATGCTCCCCGCCCCGATCTTCGAACGGCTCTCCTCGCTCCTCGTCGGAGTGGCCTTCGAGGACGCCACGCGGCTCACGGAGGAGCAGCGCATGATCAAGTCCGAACTCGAGATCGGCCTCCTGCAGGAGGCGGCGCGCATCTCGGACCAGGGGATGGCCGCCGGGATCGGCGCGGCGATCCAGGGGGCGAGCGAGTTCGACGTGGTCGCCGAGGCCGAGTACCGGATCCGCAAGGCGGGCGCCGAGCTCTCGTTCACGACGGTGATGGGCGCCGGACCCCGGACGGGTCTGATGACGTTCCTGCCGGAGGATCGGTCGCTCGCCCGCGGGGACCTCGTCGTGCTGGACTGCGGGGCTCGGGTCTCGGGCTACCACGGGGACATGTGCCGTTCGACGGTTGTGGGGGAGCCGTCCGCCGACCAGCTGCGGATGCTGGAGGCCGTCCGCTCCGCGATCGAGTCGGGGATCGACGCGGCTCGTCCGGGCGCGTCGGTCCGCGACATCCACGACGCCGCGCGGGCGGCGGTGACCGAGGCGGGGTTCGGGCACGCGTGGTGGGGCGACTACATGCCGCACGGGATCGGGGCCGGGCAGCACGAGCCGCCGATCGGCCTGCCCGACGGCGACGTCGCGCTGCGCCCCGGGATGTGCCTGTGCATCGAGCCCGGGGTCGGGGTTCCGGGGGTCGGCGGGGTCGTCCTCGAGCAGATGATCCAGATCACGCCGGAGGGTCACCGCGTGCTGAACGCGCTCCCGCTCGCCCTCTGGGAGACGTAGGCCGCGGCGCTAGTTCAGGTAGATCGGCAGGAACAGGTCGTCGAACGCCTGCTGCTCCTCGGGCGTCAGCGACCGGTAGTCGTGCAGCTTCGCGTACGTCTCCGGGTCGGGGAAGATCAGCTGGCTGTCGGCCAGGTCCTGGTACCCGGTGCTGGCGAGCACCTCCTTCGCCGCGGGCACGGGCGGCACGCCCTGGATCCAGCTCGTCATCATCGCCATGATCTCGGGTTGATAGATGTAGTCGATGTAGGTGAGCGCATCGAGCGGATGCGCGGCGCCCTTCGGGATGCACAGCGTGTCGACCGCGAGCAGCCCGCCCTCGTCGGGGATCGCGAACCGCAGGTTGTCGAACCCCTGCAGGTTGGACTGGAAGATGTCGGGTCCCCACGCCATCGAGACGGCCAGGTTCCCGTTCTGGAGCTCACCGATGTAGCCCTGCCCGTAGTACTTGCGGACGATCCCCGCGTCCCGCTGCTGGATCAGCAGGTCGGCGGCGCGCTGCCAATCCTCGGGCGTCGACTCCGAGGGCTCGACGCCCACCGCGAGCAGCGCGAGGTTCGGCAGGTCCTCGGGGACGCCGATCAGCATCCCGACTTTGCCGGCGAACTCCTCGCTGAAGAGGTCGTCGAGCGACGTGATCTCGCGACCGGTGACGTCGATGTTGTACCCGATGCCGGTCATGATCGAGAAATAGGGCGAACCGTACGCGTTGCCCGGGTCCCAGCTCGGATCCTTGTATTTGTCATCGACGTACTCGTCGAAGTTGGGCATCCGCGTGTGGTCCAGGGGGATCAGGTACCCGAGGTCGCGCATCTGCGGGAGCCACCTCGGGAAGCTCATCATGATGAGGTCGTAGCCGGTCGACTGGCCGGCGGCCAGGACCGGCTGGATCTGCGTGAAGAACGAGCCGTAGTCCTCGATGACCTCCTGGTAGTCGACCTCGATCCCCGTGTCCTGCGTGAACCGTGCCAGCGACGGATGCCCCGGCTCCCCGTCGACCTTCCCCTTGTCCATGTAGAAGGGCCAGTTCCCGAACGTGAACGATCCCGTTTCCTTCTGCGCCCCCCAGTCGAACCCGGTGGCCGCGCCCGACGGACCAGACGCCGTTTCGTCGTCGCCCCCTCCGCATGCGGCGAGCAGCGACGCCAACGAGATGCTGGCCGCGCCCACGCCGGCCGCGCGCAGGAACCGCCGGCGCGTGAGCGGATGGTGCGCGAACGCAGCGAGTATCTCGAGATCCAGCGGATCGTTCGGTCCGGTCATCGTCCCCCCCGACGTCGACGTTGCCCCGCAACGTCCTCCGGTCCAGTACCGCGGGCATCGCACCGTCGGATCGCGACGGCCACGAGTTTCATACCATGAACAACTTTGTTCTATATTGAAAGCCTCCGATCCGCAAGGGATGCCTCGTCGCGAGGTGCCGTCCGTGCTTCGTCGGGTGTGACCACATGACGCAACCCCTCGAGATCAGCATCTTCCCGCTCGGCGAGGGGATGGCGTTCGACGAGGCGCGCGAGATCTGGCGCGAGGCCGAACGTCTCGGGTTCCCCGCGATCTGGCACGAGGACAACGTCTTCCCCCACCCGACGGAGCTCCTCGACCGACGGACGCCGATTCTGGACTGCTGGACGGCGCTGTCGGCCCTGGCCGCCTCCACCTCGACGATCCGGCTCGGCTCGATGGTCTCGCCGGCTCCTCGGCGCCACCCGGCTCTGCTCGCCAGGGCGGCCTCCACCGTCGATCACGTCTCAAACGGCCGGCTCACGATCGGCATCGGAGCCGGCGACCCCACCACCGTGCAGCACTACACGCAATGGGGCTTGCCGTTCCCCGAGACGCCACGCGAACGCGTGGCGCTGCTCCGGGAGCACCTGCAGGTCCAGAAGCTGCTCTACACCGAGGACGTGTCGAACTTCGACGGCGAGTACTTCTCCTTGCACGATGCCGTCAACAGTCCCAAGCCGTTGCAGCGGCCCCACCCGCCGATCTGGATCGGCCTGAACACGAGCGCCGTGGTCATGCCGCGTGTCGCCGCCGAGCTCGCCGACGGCATCATCGTGGAATGGGGGGACGACGAGGTCGCGGCGCAAGTCGTCCCTCGGCTCGTCGAGGCGTGCGAACGACGCGACCGCGACCCCGCCGAGCTCACCGCGGCACGGCACCTCGGCGTCGTGATCACCGACGGAGACGCGCCGACCGACCGCGTCTTCGAGGAGCTCGCTCGCAGGTCCGGGATCTACGAGCCGCGCCTGCTCGAGACCACGTGGGAGACGTGGCTCGGAGCCATCGTCGGCCCGCCCGGCACGATCGTGGAACGGCTGCACGCACGCACCGTGGAGCTCGGCTTCACGCACGCGCTCCTGCACGTCCTGAGCCTCGGGTTCGAGCAGGACGCTGGGGGACTGGGCGGTGTCCCGGGGAGCACGTTCGCCGGTTTGCGGCAGCTGGCCGGCGAGCTCGTGCTGGAGCCGACCGCGTGAGTTTGGATCCCGAACGCGGGAAGCTCCGGTTCGCGACCATCGCATTCCGAACGTCCGACGTCGGGCGGATCGCGGCCTGGTACCGGGACGTGTTCGGGTTCCGGATGAGCGAGCGGCCGGGTGACGGTGCGCAGTACCGGCCGGACGAGACCTGGAGCGAGCTGCACGCGCCCGATTCCGATCACGACGAACCGGAGATCGAGTTCCTGGACGAGGCGATGCACGCCCTGCCTCCGCCCCCCGCGGCGGGACGCCCCGGGCCGATCCTCGCATTCCGCACGGACGACATCCACATGGCCGTCGAGCGGCTCGAGCGGCGTGGCGTCGCGCGCGTCTCGGACATCTTCGACGAGACCTGGGGATGGTGTTGCTACTTCAAGGATCCGGACGGCAACGACCTCGAGGTGTTCCAGTACCGCCCCGAACCCTGGCCCGACGCTCGACGCTAACCCGGGAGCTTCCGCTCCGCCGGGACCTCGGCCGGCGCGTTCGATCGGCGCTGCACGACGGCGATGTTCGCGAGGGCGAGGGCGAGCGCGGTAGCGAACAAGAGCGTCCCCATCACGTTCACCTGTGGAGGGATCCCGATCCGTGAAGCGCCGTAGACCCAGATCGGGAACGTGTTCATCTGTCCGCGCACGAACGAGGTGATGACGAAGTCGTCGAGCGACAGCACGAACGCGAGCAGGTAGCCGGCGAGGACGGCCGGGAGGATCAGCGGGAGCGTGACGCGGAAGAACGTCCCGACCGGGCTCGCGAACAGGTCCTGGGCCACGTCCTCCAGCGTCCGTCCCATCCCGTGGATCCGCGCGCGGACCGTCACCGCGACGAACGCGATGCTGAACGCGATGTGCGATACCAGCACCGTGCGCGGGCCGAGCGGGGCCTTCGTCGCCACGAACAGCGACAGGAGCGACGCGCCGAACAGGATCTCGGGGATCGCGATTGCGAGGAAGATGACGAACCCCGCCACGGCGCGACCCCCGAACCGGTAGCGGCCGAGCGCCAGACCGAGGAGGGTGCCGAGGACCGTCGCCGCGAGGGCGCTCACGGGCGCGATCCACAGTGAGTTGCGGAGCGCCTCGGTGAGTCCGCTCTCACTGAACAGGTTGATGTACCAGTGCAGGGTGAAGCCGAAGAACCTCGCCGACTGACGATCGCCGGGCACGTCGTTGAACCCGTAGAGGATCATCACGAGGACCGGGAGCGTGAGCAGGAGGATCACCGTGCACGTGTAGACGGGCAGAACCAGCCGCGTCCACCGCTTCCTCCCTGTCGACGGAGCCGTCGCCCTGAAGGCCGGCACCAGCTCGGTCGACGGATCCTCCGTCCCGAGCATCCTCGCATAGATCAGCGCGAGCACGAGCATCACGACCATGAGGACGACCGAGAGCGCGGCGGCTTCCGGGTAGTCGCCCTCGACCAGGAATTTCGACTGGATCACGTTCCCGACCATCGTCGTCCCCGGTCCGCCGAGCACCTCCGCGTTGATGTAGTCGCCAGTGGCGGGCACGAAGGTAAGCACGATCGCCGCGAAAATCCCGGGGACCGACAGCGGGAGGACGATCCGACGGAACGCCTGCCAGCGGCTCGCGTACAGGTCCTTGGCCGCGACGACGAGCTCCTTGTCGATCCGGTCGAGCGCGACGAAGAGCGGGAGCGCCGTGAAGGGGAGATAGTTGTACGTGATGCCGGCGATGACCGCGGCCGGCGTCGCGAGGATCCGGAACCCGTCCGGCAACAGGCCGACGTGCTTGAGCGGTCCGAGGATTACGCCGTTGTCGGCGAGGAGGAAACCCCACTGCACCGTTCGGATGATGAACGACACGAAGAAGGGCGCGAGGATCAAGAACAGGAGCGAGGCCTTCCACCGGCCCGCGTAGAACGCGATCCAGTACGTCATCGGGTAAGTGATGAGGAGCGCGATCGTCGTGACGGCCCCGGCGTACACGATCGATCGGACCAGGAAATCCCGGCCGTCGGTGAGGGCCTCGGTGTAGTTGGAGAACTCCCACGTGAAATGGAAGCCGCCGAGCAGCAGGCCGCCACTCTGTAGCGAGGTGTAGACCGTCATCCCGAGCGGGACGAGGAAGAAGGCGAGGAGCCACGCGCCGGCGGGCACCGCCAGCGAGTACGGGACCAGCCTGCGCCGGAGCCGGCGCCCGCGCCGCGCGGCGCGGGAACCGGCACCCTCCGGCGGACGCTCGTCGACGGTCCCGGTGCTGGCTGACAAGGGTGCGCGAACAGTACCCGGACGTCGGAACTGGCGCTGCCGGGCCGTTCGGCGGTGCGCGTTCGGCTGTGCGCGTGCGCTCGCTACATCGGGCTGACGAGCTGGAAGTAGTTGTCGTCGGGGTCGGCGAACGTGGCGACGGACATCTCGGGTGCCTCGGGAGCGTCGCCCGTTTCGGGGGCATAGGGCTCCTGGACGACCCTCGCGCCCGCGGCCTTCAGCTTCTCGAAATCGCCCTTGACGTCCGTGGTCTCGATGTTCCAGATCACCCTGCCCGGGTGCGCGCTCTTGCCCTTGACCTCGCTGTGCTCGCTCACGGTGAACCCGCCGGTCCCGAGCTGCCACCAGGTGTAGCCGCCCTCGCTCCCGGACGGGGCTCCGAAGAGCTTCGTGTAGTAGTCCACCAGGGGCTTCGGATCCTCGCTCCCGATCAGCACGCTGTTCAGGTTCATGCCGCCTCCTTCCTCAGGGGCTCCCGCCCTCCTGGGCGGGTCATCCCCGTTCCGGGGTCTTCCTATGCAGACGATTCGGGGCGTCGGAACTCATCGTTCCTATGGGACGCCGTTGACTTGGAGCACAGCACGAGCCTAGGGTCGATGGGAAGTCCCCATGGCCGGGGTTGGAGATGCGAGGGAAGCTGTTCCGCGGAGCGTGGCAGTCCAGTCGTTGCTGCACGCCCGCCGGACGCCTCCGCGCGTGCCGGATGGCTCGGGGCGTGGCATGGTGACCTCCCGCGACCTGGTCCCGGCGACCTCGAGCCCGGTATGCCCACGCTGCGATTCGGAGTTGGTCGTGCCGGCCATAGCCGGCGGTCCGTCGGAGTCCGTGCTGCAGCTCCGGAGCAGCACGGCTCCCGTGGGTCGAAGGGACGCCTCCGGCGAGTGGCTCTGTCGGTCGTGCGGACTGCGTTGGCCCTACGAGCGAACGACCGCGGTGGTGGCTTCGGCGGCCGGCGAGCTCGAACCCGAACCATCGGGGTCACCCGGCGAGCTCATCGACCTGGTGGATGTCCCCGACGTTCACGGCGCGACCGGCGTGAGGTCCCAGCGCGTCGCCACCACGATCCGGCAGGCCAGGGAGGCGCGAGGCCTCACGATATCGGACGCCGCGAAAGGGACCCGGATCGGGGAACGGTACCTCCGGGCGCTCGAGGCCAACGCCTCGCTCGATGAGTTCCCCGCCCCCGTCTACGCCCGCTCGTTCCTGCGCGCCTACGCGGAGTTCCTCGATCTCGAGACGGATGGCATCGTCCGCCGGTTCGATGAGGACCATCCGGTTCACGACGACCAGATCCTCGAGCCGCTCCCCGATCCCCGGCCGCGGCGGCGCGTGGTCGCCGGAGCGCTGGCCGTCGCCTCGCTCCTCGCCCTGTTGTCGATGGCGGTCGCGCGACTGGACAGCGGGTCCGAACCGAGCCCAGAGACGGCCTCCCCCGCCCCGGCGGCCGCGGATGTGTCTCCCGGTCCATCGTCCATCGAGCGGCCGCCGCCCACGCCGCGGATCGAGGGTATCCGTGCGACCCTCCAGCTGCGAGACCGGTGCTGGGTCGTCGCCGTCGCCGACGGAGTGGCGGTCCAGCCGGGGACCACCTTGGAGGCTGGCGCCCGGGTCGTGTTCCACGCGGACCGGATCCTGGAGCTGGAGCTCGGGAGCGCCGGCGCGGTCCACCTCGAGGTGAGCGGCGAGAGGGTCCGAACCGGCAGCCTCGGCGAGGTTGTCCGGCTCGTGCTCCGCCTGAAGGACGGCGAGGTCGTCACGACGTTCGTCTGACCCGGCCCACCATGTGCGGCCGGCGAGCGAGTGGCCCGCTACCACTCGACGCCGGCGGCCGACGCGAGGAACCGCATCAGGGGCGAGATCCGCTCACAGTCCCTCACGAACGTCGCCATGAAGGTCGTCGAGGTGACCTGCTTGTCCGTGAGCCGGACCGACCCCGTGAAGCTCTTGCGCTTGATGTCCTCGATCATCGGCAGATCCGCGTCGAACCCGCGTGGCGGCCGCTTCAGCGTCTCCTCGGAGTGATCGAGCTTGCCTCGGGCCTTCGTCCACGCCGAGGGGTCGTCGGCGATCCGCTGCCGGATCGCCTGCAGGACCTCGGGCTCCGGCATCCACATCCCGCCGGCGACGAAGCATTCGCCCGGCTCGAGGTGCAGGTAGTAGCCGGGTCCGTGGACGCCCTTGCCCCCCAGCTGGAAGTGCGCGCCGGCGTGGGTCTTATACGGGCTCTTGTCCTTGGAGAAGCGCACGTCCCTGTGGATCCGGAAGAGAGACCCACCCGAGGGACGGGGATCGGCGACGAGGTTCGGGCTGATCGCCCGCAGCTCCGGACCGGCATCCGAGATGAAGTCGAGGAAGGGTTGCCGGAGGGACCGCTCGTAGCGCTCCTTGTGTTCGTTGAACCACGCGCGGTCGTTGTTGCGCTTCAGATCGTCGAGGAAGTCGAGGGCGTCGTCGTCGAAGTACCTCACGTCGATCTCCTTCAGCCGGACCGCCGGACGCTGCTTCCTCCAGTCTGCAGCCTCGGGGTCTCGGCCGCCACGCCCCGGCCCCCTCGTCACGTCACCGTGATGACCACCAGGGCGATCACGGCACCGGGGAGCTCGGCGGCGGCGGCCAGCGCCGCGGAGATCGCCGCCACGAGGATCGCCGGACGCAGCGCGATCGTGACCGCGGCGTACGGCGACAGCACCTCGCGAGATCCGAGCACCACGCGCCCGAGCCGGAACAGCGACACGATGACGCCGAGGATCCTGCGGCGCCGCGACGGGCGGCGCGCCCGGTCCTGCAGGTCGTGGGCGCGAGCTCGAAGATCGGCCGGCATGGCGCGCGTGCGTTCGGGCAACATGGCGAGGTCGCGAAGGCCCGCCACGAACAACAGCAGAACGACCGACGGCGCGAGCAGCACGGCCAACACGACCACGCGTTCCAGCCACGCATCGGTGTGCGACGGCGGCGTGTCCGCCACCCACGCCAGCCACACGACGAGGACGGCCGCGGCCGCCGCGATCGCGAGGAGCGTGAGGCCGCGGAGCACCCGCGACGCGATCTCGAGGACGCGACCCAGGGCGGCCGAGGCGCGCTCTGCCCTCGCCGACGTCATCGTCCGAGACGGCTCCATCCCGGTGGAGGTACCCGCGATGGACCGACGCGACGCGTCCACCGGATCAGGGAGCCGCGTTCGGTAGGCTCGGGCAACGTCACGATGATGTCGGCTCGGCGGAACGAGGTAGGTGCGGGACGAATGTCAACCACCGACGAACGCACCTTCGGGGGACAGACGCTCGTCGCGCCGCTCCGTCGCGTGCTCGTGCGGGCACCCGATCCGCCCGCGCTCGCGCGCTGGCGCGAGTTCGGGTGGCTCGCCGAACCCGACCCCGCGGTCGCCGCCGAACAGCACGAGGCCCTCTGCGAACTCCTTCGCGCCGCCGGTGCCGAGGTCGTGTACGCCGGGAGTGACGTGGGCGAAGATCCCGACGCGGTCTACGTGTTCGACCCCCTGATCGTGTCCGACCGCGGCGCGTTGCTCCTGCGACCGGGCAAGGAGGGCCGTCGCGGCGAGCCGGTGGCGATCGCCGAGGACCTTCGGGCGTTCGGCGTGCCGGTCGCGTTCGAGATGGCGGAGCCCGCAACCGCCGAGGGCGGCGACACGATGTGGCTCGACCAGCGCACGCTCCTGGTGGGCCGCAGCTACCGGACGAACGACGCCGGCATCCGAGCGTTGCGCGAAGCCCTGCCGGGGGTCGAGGTGCTCGCGTTCGACCTGCCCCGTCTGCGGGGGCCCGACGCGTGCCTGCACCTGCTCTCGCTGCTCTCCCCGCTCGACGACGACCTGGTCGTCGCGTACCCGCCGCTGATGCCGATCCGCCTGCTCGAGCTGTTCGCCGAGCGCGGGATCGCGATCGTGGAGGTGCCCGAGGAGGAGTTCGACTCGTTGGGGCCGAACGTCCTCGCGCTCGCGCCGCGGGTGGCGGTGGCCCTCGAGGGCAACCCGGAGATACGCCGGCGGATGGAGTCGGCCGGCGTGGACGTCTCGGTGTTCGAGGGGTCGGAGATCGCGCACAAGGGCGAGGGCGGTCCGACCTGCCTCACCCGCCCGCTGCTCCGCGGTTGACCGAGGACGGCGACGTGTGGCTCAAACGTCCTCGGAGATCCACCGACGTCCCCCGGGCGTGTGTGGCCCGGGGCTCGGCCACCATGACTACGATCGGTGCGTGCTGAGCGGCGCGTCTCCATCACCGGTGGGCCGGCCCGACGAGCTGTCGCCCACGGAGCTCGCGGCCAGGGCCGGCATCTCCCCCTCGGAGGTCGAACGCCTCGTCAGCTTCGGCATCCTGGTCCCGCGCGACGGGGGTTGGCCCTTCCGGGCGGTCGATGCCCTGAAGATCCGGGTTGCGCGGGCGTGCGAGGAGGGTGGCCTGCCGATGGAAGGCATGGCCGAAGCGGTCCGGGCGGGACTCCTGTCGTTCGCCTTCGTCGAGAGCTGGCCGTTCGAGCGATGGAGCTCCCGCAGGCCGCAGACCCATGTCGAGCTCGCCGAGGAGGTCGGTTTGTCCTTCGAGGCCCTCCAGCGGCTCGTGGAGGCCTTCGGCTTCGCCCGACCCGAGCCGAAGGACGTGGTCGTCGAGGCGGAGCGGCCGATCGCTTTGCTCGCGGGGCGCATCGTGGAGCTCGAGATCGTCGACGAGGCGGGCCTGGCGCGACTGGGGCACGTCTACGCGGAGGCCTTCCGACGGATCGCCCTGGCCGAGACCGAGGTCTACCACTCCGGGGTGGAGGAGCCGTTGCTCCGCTCGGGCCTGGGCGAGAGCAGGACCATGGAGCTCGCGTCGAGCTTCAGCCCGGCGCTCACCGGGATGCTCGATGACGCCGTCATGGCCACGTACCGCCGGCAGCAGGAGCTCACCTGGACGGAGCACCAGATCGAACACGTCGAGCAGGCGCTCGAGGACGCAGGCGTCTCGCTGCCGGCGACGCCGCCGACGGCGATGTGCTTCCTCGACCTCTCGGGCTACACCCGCCTGACCGAGGAGCGCGGTGACCAGGAGGCGGCGGCACTCGCGGGCAGGCTCTCCGACATCGTCCAACAGCGCTCGCGCCTGCACGGAGGCGAAGCGGTGAAGTGGGTCGGCGACGGCGTCATGTTCCGCTTCCGGGATCCGAGCGCAGCTGTGGTGTCGTGCCTCGACATGGTGGAGGAGATCCCGGCCGCGGGCCTGCCACCCGCCCACGTGGGCGTCGCCGCCGGGCCGGTGATCCGTCAGGGGGGCGACTACTACGGGCGAACCGTGAACCTCGCGTCCCGGATATCCGATCGCGCCGCGAGCGGACAGGTCCTGGTGAGCGAGCCGGTGGTGGAGATGGCCTCGGTCCCCGGCGTGACGTTCGTCGGGATCGGTCCGGTGGAGCTCAAGGGTTTGACGGGACCCGTCGACCTATTCGAAGCCCGTCGCGTCTGACGTCGCGCCCCGGCGAACCGGCCGCGCCGTGCGGTCAGATCTCGTGGATGTCGGCTCGCTCCGTGAGCGACTTCGCCCTCGCGGCGTCGAGCGCGCCCGCCCCGGGGAGCTCCGCGTTCGCCGCCGCCGCGCCGAGCGCGAGCCGTAACGCGTCCGGCCACCGATCGCCGCGTTCGAGTCCGACGATCAGGCCGCCGAGGAACGCGTCGCCGCTGCCGACCGGATACCGCCCTCGCTCGTAGAGCACCCCTTCGTAGCGCGTGCCGTCGGGTGCGGCGACCGTCACCCCCTCCGCCCCCCGAGTGACGATGCCGGCATGGCCGTCGCCGCCGGCGAGTTCGCGGAGCTTCGCGCACGCGACCAACGCGTCGTCCCGGCCGCTCGCGGGTTCGCCGAGCAGCCCCGAGGCCTCCGAGGCGTTCAGCTTCACGATCTCGGGCCCGGCCTCCACGGCGAGACGCAGCGGCTCTCCCTCGGCGTCGAGGGCCACCCGGAGCCCCGCGGTCATGGCCTCGGCCACGAGGTCGCGGTACCCCTCGTCCCGCAGCCCCCGGGGCATCGACCCCGAGATCGTGAGCCAGCTCCCGGGCTGGAACAGGCCGTTCACCGTCTCCAACAGCTCGGCCCACGCCGCTTCCGGCGCGTCCGGACCGTGCTCGTAGAACTCCGTCAGGTTGCCCGCGCTCCGGTCGGCGACCGACAGGGACGACCGGTTCTCCCCGTGGGTCCAGACGAACGAGCCGTCGATCCCCTCGGCCTGGAGCGTCTCCTCGAGCCACGCGCCCGCGTGTCCGCGCAGGATCGCCGCGACCCGCACGTCGCCACCCAGATGGTGCGCGGCGCGCGCGACGTTCAGCCCCTTGCCGCCGGCGGTCTGCACGAACCCGAGCGGACGGTGGATCTCGCCGGCGACCAACCGTTCGACCTCGAACAGCTTGTCGATCGAGGGGTTCGCCGCCACGCAGACGATCACGTCGGGAACGTTACCCGTCGAGGTCGACGCCCCGCTCGGTCGGGTGCCAGACTCGCGGCGTGGCGAAGGTCACGATCATCGGCGCCGGCAGCGTCGAGTTCACGAGGGGGATCCTCGCCGACCTGTGCGGGTACGAGGAGCTGCACGGATCGCTCGAGATCGCCCTCCACGACATCGACGCCGAACGTCTCGCGTATGCGCTCCTGGCGGCCGATCAGATCGTGGAGCGCTCGAACGCGGGGTACGACGTCTCGGCGCACGAGTCGCGGGCGTCCGCGTTCGACGGCGCCGACTACCTGATCAACGAGATCCAGGTGGGCGGCTACCCGGCCACGCGGACCGACTTCGATGTCCCGAAGACGTTCGGGCTCCGCCAGACGATCGGCGACACGATCGGCATCGGCGGGATCATGCGCGGTCTCCGCACGATCCCGGTCATGATCGAGATGGCCGACGAGATGGTGGATCGATGCCCCGACGGCCTCCTGCTCAACTACACCAACCCGATGGCGATGGTGCCCTGGGGTATCTGGAGCGGTTCGCGCCTGCCCGCGTCCAACGTGGTCGGCGTCTGCCACAGCGTCCGCGACACGCACGCGTTCCTCGCACGGACGGTCGGAGTGCCGGAGCAGCGAGTCGAGTTCCGAACCGCGGGGTTCAACCACCAGTGCTTCGTCTACGTGTTCCGCGACCGCGAGTCCGGCGAGGACCTGTACCCGCGACTGCGTGCGATCGTCGAGGACGACCCCGAGGGGCTCGGGCGGCGGGTCCGCGTCGAGCTCTTCAAGCGGTTCGGTTACTTCCCGACCGAGTCCTCCGAGCACAGCGCCGAGTACGTGCCGTGGTTCCTGTCGCACGACGACCAGGTCGAGCGGTACCGGATCGAGGTCGACGAGTACCTGCGTCGCTCCGAGGAGAACCTCGCCGAGTGGGGAGAGGTCAGGCGCGCGCTCGACGCCGGCGAGGAGCTCGAGGTCGAGCGCAACGACGAGATCGCGAGCCAGTTCATCCGGGCGCTCGAGACCGGGGCCGAGACCGAGCTCTACGGGAACGTCCGCAACGACGGCTCGATCGAGGGCCTCCCCGACGACGCGTGCGTCGAGGTGCCGGTGCGGGCCGGCCGCGACGGCGTCGAGCCGACGCGGTTCGGCGCGATCCCGCCTGCGTGCCTGGCGCTCAACCGGACGTTCCTGAACGTCGTCGACCTCACCGTCCGCGCGGTCGTGGAGGGCTCTCGCCGGCTGGTCTACCAGGCCGCGCTCGTCGACCCGAACACGGCCGCCACCCTCACGGTCGAGGCGATCGTCGAGATGGTGGACGAGCTGATCGACGCGCACGGGGAGCTGATCCCCGAACCGATCCGCCGCGGCTAGGCCCCGGCGCCGATCGCGACGGTCACCGCGACTCCGGCCTCCGTGAGCTCGCGGATCGTCCTCGCGGGGGCGCCCTCGTCGGTGATCAGCTCGTCGACCGCGTCCAGCGGGCAGATCTGCGCGAACGCGACCCGTCCGAGCTTGGAGCTGTCGGCCACCACGACGACCACACGGGCGCGCTCGATCATCGTCCGGTTCGTGTGGGCCTCGATCTCG
>Ga0222623_10000174_pt1 | contig 17936 bp, 17 predicted proteins | sample PLMtaG_FD_177336 | JGI IMG/M metagenome (GOLD analysis project Ga0222623, IMG submission 177336) | Groundwater sediment microbial communities from an aquifer in East River, Colorado, USA - PLM2_30_coex | ecosystem: Environmental > Terrestrial > Soil > Riparian zone | place: USA: East River...
GAAGATGCGCGAACCTAGACTCCGGCAGGGCTCGTATCCACGGTGAACGGCCCATCCACCGAGCCACCGATGAACGCGGAGCCCGAGCGCGAGGCGGAAGCCCAGGTCGCCGAGGACTTGCGGGAGACGATCACCGTCCCCGTCCTCATCACCGACCTCGCCAGCAAGACCCTGGCGATCAAGGAAGGTGAGACCTTCCTGTACTCGGACCTCGAGGGGAACCTGGATCACGGTGGGGACTACGGGCTGGGCCTGTACCACAAGGACACGCGGTTCCTCTCCCACTTCCGGATGGAGGTCTCGGGACGGAACCCCGTCCTGCTGTCGTCCTCGTCCGAGCGCGGCTACATGTCGTACGTGGATCTCACGAATCCGGATCTGTACGACGGAGACGTCGTCGCGGTGGACCAGCAGACCCTGAACGTCCGACGGATCAGGGCCATCAACGGGAAGCTCTTCGAACGGGTCCGGGTCAAGAACTACAACCCGCATCCGATCGCCCTCGAGCTCGGGTTCTCTCTGGCGGCGGATTTCGCCGACATCTTCGAGGTCAGGGGCATGGCCCGGGAGAAGAACATCCCTCCCGACCGGCCCATGGCGGAGGGGAACCAGGTCCGGTTCACCTCCACCGGCCTGGACGGGGCCCACCGGACGACCGTCGTCGAGTTCGCGCAGGAGCCGGACACCCTGGAGATCGAGGGTCTGACCGTGCGGGCGACGTTCCGGATGCACCTCGGTGCGTACCAGACCAAGCTGATCGGACTCACCGTCGAGCCGCTCGTGGACGAGGAACATTCCAGGGAGCGCGAATTCGACGTGGCCGTCCACGAGCTCCGTCGGTCCTACGAGGAGTGGGAGCGGGACTCCACCCAGATCCTGACCGACAACGAGTTGTTCAACCAGCTGCTGAACCGCAGCCTGCGGGACCTTCGGGCCCTGTACACCGAGACCGACGGCGGCGGCATCCTGGCTGCGGGGATCCCTTGGTACGTGACGATCTTCGGACGCGATGCGCTGATCTCCTCTCACCAGCTCCTCTCGGTGAACCCCGGGCCGGCCCGCCAAGCCCTCGAGCTCCTCGCCGCCCGCCAGGGCACCGTGGTCGATGACTGGCGGGACGAGCAGCCCGGCAAGATCCTCCACGAGGTCCGCCAGGGAGAGCTGGCCAGGGCGGGGTTCGTTCCCCACACCCCGTATTTCGGCTCCGTGGACGCCACCCCATGGTTCCTGATCCTGTACGCCCAGCACTTCCGGTGGACCGGCGACCTGGACTTCGCCCAGAAGCTCTTGCCTGCCGCCGACGCCGCGTTGCGGTGGATCGACGAGTACGGCGACATGGACGGCGACGGCTTCGTGGAGTATCTGACCCATTCACCTGGGGGGATGCGAAACCAGGGGTGGAAGGACTCCCACGACTCGATCGTCCACGCCGACGGTCACCTGGCCGAGCCGCCGATCGCGCTGTCGGAGGTGCAGGCCTACGTGTACCTGGCCAAGGAGCGCATGGCCGACGTGTACCGAGCCTTGGGCGATGACCGCAGGGCGGAGTTCCTCATGGGCGAGGCCCACGAGCTGAAGCGCCGGTACAACGAGGTCTTCTGGATGGACGACGAGAAGTACTTCGCTGCGGCGCTCGATGGCGACAAGCGGCAGGTGCGTACGGTGATGTCGAACCCGGGGCACGGCCTGTACTGCGGGATCGTGGACGGCGAGAAGGCCCCGGCGTTGGCCAAACGGCTGCTCGCGCCGGACATGTTCTCCGGATGGGGGATCCGCACCTTGAGCAAGGCCGCCGCCGCCTACAACCCCATGAGCTATCACAACGGCTCGGTGTGGCCGCACGACAATGCGCTCGTCGCCGCCGGCCTCAAGCGCTACGGGTTCATCCGCTCGACCAATCGAGTGGCCACCGCGCTGTTCGACGCGGCGGTGCACGCCGACTACCTCCGGCTGCCCGAGCTGTTCTGCGGGTTCACCCGCCGAACGCCGAACCGACCGGTGAGCTACCCGGTCGCATGCTCGCCCCAGGCGTGGGCGGCGGGCTCACCGTTCCTCATGCTCCAGGCCATCCTGGGGATCTCCGCCAGAGCTCACGAGAATCTGCTCACCGTCAACAAGCCGCACCTGCCGACGTGGCTCAACACCGTCGAGGTCCGCAACCTGCTCGTGGGGGCGAGCCGCATCTCGCTCGTGTTCCGGCGCGAGGCCGAGATCACCTCGTTCTCGCTCCTGTCTCGGGAGGGCGACGTCCGGGTGGTGATGGAAGAGTAGGAAGCCCTAGCGGACGCACCCGCCCGTCGAGACCGTGCGGGTGCGTCCCGCCGCCCGACTCACGTCGGGGATGACATCGGTCGAGGCGATGGCATAGCCAACGGACGGGTCGGTGGTGGAGGCGGCGAACACGACCCCCGCGACGGACCCATCGGGCAGCACGAACGGGCCGCCGGAGTCGCCCGGCTCAACCGTTGCCTGGAGCTCGTAGACATCGCGCTCGACCTCGCGGTTGCCGTAGATGTCGCGTCCCACGACGGCGTCGATGGGTCGGCGAACCGCCGCCTGCGCGCCGGTCAGGTCGCCCCCGCCGGGATAGCCCAGGGTGGCCCCACCGGTTCCCCGACCGACCTGGCTGGCGAGCAGCGGAAGCGGTTGCCCCGCCGAGGTCCCCACATGCAGGATGGCGAGGTCCGTCCGAGGATCGAAGAGGACCGGCGTGGCCGGCTGCGAGGTCCCGTCCTGTCCCTGCACCTGCGGCCCGTGGACGCCGGCGATCACATGGGCGTTGGTCACTACGTAGTCGCCGGATACCACGAAGCCGCTCCCAGACAGGAGCTCACCGCAGGCTGAGCCGACGATGCGAACGGTGCTCGCCGCCGCTGCCTGGAAGGCCTGGCGAGCCTGGGCCTCGCTCGGCATGTCGACCGGGCCCGTCGGAGCCGGCGGCAGCCCGGCGAAGACGTCGGGGAACCCGTGCTGGTCGAGGAACCGGCGCACCTCGGCAGGGAACGAGGGCGGCTGGGGCAGCGCTGCGTCGAGGCCCCGGACGATGGCCGAGCCGCGGATCGAGCTATTGACCCGGGGGAACGGTCCGTTCACCAGGTTCAGGGCCAGGAACCACGTGACCAGCAGGAGCCCGACCACCGAGATGGCCGAGCCGCCCGCCTTGTCGGCCGTCCCCACGACGGGCAGCCCGTGGGCCCTTGCCCGGACCGACGTGCCGGCCACCCAGCCGAGCGCGTCGCCGATCCCCGCCATGCCGAGCAATACCACGATGACGATCCCGGCCTGCACGGCGTCGCTCCCGGCCTGCGACGCGATGGCGGGCGCCAGCAGCGCGCCGGCCACCACGCCCAGGATCAGGCCGGCGTACGAGAACAACTGGAGGAGCGCTCCCCGCCGAAAACCGGTGAATGCCGCGAGGGCGACGAGGACCAGGATCACGAGGTCGAGGGCGTTCACGTTCGGGGAATGGTCCCACGCCGGCCGCTGGAGCCAAACCGGGAGCGCAGCTGCCGGCCCGCCCCGTCCGCGAAGCTACACTTGGGGCCGTGGTGACGATCGCCCACATCTCGGATCCCCATGTGGGGTCGCCCTACTTCGTGCCGAACCTGATGAACCGGGTCATCGTGGAGATCAACGAACTCGGCCCGGACGTCGTCATCTGTAGCGGCGATCTCACGAACGAGGGCTATCGCCAGGAGTACAAGAACTGGGTGGCCTATGCCGACCGGCTCACAGCTCCCTTGTATACGGTGCCCGGCAACCATGACGCCCGGAACGTGGGCTACTTGCATTTCGAGGAGCTGATCGGTCCCCGTCATTGGTCGATCGATGTCGGAGGGGTTCGGGTCGTCGGGGCCGACTCGAGCGAGCCCGACCTGAACGAGGGGCAGATCGGCCGGGAGCGCTACCCGTGGATCAAGGAGCAGTTCTCCCAGCCCGCGGAGCTCAAGGTGTTCGTCCTCCACCATCACCTGATCCCCGTCCCCGGTACGGGCCGCGAGCGGAGCACGGTGATGGATGCGGGCGATCTCCTCGAGGAGCTCATCTCCTCTGGGGTGAACATCGTGCTGTCCGGGCACAAACACGTGCCGTACGTGTGGCGGCTGGAGAACCTGTACATCGCGAACGCGGGGACGGTGGCGTCCTTGCGGCTGCGGGGGTACACGAAACCCTGCTACAACGTCCTGGAGTTCGAGGGGGACGAGGTCAAGATCACCCGGAAGTTCCCTTTCGGCGGCGGAAGCGCCATCGCCCATTTCTCCCTCTCCTCAGGCGAGCAGTTCTACCGGGAGTTCGAGCCGCCGGTTCAGCAGGCCACAGCACACACGGAGTAGGCCCGGGCGCCGGGCCTCGATCTTCGGAGGGATCGTCGTGAGGGTCCTCGTCCTCGTGGACGGCGAGCACTATCCCCCGGTGACCAGGTGGGGGATCGAGGCCGCGCGGAGCAGGGGCCACGAAGTCGTCGCCGCGCTGTTCCTCGGTGGGACGGAGAAGGTGGATCCCACGGCGCTTCCCGACCTCGGGTTGCCGACGCTCTCCGCCGGAGCCGACATGAGGGAGGCCCTGGCCGAGGCCATCGACGATGTGAGGCCGGAGGCCGTGCTCGACCTGTCGGACGAGCCCGTGGTCGGTTACCGGGAGCGGATGGAGCTCGCCGCCGTTTCCCTTGTGCGCGGCATTCCCTACCTCGGTCCCGACTTCCGCCTTGACCCGCCCATCTCCGGCCCACCCCTCCGGTGTCCCACCGTCGCCGTGATCGGAACGGGGAAACGGACGGGCAAGACGGCGATCGGTGGCGAGGTGGCTCGAGTGGCCGAGGCGATGGGTCGCAATCCCATCGTGGTGGCCATGGGCCGCGGGGGTCCACCGGAGCCCCAGGTGGCCCGGGCCGGGACGGTCACGCTGGACGGGCTCCTCGATCTGGTCCGACGCGGTGAGCACGCCGCATCCGACTACCTCGAGGATGCCGTCACGTCTGGCGTCACGACGATCGGAGCCCGGCGGGCCGGCGGGGGGATGGCCGGGGCCCCGTTCGCCTCGAACGTGCGGGAGGCGGCCGAGCTCGCCGTGAACCTCGGCGCGGGCCTGGTCATCTTGGAGGGGAGCGGCTCGGCCGTTCCCCCCGTCCCGTGGGACGCCGGGATCCTGGCCGTCCCGGTCTCGGCTCCGCCGGAATACCTGGGCGGCTACCTGGGTCCCTATCGACTGTTGCTATCGGACCTGGTGGTGCTTACAATGACAGGGAGCCCGATCACTGGGCCCGAGAACCTCCTCGCCCTGACATCCCACGTCCAGCGAATCCGCGGTGATGCCCGGGTCGTCGTGACGGACCTCCAACCGGTTCCGCTGGGCGACGTGCGAGGCAAGGAGGCGTTCTTCACCACCACCGCACCCCAGGCAGTCGCAGCGAAGCAGGTGGCTTCCCTGGAGGCGAGCTTCGGATGCAGGGTGGTGGGTTGGAGCGCCCGCCTGGCCGACCGGTCGGGGTTGATGGAGGACCTGGAGAGGGCAGAGGCGTACGAGGTGCTCCTCACGGAGCTGAAGGCGGCGGCCGTGGACGTGGCCTGCGAGCGGGCTACGGCACGAGGGGCCACGGTGGTCTTCGTGGACAACCGACCCCTGGCGGTCGACGCCGGGACCAACCTCCCCGACCTGCTGGCGGAGACGATAGATCTCGCGGTGAAGCGGCACGAGGCGCGATGACCAAGGACAACAAGAACCAGCACATCCTGATCTCCGACAGGGAGGCCGGCCTTCCCTACTCCAAGGGATTGATGGCCTCCCAGGTGATGGTGACCGGCTTGTCGCCGTGGCGGTCGTACCAGGTCGCGGAGGCCATCGAGGAACGCCTCCGCGAACTGGGGTCACCTTCGGTCACCACCGAGGAGCTCGACCGGATCGCAGTCCCGGTGATCGAGGACCTGGCAGGCGAGCGCTACGCGAAGAACTACATCCGGTGGCGCGAGGTCGACGCCGTAGATATCCCATTGATCGTACTGATCGGGGGGGCCACCGGTGTGGGGAAGTCCACCATCGCCACCCAGCTCGCGACGCGCTTGGGAATCGTCCGGGTGGTGGCCACCGATGCAGTGCGAGAAGTCATGCGGGGGGTGTTCTCCAGGGAGCTCATGCCGGCCCTGTACAAGTCGTCGTTCGAGGCGGGCGACGCCCTACGGGAACCACCGACCAAGGACGCCGTCGTGGTGGGGTTCCGGGAACAGGTGTCGGCGGTGTCGATCGGTGTCGATGCCCTACTCGAGCGGGCGGCCGTCGAGGGCATGAGCATGATCATCGAAGGTGCTCACGTGGTCCCGGGCTTCGTGGATCTCGACTCCCGGGGTGGCCGGGTCATGGCCATGCCGGTCATCGTGACGGTTGAGGACGAGGCGATGCATCGCAACCACTTCCTGGCCCGATCGGCGGATCATGCCGGACGTCCGGCGACGAAGTACATGGAGGGGTTCGACAAGATCCGCCGCGTCCAGCGCTACATCAAGAGCCAGGCGCTGTCCCACGGCGTGCCGGTCATCCCCAACTACAACTTCGATCAGGCCCTGGCGGCAGTCATCGACCTGGTCATGGAGAAGGTGACCGAGCGCATCACCGGGTCCGCACCGCGTGACGGGGAGCGCGTTCGCCCGGCTCTCGGAAAGGAAGGAGCGCATGAGGCTATTTCTTGACACCGCGAACCTCGAAGAGATCCGCGAGATCAACCGGTGGGGGGTCCTTTCCGGGATTACGACCAACCCCACCCTCGTGAGCAAGGAGCACGAGGACCCCGAGGCCCTGTGGAAGGAGATCCTGGCGGAGGTGGACGGGGACGTGTCCCTGGAGACCACCGAGCCCGACGCCGATCCCATGTACAAGCAGGGGCTGCACCTGGCCCAGATGGGCCCCAACGCAGTGGTGAAGGTCCCCATGACCCCCGACGGCCTGGAGGCGGGCAAGCGACTCGTCGCCGACGGCATCCGGATCAACGTGACCCTGGTGTTCTCGCCGGGGCAGGCCATCCTGGCCGCCGAGATCGGGGCCTACATCGTCTCGCCGTTCCTGGGACGGATCGACGACGCGGCCTCCGACGGGATGCATGCCCTGCGGCAGATCTGCGAGATCTATGACATCCAGGGCTACGACACGAACGTCCTCGCAGCGTCGCTCCGTCACCCGATGCATGTCGTGGAGTCGGCCATCGCCGGCGCGGATATCGCGACCATGCCGTTCGACGTGTTCGTCAAGCTGGTGAAACATCCGCTGACCGATGTGGGCTTGCAGAAGTTTGCGCAGGACTGGCAAGCCCTTCAGCGGAATCTGAAGGGAGGAGCCTAGTTGGCACCCGAAACGATGGAAAAGAGCGTCCTCGAGGGAAAGGTCGCGTCGGAGCTACACACGATCGCCGCCGGCCTGGGAATCGGGGGTCATCAGAAACTGAAGAAGGCGGAGCTGATCGCGGCCATCCTGGCCGCGGGCCGGGATGGTCACGCCGGGCGAGACACGGACCCGTCCCCGCCGCGGCCGGCGCAAGGCCCGGCGGAGGCGCCGGCGGTGGCCTCGACGGAGGTCTCGATGGAGGTATCGACGGAGGCCTCGATCTCCCCCGCCGAGCAAGGGACCCTGGCCTCCGACAACGGCGAGACCGCGGCGGCGACCACCCGCACGGAGCCGCGTGAGGTTCGCGAGCCGGGCGGACGCCCTGAGGTCAGGCCGGGGTCGGAAGGACGGCCCAGGCCGGAAGGCAGGCCGGGACAGGAAGGAAGGCCCGGACCCGACGGGGGCCGGCGACGTCTGTCTCGCGAGGAGCGGCGACGGTTCCGGGAGGAACGCCGCCAGCGCGAGGTGGAGTCGCGGGAGGAGGAGATCGCCACCGCCCCCACGGCCACAGGTCTTTTGGACGTCCTGCCAGAGGGCTACGGGTTCCTTCGGACGTCCGGGTATCTGCCCGGGTCCGAGGACATCTACGTGTCGCTGTCGCAGGTCCGCAGATTCATGCTCCGCAAGGGCGACGTGGTCACGGGCAAGGTCCGCCAGCCCAAGGACAGCGAGAAGTACTTCGCGCTGCTCCAGATCGAGAGCGTCAACGGAGTCGATCCCGAGACGGCCAAGCAGCGGCCGGTCTTCGAGAAGCTCACCCCACTCTTCCCTCATGAGCGCTTCCGCCTGGAGAGCTCGCCGGCCGACGTGACCGCGAGGATCATCGACATGGTCGCGCCGATCGGGAAGGGTCAGCGGGGGATGGTGGTCTCGCCACCCAAGGCGGGCAAAACCACTGTGCTGAAGAACATCGCGAACGGGATACTGACCTCCAATCCGGAGACCCATGTGATCGTGCTGCTGGTGGACGAGCGGCCCGAGGAGGTCACCGACTGGCAGCGGACGGTCCAGGCCGCCGAGGTCGTGTACTCGACCTTCGACAAGCCGCCGGACCAGCACATCCAGGTGACCGAGCTCGTCTTGGAGCGGGCCAAGCGCCTGGCCGAGATGGGCAACGACGTTGCCATCATCCTGGATTCGATCACCCGGCTGGCGCGGGCCTACAACCTGGCAGCGCCGGCATCGGGCAAGATCCTGTCGGGCGGGATCGACTCGACCGCGCTGTACCCGCCGAGGCGATTCTTCGGCGCCGCTCGCAACATCGAGGAGGGCGGATCGCTCACCATCATCGCGAGCGCGCTCGTCGAGACGGGATCCCGGATGGACGAGGGCATCTTCGAGGAGTTCAAGGGCACCGGGAACATGGAGATCCGACTGGACCGTACGCTGGCCGAGAAGCGGATCTTCCCGGCCATCAACGTCGAAGCCTCCAGCACCCGCAAGGAGGAGCTGCTGATGCCTCAGGAGGAGCTGGCCTTGGTGTGGCGGCTCCGCCGGGTCCTCCATGCGCTGGAGCCGGGCGCCGCGCTCGAGCTCCTGGTGGACAAGATCCGGGCAACCAAGTCCAACGAGCAGTTCCTGAGGGAGATCGCCAAGGCGCCGGCATCGTAAGCTTGCCGGCCGAACCCACCATGAGGAGACGAGGAACCGAATGAAGCAGGGTATCCACCCCGAATACGTCATGGCGACGGTGCGCTGTTCCTGCGGGAACACGTTCACCACGCGTTCCACAAAACCGGAGCTTCGGGTCGAGATCTGCTCGAACTGCCACCCCTTCTACACGGGAAAGCAGAAGCTGGTCGACACCGGGGGCCGCGTGGAGCGGTTCCAGCGCCGATACGGGCAACGGTCCGCGCCGCAGTCCTGATCCCCACGTCGAGGATGGGCAACGATCGCCCCGCTGCCCACCACTTCTATGGCGGTCAAGCCGTCATGGAGGGCGTCATGATGCGTGGCCGCGACGTGTGGGCCGTGGCCATTCGCAGGCCGGATCGATCGATCCACATCGAGTCGCACGATGTCCACTCCATCGCCCGGCGGTTCCGGATCCTTCGCCAGCCATTCTTCCGAGGGATCATCGCCCTGGGCCAGGCCCTGGCCATCGGGGTCAAGGCCCTGTCCATCTCGGCGAACGAGTCCTCACCCGAAGACGTGCACCTGTCGTCGCGGCAGATGGCGCTGTCGATGGCGGTGGCCGTCGTGCTGTTCGTCGGCATCTTCGTCGTGGGTCCTGCCATCGCCTTCCGGTGGGTGGGCCATCGTGTCGACTCGAGCTTCCTGGTCAATGTGCTGGAGGGACTGTTCCGGGTGGCCCTGTTCCTGGGCTACCTCGTGTTGATCGGGCGGGCCAAGGAGATCCGTCGGGTCTTCGAGTACCACGGGGCGGAGCACAAGACCATCGCCACCTACGAGCACGACGAGACGCTCGTCCCCGAGAACGTGGACCGGTACTCCACGCTTCACCCCCGGTGCGGCACGAATTTCCTGCTGATCGTCATGGTGGTCGCGATCCTGGTGTTCGCGGTGTTCGGCAACCCCGGCCTCTGGTGGCGGATCGGATCCCGCATCCTTGCCATCCCCGTCATCGCCGGGCTCGCGTTCGAAGTCCTGCGCCTGGGCGCGCGGCACGAGCGCTCACTGGTCATGCGGGCCGTGATGGCTCCCGGACTGTGGCTCCAGAAGATCACGACGAAGCCCCCGGACCGGGGGCAGATCGAAGTAGCCATCGCCTCGTTCAACGAGGTGTTGCGCCGTGAAGCGCAACTCCCGGCCACGGAAGCCTGAGGGCCTTCGTCGGGACATCTGGCCAGGTCGTTGAATCCGCGGCCCATGGCCCTAGAGTCTTCTCCGCGGTCCGCCCGAATCGAAGCGATCAGGAGGCTGTCATGTCCCCGGCCGAGCTCGATCTCCCCGTCCTGCTGACGCCGGAGCACATCCGCCGCCGCGAGTTCGTGACCACGCGACGCGGATACGACCCCGACCAGGTTCGTGACTACCTGGAGCAGCTGGCCATGCAAGTCCAGGACATGACGGGCATGGTCCAGGAAGCCCGCCTGGAGGCCGAGTCGGCCCTCCATGCCCAGGCGTCCTGGGTCGATCCGTACGACAAGTTGGCCCGTCGGGTGAGCGACCTGCTTCGCTCGGCCGATCAGGAGGCGGCCCGGATCCGGCGTGAGGCCGGCGAGGAGTCCGATCGGGTCCTGCGCGAGGCGCGCGCAGAGGCCGACCGAGTGCGGCTCGATGCGCAGACCCGGGCCGAGGAGGCGCGAGCCGAGGCCGAGCGGCACCTTCGAAGAGCCCGGGAGCGAGCCGACCGGACAATCGCCGGCCTGTCGACCAGACGCGACGAGCTCGTCCAGCAGCTGTCGCAGATGCAGGAACGCGTGATCGGCGTGGCCAAGGAGCTTGAAGACACCATCGAACGCCCTGACGCAGCCGACGACGTCCGGGAGATCCCGGATGCCGAGCCGGGCCGGCCCCCGCCCGTCGCGGACACATGGGCCGGCTGGGCCGAGCCGACGATGAAGGGGCGTCCTCAGGGCGGCCCGCCTCCGCAGCCGCAGGCCGAAGAGCTCTTCACCTCCTCCGAGACGGTTGACCTCACGTTCCCCGAGATCCCCCCCCTCGATCTCGTCTGGGACGACGAGGACGACTGAACGAGGGGGCGGGCAGGCGCCCGCCCCCTCCCGTTTCGGATAATCGAGTGCATGGATCTCGAGGCACGCCTGTCGGACGTGGAGCGGCGCTACGATCAGCTTTCCGAGGAGATGGCCTCGCCCGACGTGGCCGCCGATCGCGACCGTCTGCGCCGGCTGGGGAAGGACCTCGCCGAGCTCGGGGAGATCGTCGGCCCGTACCGCGAGTACAAGGAAGCCCGGCGCCAGGCTGAAGAGGCCAGGGCCATGGCCACCTCGGAGCAGGATCCGGAGATGGCCGCGTACCTGCGGGGGGAGGCCGAGGCCGCCGAGAGCAAAGCGATTTCCCTTCAAGCTCTGCTGGAACAGCTGCTCGTCCCCAAGGACCCGAACGATGAGCGGGACGTGATCGTCGAGATCAGAGCCGGCGCGGGCGGGCAGGAAGCGGCTCTGTGGGCCGGCGAGCTGTTCGAGATGTACCGCCACTTCGCGGAGCGGCACGGGTGGAAGACCGAGGTCCTTTCGGCCTCGCCCTCGGACCTCGGCGGGTTCAAGGAGGTGGTTCTGGAGGTCAAGGGGAAGGCTGCCTATTCACGGCTGAAGCACGAGTCCGGCGTGCACCGGGTCCAGCGCGTCCCGGTGACCGAGTCCGGCGGCCGGATCCACACCTCCACGGCCACGGTGGCGGTCCTCCCTGAGGCGGAGGAGGTCGACCTCCAGATCCGGCCCGAGGACCTGAAGATCGACGTGTACCGTTCCTCCGGCCCCGGCGGGCAATCCGTGAACACGACGGACTCCGCCGTTCGCATCACCCACCTGCCGACCGGCATCGTCGTCGCCACCCAGGAGGAGCGCTCCCAGCTCCAGAACCGGGAGAAGGCCATGCGCTATCTGCGGGCCCGGCTCCTCAGCCGTGCCCAGGAGGAGGCCCAGCAGAAGGAGGCCGCGGTACGACGAGCCCAGGTGGGGACGGGGGAACGGGCCGAGAAGATCCGCACGTACAACTTCCCCGAGAACCGGGTGACCGACCACCGGATCAAGCTCACCGTCCACCGGCTCCACGACGTCCTGGAAGGGGACATCGACGAGTTCGTCGACGCGCTCCTGGCGGCTGAACGAGCGGAACAGCTCGGCGGCGACGGGCGGGGATGATCCGATGCGACCGTCCGAGGTCCTGACCCGAGCCACGGCCTACCTGGAGCGGCATGGTGTGGACGACGCCCGGGATTCCGCCGAGGCGCTGATGATGACGATCCTCTCGACCGACCGGGCCGGTCTGTACGCGCGGACCGACGGGCTGTCGACGTCCGAGGCCCGGACGTTCGGCCGGGCACTCTGTCAGCGGTGCGCCGGGACCCCGCTGCAACACCTCACCGGCGAGCAGGCGTTCCGCCGGATCACGGTGACGGTGCGTCCCGGCGTGTTCATCCCTCGGCCGGAGACGGAGGTGCTCGTCGACGTGGCTCTGGAGTGGCTGGGTGAACGACGGGAATCGGTGGTGGTGGACGCGGGAACGGGGACGGGAGCCGTGGCCCTGGCCATCGCCGACGAGAGGTCGGGATCAAGCGTCTTCGCCACCGACCTGTCGGCCGAGGCCGTCGAGCTCGCGCGGGAGAACGGGGCGCGCCTCGGCCTGAGCATCACGGTGCTCCGGGGCGATCTGCTCGAACCGCTGCCGATCGAGCTCCGGGGGGAAGTCGACCTCGTGGTGAGCAATCCGCCGTACATGACCGCCGCTGAATACGAGGATCTGCCGGCCGATGTCCGGGCGGATCCTCGCCTCGCGCTCGTCGGCGGGACCCATCTCCACGAGCGGCTAGCCGCCGAGGCCATCGGATGGCTGCGCCCGGGCGGGGCGCTGGTCGTCGAGATCGGCGCGGAACAGGGTCCCGAGGTGGCGAAGTTCATCGAGGGTTCCTACGAGGACGTGCGGATCGTGCCCGACCTAACCGGCCGCGATCGGATCGTCGTGGGACGCCGGCAGTGACCGATGCCAGCGTGGTCAGGGTATGCGGTGAGCGATCCCATCGGTGACGCCGCCGCGGCCGCACTGAACGGGCGGCTCATCGTCATTCCGACGGACACGGTGTACGGGATCGGGACCAGGGCCGACGATCCGGCGGCAACCGGGGCGCTGTTCGACGCCAAGGGCCGCCCTCGTGACCTGGCGATCGCCGTCCTCGTGCCCTCCTCCGCCGCAGCTCACGAGCTCGCGGCGTTCGACGATCGGGCCGCCGCGCTCGCCGCGAGGTTCTGGCCCGGGCGGTTGACCCTGGTCCTTGCCCGGACCGAGGCAAGCCGTCGATGGGACCTGGGCAGTGATGCGCGAACAATCGGACTGCGTGTGCCGCACCACCCGCTCGCGCTCGCCGTGCTGGCGATCACCGGTCCGCTCGCGGTCACGAGCGCCAACCTGAGCGGCGAGGCGACCCCCCGAGAGTGCGACGGCCTCGCGCGCGCCTTCGGCGCGCGCGTGGCCGTATACCTGTGCCAGGACGAACCGCTCGAGGGGGACCCCTCGACCGTGGTGGACGCGACCGACGGGCGGCTCCGGGTCCTTCGGACCGGGTCGCTGGGTGAGGCCGAGCTCCTCGAGGCGCTCGACTCCTAAAGACGCGTGGCATCGACCCGCGGACGGGCCGAGGCCCGATGCTAGACTCCCGGCTCGATCCCATGGCGCAGTTCCTCGTGGTATGCACCGGCAATATCTGCCGCTCCCCGATGGCGGAGGCCCTGCTCCGCTCGGCTCTCCAACGTCGCCTCGGTGACGCCGCGCCCGCTGTCGCGTCCGCGGGAACGATCGCCCGCGACGGCGCACCAGCGATGCCCGAGGCGGTGAAGGCGGGCGCGGAGCTCGGGGTGGACGTCTCGAGTCACTCGGCTCGCCGTCTCCGGCCCGAGGACATCCGCGATGCCGACCTGATCGTCGGGATGGCGGCGGAGCATCTCGAGGACGTCCAGGCCCTCGTCCCGGAGTCGGAGTCAAGGACGTTCACGTTGAAGGAGCTGGTTCGCCTCCTCGAGGACACCGGACCGGGGCCGGTGGACGCCACGGCTTCCGACGGGGGCCTCGCGGGCGCGGTGAGCGATGCCCACCGGCGTCGCACGGGATCACCGGCCATCCCAGACGAGGACGACGTCATGGATCCGCTGGGGCTCCCCCTCCACGGCTACCGGGTCGTGGCCTCCGAGCTGGAGGACCTGTGCGAGCGGCTGGCGAGCGGCCTGTATGGCGGCACCGCTGCCGCCTCGAGACGGGTGGGCTGAGCCGGTGCGGATCGCCATTGGCTCGGACCACGCCGGCTTCCCCCTGAAGGAGGAGCTGAAGCAGGTGCTGAAGGAGCTGGGGCACGAGGTGACCGATCTCGGGACGGACTCCGAGGAGCCGGTGGACTACCCCCTGTTCTGCGTGAAGGTGGCCCGAGCGGTCGCGGAGGGAAGATCCGAGCGCGGGATCGTGCTCGGGGGTTCGGGGCAGGGAGAGCAGATGACGGCGAACAAGGTGCAGGGGATCCGGGCGGCGCTTGCCAACGACCTGTACACGGCCCGGCTGTCTCGCCAGCACAACGACGCGAACATCCTGTCGATGGGTGCCCGGATCGTGGCCCCCACGCTGGCCCGGGAGATCATGGAGCTGTGGCTGGCCACTCCGTTCGAGGGGGGACGTCACGTGCGCCGGCTGGAGGAGATCTCGATGATCGAGCGAGGCGAGCTGTGACCCGCGATGGCTTCGTGGCGGACTGGGGGGCGCTGCGGCGCACGGACCCCGAGGTCGCCGCGGCCATCGCGGACGAGCTGAACAGGGAACGCACCACGCTCAGGCTGATCGCCTCGGAGAACTACGCGAGCCCGGCCGTGCTCGCTGCGATGGCGTCCACGATGAACAACAAGTACGCGGAGGGATATCCGGGGCGCCGGTACTACGGAGGGTGCGAGTTCGTCGACGTCTCCGAGACGCTGGCCATCGAGCGGACGAAGCAGGTGTTCGGCGCGGAGCACGCGAACGTCCAACCCCACGCGGGGGCGCAAGCGAATCTGGCCGTGTTCGGCGCGTTCCTCCGTCCGCTGTCCGACGACAAGGTCCTGGCCCTGAAGCTCTCGCACGGCGGGCATCTGACCCACGGGTCGCCCGTGAACGTCTCGGGGATGTGGTTCACCTTCGTTCCCTACGAGGTGGACCCCCAGACCGAACTCCTGGACCTCGATCGCATCAGGGATCTCGCGATGGAGCATCGACCGAAGATCATCCTCGCCGGGTTCACCGCGTATCCGCGGGTGATCGACTTCGCCGCGTTCCGCGGGATCGCCGACGAGGTCGGAGCACTGTTCTGGGTCGACGCGTCGCACTTCATCGGACTTGTGGCCGGCGGTGCCTACCCCAATCCCGTGCCGCACGCCGACGTGGTGACCTTCACCACGCACAAGACGCTCCGTGGTCCCCGGGGCGCCATCATCGCGTGCCGCGAGGAGCACGCGAAGGCCATCGACCGGGCCGTGTTCCCCATGATGCAGGGGGGCCCGCTCGAGAACCTCATCGCCGCCAAGGCGGTGGCCCTTCGAGAGGCCACCACGCCGGAGTTCGCCGAGTACGCGGCGCGGACCGTCCGCTCGGCCCGCGCCCTGGCCGAGGGCATGGCCGACGAGGGGATACGGATCGTCTCGGGGGGAACCGATTCCCATCTCGTCCTGGCCGACCTCCGTCCGCTGTCGATCGGTGGTGCAGAAGCGGAAGCCGCGAGCGAGGGCATCGGCATCGCCCTGAACAAGAACGCGATCCCGTTCGATCCGTCCCCCCCGGCGAAGCCCTCGGGCATCAGGGTCGGAACGCCGGGCCCGGCCACGCTGGGGATGGACGAGCCGGAGATGAAGGAGGTCGCCGGCATCCTCGGAGAAGTGCTTCGCCGCCCCGACGACGAGCGCGTCCGCTCGGCCTGCCGGGCCCGCGTCAGCGACCTGGTGCGGCGGTTCCCGGCCTACCCCGGTTAAGGCGGCGATGGGCCCCCGCTCGCGGGGGTACCATCACCGCGACGTGGTCCCTTACCTCGTTGTCTTCGCGGCCAGCTTCGTCGCGACGTTCGTGACCACCCCGGCCGTCCGAAGGCTGTCCCTTCGGCTCGGTTGGATCGATCCTCCGTCCGATCGCAAGGTGCACCCCAGGCCCACCCCGACCGCCGGTGGCATCGCGATCTTCGTCGGCCTCGCTGTGGGCCTCGCTCTATCTCGCATCCTCCCGTTCCTGTCCGGCCTGCACGAGACGACATCCGATCCCGATGCGGCGATCGTGGCGGGATTGGTGATCCTCGGGGTGGGCCTGCTCGACGACACGCGGGGAGTCTCCGTCCTGGGCAAGCTGGCCGGCCAGATCCTTGGAGCGGGCCTGCTGGTGCTGTTCGGCGTCCAGCTCCTGTACTTCTATTTCCCCGGACAGGGCATCCTCGTGCTGTCGCCTGACCTCGCGGTGCCGCTCACGGTGTTATGGGTCGTGGCCATGATGAACGCGGTGAATCTGATCGACGGGCTCGACGGCCTCGCTGCGGGGATGGTGGCGATCGCCGCAGTCGCGTTCTTCGTCTACATGTATCGGACGGGCGGCGGCGCGGACCCCTCGACCGCCGCGTTGATCTCGGCGGTCGTCGCGGGCTCCGCGCTCGGCTTCCTCCCATGGAACTTCCATCCGGCCAAGATCTTCATGGGGGACTCGGGGGCGATGCTGCTCGGGCTGATGCTGGGGGTGGCCACCATCTCCGGCGTGGGCAGCAATGCGAATGGGCCCAGCCGAGGGGACTTGGCCGCGCTGGCCATCCCCATCGCCGTCCCGCTTCTGGTGCTGGCCGTCCCGTTCCTCGACGTGTTGCTGGCGATCATTCGGCGTATGCGGAAGGGGCTCGGCATCACCCACGCCGACAAACAGCACATCCACCACCGCCTGCTCGACATCGGGCATTCCCACCGCGAGGCCGTGCTGCTCATGTACGTCTGGAGTGCGCTCATCTCGATCTGCGCGTTGGCGGTGGCCTTCATCAACGGACGGTTGGTGGTCGGCGGGATCGTGATCGTGGCCGTCACTGCCGCCGCCGTGTTGCCCAGGTTGATCCGCGACCGAGCTCCGAGGGGAAGTGACCCCCGACGCCAGCCACGGCGGAACGGGCGGGCGGCGCGCAAGGCCAGCCGGCACGCGGCTACCCGGACGGTCCGGGGGACCAAGGCCCCCGAGGCCGAACGGCGCGGGTAGGGGGGCCGTGACCCGGGTCCACCGGCCGGGGGAACCGCCCTACGGCCGGGGAGGGACGTTCGCGCAGCTGCCGTTGGTCCTGGAGGCCGAGGAGCTGGCCGGGGCCGACGTCGCGATCCTGGGAGCCCCGACCGACGAGCTGGTCACGAACCGCCCCGGGGCAAGGTTGGGGCCCCAGGCCATCAGGAACGCCGACTACCTCTGGGGAACCTCGCGGCCGAACATGGACGTCGGGGTTGACCCCTTCCAGATCCTGACGGTGGTGGACCACGGCGACGTCGAGGTCGTCCCGGGGTACCCCGAGCTCAGCCATCGGGCCATCCGAGAGTCGGTCGCAGCGATCGTCGGCGCCCGCGTGGTGCCGATCGTCCTGGGGGGCGATCACTCCATCGCCCATCCCGACGTTGGCGCGGTCGCCGAGCGGTTACACCCCGAGCCCGTGGGGCTCATCCATTTCGACGCGCACGCCGACGACGCCTACGAGGAGCCCCGGCTGAGCCACGGGACCCCACTGCGCCTGCTCGTCGAGGAGGGGTCGCTCCGTGGCGAGCACGTGGTGCAGGCGGGGCTCCGGGGGTACTGGCCGCCTCCATCGGATTTCGAATGGGCCCGCTCGCAGGGCTTCCGGTGGTTCCTGATGGACGACATCCACGCTCGTGGCATCGAGCCGGTCGTTGACGAGCTCCTGCAACACCTGGAGG
>Ga0222623_10000186_pt1 | contig 17344 bp, 19 predicted proteins | sample PLMtaG_FD_177336 | JGI IMG/M metagenome (GOLD analysis project Ga0222623, IMG submission 177336) | Groundwater sediment microbial communities from an aquifer in East River, Colorado, USA - PLM2_30_coex | ecosystem: Environmental > Terrestrial > Soil > Riparian zone | place: USA: East River...
ATCAGCCGGTTGTGGATTTTTCCGTCCAGCCAGTCGAGCAGGCGGTGACGTGCCAGCGTCTCGTCATGGAGCGTCGGGCGCCGGACTTTGCCTAGCTGGATCGGATAACCGCTCACACCGTCGCGCGAAGCCCCTCCGACGAGTGCCGGCGTAGCGATCGCCGATCGGCCCGGACCGACGGGACGCGGCGCAAACGGATCCCCTGTGACGGAGCGCGCGTCGGCGACAGACTGATCGGGCGGCGCGAACGATACGGACCCGTCGCGCGACGTGTCAATCATGGCAAATTGATCGGGCCGGGCCATGGCCCCAATAGTGCCCGGCAGGGCTCACCTGCGGATTAGCTGCGCCTCCTCACGTCGTGTCGCTCAGACGCCAGGTCAGCCTTCGTACTCGAAACCGATCTTGACTTCGACGTGGTACTCGACGATCTCGCCGTCCTCGACGACAGCGCTCGACTTCACAACGTCGACGGTCTGGATGTTGCGGACGGTCTTTGATGCAGTGGCGACCGCCACGCGGGCGGCATCGCTCCACGACTTCGGGCTCTTGCCGACCATCTCCCGGATGATGATGACGCCCACCGGTCCACCTCCTGTGCCATGCCCTGGGCATAGAAGTCTAGGCTGGCCGCCCCTGCACGGATGGGGCCGGCGCGCAGTGAATCGACGAGGCCGGCCCAACGTCGGACCGGCCCCGAAACGCTATCAGTCTCCGGGATCAGGCGTTCGCAGTCTCGGTGACCGTCCCGGCCCTCACCTTGTCGAAGCAGGAGCTGCAATACACGGGCCGATCGTTCCGGGGCGCGAATGGCACCATGGCCTGGCCACCGCAACTACCGCAGATCGCCGCGTGAAACTCCCTCGGTCCGCCGGCCGTTCGGGCACGCTTCGCGACCGCCCGGCAAGCTGGACATCGTTGTGGGTCGTTCAGTAGACCCTTGCTACTGAAGAAGGCCTGCTCGCCGCTGGAGAAGACGAATTCCTCCGAGCAATCGCGACAGGTCAGCGATCGATCCTCGTACACCCTCTCCCGAACCTCCTGTTCGTACGCTATGGCGGCTGGCGTCCCGGCCCCCGAGCGAACTCCCCAGACCGATGTCGCATACAGGAGGGCAGTGCGCACGATCGGTCTTGCGGGGCTCGGCCTGAGACTATGACCGGCAGAATACTTGTGCCGTCAAGCGAATGTAGGCCGGAGATTCGCAGCGGGTCGGCGATTTTCCGTCGAATCTCGCGGGTTTGTGCTCCGGGCCGATCTCGGGGCTGTCAGGCCGGTGCCGTCGTGCACCGGCTTTGCGCCTCCCTTGAGCCCCGGGTCGCCACCAACGGAGACCGACGGAACTCGTCGTCCCGGACCGGCGTCGAGGCCGGCATGCCAAACTTCCGCTTGCCCCTCGTCGTCTTGTCGGTCGCCGTCATCGCCGCTGCGTGCGGCTCCGCCGGGTCCGCTTCCCCGCCGGCTTCGAACCCCGCGAGCGCCCCGCCGACGAGCGGCAGCGGCGTGGATCACCCCACCGGCGCGACCGATGTCGTGCTCCAACTCGAGGAGGGCGGCGGGTTCGTGCCGATCGACTTCCTCGCGGGTCAGGCGCCGGTGTTCACGCTCTTCGGCGACGGTCGCGTTGTCTTCCAGCCGACCGTCACATCGTTCCCCGAGCCGGGTCCAGATGGAGTGATTCGCAGCGTACCGTGGCGGACGGCCCAGCTCGACGAAGGCCAGATCGAAGAACTCCTCACCTTTGCCCTTGGCCAGGGCGGTCTCGGTGCCGCGCGCGACAACTACGGGAACGACATGGTGGCCGACGCCTCAACATCGATCTTCAAGGTCAACGCCGGCGGCCTGAACAAGACCGTGTCGGTCTACGCTCTGGGCATCGAGGATGCGAACGCGACAGACCTGGTCCCGCGCCGAGCCTTCAAGACCCTCGCCGACAGGCTCCGCGACTTCGACCGAGGCGGCACGATCGCGACGGACGTCTACCTCCCCGACACCTTCCGGGCCGTCCTGGTCGAGCGCGAGGGCGATCCGCAGGCAAAGCCGATGGCTTGGCCGTGGCCAGACCTGAAGATGTCCGACTTCAAGGCGAACATCAACGGCGTCGGGGCTCAGCAGTTCCCTCATCGGACGATCACGGCGGTGGACGTCACCGAGCTCGGCCTCGGCGACCTGCCGGGCGGTGTCCAGGGCGTCACCCTCACCGGTCCCGACGGCAAGATCTACAGCCTCATCCTGCGCCCGCTGCTCCCGCACGAGACCGAGTAGCTTCGCCTCAGCCGGCCTCGGCGTAGCGCTCGCCGGCGTAGGAGACGAAGCGCGTCTGGCGCTTCTTGAAGTAGAGCTGGATCTCGCCCGTCGGGCCGTTGCGGTGTTTGGCGAGTTTCAGGTTGATGACCTCGCCGTCCGTGTCCTGGTCCTCGGTCGCGCGTTCCTTGTCGCGCCAGAGGAAGAGAACGAGGTCGGCGTCCTGCTCGATCGCGCCCGACTCGCGCAGGTCCGACAGGCGAGGCTCCTTCGATTCTCGCATCTCCGGCTGCCGGGAGAGCTGCGAGAGAGCGATGACGGGCACACTCAGCTCGCGGGCAAGTGCCTTGAGCCCACGCGAGATCTCCGAGACTTCCTGGACACGGTTCGCATCCCGACTCGTCGTCGTTGCCTGCATGAGTTGCAGGTAGTCGACGATGACGAGGTCCAGACCCGACTCGGCCTGGAGCCGGCGGGCCTTCGTCCGGAGCTCCATCGTGCTGATGGTCGGCGTGTCGTCGATGAACATCGGCGCTTCGGAGAGGGCATTCATGGCCGGCGCGATGCGGGCGAAGTCGAGTTCCTCGAGAAAGCCCGTTCGGAGTCGCTGGCTGTCGATGTTGGCCACGCTCGACAGAAGCCGGAGGACGAGCTGTTCCTTGCTCATCTCGAGGCTGAATACGCCGACGTTCTTCTTCTCGCGGACGGCGGCGTGCTCGGCGATGTTGAGCGCGAAGCTCGTCTTGCCGACAGATGGCCGGGCCGCGACGATGATGAGGTCGCTCTTCTGGAGCCCCGTCGTGAGCGCATCGAGGTCAGTGAAGCCCGACCGGACGCCGTTGATCTCGCCGCGGTGGGCGTGGAGGTAGTCGAGCCGATCGTATGCCTGATGGAGGAGCGAATCGAGCTTCGTGAAGCCGGCCTCGACGCGCTTCTGGCTGACGGCGAAGAGCTCAGCCTCCGCGCGATCGATCGCTTCCTGGACCTCGGCTGGATCCTCGTAGCCGATGCCGGCGATTCGCCCGGCCGCGCCGATGAGATTCCGCAGGACTGCCTTGCGCTCGACGATCCGTGCGTACTGCACCGCATGGACCGCGGTCGGGGTCGAATTCGACAGGCTCGACAGATACGCTCGGCCGCCGACCGCCTCGAGCTGGTCACTCCGCTCGAGCGTCTCCGAGACCGTGACGATGTCGATCGGTTCGCGTCGCTCGAAGAGTTCGAGCACCGCTCCGTAGATCGTCCCGTTCGCCTGTCGATAGAAGTCAGCCGCCCGCAGGAACTCGGCCACCTCGACGACAGCGTCTCGGTCGATGAGGATCGCGCCGAGCACGGACTGCTCAGCCTCGAGACTCTGCGGTGGCAGGCGATCGATCATGCGCTCCCGAATCTGAAGGCGGGTTGTGTCAGGTCGAGTGTCATCGACGGCGCCGCCGCCCGATAGCGGCTTCTCCACGAACTCCATCCACGACTTTCGATCGGCCGGTGGAACCCTGTGGAAACCCTGTGGAGACTGCCCATGGGAGAGCCGGCACCCTCAGCGGTCAGTTGACCCTCGCTCACCGAGGTCCGAGGCGGAGCTCCGCGACGCCATCGGCCGGAGGTGCGAGCGCACTCATGTGCGTGAGCGAGCGGCGGAGCCTGCCAACGCCGCCATTGGGCCGCATGAGCGGCCAGCCAGCTAGTCGAGCCTGCGAATGACTCCGATCAACTTCCCCTGAATGCGGACGTCGTCGTAGAACTGGGGAGGATAATTTGGATTCGCGGGCTGGAGTCGGATCCGGTCCTTCTCCTTGAAAAAGCGCTTGAGCGTGACGGCGTTCTCCTCGACCTGGGCCACGACGATGTCGCCGTTACGGGCGGTCGACTGAGGGCGGATGAGGACGAAGTCGCCATCGGCGATGTGGGCTTCGATCATCGAGTCGCCTCGCACCTTGAGTACATAGGCGTCTCCGGACGGCGCGAGCATGTCCGGGATGCCGATCGTCTCCGATGCGTCCTGGTACGCCTCGATCGGACCGCCAGCGGCGACCTCGCCGACGATCGGGAGCATGCGCGCCTCCATGGCCGCGGACTGCGGGACCAGCTCGCCGGCGAGCCCGAGACGAAGCGCGGCATACGGCGTCAGGCGGATTGCACGCGACTGGGCTGCACCCCGCTCGAGGTAGCCCTCGCGCTCGAGGATCTGGAGATGGTGGTGGACGGCCGATGTCGAGGCCAGGCCAACTGCCTTTGCGATCTCACGGACCGACGGCGGAAAGCCGCGGGCGCGCAGCGTCGCGGCGATGAAGTCCAGGATCTTGACCTTCCGATCCGCGTCGTGTTTGGTCACTCGCGCCTCCTTGCTCGTGCATGATACAGAACGGACGTTCGATGTCAAGGCGAGTGGCAGAGTGCTGCAATCGAACACTGGTAGACTCGGCGACCCCGGGATCGGTTCGAAAGGCCGACGCTCGCGGCCGAAGACTGAGGGTCAGTTCGAGACGATGGCGAGCGGCAAAACGAACAAGAGCGAGGGCAAGGCGCACAAGCGCGGCTCGGGTGCGCTCGGGCGGGCATTGGGAATGATGGCGTTCCTGCCGCTTGCCAGCCGGGCCCCGATCTACGCGCGCTTGATGCTCGCACTCGTCGCCGACGAGCGGATGCCGGCAGCCCGCAAGGCGCTGCTGGCGGGAGCCGCGGGCTATCTTCTCGTCGGGCGTGATCTCGTGCCGGACCAGATCCCGGTCCTCGGCGGCCTCGACGATCTAGTCGTGGTGGTTCTCGCCGTTGACCTCTTCATGGATGGCGTGCCGGATGCCTTGCTAGCCGAGAAGCTCGTCGAGCTCGGCATCGACCGCTCCGCCTTCGACGACGACATGGCCCGGATTCGCCGGTTGACGCCGGGCCCGGTCCGGAAGACGATCCGCCGCATCCCTGGCCTCATCGCCCAGGCCGGCGAGGCATTCGACAACAGCGGCATCGGACCGAGGGTCCGGGCCTGGATTTCCAAGGAGGATTCGATCGCGTGAAGGTGATCCTGACGCAGGACGTGCCGAAGCTCGGCAAGAGTGGCGAGATGAAGACGGTGGCCGACGGCTACGGGACGAACTTTCTGATCCGCCAGAACCTGGCAGTGCCCGCGGCCGGAGGCGCCTACCGCGCCTGGCAGCACGACATTGCCAGCCGCGAGGACAAGCGGAAGCGCGAGCGCGAGGATGCCGACATCGCGGCAACTCGGATCGCGTCGACGACCCTGACGATGGGAGTCAAGGTCGGCGAGGGTGGCAAGCTCTTCGGCTCGATCACGGCGAAGGACATCGCGGACGCCCTCGGGCGTCGGGGGATCACCGTCGACCGCCACAAGATCGATCTCGAGGAGCCGCTCAAGTCGCTCGGCACGTACAAAGTCGCGATCAAGGTGCTGAGCGGCCTCGCTCCGGAAGTGACGGTCGTCGTCGAACCGAAGGGGTAGACCCGGCGGGCAGGTCCGTCGGCGGCGGCGTTGATCGTCAGGCGATGATGGGGCGATGGACGCCCGGACGATTCTCCATGTCGACCTCGACGCGTTCTTTGCCGCGGTCGAGCAGCGCGACCGCCCAGAGCTGCGCGGAAAGCCGGTCATCGTCGGTGGCGGTGGGCCGAGCGATCGCGGCGTCGTCAGCGCCGCGAGCTACGAGGCTCGCGCGTTCGGGATCCATTCGGCGATGCCCCTTCGGCAGGCAGGTCGGCTCTGCCCCCACGGCGTCTTCCTGCCCGTCGACGGTGCGAAGTACCAGGCTGTCAGCGTCGAAGTCATGGCGATTCTTCGTCGGTTCACCCCGCTCGTCGAGCCGATCTCGATCGACGAGGCATTCCTGGATGTCACCGGATCGCGAGTTCTGTTCGGCGACGGCGAGACCATCGGGCGGCTCATCAAGGAGGCGGTCCGCGGCGAGGTCGGTCTGACCGCGTCGGTCGGCGTCGCGAGGACGAAGCTGGTCGCCAAGATCGCCTCGGACCTCCGCAAGCCGGACGGCCTCGTCGTGGTCCAGCCGGGGGAGGAGGCTGCGTTCCTCGCGCCGCTTGCGATCACCCGTCTCTGGGGCGTCGGGGCGAAGTCCGCGGCGGCCCTCCGCGAATACGGCGTCCAGACGATCGGCGCCCTGGCGGCGCTGCCGGAAGACCTGCTTGTCCGTCGGTTCGGCAAGCACGGGGCGTCCCTCGGCGATCGGGCTCGTGGCGTCGACGCCGATCCGGTCGGCGATCGGGACGCCGCCAAGTCGATCAGTCACGAGCACACGTTCGACGTCGACACCTCCGATCGAGAGGTGATCGAGCGGACGATCCTCGGGATGGCCGAGGGTGTCGCGGGCCGCCTGCGGGATTCCGGCGTGAAGGCAGCGACGGTGACCGTCAAGATTCGCGATTCGTCGTTTCGGACGATCACCCGGCAGCGGACTCTGTCGCAGCCAACAGACCTGACGGAGCCGATCTTCCGAACCGCGATGGAGCTCGCCCGACCTGAAGTCCGCGGCCTCCGCATCCGATTGCTCGGCGTGGGCGCGTCCGGTCTGGGCGAACGGGATCAATTGGCCCTCTTCGCCGAGGACGACCCCCGCCGGCGGCGCGTCGTGGAGGCGTCCGACGCTGTACGGCACAGGTTCGGCGAGCGAGCGATCACCCGAGCCCGGCTCGTCGGGTCGCGGCTCCCGGCGCCATTCGAGCATGATCCCATGACGGCCGCGGAGGCCCGTTCGCCGAAGCAGACGTCCGAGGCCGATGACGAGCCGGTAAGCGACGACGCCGACTCGTGGTCGGACGAAGCGTCGTGACAACAGAGCTGACACGGCGCCACGGAATGATCGGCACGTCGACCTCTTGACATCGAACGCCTGTTCGGTCTAGGGTGTTGGCAGAACCGAACAGACGTTCTGTCGCCGTAGTGCCCCCGCCGACGGACAGAGCAACAGATTCCGCCGGAAGGAGCCAGTTCATGGCGATGATTCGAGTCGAGCCGGTCCAGGTCCGCGTGCGGACCGGCTGGCTGGATGGAAGCCCACGAGAGATCACCTGGGGCGACGAGCGCCTCCCCGTAACCCGGCTGACGGCCGTTCGCGAGGAGGCCGCCGCCTTCCCGGTGATCACGGGACCGAGGACGATGTTCGAGGTGGAGACGCCCCGTGCCCGTCTGGCGCTGACCTACCAACATCGGTCTCGCCGCTGGACGATCACGGCTCTCGACGAGGAGCGTCGACCAGCGGCCTGATCTCGGCTTGGCGGGCGTCTCTCCCGCCTGCCAGGTTGTTCGGAACTGGGGACGGGTGCGCCGGTACCGCACCCGTCCCGTTCCCGACGCGTCGTGAAACGGGACCGCCCGCTCCGCGGGCGCAACCTACAATCGGTCCATGCCCGATGACGCGATGCCCGGAACATCGTTTGCCGACCTGAGACTCGGCGACTTTGTCGCTCGTCTGGCGTCGGCGGAGCCGGTACCGGGCGGCGGTAGCGCGTCGGCGGTCGCGGCATCGCTCGGGGCGGCGCTCGTCGCAATGGTGGCGGCCTTGTCCCAGGGGCGGCCGAAGTACGCCGACCACGCTGCACTCCATAAGCGGGCGATCGAGGTAGGCCAACGCCTCTCGCGCCGGTTCCTCGAGCTGGCTGACGAGGATGCCGCGGCATACGCTCGCTTCGCCGCTGCGGCCAAGCTTCCCAAGGAGACAGACCAGGAACGCTCGGCTCGCTCGATGGCCCTTGCCGTCGCGGCGCGGGCCGCGTCGGAAGTTCCGCTGGCGACCGTCGAGGCGTGCCTCGAGTTGGTGGTTACCGCGGAGGTCCTGGCAGGGCGAAGCAACGTCAACGCCTCGAGCGATCTGAATGTCGCCGCGCAGCTCGGCGAAGCCGCCGCTCGGGGAGCGGCGGAGAACGTCCTCGTCAATCTGCCCGCGGTCGGCGACGAGGAATTCAGCGGCGAGGCCACCGCCAAGGTCATGGACTGGCTGGACACGATTGCCACCCTCGCGGCCGAAACCCACCAGGCGGTCCGCAGCGGCTCCCCCCGCGATCCCGTGCCCGCGTGAGGGCCTGACGGGTGCCGCAAGGGGGCGCACGATTGCTCCTCGGCAAACCGATCGCCGCCGAGATCCGCCAGGCGGTCGCCGAGGACGTCGCGACGTTCCGTGCTAGCGAGGGCCGGCCGCCGGGCCTTGCCGTCGTCATCGTCGGGCGCGACGCACCGTCGATGGTCTACCTCGAACAGATCCTCCGCGGCTCCGAGAAGGCAGGCATCGATGGCCGACTCGTCGAGATTGGCGGCGAGGCGTCGGAGAAGCGTGTGACGAGCGCGATCGCGGACCTCAATGCGGATCCGACCGTCGACGGGATCATCGTCCAGATGCCGCTTCCGCCCTCGATCAGGCTCCGAGCCGTGGTCGACGTCATCGATCCGGCCAAGGACATCGACGGGATCCACCCGCTCAACGCCGGGCTTCTCCGGCTCGGCTATGACGGGTTCCTGCCGGCGACGGCCCACGCCGCCGTCGAGATCCTCCGACGGTCACAGGTCGAGATCGAGGGTCGAAGGACGACGGTCATCGGCCGATCGGCCGTCGTCGGCATGCCGGCTGCGTTCCTGCTCGTCCGGGAGAACGCAACGGTCACGGTCTGCCACCGGCGGACTCGCGATCTTCACCACCACGTGAAGGATGCCGAAATCGTCGTGGTCGCGGCCGGCCACCCAGGCCTCATAACCGGGTCGATGCTCCGTCGCGGCGCCGTCGTCGTCGACGTCGGCATCAACGTCGTCGACGGGAAGGTCGTTGGCGACGTCGACTTCGAGTCGGCCAGCAAGGTTGCGTCGGCCATCACGCCCGTGCCCGGCGGCGTCGGTCCACTGACCAACGCGCTGCTGCTGGCCCACCTCGTGCGAGCGGCCCAGGCGCAGGCCGCGCAGCGACCCAGGGCGAACAACCGGAAGGCGGCGTTCGAACCGCGACCGGCCGCCAGTCGAGGAGCTCGATGAGCCTCCCCTCGGACCTCGAGATCGCCCGTTCCGTCACTCCGCGCCCGATCGTCGATGTCGCCCGCGATCTCGGTATCCGAGACGAGGAGATCGAGCCATACGGGCGTACGAAGGCCAAGGTCACGCTCGCGGCGATCCAGCGGCTCGAGGCAGAGCGGCCGCGCGGTAAGTACGTCGTCGTAACGGCGATCACGCCCACGCCCCTCGGCGAAGGCAAGTCGACGACGACGGTCGGGCTCGCGCAGGGCCTCAACAGGATCGGTCACCGAGCCGCCGTCTGCATCCGCCAGCCATCGCTGGGGCCGGTGTTCGGGATCAAAGGCGGGGCCGCCGGTGGTGGCTACAGCCAGGTCATCCCGATGGAGGACTTCAATCTCCACCTGACGGGCGACGTTCATGCGATCGGTGCCGCCCACAACCTGGCCGCCGCGTTCCTCGACAACAGCCTCCACCACAAGAATCCGCTCGGGATCGACCCCTTCTCGATCCTCTGGCCGCGGGTCGTCGACATCAGCGATAGGGCGGTCCGGCGGGCGGTCATCGGTCTCGGCGGCAAGGAAAATGGCGTCCCCCGCGAGACCGAGTGGATCATCACGGTCGGTTCGGAGGTCATGGCCGTCCTCGCCCTGGCCACGGACCTTCACGATCTCCGCGCTCGCCTCGGCCGGATCGTCCTGGCAACGACCACGGACGGCAAGCCGGTGACATGCGAGGATCTCGGCGTCGCCGGCTCGATGACGGTCCTCCTAGTCGACGCGATCAAGCCAAACCTGCTCCAGACACTCGAGGGCGGCCCTGCATTCGTGCATTGCGGGCCGTTCGCCAACATCGCCCACGGCAACAACTCGATCATCGCGGACCGGCTCGCGCTGGCGACCAACGAGATCGTCTGCACCGAGGCGGGCTTTGGCGCGGACATGGGCGCCGAGAAGTTCTTCGACATCAAGTGCCGCGCCTCCGGCCTCGAACCGGACGCTGCAGTCGTCGTCGCGACCGTGCGCGCGCTGAAGATGCACGGTGGGATCGGACGGATCGTCGCCGGCAAGCCGCTCGATCCGGCGCTGCTCGAGGAGAACGTCGAGGCGGTCCGCGCCGGCGCCGGCAACCTCGCCAAGCAGATCGAGAACGTCCTGCTCTTCGGCGTTCCGGCCGTTGTCGCGATCAACTCGTTCCCCACCGACACGCCGGGCGAGGTCGAGGCGATCAAGGAAGTCGCCATGGCGGCGGGTGCCTCAGCGGCGGTCGTCGCGACCCATTTCACCGATGGCGGAAGCGGAGCCGCCGACCTGGCCGAGGCCGTCTGGGCCGCCGCCTCGAGCGGCTCGCAGTTCAAGCTGCTCTACCCGGACGACGCCCCCCTCGGCGAGAAGATCCTGACGATCGCGACGAAGGTCTACGGGGCCGATGGGATCGAGCTCCTGCCCGCGGCCAAGAAGGCGCTCAAGCTTTACGAGGACCTCGGCTTCGGGCACCTGCCAGTCTGCATGGCGAAGACGCAGTACTCGTTGAGCGACGACGCAAACCTCAAGGGCCGCCCGAGCGGCTTCACTGTGACGATACGCGACATCCGGCTGTCGGCCGGGGCGGGTTTCATCACGCCGCTGCTTGGCGAGATGCGGACGATGCCCGGTCTGCCGTCGCGTCCCGGTGGGGAGAAGATCGACATCGACGCCGACGGCAACATCGTCGGCCTGTTCTAGCCCCAGACAGCCGAACTCAGTCGGGTCGCACGACCCTGCGGCGGTCCCTGTTCCGGTCGGTCACGAGTTGTGCGACGTCCGACGTCGCGATGAGCAGCCCGGCACGGTCTCCGAAATATGCTGCTCGACCCGCCCGCTCGCGGGCCCGGTCGGTTGCCCGCCGGCGGCGAAAGACGCCGATGAGTTCGTCCCATTGCTGCTCGGCCATGTCTTTCATCTCGGTCCATCAGCGTAGTGGCGACCGGACGCTCCCGACGAGGATGAAATCCCGATTTGCCGCCGCGGTCACGCGTCCGTGTCAACCCGCCGCCGCGCAAATAGGACGACGCCGAGGAGAAGTGCCCCAGCAAGCCCGACCGTTCCAAGCACGATCGCACCGCCGAGCTCCGATCCAACACGCGGGGTCTCGGGCGCGTCCTCGGGCGGATCGGTCGCGGTGGCACCGGGCGGAGCGATCCCACCGAACGTCTTCGTCGCGTCGGCGAGCAAGGCATCGCCTTCGGGCGTGCCGAGCTGGCCGTGCGGGTTGCAGAGGCCGGTCATGAGATCGCCCCGCTCGCCAACGAAGGTCACCCAGATCCACTCGGTGTCCGCCGCGGGAGCGCTCGTGCCGCAGCTCGATTCGCCGCTGAAGCTGGCCGCGGAGAGGTAGACGATCGCGGCCGCGCCGGGTCCCGAGAACCATTGGCCGACGCGGACCGGGACGCCGCGCGCGTCGCTGGGGCCCGCCGTGCCGGAGAAGACCGCGTTATCAGCAGTCGCGTACGCCGCCATCGGTTCTGGCTGGACGCACGAGCAGGCGAACGTCGGCGCAGCGGCCGTCAGCCACAACAGGCTCGACAGGAACGCGATGGAGACGAGCGACGCTAGACGGCGCGCATACGGGTGGACTGGGGTCGATGCCATCGCGGGGATACCTCGGGCGGGCTTGTCGCCGCGCAGACGCCCGTCCGGTTGACGATGTTCCGAGCGGCTCAGCCGGAAACGTCCGCCGTGGCGAGAGCGATGCAGAACGCGACGGCCAGGCCCAGCGCGGCACCGAGGACGAAGGCACCCCACGCGAAGATGTCGACCGGTCCGAGCGGCTCCGGCTCGTGCGCGTGGTCGTCGTGACCGTGGTCTGCTCCGTGGTCGTCGCTGCCGTGAGGCTCAGTGTCGACGTCACCGGGATGGCTAGGCGTCGTCTGCTCGGTCATGTTGGGCCGTCACCTCCGCCGGCATTCTCCCACGTAGACTCGGCGGGATGGGCGCTTCCTCAGCGGCGGCTGCCGCGCTCGATTCGGGACTGATCGCTAGCCTGCGGGGCCTCGAGCCGGACGGGCGCTTGCTCTTCGCGTGCCGCGTGCTCCGGATGTTCGCGTACGGCTCGCTGGCCGTCGTGCTCGTCCTGTACCTGGCGTCGCTCGGGCTCGACGCATTCGCGATCGGGGCGATCCTCACCCTGACCCTGGTTGGCGATACGTTCATCTCGCTCTGGCTCACGACGAGCGCCGACCGGATCGGGCGACGGCGAGTCCTGGTCGCGGGCTCCCTGCTGATGGTCGTCGCGGGCATCGCGTTCGCCCTGACGAGCTGGGTGCCGCTCCTCGTCCTTGCCGCCACCATCGGGGTCATCAGCCCAACCGGGAACGAGGTCGGGCCCTTCCTTGCCGTCGAGCAGGCGGCGCTGAGCCAGGCGACATCGGACGAGCGCCGGATCTCCGTTTTCGCCTGGTACAACCTGGCCGGCTACGTAGCGACGGCTGTCGGGGCCCTGGCGGCAGGGTTCGCGACGCAGGCGCTGCTGGCGGCAGACTTCAGCGACACCGACGCGTACCGGGCGATCCTCATCGCCTATGCCGTGCTCGGGCTGGCGATGGCCGCGATCTTCGCTAGGGTCAGTCCGGCGGTCGAGGCGCCGCGGACGACCGTCGCGCCCGATGGGATCCGCCTGAAGCTGGGCCTCGGCGAGCGGTCTCGGGGGATCGTGGCCAGGCTCTCGGCCCTGTTCGCCCTCGACGCGTTTGGTGGTGGCTTCGTCCCGCAGAGCCTCATGGCCTACTGGTTCCACCTTCGGTTCGGCGTCGAGCCGGCCATCCTCGGCGCGGTGTTCTTTGGCGCGAACCTGCTGGCCGCCGTCTCGTCGCTCTCGGCCGCGAGGATCGCCGCCCGAATCGGGTTGATCAACACGATGGTCTTCACCCACCTGCCCTCGAACATCCTGCTGATCCTCGTGCCGATCATGCCCTCGCTGCCGCTGGCCGTGGCTTGCCTTCTGCTCCGCTACAGCCTCAGCCAGATGGACGTGCCGACCCGCCAGTCGTACGTGATGGCGGTCGTCGATCCGGGCGAGCGATCTGCGGCGGCCGGGGTGACGGGCATCGCTCGGACCACCGGCGCGTCGCTCTCGCCGGCGCTCTCGGCGCCCCTTGTCGCCAACGCGAGCCTCGCCGCGCTGCCGTTCTTCATCGCGGGCGGCCTGAAGATCGTCTACGACCTGCTGCTCTACCGCGCCTTCCGGTCGGCCCCGGCCGCACCACCCAGCGTGGAGCGGCCCGTCTAGGGCTCGCGGCGCGGCCGGCCCGGCATGCCGAGGCGCCACCATATGAAGAGCGCGATCGCGGCGACGCCGACAACGGCGATGGCCAGGTCGAAGGGCTGCAGCGCGTGCCGGATCTCAACCCAGTTGGCCCCGAGTTGCACGCCCGCGAACACCAGGAGCATCGACCACAGAAACGCGCCGGCGGTCGAGTAGACGATGAACGTGATGACCGGCATTCGGGCGACGCCGGCCGGGAAGCTGATGAACGTCCGGACGATCGGCAGCAGGCGGCTGAAGAACGCGGTCGCCGCGCCGTAGCGCTGGAAGAACTGGTCGGCCAGCTCGATCTCGTGGGGGCGAATCAGGAGGTACTTCCCGTAGCGTTCGAGGAAGGGCCGGCCGCCCCAGGCCCCGATCGCATAGCCGACCAACGAGCCGATCGTATTGCCGATCGTTGCCACCACGACGACGATCCAGTAATTCCACGTGCCGCCGGTAAGCGGCTCCACCTGTGACGGATCGGACACGAGGAAGCCGGCGTACGGCAGGATGAGCTCGGACGGCAGCGGGATCATCGCGGATTCGATCGCCATCGCCGCCATGACGCCAACGTAGCCGACGCTCCCGTAGAGGGAGTTGAGGAACGGAATGACGATCTCGTCAATGAAGGCGAGCAACTAGGTCCTCGCTGGGGGGCGAGCATGGGCGCTCGGTGGGGATCGACAGGGACGACGGGAGTCTAGCCGACTATTCTGGCCTCGTGCCCGACCCGATCGACTCCCGCGGCACCGAGACCATCGTCCTGACCGGCGCCGACGTGACGCTCGGGGCTGTCGAAGCGGTCGCCCGTCACGGAGCGCTCGCCGCGCTCGACGACGAGGCGCGGGCGCGAATGCAGGAGTCGCGCGACGTCATCGAGCGACTCGTCGCAGCGGGCGAGGTCGTCTACGGGGTGACGACCGGATTCGGTGCCCTTGCGACGCGGTCCGTGGCGCCGGCCGACGCGCAGCGGCTCCAGGAGAACCTCCTCATGAGCCACGCGGCCGGGGTCGGGGCCGACCTGCCGCGCGAGATCGTCCGGGCGATGCTCCTGCTGCGAGCCAACACCCTTGCCCTCGGGCACAGCGGCTGCCGGCCGATTCTCGTCGATCGACTGCTCGACTTCCTGCGACTGGGAATCCACCCGATCGTGCCGGAGCAGGGCTCGGTCGGCGCCTCTGGGGACCTCGCCCCACTCGCTCACCTCGCGCTGCCGCTGATCGGCCGCGGGCGGGTCGAGCTGGCGGGCCACCCATTGCCGGCGCTGGTCGCCCTGCGCGAGGTCGGGCTGGAGCCGCTCGTCCTCGAGGCGAAGGAGGGCCTCGCTCTCCTGAACGGCACCCAGCTCATGAGCGCTATCGGCGCGCTCCTGCTGGCCGACGCCGATCGGCTGACGCGGACCGCGAGCGTGGCAGCCGCCATTAGCGTCGAGGCGCTCCTCGGCACGGACGTTGCGTTCGCGGCCCCGTACCAGCTCGCTCGTCCGCATCCCGGCCAGATCGAGGTCGCGAGCGAGCTGCGTCACCTGCTCCGGGACTCGACGCTTCAGAATCGCCACAAGGGCGACGCCCACAAGGTCCAGGACCCGTATTCGCTCCGCTGCGTGCCGCAGGTCCACGGCGCCGTCCGGGATGCCCTCGATTACCTCCGCCGTGTCCTCGACATCGAGATGAACAGCGCGACCGACAACCCCCTCGTGTTTCCGGAAGGCGGGGCCGTCGACGAGGGGGCGCTGGCCACGGGCGGCGGGCTCGTGATCAGCGGCGGCAACTTCCATGGCGAGCCAATCGCCCTTGCGCTCGACTTCGCCAAGATCGCATTGGCGGAGCTCGGGGCGATCAGCGAGCGACGGACGGCGCTCCTCGTCGATGAGCGTCTCAATGGCGGCCTGCCGGCCTTCCTCGCGCCGGCGAGCGGCCTCGAGTCCGGAATGATGATCGTCCAGTACACGGCCGCCGCCCTTGCCTCCGAAAACAAGGTCCTCGCCCATCCGGCGTCGGTCGATTCCATCCCGACGAGCGCCAACCAGGAGGATCACGTCTCGATGGGTCCGATCGCCGCCCGGCACGCCCGGTTGGTGCTCGAGCACGTCGAGCGGATCGTCGCGATCGAATTGATGGTCGGAGCCCAGGCGTTGGATCTCCGCCTCGCCCGCGCCGACGCGGCGGGTGCCGGACCCGGCGCGGGCGTCGCCGAGGCGCATCGACTGATCAGGAGGCGGATCGGCCATCTCGATCGGGATCGCGAGCCGGGCCCGGATCTGGCCGCCGCGACCGATCTCGTGCGGAGCGGCGTTCTCGCCACGCTGGCCGGTGCTCCCGCCGGTGGCCAATAGGATGGCCGCCATCAGGATCGTCGACGTGACTGACGAGGTGACCTTCGGGACGATCCCGCCCTGTGCGGATCCTGGTTTCGACCACCGATCGTGCGACTACTGGGAGGACGCCGACCGGGGCTCCAAGGCCGCTCGGCTCGCGTGGCTCGAACCCGCGGCCAGCCAGCCTCCGCCGAAGCCGCGGGCGCCCAACCCCTTCGCGAGCGACGCCGACGACGAGCCGCTCGTCAACCCATTCGCCCCGACCTCGCGCGCCGCATCGACGTTCAATCCCTTCGCCATTGACGATAACCTCCCTGACGACAACCCCTTCGCGCCGTCACGTCCGGACCGGCCGGCGGTCGCCAGCGACGCCCCGCGGAAGCTGGGGCTCCTTGGCCGGGGACTCGCGATCTTCGGCAGCTACGCGAAGGTCCTCCTCGTCGACGAGATCGCGGCCGCCTACGCCCAGTTCGGCCCTCTGTCGGCCTACCCTCGCGCCCAGCGGTTGCGCGACCTCTACCCGCAACTGCCCGCCGCGCCACTGCCCGCGGTCATCACCTGTATCGCCTCGACGGCTGAGGCCCGCCACGGCGGCCATGCCCGGCGACTCGTCGGGGCTGTCTGTGACGATCTCGCAGGACGCGGGTTTGCGGCGGTCGAGGCCTATCCGGAACGAGGTGCCCGGCCGGACGCGACGAGCGCCGCGACGCCGGAGTTCTGGCTCACGGTCGGGTTCGAGGTAGCGGTCGACGACGAGCGCTTCCCCGTGGTGCGGCGGGAGCTGGGTTGATGGGCGCGAGGGAGTGGTACCGTCCGGGCGAACGCGAGACGGCCGCTCGCAGGTGAATGGGAGTCCGCGATGGCGATGATCCAGGCGCTCGGCAACGTCACGAAGGTGCGGGGCGCGCTCATCTTCGTCGAGGACATCGAGGCCGAGATGATGTTCTATCGCGACGTCATCGGCCTTCGCCTTCTCTACCGGACGCCGAAGTTCGTGCGGTTCGACGCGACGCAGGGCACGAGCCTGTCGCTCATCGCCGGCGGGCACGCGTCCGCAGAGCCGAAGGACTTCCGCCACGGCGGCGTCGTGCCCGAGGTCATCGTCGACAACCTCCGGCTCGCAATGCAGCGCCTCGACGGAGCCGGCGTCCGACACGAGGAGGTCGTCCGAACTGACTGGGGCCAGTTCTGCTTCCTCTGGGATCCGGAAGGCAACCCGCTGCAGTTCTACGAATCGGCCTTCATCCGCCCGGACGCCGATCCCGAGCGCGTACCGGGTTGAGGTCCAGGCTGCGCGCCGCCGCCGCGGCCCTGTCGGTCCTGGGTCTAGGTCTCGTCGTCGCCTGCCAGCCCGGTCCCTCGCCTTCCGCTTCGGTCGCAGCGGCCGCGACCCCGCCCACGTCCGGCTCGATTTCAGGGAGCCCGCCGACGTCGGGCGGGAGTGTCGCCGTCGACCCGAGCCTGCTCTCGATCCTCCCGCCTGACGTCGCAGGCGTCCCCATGCAGCCCGCCCCCGACACGGCGGCCCAGATCGCGGCCGACCC
>Ga0222623_10000190_pt1 | contig 17287 bp, 11 predicted proteins | sample PLMtaG_FD_177336 | JGI IMG/M metagenome (GOLD analysis project Ga0222623, IMG submission 177336) | Groundwater sediment microbial communities from an aquifer in East River, Colorado, USA - PLM2_30_coex | ecosystem: Environmental > Terrestrial > Soil > Riparian zone | place: USA: East River...
ACGCCTGCCAGGTGCGGTAAGAGATCATCGAGATCCTGGTATTCACATGGCCGGCAATGATCACGGCCTCCAGCACCGACCCGGGGCCAGTCCGATCACGGAATGTGGGCCAGAACCGGATCTCTGGCGCTGACCCGGCAGGACTACCGTTGGGCAACCAGCTGCGCAACGACGTACTGCGGCATTGTCACGCCGTAGCCAGAGCATCGCTGGCCACTTGGTGAACGACGTCGACCGTGACGAGCTGCTTGGATCGGGCTGGAAGCTGGAGGTAGCGGTTGGCAGAGTGGCTGGCACGGGCGGCGACCTTGCCGTCGTCGGTCGCCGAGGAGCCATTGAACCGCCGGTTGGGCGTGGTGGGTGACTCGATGGTTTGATGCACTGCTCCAGGGAGGGGTCGCCGCTGCGGCCTGTCGTGGGTCGGCGGAGCACAACAGCGCCGTTCAGGCCTGGCGGGATGTGCTGCACGGGGCGCCCGGCGTATCGCCGTCGGGCTGATTCGGTTGGGTATGCTTTGGCCGGATGCGTCCGTGAGGCCGATCTGTAGGACGGAGGGCTCGGCATGGATGCGCGGGACCGGGCTGGTGGGAGCCCGGTCGGAGCCGAGCGCAAACTGGTCGCCGTGTTGGTGTGCCAGGTCGACCAGCCGACCTCCGCCGCTGGCCATCACGACCTGGAATCGGCCGACCAGCTACTGGCTGGCAGCCTGAACCGCGTCCAGGCTGAGGTTGCTCGCCATGGTGGGCTGGTCACCGAGGTCATGGGGGATACGGTCGTGGCGGTGTTTGGTGTGCCCCGAACCCGTGACGACGATGCGGAGCGGGCGGTCCGCGCCGCCTTGGCGATCCGGGCGGCGATGGCTACCTCTGGGGTTGCTGGTGGGCAGCTACGCGCAGTGGTTGCCTGCGGCGAGGCCCTGGTGAGGGTCGGCGCGCCGGGAGCTGGCGTGGGGTGGGAGATCTCGGGTGAGGTGGTGGCGGCGGCGATGGCGGTCAAGGATGCCGCGCCGCCGGGGGTGGTGCTGGTCACGGCGACGACCCTGCAGGCCACCGAACGGACGATCAGCTACGCACCCGCACGCGAGCTGCGGCTCGCCGCCGCTTCTGAGCCGGTGCCGGTGTGGGATGCGCTGGCACCCCGGCCACGAAGCGGCCGGACCCCACCGCCGGTGCTCGGGGTGACGCTGGTCGGCCGCGACGGTGAGCTGGCGGTCCTGCTGGACCGATACCAGCGCATCCGAGGCGGCGGCGGGCCGCAGCTGGTCACGCTGCTGGGCCCGGCCGGGATCGGCAAGAGCCGCCTTTTGGCCGAGCTCGGCCAGCAGCTCGCCGGCGAGTCGGCGCCGCCGGCGTGGCGGACCAGCCGGGCACACTCCCACGTCGATGGCGAGTCGTTTGGGGCGCTGGTGGAGCTGGCCAAGGCCGAGGCCGGGATCCTGGAGAGCGACCATGCGGCCACGGCGACGCGCAAGCTGACCGCCGCGATCGCCCGGCTGCTCCCTGACCCAACCGCTGCCGCCTGGGTCGCCCAGCAGCTGGGACCGCTGGTGAGCGGCAGCGCAGCAGCTGATGTGGCGTCGGGTCGGGGGGTGGAACGAGCCGAGGACGTGGCGACGGCGTGGCGGTGGCTGCTGCGTGCGCTGGCCGACCAGCAGCCGCTGGTGCTGGCTGTGGAAGACCTCCACTGGGCCGATCACCTACTGTTGGACGTCCTTGAGGGCGTGGCGGATCCGGCACGGGTCGGCCCAGCACCGCTGCTGGTGGTGGTGACCGCCCGACCGGAGCTGCTTGCCCGCCGCCCCGACTGGGACCAGGAGCACCCCAACCGGACCATCGTGCGCCTGGAGGCCCTCGCGGCGGTGGACACCACCCGGCTGCTGCAGGCGCTGCTGGACCACCATCGCGTCGCGGCCACCATCGACCCCGACCTGCTGGCCCGGGTGGGCGGCAATCCCCTGTTCGCCGAGGAGTACGCGCGGCTGCTCCGAGACCGACGCGGACGGGCTGGCAGGCTGCCGCTGCCGGCCTCCATCCACGGGGTGATCGGCGCGCGGCTGGACGCGCTGGGGTCGGCGGAGAAGGCTGCGCTGGCCAACGCGGCCGTGCTCGGGCAGGTCAGCTGGGTGGGAGCGATCGCCGCGGTCGGCGGTCACGACCCGGCGGACCTGGACGCCTGGGTGGACCTCAACCGCAGCCTGGGCGAGCTGGAACGCCGCGAGCTGCTGCGGCGGATGCCAGGGTCGCGGGTAGCTGGAGAGGTCGAGGTCGCCTTCCAGCATGTCCTGGTCCGCGAGGTCGCCTACGCCCAGCTCCCCCGCGCCGCGCGCGCTGACCGCCACCAACGGGCAGCAGCTTGGCTGGAACAGCTTGCCCCCAACCGGACCGCGGACCGCGCGGAGCTCCTCGCCCACCACTACACCCAGGCGTTGACCTACGCGCGGGCCGCGGAGCAGCCAACCGCCGAGTTGGCCGACCGCGCCCGCTTGGCGTTGCGCCAGGCCGGCGACCATGCCACCACGCTCGGCACCGACGTCACCGCGGCCCGCTACTACACCCAGGCGCTTGCGCTGTGGCCGCAGAAGGACCCGCAGCGGCCAGAGCTGGAGCTGCGGGCCGGCAAGGCGCGCTGCTTCGGTGAAGGCACCGGCCAAGACCTGCTGGAGAACGCCAGGGACGGACTGCTGGCCGCCGGGGCCCGCGAGCGAGCCGCCGAAGCCGAGACGCTACTCGGCCGGCTCGCCTACCTCCAGGGCCGCCCGCGGTCGGTCCACTTTGCGCGGGCGCTGGAACTGGTCGCCGACGCGCCGCCGTCGCGCTCCACACTGGCGGTGCTGAACGGCTGCATGCTGCACCTGATGATCGCCGACCGCCACACCGAGGCACTCGCGGTGGCCCGCCAAGCCCTGGTAATGGCCGCAACCCTCGGCGCCCGCGACGTCGAGGCGACCGCCCTGGGCATCATCGGGGCTGCCACCATCAACCAGGGCGACCCTTCCGGTCTGGCCGATGTGGAGCGGTGTGTGGCCATGTACGAGGAGCAGGGCTCCTCCCACGCGGTCGGCTGGCACATCAACCTGGCCTACGCGCGGTCCATCCTGGGCGACCTGCACGGCAGCTTCGCCGCCACGAAGGCGGCCTGGCAGACCGCGCACCGCTACGGCAGGCTCGCCGACCTGCGCTACATCGAGCTGGAACAGGTCGCCGAGCACTACTGGACCGGCCGCTGGGATCAGGCACTCCACACTGTCGAGTCGGTGGTGGCCGAAGCAGCCGGCGGCACCCGCGACTACATCGAGTGCGACTGTCGCCTCTGGCGAGGACGCATCCGGCTGGCCAGAGGCGAGCGCGACGCCGCCCTCCAGGACGCAACGCGGGCGCTGGAGTTGGCCCGCGAGTCCGGCGACGCGCAAAACCTCGACCCCGCGCTGGCGGTGACGGCCAGGGTCCTGCTCGCCGCCGACCGGCATGTGGAGGCAGGCGAACTGGTCGACGAGCTCCTGGCCAGCCTCCAGGGGCGGGTCCTGAACCCCGACCTTGGCATCGACCTCGCGGTCGACCTCGCCCAACTCGGATACCCGGCCGGGACGCTGGATCAGGTTCAGGCATCTCCCTGGCTGGAGGCCGTCCATGCCTACCTGGCCGGCGACCCTGGACGGGCGGCCAGGATCTACGCCCAGATCGGCTCCCGGCCCGATGAGGCCTATGCACGACTCCACGCGGCCCGCGAACTCATCGCCATCGGGCAGCAAACCCAGGCCACCACCGAGCTGGACATCGCGCTCAGCTTCTACCGCGAGGTCGTCGCGAGTACCTATCTGACCGAGGCAGCGAACCTACGATGAATGCGTCGACCCTGCGGCTCACCCTGGGCTGCCTGCTGGCTGGCCAGCTTGGTTTGCAGCTGCGGCGGGTGGGCAGCGGCCAGCGGCTCACCTTCGCCGACGGCGAGCAGCGCCTCTCAGAGTGGATGGGCCGGCATGCGCGGGTGTGCTGGATGCCGCATCCGCGGCCGTGGGAGCTGGAGCAGGCGCTGGTGGCGCGGCTGGATCTGCCGTTGAACCTGCACGGCAATACCCGCCATCCCTTCTACAGCCACCTGCGCACAGTGCGTTCCGCTGCCAAGGCCACCGCCCGAGCGCTCCCGGTCTGGTCAGCGCCGTTGCCAAACACCAGATCAGTTGAGAGCAGTCGGCGTTGAAGCCAGCAGGTACGAATTTGCTTGATCGTAGTATTATTAACATACGTTCTACTGGTACTAAGCCAGACCCAGTGGCCCACTACCAAGTGTTCAGATGGATGCCCGTCGCGGCAGTCTGGCGAGGTGATCTGGATCGGTCCCCTGATGCGAACGATCAAGGTTGAGGAGCTGTTTGTGTTCGCGGGTGCGGGGGTGTCGCTCTCGGCCCCGGCCGGCCTGCCGCTGTTCCCGTGGCTTCGCGACGAGATCCTCAACCAGCTGGAACTCAGCGAGTACGTCCCTCGTCGCCATAACGGCATCAGTAGCCACCAGCAACGGGTGGCTGAGGGGTTGGCGCCCGAGCCCTTCATGCTCGCGTTGCGGCGAGGCGGCGCCGAAGTTGCGGCCTGGCTAGGCGCAGTCCTCTCCCGCGGCACCCCGAACGCCGCCCATGCTGCGTTGGCCCAGCTGGCCACAGCAGGTGCCCGTGTGTGGACGGTCAACTTCGACACCCTGATCGAGCAAGCAAGCAGCGGCGGGTTGGCGGTCCGCGCATGGCCGGACGAGCCGTCAAGTGATGCGCAGCTGCTCAAGCCGCATGGCACGCTGCCCGGCCGCCTCATCGTCGACTCCGAGCAGGTGCTCCGCGGGCTTGAGCCGTCGTGGGAGCGGCAGGTCCGAGCCGACGTCCACGGCAGAACGGTGGTGTTCATTGGCTACAGCGGCCGCGATCTCGACTTCCAGCCGCTGTGGGACGACATCCTCCGCCACGCCCGGCGGGTCCTGTGGTTTGACCTCCCGAACCCGGACGAGCAGCAGCGCAGGACCGGGATGCTGCGTGGCGTCGCGGCAGCGGGTCGGTTGCACTTCCCCCCGCCGTCACTCGTCAGGTCAGGGGGCAGGCCGAACCCGTCTTGGGACTTTGTCCGCTGGTGCGGCGAACGGGGCCTGGTGGACGTGGACGAGCAGCTCGTCGCCCGACTGCACGAGCAGCTCCCCGACGTCCGGTATCCGCGGTTGCAGGGCGCCATCCCGTTTGCTCGCGCCGCCACCCAGCAGATTCTTGGTGACAGGCGGGCGGCGCGCCGAAGCTACGTGGGCTTGCTGGCGGGCTCACATCGTCGACGCGCCGCAGGCGAGCTGACCCGCCTGACCCTCAACCACGGCGGGCGGCTGGTCGCCACCGCACTCGCCGTCGCGCAGCTGCTGCCTGCGGTTGGCCGCGCGAAGCAGGTTCGTGTCGTCGCGCATCGCAAGCGCACCACCATCCTGTCCAACCTCGGCCGGCACACCGCGGTCCTGCGCGCCACCGCCCGCATCGCTCCCGACGATGTCTCCTCCCTGCTGGTGCTGCGCGCCAGCGCGCTGCGGATGACCGGGTCGCTGGATGCGGCCGCCGCGCTCGCCGAACAAGCGATGCGGCAAGCCCTGGGTGAACACCACCCGGTGCGTGTGGCACATGCCGCGTTCCAGCGGGGGCTTGCCCTGGTCTGGGCGTACCGGCTCCAGGAGGCCGACCGGCACCTCCACGACCACCAGCGGCCCTACGCAGCGTTGGCGGCGACCCGCTGGGTCGCCTGGGCCGACTTCGTCCAGGCAGGACTGGCGATCCACCATCGCCAGCTCGACCTGGCGCTGCAAGCGCTGGACGCGGGGGCGGCGCGGTTCCAGGCCGAGGGGCTACTGGACGGCCAGATCGACATGGCAACGGTCCGCCTGACAGCGCTGCGGCTCGCCGGTGACGACGACGCCTTCCAGCAGCAACGAACGGCGCTGGAGGACCTGATGGACCCATCCCATCGGCAGGGAATCCGCTACGCCAGGGGCCACCGGTTCACCAGCGAGGCGATCGCGCTGGAGGACGCCGAGTTCGCCCGGGTCCACCGCGGCGACCTGGACGCCGCCGAGGCCCTCTACCGCTACGTCGCCGCCTCCACCTACCCGATCCATGCGGCATTGGGGCACTTGGGACTGGCCGCCGTGCACGCCCAGCGCGGTGGGTTCCCCTCCCACGCCCAGCAGGCGGCATCCCTGGGCAGGGTCGTCGACGCCCGCCTGGTCATCGCCAAGGCTGAACAGCTCCTTGCCGCATCGACCCGCACGCCGATCGTGCCGAACGAGCTGTTCTTTCCCTGACGTCCTCCACCCGGCCCAACACCTCGGAACCCGTTCCTTCGACGTTCTCGACGGGCTACGACTTTGCCAAGCGGAACAGCTCCTGCTGGAGTTGCTGCCAGTCCGCATGCTGCAGCGCGGCGGTCGGCAGGGAAGCGGCGAGCGTCCCGAGTTCGTCGCGGCACTGGGGTGACAGCTACGCGGCTACGATCGCGAACCAGAGCAGTTCGGTCCACACGCTGCGGAGCTGGGTAGCACGTGCCAGCGCGGCGTTCAGGCAGGCCTTGGCGTCGGCCAGGAAGCGGCTTGCATGCTCGGCGTCCTCGGCTTGGTCCCGGGGCAGCCGAACGAGACTGTGAGGCTGGGTGAGGTAGCGGTCCGCGGGTCGGAAGCTCGTCGACGTAGCTCGCCAGGACCAGCAGGACCTGGGCAGCAGCGCCTCGTGCGAGTGCCCTGCGAGCCTAGACGCGGTAGCGCCCGTCGTCACTCGAGCGGATCCGCTGCGGCGCCACTGATGTGTTCGGCTCAGCCAGCGGCGACCGAACCGACCTCGGCGTGCATAAGGGCCAGAGTCAGGCGCGGTCGGGCTCGAGGACGTCGAGGAGTTGCTTGAGGCAGGGGTAGCCGCCGGGGCGTGCAGGGGGGCACTCGGTGGCCTGGGCCTCGGCGGCCTCATCGAGCCGGTTGCGGCTGTCCTCTGAAAGGGTCCAGCCGAGGGGGGCTTCGACCGACGGCTTGGTCAGCGGTCCTGCGATGACGATGCCGCCAGACAGCCTGCCCTGCACCGCGTCGATGGCGTCGAGGCAGCGCTGGCGGTCGAGGGGCGGGCAGGGGTCGGCGATGCTGCCGGCCACGCGTTGCAGCCAGGTGCCGGAGGAGATCTGGACCGCCCCGGCGTTGCGCCCGGCCACCGGAACGAAGAGCTCGGGGGATAGGCCCTGCGGCTGGCGGACGATGTCCTTGCGGGTCTCGTCCTCCAGGTAGAGGACCACCGGGACCACCAGGGGCTTGGTGCTGCTGGCGGTCGCGTTGTGGTCTCGCACGACCTGGAGCAGGGCGGGGGCGATGTCGGCCAGGGTGCCGATGCCGGACCCCTCGGCGTAGCCGCCGTCGATCAACTGCAGGTTGGGCTGCCCGGCGCAGTTGACGTCGGTGCGTGGGGGGAGGGTCCGGGTCACGGGAGGCACCCGGCCCCCGGGCAGGATCCATGGGAAGCGCGCGGACAGCATCGCCGCGGTCGCCCACGACATGTCGGGCGTGCAGTTCCGGTAGGTGTCCTGCAGGTCCAGCGATGCCGCGGGCTGGTTGGTCCGCCCCTGGCAGCTCGCGAGGCTGGGGCTCCCCGTCCCGTCGCCGTCCCTCGGCGTCCCTGCCGTCTCCTGCGGGCCGGTTGCGAGTTCGAGCTGGCTGACGAAGACGCGGCAGCCCCGGCCGGCCGCGGCCGAATTCAGGATGAGGACGCCGGCTGGGCCGCTCCGCAACTGGTTGTACCGGTCGGTGAGCGACCCTGCCTTGGACTCCCAGACTGCCTCCATGAGCCCGGCCCGGTCGCGCCAGTCCCACCGCTCGCGGCCGGCCGGCTCCTTCCCGTCCTCGTCGACGAGGGACAGCGAGGGAACCCGCAGCCCCGTGCTTCCCGCCAGCTGGTCTCCCACGAGCGCGCCGGCGATGCCGGCGGCCAGGGCGTCGGGCTTGGAGAGCTCCTTGGCGTCGCCTGTCGGGTCGTCGCCGCGCGAGAGCGCGAGCCCGACCGACCCTCCGCTGATGCCGCTGGAGAGGAAGACGGCCTGGGACGCGCAATCCCCGCCGACGCGCAGCCGGTCCATCACCGCGGCGGTCCACACCGCTGCCCGGATGCCGCCACCGCTCGCCGCGACCAGGACCATCGGTCGGACGTTCTGCTCGTCGGTGGTGTCGATCGGGCGATCGCAGCCATCGCTGCGATCCAACCAGTCGGCAAACGCCTCGGACAGCGAGGGCCGGTCGGGGACCGCTGCCGGGCCGCCGCCTGGAGGGGCGCTCAGCGCGTGCAGGTCCGGGTCACCGCCGGCCTGCGAAGCGAGCAGGGGGGCGATGAGGAGCAGCGTCAGGACTGGGGTGGTTCGCATCCTCAGGGCCGAGAACACCGGCAGCGGCTTGCAGTACTGCAGATAGACGATCAAGAACCCCAGGACCGCCGCCCAGGCACCGAGGGCCAGCAGCGTCGTGGCGACGACGCCGAGTGCCCGACTGAGCTGCAGCGGCAGCACCATCAGGGCGACAAGCGTGGCGATGGCAGTGAACCACAGGAGCAATGCCATGACGCTGCGCAACCGCCCACCCGCCCGCCGGTTGTCGGAAGGACGCAGCAGCCACTTCAGGGGTGCGCGGTCCACCTCCTCGGGGAGCAGCTCCTCGTCGAGCCCGCGCACCCACGCGTTGGCGAGGGGGAACGCCATCCCGGCCACAACTGCGCCAGCGACGAGCACCACGATACGGAGACGCCAGGTGCCCGAGCCGCCGTCGGCAGCCCCCAGCAGAACCGGGGCGACGAGGGAGCGGACCAGCCCCAGGCCCCCGACCACCACCACCGACACCGCCAGGATGTCGCCGGCCATCCACACGTCCAGCGCGCGGCGGCGCTGCCCCGCGTCGTTTGCGTCCACGGCCTGCTCCTGCCACAGGCTCCGGTCGGTCTCCCGCCACCGCTGCCACCACCGCGATCCCCGTCGCGCGGCTCCTCCTGCTGCCTGAGGCGGGCGCCGCAGCCGCCGGTGAATCCAGTAGTACAGGACGACGATCCCCGACAGGCCGAGGATGGCAAGGGGGACCACCATCGCCCAGCGCACGTTCTGCCAGTCGACCAGCCCATCCACGGGCAGGGCCTCCAGGAGCAACGCTGTGGCCAGCGTCGACAGCGGCGGGACGAGCCACCACCACCAAGCCAGCGGCCTCTGCGGCGGCTGCGGCAGCTGCGGCGGCGTGGCCAGCGGGTTGCCTACCCGGGTGGTCCAGACCCGTTCGCTGCGCAGGCGACCGACGACGAAGAGGTACAGGCTGAGGACCACGGTGGCGATCACTGCCCAGAGCCCATGCCACATATCCCCCGGGTCGCCGTCGATCCAGGAGCGCTCCACATCGGGGAGCTGGTCCCAGATATGCGGCCCTGGGACGAGGGTCAGGACGCCGACGACGGTAACCACCACGAGCGACAGGCGCTGCTCCCAGACGGCGCGGACGAGCCGCGCCACGCCCCTGGCGACCGCCGCGCGGAGCGTGGCATTGAGGAGGACGACGAGGACAAGGATCGCGCCCGTCAACCACTTGGCCGAGGCGACCACGGCCAAGACCCCCCTAAAAAGACCCGGCACCCCGCCGCCATAGAGGAACCAGCTGCCCGTCCACAGCAGGAGGGTCTCCACTACCTCGAGTGCCAGGAGGACCCGCAGCGTCCACTTCGTCTCGGCGACGCGGTTCACCAGGCGGCGCAGGAGCAACCAATAGCCCAAGTAGAACGCGACGTCGAACAGGGCGTACAAGAAGAGCCAGCCAGCGACCGACCGGCGCAGCTCGTCCGGGAGGTCCAGCCAAACCTTCCAGGCGCCGCCACCGCTCAGCGCCGCCAGCCCGATGACGTCGGTCACCGAACGGCTCGCACCGTCGGGCGTGAGCGCACCGGTCATGAGCCGCTCGGTCTCGCCCATGGCGATGGCGCCACCGATCAGCAGGATCGCGGCCTGGGCGAGGCGCACCGAGAGGCCCGGCGCGGGCCGTCCCGGCTCCCCGGGGATCAGATCAGCGGCCGCTCCGTCAGCCGGCGCCGCGTCCACGCTCTGCTCGCCTTCGGTGTCGGTAGGGCCCTCGTCGTCCCCCGTCGGCTTGCGGGCGTCACCAGGCATGCTCGCCCCCTCGACTGCCTAGATGGAGCACATGAGGCCGGAACAGCGCACACATCGGCAGGAACGTACACCTCACCCCGAGTTACCGGAAAGCGGGTAGCGAAGAAAGCGTCATGAACGGGAACCCCAAACTAGAACACCGCACCATAGGTCCGTCGTCCCGAGGCATGGGTCCGCCGGGTCGCGATCAACCGCGCCCGCAGCGACCTGCGCCGCACCCGGCGGATGCTCGCCGCCTTGGCGCGTCGGGCCGCGGCCTACCGTCCCCGCGCTGTCGCCGCACGCCATGGTCATCGCCGCGGCCATGCGCCACCTGCCGCTACGCCATCGCGAAGTCCTGGTCCTGGTCCATGTCGTGCAGCTCTGGGTCGCGGAGATCGCACCAGACCAACTGCAGGCGATCGCGGCGATCAGCTGGCCGGATGTGCAGACAAGCGGTCCAGCATCAATGTTGCCACTGCCAGTGGCAGCGCGAACGCCCGGGGGGGCGTGATGTGGGTATCAGGGGGCGTAGCTGCGCAGGGTCGACAGCAGCCCCTGGTGGAAGGGAGTGGCGTCCACGGCGTCGAACCAGGTCTTGGTCACCGGGCTGAATCAAGCCGACAACGTGAGCCTGATGGAGCAGATCGCGGCGAACGCGAACAACTTCGTCCGCAGCTTCAATGTTCCTGGCGGGCAAGTGAAGATCTTCGAGGCACCGTTCAACAACCACACGGTGCACGTGCGCGTCTTCCAGCCAAGCGGGGCTGGGCAACCGGAGATCAGCAATGGGTGGGTGCAATGAGCGAGCCCGTCGAAGTGCAGCTCCAGCGCGTCGATGCCCTCAAAGCGCAGCTGCATGGACCCGATCGCGGTGAGCCGGTAGGGGCGGCCGGGCTGGTCGAGCTGGTTCAGCAGCTGGGGGTTGGTGGGTTTGAACTGGATGGAGTCGCCGTCAGGTTCGAAGCCGGTGGGGTTGCCGGCTTGGGTGCGGCCGACCAGGTGGAAGGTCCCCTGGATCAGGATGAACGGCAGGACCCCCTCCCCCGTTGTTGCCGCCAGCACGCTACCACGAGCATGGCAAGCAACCGGACCCTCTACCCCTCCAGCTAACAGCGATGCGCAGACCGACGCCGGCGGGCGCGCTGACCCATACCCAGTGGCGTCCGCAATCCGAGCAGGCCGGGGCTGCCGGGGCGGGAATCGCGCGATTGTGGCGAACCCCCGACGCCGGTGGCCGCCGGTGCACGCCTGGCTGCTAGGCGGCAAGTATCTGGCGACTGCCGGCCCTACCGTTCGCCCGTTGTATGTACTTATGCTGAAGTGATGCTCTTGGGCTGAGGGGACCGAATGAGCGGCGCGGCGGACTTCTTCGTCAGCTACGCCAGCGCCGACCGGGCGTGGGCGGAGTGGATCGCCTGGCAGCTTGAGGCCGAGGGCTACAGCGTTGTTGTCCAGGCCTGGGACTTTACGGGGGGTCGGGACTGGGTCCATGAGATGCAGCAGGCCACCTCGACCGCCGAGCGGATCGTGGCGGTGCTCTCACCCGCCTACCTTGACTCGGCACATGGGGAGGCGGAATGGCGGGCCTTCTATGCCCTTGATCCAACTGGTGAGCGGGGACGGCTGCTGCCGGTTCGCGTCGGCATCGTGCCGTTACCAGGGCTGCTGGCGACCCGCGTGTATGTGGACCTGGTTGACAAGGACGCGGCAGCCGCCAAGGCAGCGCTGCTGGCAGCGGCCAGAGGTGCACGAGGGAAGCCGACCGAGGAGCCGGAGTTCCCAGGTGATCGACGGCCGGCGCCAAGCGTGGGCGAGGCACCGCGGTTCCCAGGGCGGCTGCCATCGGTCTGGAACATCCCCTACCGACGAAACCGGGACTTCATCGGCAGAGCGTCGGCGCTGGACGCCCTGGCCCGCCACCGTCCAAGAGCAACCGCTGCAGCGGTTCCTCAGGCGATCCACGGCACCGGCGGGATCGGCAAAAGCGCACTCGCGGTGGAGTACGCCTACCGACGTCACGACCGCTTCGATGTCGTCTGGTGGGTGCGAGCCGCAGAGCCGACCACCCTCGTCGGCGATTACGCCGCACTTGCCGCCGCGCTCGGTTTGCCCAAGCATGCGCGAGCCGCGCAGCAGCTTACCGTTGCGGCGGTGCGCCGCTGGTTGGAACGCCATGACCGCTGGCTGCTGATCCTCGACAACGCCCGGGCTCCCCAGGCGGCCACCGGGTTGCAGCCTCCGTTGGCCCAACTCGTGGACCTCCTGCCACAGGTACTGCACGGGCAGCTGGTGGTCACCACCCGGGATGCCGCTTGGGGGGAGGAGACCGACCTGCTGGAACTGGAGCTGCTTACGCCAGAGGAAGGAGTCCAGTTTCTGCTCACCCGGGCCGACAGCAGCGACCAGCCGGCCGCCGCCGAGGTCGCCACGCTCCTGGGACTCCTGCCGCTGGCGCTCGAGCAGGCTGGCGCCTACGCGCGGTCGACACGGATCTCCCTAGCCGTCTACCTGGATCGGCTGCGCCACCACCCCGGGCTCGCCCTGACCAGAGGGCGCCCCCGACATCGTGACCCCGCCGATACGGTGGCCACGACCTGGCAGCTATCCCTGGACAACGTCCACGAGCTGCCCGGGGCAGCGCCACTCCTGGAGCTGTGCGCCTTCCTGGCACCCGACAACATCCCCAGAGACTTGTTCCTCCACGACGTCGATACGCCGCCCGAGTGGCTCGGCGCCCTGGCCGACGACCCGTTCACGCTTGACGAGGCAGTGGCCGCGCTGCACCGCTACGGGCTCATCAAGGCGGACGAGCAGTCACTGAGCATGCACAGGCTGCTGCAGCAGGTGGTGCGCGACAGCCTCGACCTTGCCGCCACCGTCAACCTGGTTGGGCTGGCGGTCCGGCTGCTTGTTTCAGCGTTTCCACCGGTGAGTGAGTCGGAGCCTCGATCCTGGCCCGCGAGTGAGCGGCTTCTCCCCCACGTCTTGGTCGCCGCCGAACACGCACAGCGCCACGCCACCCAACGCGCCGACACCGGCCGGCTGCTCGACCGGGCTGCCAGCTACCTGCACGGCCGGGGCCGATACCTGGAAGCCGAAGACCTGTTCAAGCGTGCACTCGCCGTGAGCGAGGAGATCTATGGCCCGCAGGACGTTCGAGTCGGCGCTCAGCTGAACCACCTCGCCGCCACATGGCGCGAGCTCCGACTGCTCGATCACGCACTTGCCCACCACGAGAGGGCGCTGGCACTGCTGGAGGCCGCATCTGGAACCGACCATCCTGATGTCGCGCAGACCCTCGCCTCCATCGGCCTGGTCCAGTACCGCCGCGGCGAGCATCACCGGGCGCGATCGGCATACCAGCGAGCCCTGAAGATCTTCCAAGCTCGGGCTGATCGTCTCCAGGCAGCCCGGACCCTCAGCAGTCTCGGTATGGCCCTCAAGGGACTGGGCCGCTTCGACGCGGCCGAAACCAGTATTCGGCAGGCTCTGACGCTCTTTGAACAGTGCGGCGCCGATGATTGGCAGATCGCATCAGCGCTGGACAACCTCGGCACGATCCTCAGCGCCGCCGGTCGTCTCCAAGAAGCAAGAGCGGCCCTCGAGCAGGCCCGTGGCATCCTCGAGCGGCGCCTCGGGCCGGACCATCCGGAGGTTGCGTGGACCTGGAACCACCTCGGGGACGTGCGCTACCGGCTCGGGGATCTTGATGGGGCCAGGGTCGCCTACGAGCAGGCGGTGAGTATCCGAGCCGCGACCTTGCCACCCGACCACCCAGGCCTCCTCGAGAGCCGGCAGCGCCGCGACCACGTCCTACGAGACCTCGCATGCAGGGAGCAGACAAGCTCCCCAGCAGGCAACGGACACGGGTAGGCGCCGGACCCTCTGGCCTCCATGGGCGCCCTTGGTGTTCCGACATCCGGCGCATTAGGATTTCAAGGATCCAACCACTCCAATGAAGCAATCGGACGGTCGGCCGGGCGTACACCCGTAGTTGGACCAACAGGTAGTCGGCGAAGGTATAGGCGAGAACGCGGGTGCGGTCGGCGGTGATGACGGGGATCAGGGGAGCGGTGGGACAGTCCCGGGGCGGTGGGCGCTGGTTAGCTCGGCCAGCGCCGGGTCAAAACAGGTGTTATCGGACTGGACGCCGGCCCCTGAGGACCATGCTCGCCGGAGTCAATGGCAGAACCCGGTGCCCGAGTCGGTGAAGCTGTGCCCGGCGATGGGAAGGAACTGCCAGTCGTAGCTGCTGGGACGCAGCGTCAGCTTGAGCACACCGAACGAGCTGTTCTGGAGGAGGTGGCTGTAGGGATGCCGCGTCTGCGGTATGGCGGTGAAGAACACCCCGCCGGTGCCGACCACGAACTGGCGAAGCCCCCGCACCGTCTCGCCGGTGGCGGCGTTGTTCTGCTTGGCGAACCGCTCGTAGTCGTGTGAATGCCCGCTCAGCACCACATCGGCCCTGGCGTCGTACAAGGCTTGCCAGAGACCCGCCATGAAGGTGCCGTCGCCGCCATGGCCGCTGGAGTAGCGCGGGTGGTGCCAGTAGGCCAGCGTGCAGCGGTTAGCGTGCGCTGCCAGGTCCTGCCGCAGCCACTGCTCCTGCGCCGACCCCGCGGCGCACCCGCCCGGACGCCAGCCGGCGCCGGTGGCACAGTTGGAGTTGAGCGCGACGAGATGCCAGGTGCCGATGTCGTAGCTGTAGTAGCCAAGGGACGGGTTCCCGGCGATGGCGCCGAAGTAGCTGTAGTAGCCGCTGGCATTGGCGACGGCGTACTCGTGGTTGCCGGGAACCGGTCTCGTCAGGCTCTTGACGCGGCCCCAGGTCGGGTCGTACGAGCGGGTGAACTGATCGAGCGTGGCGAGGCTGTATTGGAGGTCGCCAAGCGCCAGCACGGCTGCGGCCGACTGGGCCAGGGCAAGGTCGGACGTGGCGCGCTGGCGACAGGCGGTCGCCGTTCCCGACCCGTTGTTGTAGGAAGGATCGTTGGTCGAGCAGGCGATGTCGCCCGCCGCCACGATTACCGGGTCACTCGACGGCACACCCGTGGTGTAGGTGAGCTCGAGCTCCGGCGGCTGCGCGCTCTCGCGGGACCTGAAGGACGTCTGGGTGCTGCTCGCCTGCGTCAGGATCACGCTGTAGACCCCGTTGCCGGAGACATAGCTCGAGAGGTCCCATTCCACCGGCCCCGCCGTCACCGCCGGACTGTTGTCGGTGCGCAAGCCGTAGACCGGGGCGTTCGACCATCTCACGCCCGACTCGGACCAGTTGTTGTGGCTGCCTGGCTTGGCGCTGACCACCGCTCCCGACGAGTTCGTCGCCCTCATGCGCAGCTTGGCCATGCTCAGGCTGGCGTCGGCGGGCACGCCGGACACGACGAATTTCAGGTAGATCCGCTTGGTGACACCGCTGCCGTAGTCGGCCTGCAGGGTCGTGCTGGTCCCGAAGTTCGTGCTCGGCGTCGCTTGCTGGATGTGCGCATCGGCGTACGCTCTCACGGTCAGCACCTGGGTCACGGCCGGAGCCGCCGCCTGGGGTGTGGCCACCGCCGAGCCGAGCGGGGCGACGACCGTGACGATGGCCACCGTTGCCAAGGCGAGGCTGGTCCGGGAGTTCGGCCGACACCGGAGACGAGACAATGGCGACATGGTCGCTACTCCTTGTTCACTCCACCATTCTCGCCGAAGGGCCAAGCAAGGCAGGCTCGGACTTGCCATGAGGCGACTCACTCCGGTCGGGCTCGTCGTGCTCGCGAATGGTCGCGAGCGGGTGCACTCGCTCGACCGATCCCGCCACCGGCGCCACCTCGGCGGCCGGGACCGCACCGTCGACGGCGGCGCCGGCCCAGACCTCCCCGGACCCCGCCGTGCCCAACTGGCCGGCGTTCACCAGCATCCTCGGTGGCTACCGGCTGCGCTACCCGCCCGGCTGGCGGGTCAAGGAGGGCACCGGCAGCGGCGGGCCCGTGCTGTCCCTGCTCCCGCCGGAGGGTGCCGGAATCAGCGTCCTGGTCACCTCGACCATGCCCCCTGAGGCGGGTGCCGCGACGCTGCCCAACACCCGCTGCCGGCCGGTGCGGGTCGGCGGGCTGGAGGGCACCCGCTGCCTGGACAGCGTCGCGATGGTGGTCAGCACCGCCCTGAAGGGCCGGGAGCGATGGTATGTCCTGCTCACCTCGTTGCAGCGACCGGCCGTCCCGGCCGGCGCGTACGACCGGGTGCTGGCAAGCTTCCGGCTCAGCTGAGACGCGGAGGCCGCCGAACTGACGGTCCTTGGTCTGTTAGGCTTTGCGAGTCGATCGTCTGGTATGGGGGGTCTTATGCGGAGGATGCTGCTGGCGACCGCGCTCGCCGTCCTCGCTACATCGCTCCTGGCGCCGCCGGGGACCGCGCAGACCAGCGAGGTCTACCGCGATGGCTGGTCGTTGAAGAGCTGGTATCACCTGGGAGACTCCCACAGGGGCGAGGTCTCCGCGGAGTCCTGGGTCGACCTCGACTGGCCGTGCGGCACCCCGCGTGACGTCGGCATGAACTGCGATATCCAGCGGCTGCGCGGGCATGGCCTGGTGAGGAAGGAGTACAAGGTCACCCGGGTCGAGATCGGCCTGGTGCGCCTTGGCCGTTACCCGGCTGGCACCCTGGTCCAGAACGAGCGCAACAGGAACTCGGGCAGCCTGTCGCAGGTCGAGCAGACGACCGCCTGGCACCCGGTCGCCGAGGATTGCGTGGTCGCGTTCCGGGCGTGGACCCGGACCAGCTTCGCGGTCCGCTGGACTGACGGCCGCCTCAGCAAGCTCAGCCTGCTGGGGGACCCGACCACCATGGAGATTTGTCGGCAAGGGGACCTGACGGTTGCCGAACGCCGACAGCTTCGGGCCGGGCTCGGCTGATTGCGCTCCGCTGACGGCGCTGCCGGTCATCGCGCCGAGCGTAGGTAGACAGGCCGCCCTTCCAGTTCTTTCCCGTTGTGGGCCTCTGCCCCGACGCCCGGCTGGCTGCGCCTCTACGGCCGCTTTACCCACGAACTGCGTAGTCAGCCTACTGCGCGTAAACCTTCCCTACAGCTTGTCTGCCCCATATAGTCCTGGTGCCGACGCCGCAGATCGGAGGGTCGGTGCGGGACTCCTGGGCCG
>Ga0222623_10000191_pt1 | contig 17247 bp, 24 predicted proteins | sample PLMtaG_FD_177336 | JGI IMG/M metagenome (GOLD analysis project Ga0222623, IMG submission 177336) | Groundwater sediment microbial communities from an aquifer in East River, Colorado, USA - PLM2_30_coex | ecosystem: Environmental > Terrestrial > Soil > Riparian zone | place: USA: East River...
GGACCGAAGTGGGAGCAACGCGTCCGTCCCTACGCGTGACGTGCTCGGTGTACGTGGAGCGTTGTCGGCCGCTCGCGAGGGGGGAAAGCGCGTAACAAAAGGACGGCAGATGAGACAGAGTCTGCGAGGAGGCGATGAGATGGACAACCCGAGGCAACAGCGCACGAATATCCCCCAGACCGAGCAGGAGTGGCGCACCCGCCTGACCCCTGAGCAGTACGAGGTGCTGCGTAACAAGGGAACGGAGCAGCCGTTCACGGGCGCGTATGCGTCGACGAAGGAGCCCGGTGTCTACCGGTGCGCCGGATGCGGGGCCGCACTATTCAGCTCAACGACGAAGTACGAGTCGGGGACCGGTTGGCCGAGTTTCTGGGAGCCGATCGAGCCCGGGGCCGTCGAGCTGCATGACGACCGGACCCTCTGGATGCATCGCACGGAGGTCACCTGTGCGCGATGCGGCGGCCATCTGGGACATGTGTTCTCCGACGGACCGCGGCCGACGGGAGATCGCTACTGCATGAACTCGGTCTCGCTGGAACTCGAGCCGGAGCCGCACGGGGACTAGGCGACCGACCTGAACCTCCCGGCTCTGGATCGATCCGCCGGCCGAGGCGTACGCCTCTGGGACGGACTGGAGGGCCTCGAGAAGGACTACCAGGTCGAGGCCACGTCCTCGCCCAGCGGAGTCACGCACGTGACGTTCGCCCGTACCGCTCTCTGAACCCCCTCGGTCGACAAAACCCGAGGGGCGCATGCGGGGCCAACGGCACCGCCGCCCAGACCCGATTTCTTGGAACCCTCTTTCGGCCCTAGGCCTCGTACTGGCCGCCGAGCCCTGCCGCCAGGTGCAGATCGGATTTCCCTCCGCCGGATTTCGAGGACTCCGGGCCAATCTCGTCCTTGATGCGGCTGCTCCCCTGGAACGACTTCCGGAAGCCATTCCCGAACGTCCCCAGGTCGCCAACCCACGGTCGATTTGACCGTGGTGCGGATCTGAGTTACCAAATAGAGCAACCCGTTGGCCTCTTGGAGAGGAGCGCCAGGTGGACCCTCAGAATCCGCGAGCGATCACACGAGTCTTCGGCTGGCAATTCAAGGGCATGCGGTGGTGGTTCCGTAGATCGGTCGGTCTTGCGGCCACCCTCGGCCTCAGCTTGGTGATCCTCGCGCCCGGGGCGGTGGCTCAGGATCAGCACGGCGCGGACAGTGACGACCACGTGATTCTGACGGGAGGTCTCGTGGTGCCCGAGGGCGAGACGGCCAAGACCGCCGTCGTCTTCAACGGGGACGTGCTGATCGACGGCACGGTCAGCGAAACACTCGTCGTCTTCAACGGCCGGACCGAGATCACCGGGACGGTCGATGAGGACGTCGTCGTGTTCAACGGCAGCGTGGTGCTGCGCTCGGGCGCGCGGGTGGGGGGAGACGTCGTCAGCCGACAGGCTCCGCAGATCGAGGACGGGGCCACCGTCGAAGGAAGCATCGATGACCTTCAGAAGCGGTGGGACTACTGGGACATCACGTTCGTCGGTCGCCTGGGCTGGTGGCTCGCGTACACGGTGTCGACGCTCGTGCTCGGTCTGGTTCTGCTCATGCTGGCTCGGGGACTCGATCCCGCGAGCATCCGGGCTCTCCGAGACCGCTTGGGGGCGACGATCGGGTTTGGGCTCTTGTGGTTCGTCCTGCTGCCGATCGTGGCCGTCCTGCTGCTCGTCACGATCGTCGGAATCCCCTTGGGGTTGTTCCTGCTCTTTGGGCTCGGGCTCGTGTACTCGATCGGCTACGTGGTCGGCGGTCTCGCCCTCGGCCGGCTCGTCGTCAAGGAGCCGACCTCTCGATACCTCGCGTTCCTCGCCGGATGGGGGGCATTGCGGGTGATCGCCCTCGTCCCGTTCCTCGGCGGGATCGCCTGGCTCGTGGGGACGGTGCTCGGGCTTGGGACGCTTTGGGTCGCCGCTCGGGCGCCGAGCGGGGATCGGACCGTCAGGGTCCCCGAGTCGCCGAGCGCCGAGCGCGAAGCGGTCTAGGCTCGCTGCAGGGTCACCCGCTCGAATCAGGTGTAGCGGACGCGCAGGTCCAAGCGGGAGATCATCCGCTGTCTCAAACGCTACGTCGCTCGCGAGGTCTACCGTGCTCTTACCGACGTCCGCGCCGACGCTTCATCGCCCGCGTGACCCTTGAAGCGAGCGTCTGCAAGGCCTCAGAGCAGCTTGACGTCGATAGGAGCATCGGAAGCGGCATCTTTGGACGAAGGGGCGTCGACTTGTGAGCGGCCCGCCACGGGGAAGAAATAGGGGACTCAATTCTGAGTTCCCCACAATGCGTCGGGATGACGCACAGCGCTGGCGTTCACGGCGGGTCTTCACCGTAGCGCTCCGGTACTCCTCCCTGTGGGCGAGCCAGCGCTCGCTCGACTTCCGGCTCCAGGCGGAACCTCGCGACGGCCGTGGCCGCCAGGAGCTACAGGGAGGTATGGACTGCCCAGGAGGATGCCAGAAGGAGAAAGGCGTCCCCGAACCACTCCAGGAGCGGGCCAGATGTCCGGCAAGGTTGGCGGGTCCGCCGCTAACAGGGTCCTCGAGGCTTGATACTGGGATCGTCCCTAGGCTGGCTCCAGGTCGATGCCGACCATGACTGAACCCACCGTATCGCCCTCAGTGAGGGTGATCCTCCTGCTCACAACCCGGAAGTCGCGCGGGTCCCCATCCGGGTTGTCGATAGTCAAGGCGTCACCAGGGCTTGGAACGACCGCCTCGGCCAGATTGAACGTCCATTCCTCATCGCCAGTAGTGAGTTGCAGTTCGATGCTCATCCATGGCTCCTTCCGCCGTTAGCTGACAAAGCGGAGGACGCCCGCCTGCGAGGGGCTAGGCGGACGTCCTCCTTGTAGCAAGACCTTGTTCCTACCCTCTCCCTTCAGCAGGAAAACCAGATCCCCTCAAGCGCCCGTGGCCTGCCAGCCCGTCAAGCTCAGCTCGAAGCGATCAAAGGCGTCGACCATCGCGTGTGCGATGCGACATCAACCGTGGGTGCTTCCACAATGCATAGCGATCCCGATTGCAAGGCCTCAGGTTGGGTAGTCAGCTTGTGCATTTCGTGACCGGCGAATCGAGAGGAGAGGCTCACCCCATGCTTGCCATCGACATCGAGAGCGGACTGACCGAGGCCTGGGAGCGCATCGCGACGTTCATTCCGAAGCTGCTTGGATTCCTGGCCATCCTCGTCATCGGCTACTTCGTTGCGAAGCTGGTTGCGAAGGTGGTGGACGGGCTCCTCGAGCGGATCGGCTTCGACCGATGGGTCGAGCGAGGAGCACTCAAGACCGCGCTCGACCGGTCTAAGTTCGATGCTTCCGACATCCTGTCCGTCGTCGCCTTCTGGGCGGTATTCCTCATCTCGTTGCAGCTCGCGTTCGGTGTGTTCGGCCCCAACCCGGTCAGTGACCTGATCCAAAGCATCATTGCGTACCTGCCGAATCTCTTCGCAGCCGTTGTCATTCTGGTGATCGTCGCGGCGCTGGCCAAGGTCGTGACCGACCTGCTGGCTGCCGCGCTCGGAGAAGTCTCGGGGGGCGAATGGATCGCCCGTGTGGCAGGAATGGCCATCCTGGTCGTCGGGGTCTTCGCGGCCCTGAATCAGCTGCAGATCGCGCCGGAGATTGTCAACGGGCTCTTCTACGCTCTGCTGGCCATCATCGTTGGCGTGGCGATCGTTGCCTTCGGTGGGGGCGGTATCCAGACCGCGCGTGGATATTGGGAACGTGTCAGTCAACGCGCAGACGCGAAGGCGTCGGAGATCCGGCGAAGTGCTGCCCCGGAAACCCCTCACGAACGCACCAGCGACGTCGTAGGGATCCCGGACGTTGAACAGGAATCACCGGGTAGATCACCGGGCTGGGAGGCCTGATCGAGGCCACCCCTAGAGCGAGGTCATGAAGGAGAACCTCGAGCACCACATCGAGGAAGAAGAAGGCGAGATGTTCAAGCAGGCGAAGCAGGTGTTCGACGAGGAGGAGCTCGCCCAGCTCGGCGAGTACATGGAGGCGCGCAAGGAAGAATTGATGCGGCAGCAATCCTCGGCCGAGTGACGAGCAGAGCTCTGCGGCTCACAGTCAGAGGCCACGCTACGGCTACCGGGAGCCCTACGGAGTCAGGCTCCGTCGAACATCCATGCTTCGGGCTCTGCCTTGGCGTCGGCCAACTCGAGGACGCGGCGAACAGCAGGTGTGCATTCCGAAGGACGACCCGATGACCCGTGACCTGACAGGCCTTGATGAAGCAGTGGATCGCGCTGCTGTCCAAGAAGGTGAGCTGCGCCATGTCGAGAACGATCGCCACGCCTGGAACCATCACATCGTCGATCTTGTCCTGAAGATCTTGGATGGTCCCGATGTCCAGCTGGCCCCGTAGGACGAGCGCCCCATCGTCGTCGACGTTGACGTAGAAGGCTCCGGGGCCTCTGGCTGACATCGCGCCTCCAGACTCTGGCCGAGAGGGCGACCGGTCTGGCGAGCGCCGACGCCTCAAACGGCGTTGGATGAAGGGTACTTCTGATGGGGTCGGGTCATGGACCTACTTCGAACCAGACCTTCTTGCCCAGCCCCTCTTCGGGTTCGACGCCCCAAGACGTCGCGACAGTGTCCACGAAGAACAAGCCCCAACCACTTGTCGAGCCAGGATCCGGCTTGACCGGGCGAGGATCAAACGGCGGACCCGGGTCTATGACCTCGACTCGGACACCATCGCGCAGCACCAGGCGGACGATGATCTGCTCGGACTGGCTCACCTTGGCGTGCGTGATCGCATTGGTAACCAGCTCAGTGGTGAGCAGCTCGATATTGGATACGACTTCGTCTGGCAACCCAGCCGCCATGGCCGCGACCGCTGCTCGGGCAAAGGCGGGTGCGGTGACCTCCGGTGGGAGTCGAAGCTCTGCCTGGGGCCTCATATCGGACCTGCCTTCGTCGCCATAGATATCTCTACCCGAACTCTGTTGCAACAACCGGCAACCCCGAGAGTCTCACGTACCTGCTTAGCCTCGCGGACTCTCGTCCCTCGCCACGTCTGCCGGCGTTCCCTCACGCTTGGCTACGACGGCGAAACGGTCGTTCTCGTAGACGATCCACTCGATGTCCCCGATGAAATGCTCCGGGACGACAGCGAACTGCCGAGGATCCATCCGGACATGCCGGTACTCATCCACGGTGATCGTGATCACGCGACCGCAGGTCTTGAGCGCGCACTCGCACGAGATCTGGATGCGCCTACCGGGCGGGTCAACCTCGTGTGCCCGTTCGACCTCCTCGTTGATCTCTCGTGAGGCGGCTTCGTTCTTCGCCATGCGCTCTTCGCGCGAGCTCATCGGCGGATTATGGCCCGGGGCGTCAGTCACGCAAAGTTGCCCGAGCGTGCAAGGGAGCCCCGCAACGGCGTGCCGCCACGGGGCTCCCTAGCTGGGTCCGACCAACTGAGTGGACGGAGGTCGGGACCAGCCGTACTTCATGTACCCGTTCCTAGGCGGAACCAAGAATTGGCCGGGCATAAGCATCCCTTCGCCCCTCCCTGCCCTGGCCGAGACACAGCCGGTCGGAGGACGCCGGCGGCCCGATGGCTTTCGCAGCTTGCTACTTTTCCTCGCCAAGCCGAATCCAATCAGCCCAGCCCTCGGATGTCACCGTACGGACCTCCCAGGTATCACCGCAGTCTGGACACTTCCACGGCTTCGGGAGTTCGTTCTCGCAAGCTGCACGTTCGGTGACTGGCAGTCGTGATGCTCTACACCTACCCCTGCTTCTCCACCGTGGTCTCCTGCACGACCCGCTCCACGATCTCGCCAGCCATGTCCTCGGCCGCCTTGCGCTCCGCTTCCTTCTTCTGGAGGACCTCCACGCGGGCAGCCTGCCAAGCCGACCAATGACCTGACACGAGAGCCCACAGCGAGAGTGAAGCCACGTACGTGATGCTGTTGATCCATCCAGTTGCGATCGAGATCGGGATCATCGCGATCCAGAAGATCGTGAGCCACCCGTTGACCCGTTGCATGAAGACCGGATCCCCTTGGATGGAAACCCAAAGGGACTTCACGTACCCGGTCATGACTACGAACGCTTCCTGGCCCTTGGCTTCCTGGAACCGGTCCTGGCGGTTGTCTTCCGAGCGGTGGGCTTCCGAGCACCGGTCTTCCGAGCGGTGGACTTCCGAGCGGTGGGCTTCCGAGCACCGGTCTTCCGAGCGGTGGACTTCCGAGCACCGGTCTTCCGAGCGGTGGACTTCCTAGCACGGGTCTTCCGGGCGGTGGTCTTGCGGGCACCGGCCTTCCGAGTGGTGGCTGACCTCCTCGAGCTGGGCCTGCGGCCGCCAGCTCTTGCGGCCTTCTCTTTGACGATTTCGGCAGCATCATCGGCCTTGTCGACAGCGATCTCCTCCATCTTGTCGGCGACGGCACCGACGACGCCTTGCGCTGCGTCGGTCGCAAGCACCTTCTTCCCCGCCCTGACCACGGTGTTGGTCACACCCTTCCGTTTCGGCATTTCGCCCTCCAGTCATGGATTGAACTCAACCGGCTCTTTGCCTCTCTTTCCCAAAGCTGATTGGCCTATTCCTCCGAAGGTCGACCGTTCATCCGCGCATGACGTGCAACGAGGGCACTGCCGGATACTTCAGACTGACGCGCCGGAGCTCCTTCGCTGGGTCGCCGAGCTCCTCGGCGTTGGCAAGTCTCAACGACGAAGCGACGAAGCGGCGCGTCAGGCTAAGCTCGGCTGACGGCCGCAGCTTGGGGCTCAGTCTTCGGGCATCTGGTTGGGGACCGGAGGGTCCGGGTGTTCTTCCCTCACAACCTCCGGGCGATCTGCGACGGGCCGTGCCGTGTCCGAGGGCTCAGCCCCAGGATCAGGCGACTCAAGGCTCGAGTAGCCGGCCACCAGCATGCCTACGCCCAAACCAAAGACCGTCGATGCAAGGATCGACGTAAGGATGGCCGCTGAGCGATCGAAGAAGAGAAGTCCGACCAGGGCTCCGACCATCGCACCGGCAATCGCACCAACGAGTCCACCGAGGGGCAACCGGCCGCGGAGCCGCCTGTGCATCCGAGCCTGGGAAGGGCTCTCAGTTCCAACCCCACGCTGGCTCCGCGCCTCGGTTGCACGTTCCTCCACGAGAGATGTGATACCCGCGCTCCTCGGCTTGAACCTCGATCGACTCCTCCGATCCCATCTCCGACCCACCCGTCCGGTCACCAGCCTGAACGAGATCGAGTGCCTCAGACGCTTGCGCTGGGTTCAGCGGGTAAGGGCCGATCGGCTCCGTCGGAAGGGAGAGCAACATGGATCTGTTCCTGATCGCAGCGGGGGACCGGGGGGAAGGCGTGGCGACGATCCTGTGGATCATCGCGGCGATCTTCGTCATCGGCGGGATCGTCACGCTGATCCGCGGCGCCGTGCTCTAGGGCATCGTCCTCATCATCATCGGACTGCTGATTGGGCCGGGGGGCGTAAGCATCTTCTGCTGATCGAGGCCGACGTGCCCGTTCGTCGGCGATCAAGTGGGGAAAGACAAGGCCTCGCTACGGATGCGGCCGGGGGGTTCGGTGCGACAAAAGATGGTCCGGAAAGGTTGAAGAGTTTCCCCAGGAGGCAGATCTCACCTCCCCAAGGTCCTCACTCTTCAACCCTCCGGCCAGCCGACGTTTACCCAGAGTGCCCCTGCAAAAACGGGGTTACGCGACTGGCTCACGGTTTGGCGCGACGTCTGTTCGTCCGCTGTAGGGAACGGGTGGTTCGCGCAGCTGCCAACGAGCACCGCTCGGGTGGTGGTCCGTCTCTATGAGGGGAGGAGGCGGCGGTCCTCCACGTGATCGAGCGCATCGTGGCACCGTTGGGTCTTGGGGTCGACGCAACGTCACCTTGGGTGGACGCGCGACTTCCGGACGGGGCTCGGGTGGAAGATCGGCGCCAGGAAGATGAGTGCCAGGAAGTCGAGTGCGCGCAAGACGGGCGCCAGGAAGACGAGTACTCGGAAGACCGGCGCACGGAAGACTGCGAGCAGGCGTCCTTCGCGCTCCTAGTCAAGCCCAGGACTGCTCGTCGGCGAACTGCTCGCCGAGCTCGATCCCGTTCGACGTGATCTCGAACTCGAGGATGCGCGGGTCGTGGCCGCTCGCGCGGGTCTTCAGCACCGTGAGCGCGCGCTTGATCCGGGACTCCCCCCGCAGGAACTGCAGGAGGAGGACGTTGTCCGACAGGTGCGAGATCCCGAACTCGGACAGGCGCGTCACGCCGAACAGCTCGGCGACCTCCTGCGTCATGAACACGCCGATCCCGGCATGGGCGGTCCGCTGGAGCAGCGAGTAGACGTACTCGCGGAACCGGATCTCGTCGGTCGCGGTCGCGCGCAGGTCGCCCAGGCTGTCGATCAGGATCCGTCGGATCCCGTGCTCCTCGATCTGCTCCAGCAGCTCGTAGACCCATTCGTCCAGGTACATGTCGACCGGGCTCCGGTACATCACGTGCACGTCGTCGCGGTCGAGCGACCAGCCGAACCCGTCGACGATGCGTTCGAGCTGCGTGGGGTTCTCCTGGAAACCGGCGATGAGGCCGGGCCGGCCCATCTCGGCGCCCTTGAAGATGTAGTGCAGCCCGATCAGGGTCTTGCCCGCGCCGGGTGGACCCGCGACGAGCGTCGATCCCCCCGGCCACAGGCCGGAGCTCAGCGCCTTATCGAGAACCGGGATCCCCGACGAGACGCGCTCGGTCTCCAGGGTGTACCGGGCCTGGTTCACCGGGTCGGCCAGCCGCGGGAAGACGAGCATGCCGTCGGCCGAGAGCCGATACCCGTGCTTGCCGCTCATGAAGGTGCTCCCTCGGAGCTTCAGGACCTGCAGGACCCGCGTCTCGCGATCGGCGGTCGGTTCGACGGCGAGCGAGATGACGCCGTCCGCGACCGCGAACTCCGGCGCGACCGCGATCTCGTCCGGTCCGTACTCACCGACCCACAGGGACGTCGCCGGGTACGCGGACAGGTTGCCCGCGAGGTCCTGGAGGAAGCGCCGGAACGCCGTCGCGTCCGAGGCGAACGGATGCAGCGCCTTGAAGCTGTCGATCACGAGCAGCCCAGGCCGTCGCTCTCGGAGCACCGCAACCACGCGACCGAGCGCCTCGGTCAGCGCGTCCGGATGGCTGAGGCTGGTCCCCAGATCCTCGTAGAACACCCGGCTGCCGATCGCGTTCGGGTCGAAGAAGGACAGGGTCTGTCCGTACCGGAGGATCTTCTCGAGCGGTTCGGAGACCGTCGAGAGGTAGACCGCGGGTCGGTCCTCGCTCGCGTTCTCGAACACGTACTGCTGCGCCAGGATCGTCTTGCCCGACCCGGGCAGACCCATGACGACGTTGATGGAGTTCGTGAGCAGCCCGCCACCCAGGACGGCGTCGAGCCGCTCGCTCCCGCTGGAGACCCTGTCCGTCACCGCGCGGGCACGACCTCGTTCAGGAACGAGCTCGTCCCGAGGAGGTCCTTCACGGTGGAGACGAGCTGGAGCGGCTCGATCGGCTTCTGCAGGAACGCGGACGCGCCGGCCTCGAGCGCCGCATCCCGCGTTGCGACGCTGGACAGCGCCAGGACGGGGATGCCGCGGGCATGCACCTCTCGGCACAGTTCGAGTCCGGCGCCACCGGAGATGAGCAGGTCGATGATCGCGAGCTGCGGCCGATCCGCGTCGACCGCGCCGACCGCGTCGGCCGAATCGAGCGCCAGGACGACCTCGAACCCCTCGGTCTTCAGGAAGTACTCGGCGAACTCGGCGGCGTAGGGGTCGCGCTCCGCCAGCAGGATCAGGATCCGGGTCCCGGTGTCGGCTGCCGGCAACGGCAGGTTGCTGGATACCCCCGACAGCATGCGGTGCGCGTCTCCCGGCGAGATCCCCTCCCGCACCCGGTCGGCGACGAAGCGTAGGCGCTCGACGTCCAGCCTCGAATACAGCCGATGGCCGCCGTCGCTCCGAACTGGCTGGACGATGGCGTAGCGCTCCTCCCACGTGCGGAGCGTGGCCGGGGGGACCCGCACCATCCGCGCGACGGCCCCGATGCTGTAGGTGGCGACTTCAGGCACGACAACAGGATATCCCTTCAGGGTGTTGCGATAAAGAGGAAGTCTGTGAATTCTGTGTTGGCGATACTTCGCCAGAATATCGCCAATATCTAGAAACTACCCCTTGACGTCTTGTCCAAAGTGGGACTAAGTTCCTCACTAGTTGAGCACCGGAAGGCTATGGGAGGAGCGGAAATGATCGTGGAGATGTTTTCGATCGAGCAGAGCAGCAGCATCCGTCTGTCGGGGGAGCTTGACATGAGTTCCGCACCCGAGCTCGACCGGGTGCTCGAGGCAGCCGTGGAGCACGGAGGGGCGGTCCTCGTCGATCTGAGCGAGCTCACGTTTATGGATTCCACCGGGATCCAGGCGTTCCTGAAGGCCGCGCTCTCGCTCAGTGGGAGGGGGTGCCTCGTCCTTCACGGCGAACAGGACCGCGTCCGCCGGGTCCTCGATCTCGTGCGGGTGGACGGGTTGATCCCAAACCTCCACCGGCTCGCCCACGACGTCCGCGAGCCGGCCAACGGTGCCAGGACCGAGTTCTCGCACATCTCGTAGCACGGCCGAGGCCTCAGCCGAGTTCGAACCAGACCTTCTTGCCGATGCCTTCGGCTTCCACGCCCCATGCCGCCGCGATGGTGTCGACCAGGAGCAGTCCCCAGCCGCTCGGGCCCGGTTCAAGCCTGCCCAGTTCGGGTTCGAACGGAGGGCCTGGATCCGTGACCTCGACGCGGACGTACCCGTCCGCGACGATCCGCAGGATGATTTCCTCTGATGGATCCAGGCCCTCCGTTGCCTGACTGCATTGGAGACGATCTCGGTCGCCAGCAATTCGATATCGGACGCCACCGCCTCCGGCAGGCCGATCCGAAGGCTGCGACCGCAGCTCGTGCGAGGGTGGGTGCGATCGGTTCGGGTGGGAGTCGAAGCTCGACTTGAGATCTCATACAACACCTTTGCCTCAGCATCTCGTAGTCCGGGCCGGGCGTCGCAACCTCCCACATCATCCTGACGTCCTGTGGCCTCCTGGGAGTTCATTCCGCCGAGCAGAGGACGGGTCCGCCCAGTGAAGGATGTCACCAGGCGGACCCGATGCCCCCCTTATGCAGCCGCTCGACGTCCCACGTCGCCGCGACCCTCGTCGTCGACCGTCGCGCGATCGGATCCACTGCGCAGCAGTGCCGCGAGGCCACCGATGAACGCGATCACGGCGCCCGCGAGTGACACGTACGTGCCGATCTCGACGGAGCGCCCGGTGTCTCCGACGTCGATCAGGAATGCGACGATCGTCCCGATCGCGATCGTGGACAGCGCCACCCCAAGCAGATCGGCGTCGAACCACGACCCCACCCTCTTGTTCGCCCACATCAAGGTGGCCATCACAAGTAGGGCAAGACCGATCCCCATGACGATGCGTCCGTCGGGAACGTTGAGACCGCTCAGGTCCACCGTCTCCGTCTGAGTCGTGGTCGCATCAATCACAATGCCCGATGCCCAATCGAGGAACGTCCCCACGATGACAACGAGTGCCCCGATCAGAATCGCCGGTGCTGCCATACTTGCACGCGCGTCCCGGTGATCAACACGGGTCGGGGTGCGACCCCGTCCTTCGGAACTCCTGTCCATGAACTCCTCCGATCGAATAACGACTCGGACGTTCCGAGCCGGAATGCTCGTTTACCCATTCGTCGCGGATGCACGCTGGGGAAACCGCAAGAGTTCAAAGTTTGCGTGGGACGCCGCGCTCGCGTGGCCAGTTTCGTTGACGGCGATCCTCATTTGGTTTCTGGCAATCGCGAGCCGCAAAATCGCAAAGCAATAACCCGATGGCCTAGACGTCGGTGATGAGCAAGCCGCGCGCGCGAAGAGATCACCCTGCCGAGCAGAGGATGCCGCCGAGAAAAATAGTCGAGCCATTTCCTCCATTTCACGGTCCAACCCGTTAGGGGTGAGCGACCGCGGGTACAACATTGTTGCGGATCACCGGTTCGGGCAGACACCGTCCCCGGGCGACCCGCGGCTCCAGAGCGGAACAGGCTTCAGCGACCCTAAGGAGGACCGGATGGCAACTGAACCAACAGGATCGATGCGGGAAGGCATGCAGGGCAATGGATCGCCGACCGAGCTTCCTAGCATCCCGACCGGCGATCACGGCGAAGGTGGGGGGGCGCAAGAGCGGGTCCGTGCGGTGGCCGGCACCGCCGCGGACGAAGCCAAGGAGCTGGCGCGGCAGGCCGGTGGCCAGGTGCGCCAGGTGGCGCAGGAGGCCAAGCACGAGCTCCGCACGCTGACCGAGCAGGGTCGGCAGGAGCTGAAGAGCCAGGCGGAAGCCCAGACGCAGCGGGCCTCCCAGAACCTGCGGACCTTGAGCGACCAAACGCGGGCCCTCGCGGAGGGACGCCCGGACGAAGCTGGCCCGTTCGTAGGCTACGTCCAAGGCGTCTCGGGAAAGCTCTCGGGTTGGGCAGACAACCTGGACCGGCGGGGATTCGACGGCATGGTCGCGCAGGTCCAAGGCTTCGCTCGTCGGCGCCCGGCAGCTTTCATCGGGCTGTGCGCCGTGGCGGGGTTTGCCGTCAGCAGGGTGGGCAGGACCGTGCGCTCCGAGCCTCGAGAAGAGATCGTAGGGACGAAGCCGATGCTTCCGCCTGCCGCCACGAGCCCGGAATCGACGTCGGGGCCGACGACCGACGCAGCGGCAGGTGCGAGCTCGCCGTCCTCTTCGTCGGGTGGATCTGAGCCGGTGGTGCTTCCACAGGTGGAGGCCTCGTCGGAGCGGGCAACGGGAGGTCGCTAGATGGCGACGTCGAACCGATCGACTCCGAACGGGTCACTTCGAGAGCCGTCGCCGGAGCAACCGCTGTCCGAGCTCATCTCCAGGACGAGCAGCGACCTCGCGACGTTGTTCCGCAAGGAGGTCGAGCTCGCCAAGATCGAGATCAGGGACGATGTCCGACACACCGCGAGGGCCGGCAGCATGTTCGGCGCCGCTGGCTTCGCCGGGTACCTGGCGGCGGTGCTCGCGTCCCTCGCCGTCGTGTTCGCCCTCGACCTGGCGATGCCGCTGTGGGCGGCGTTCTCCAGCGTGGCCGCCCTGTTCGCGTTCGTCTGCTTCATCCTTTTCCGCCAAGCCCGAACGAGGATGAGCCAGTTCACGCTGGGTCCGGAACAGACCATCGAGACCGTCAAGGAGGACATCGAATGGGCCAAAGCGCGCAGCAAGTGAGAGCGGACATCGAGCGGACGAGGGAGGACCTCGGGCAGGACCTCGACGCGATCGGGGACAAGATCAGCCCACGTCAGGCGGTCCGGCGCCGGACCGATCGGGTTCGGGGCACGCTGACGGAGATGAAGGAGCAGGTCATGGGTTCAGCGGAGAGCGTGACGTCTACCGTCTCGTCCGAGGGGTCGTCGGTAGCGGGATCGGTTCGTGATGCAGCGTCGGACGTCGCTTCGTCGGTGGGTGACGCCGCCTCGGGTGCGGCCGACGCCGTTCGGCACGCCCCTGATGTCGTTAAGGAGCAGACCGAGGGCAATCCGATGGCCGTGGGCCTGATCGCCTTCGGATTGGGTGCGCTGGCGGGCACGATCCTGCCGAGCACGCAGACCGAGAAGAGCATGGCCCCCCAGCTGCGCGAGCGGGTCGTGGAACCCATGAAGGAAACGGCGAGCGAGGCCACCCGTGAGGTGGGGCAGGATCTTCGAGGAAGCGCAGAGGAAGCGGCCGAACGAGTCAAGCAGACTGCCCAAGAAGGCGCACAACGACTGACGGAAGAGACCCGTCACCGGGTGGAGGACGTGAAGAGCGAGGTGCAGCAAGGGGCTCGAGAGGTGCGGTCAGACGGCTGAGGGGCAGAGGGGAGGTGAGCATGGAGGACGCGGCCTTCGAGACTGGTCCGACGGACCATGAGGACCACGAACCCCCCGAGTGGGCTATCGAAGCCGCGAAGGGGGAACTACGTGACGACGCCAGCGCGGAGGAGATCCGCACCCGCGCCGTCGAGATGGTCAAGGAAGAGCAGGGCGCCTAGGGGCATTAGCTGGGGTGGTCGCCCTCCTCAATCTGCCCGCTTGGACTGATCGGCCGCATCTGGGTATGGCTGTGTTGCCGTTAAGGAGCGGTGCATCGGGAAGCATATGAAGAGATCGGGAAGCATATGAAGAGGAGGTTCGGCATGCTCGATCGAGACACACGCAGAACCGACGTGGGCACCTGGCCCGCGGCCGTCTCCCCGAGTCCCCAGCGGATCCGATGGGGCGCGGTCTTCGCGGGCGGCGTGCTCGGCACGGCGCTGCTCGCCCTGCTGACGACGCTCTGGTTCGCGCTCGCGTTCAACTCCGACATCGAGACCGTACGGGTCAACCTGGAGTGGTACGTCGGGATCACGGCGATCGTGAGCCTGTTCATCGCCGGGGTGCTCGCCGGGTGGCTGAGCGGCGTCCGCGGCGCGGGCGCCGGGTTCTTCAACGGCCTGACGGTCTGGGGCCTGATCCTGATCGTCGCCCTGGCCGTGGGGATCCCCGCGATCTTCAACGTCTTCAATCTCGGCCGCGTCTCGGCCATCACCGACGAGACGGGACTCACCGGGTCCGCCGCGGACGCCGCGCTCTGGGCGTCGTTCTGGACGATCCTGGGCGGGTTCCTCGCCTCGGGGCTCGGGGGAATGATCGGCGGCGCCCTCACCATGCCGGCGAACGCGCAGCTCCGGTCCGGCCCGATGGATCGGACGGTGGATGTGAGGGATGGGGACGACGTGGACGACATCGATGCCGACCGGGGGTCGGTCCGATACTAGGTCTCGTAACGCTCCGTCCTACAGAACGAACCCGAAGGACCGGCTCGTCGTGCGAGCCGGGCCTTCGTTGATCGCGGAAGGTTCAGGAAGCTCCGCGGGGAACCAGGTCGTTCAGGACCGAGTCTGGACACATGGTTCAGCGCCTCACGAAATACAGGACCGCAAGCACAACTACGATTAAGACGATGATGCCAACGATTCCAAGCCCTCCGAGGGCAGCGATCATGTGACCCCCTTCACCACCACGACTACCCGGACAGGCCCTCGTCCAATCTCATCCCCGGTGACGAGTCGCCGCTCGTTCGATTCGGCACCCCTGGGGAGCTGGTCACGGCGGAGGGGGCGGCAATGATGGCCGTGGAGCTGTGTGGGGCTTCACCGACGCTCGATCGCGCATCAATGCACCTACGAGGAGCAGGACCACGCCCATGATCAACGCCACGCTGATCCCACCTCGAGAGCGCACGAAGACAACTGCCCCAATAGCCAGCCAAAATGTGCGATTGCGAGCACAACATTCGCCCAGCCCTTCCTGCTGATTAGCCGCTGGAATTCCTTGTCGACGAGCCAGATTCGAACGATCCCCCTGGATCGCGATAGCAGGTTCCAGGCTGCCTCATCATGTCGGCGTACTTGCCCACGTCGGTTCGGTCCCGGGCGCCTCAACTCACGGTGCAGCGAACCGCGTGTCGTCGATTACGAAGCTGCAAGCACGAAGACCGCGTGTCGTCTACGCGGAGCAGAATCGGTGGATCGAGGGGGTGTCGGACCGTCTACTTGGGGAGGCAGGACGCGTCCTCACGTGATGGGCGGGGCGGCGCCCCGCCCTAGCCGTCTCGTGTATCGGCGTCGGTTGAGTGGAGCACCGTGGTGAACCTGCTCGCCCCCGACCGCCTGCCTGCGGGCCCCGGCCTGGCGAGCCGAACCATCGGTCCTCGGTCCGAGAAGCCATTGTCCGTCGATCGACCCGGGCAAGCGGGTCATGCCTGCCCGGATCGGAACTTCTACGCGTCGAGATTAATGCGACGCATTGGAGAGGAGGCGACGAAGATGATCCGACCGTCGTCGAGGAGCCCGGTCCGGTCGAGGGACCTCGTGGCCTCACGGCCCGGCTGGTACAGCACCACCATCGTCTGGCCGAGCCCGCCCATGTCCTCCGCTACATTCTTGATGGCGTCGCATCCTTCGTCTGTTACCTCTTCAACCTCACAAAGATCGACGGTGACCTCGACATCAGGCGGAGCCGCGACACGCGTGCGCAAGCGGTCCTCGTCTTCCTCTGTCAGCGTCCCCCAGGCGACGACGTAGGGGCGTGCCTCAGAGCTTCCGATCCGTTCGATGACTGCCACGCCGACGATCCTGGCATGCGAGGGCTTGCCGCGCAGTCCTCCTAGCGGGGGAGGGCCGCCGGATGGGGTGACCCCCCAAAAACTCCGACGACCGTCGCCCATAGGCACGACCAAGCGGTCGAGGGCCTCTCTCGGGCGCGCTCCCGCCGCCGCCGCCCGCCGCCATCCGACGAAGCCGAGGCGCGGCGCCGTCGAGTGCGGGCTCGCGGACAAGAAGTGGCGGTGCGCACCAAGCGCCTCCGGCGAAACGAGCCAAGGAACGAGCCAAGGAACGAGCAAGACTGACGGGTCGTCCTGGCGGTGGATTAGCATCTCCGGACCGATGGGCGATCCGTCGTACGACGCACAGACCGCGCTCGTGGTGGTCGACGTCCAGAACGACTTCGCGCATCCCGATGGCGGGCTGTACGTGCGGGGTGGCGAGAACCTCGTCGCCACGATCAACGCCCAGATCGCAAAGGCGCGCGAGGCCGGCGCCGTCGTCGTATACACGGCGGACTGGCATCCCGCGTCGACCCCGCACTTCGCCAAGGACGGCGGGATCTGGCCGGACCATTGCGTCATGGACACGTGGGGCGCGGAGTTCCACGCCGACCTCGACGTCGACGGTCCGGTCGTCCGGAAGGGCTCGAACGGCGAGGACGGGTACTCGGGGTTCACGATGCGGGATCCGACGACGGGGGAGACGGAGCCGACCGGGCTCGCCGAGCTTCTCCGCGACCGAGGCGTCACCCGCCTGGTCGTCTGCGGGCTCGCGACCGACTACTGCGTGAACTCGACGGCGCTCGACGGGATCAAGGAGGGCTTCCGTGTCCGGGTGCTCTTCGACGCGATCCGCGCGGTGGATCTCGAGCAGGGGGACGGCGAGCGGGCGATCGCGGAGGTCGAGCGCGCGGGCGGCGAGATCGTCAGGTGACCTAGAGGTCCATCAGGGCCTTGCGTTGCCCGCCGTCCATCGGGATGTGCGCGCCGTTCAGGTAGCTCGCGCGCGGGGATGCGAGGAACGCCACGAGGTTCGCG
>Ga0222623_10000197_pt1 | contig 17106 bp, 17 predicted proteins | sample PLMtaG_FD_177336 | JGI IMG/M metagenome (GOLD analysis project Ga0222623, IMG submission 177336) | Groundwater sediment microbial communities from an aquifer in East River, Colorado, USA - PLM2_30_coex | ecosystem: Environmental > Terrestrial > Soil > Riparian zone | place: USA: East River...
GCGCTTGGTCACGAGGTTGTAGACGTTGGTCGACCAGTTCTGGATCGTTGTGTACCGGACACGGGCGCCCTTCTTGGCAATGATCTCGACCACGGCGGAGTGCAGCGAGTCGGTCGTGTAGATCGGGGCCGAGCATCCCTCCACGTAATGCACGTAGGAGCCCTCGTCGGCGATGATCAGCGTCCGCTCGAACTGGCCCATGTTCTCGGCGTTGATCCGGAAGTAGGCCTGGAGCGGGATGTCGACGTGGACGCCCGGCGGCACGTAGATGAAGGAGCCGCCCGACCACACGGCCGAGTTCAGCGCGGCGAACTTGTTGTCGTTCGGCGGGATCAGCGTCCCGAAGTACTCCTTGACCAGGTCCGGGTAATCGCGGAGCGCCGAGTCCATGTCGGTGAACAGAACCCCGATGTCGTCGAGCTCCTTCTTGATCTTGTGGTACACGACCTCGGACTCGTACTGGGCCGAGACCCCGCCGAGGTACTTCTTCTCGGCCTCGGGGATCCCGAGCTTGTCCCACGTGCCCCTGATGTCCTCGGGCAGCTCCTCCCAGTTCTTGGCCTGCTTCTCCGTCGAGCGGATGAAGTAGTAGATGTTCTCGAAGTCGATGTCGGACAGGTCGGCGCCCCACCACGGCATCGGGCGGCGCTCGAAGTGCTTCAACGCCTTCAGCCGGAACTTGCGCATCCAGTCGGGCTCGGACTTCAGCGCCGAGATCTCCTCGACCACGGCGGGCGACAGGCCCCGCTTCGGTTCGAAGACGGAGTGGTCGGCGTCCTTCCAGTCGAAGCGATAGCCCTTCGAAAGCTCCTGGAGGTGCTCTTCCTGCGTGACGGCCATGACCTACTCCCCGAAGATCGGCCGGTGCCCCGGCCTCGTAGTCCAGGATACCTACCCGCTCGGAGCTAAGTCCATCGCGGCAGTAGGAAATGGTGCTCTCGCAAGGATCTAGAGGTCGTCCACGGCTCCCTGGATCCGCGACTCGAGGTCCTTCAGGGCCTCCTGGATCGACACCCAGGCGTCGTGGGCCTCGGCCTTCGCCTCACCGGACGCCTCGTCGGCCTGCCGCCGGAGATCCTCCGCCTTGACCAGCAGGTCCTGGTAGGTCTGGCGGGCCTGCGCGCCCGTCTGATCCGCGGCTTCGGTCAGGTCCGCCTGCAGCTCTTCGACGCCTGAGCTGACCTGCTCGAAGGTCGCTCGGGTCGCGCCGCTGATCGCGTCGCCAGCGTCGTTCAGGGCTTCCTGAGCGGCGTCGACGCCCTCTCGCACGGTCTCCCTGGATCTGACCACCGATCTCGTCGGCCTGGTCGCAGGCGCCCGTGGCGAGCATCAGCCCCACCACGAGCAGCACCGACGCGCTCATCCGTCTCACGGCGGTGTTCCTTCCCAGATCCGCACCGCCAGGAACATCTCACGGAGGGGCCTTGGCGGCGTTCGCCGCCAGGGCCCCCAGGCTGCGGGAGAAGGGAGCGTCCTTCCCGATCGGCTACTCGGCTGGAACCACCTCCCGCAGCGTCCCGGTCCGGACGTCGTACACGTGGCCCGAGACCGTCGCGTCTGCGGGGATCTGGCTGAGCGAGCGGATCCGGTCGACGTCGTCCCGGACGCTCTGATCCAGGTCGCGGAACGTGAAGAAGTCCAGGTCGGACACGTCCTCGCCCGACCGCTCCGCGATGATCTCCGCCACGGCGTCGTCGGTGAACTTCGCCATGCCGCAGTCCGTGTGGTGGATCACGAGGAACTCACGGGTCCCGAGCAGCCAGCTCGAGATCAGCAACGACCGGAGCGTGTCGTCGGTCGCCCTCCCACCGGCGTTGCGGATCACATGCGCATCGCCGATGTCGAGCCCGAGGGCTTTCGCCGGGTCGATCCGCGCGTCGATGCAGGTCAGCACCGCGATGTTGCGAGCGGGCGGGATCTCGAGATCACCCTTGTCGAACGATTCCGCGAACCTCTGGTTCGCCTCCAACACCGATGTCAGCTGTCCCATGCGGTCACCCCTTCTCGACGGGCGCGCCCACGAGCGAGCCGTACTCGGTCCACGAGCCGTCGTAGTTCTTGACGCTCGGGTAGCCGAGCAACTCCTGCAGGGCGAACCACGTGTGGCTTGAGCGCTCGCCGATCCGGCAGTACGCGATGATCTCGCGGTCGCCGGTGATGCCCTCGCCCTCGTACAGGGCCCTCAGCTCGTCCGCGCTCTTGAACGTTCCGTCCTCGTTCGCCGCCTTGGCCCACGGGATGTTGGCCGCGCCGGCGATGTGCCCCGGCACCTGGGCTTGTTCCTGCGGAAGGTGGTCGGGAGCCAGCTTCTCGCCCCGGAATTCTTCCGGTGCGCGGACGTCGACGAACCCGGTCTCACTCCCCACCTTCCCGAGCACCTCGTCGCGGAGCGCCCGGATCTCACCGCGCTCGGAGCCCGAGATCGAGAAGCCGGAGGCGGTCACCGAGGCGGGGTCCTGCGTGAGCTGGCGGCTCTCGAGCTCCCACTTCTTGCGACCGCCGTTCAGGAGCTTCACGTTGTCGAACCCGCGGAGCTTCAGGACCCAGTACGCGTACGCCGCGAACCAGTTGTTGTTCCCTCCGTACAGGATCACGGTGGTGTCGGGGTCGACCCCCGCCGCCGAGAGGAGCTCGGAGAGCTCGGCCCGGTCGACGTAATCGCGCCCCACTTCCGCGTGCAGGTCGGTCGTCCAGTTCCACCCGACCGCGCCATCGATATGGCCCTTCTCGTAGGCCTCTGTGTCCTCGTCCACCTCGATCACCCGGATGCCCGGGTCCCTCACGTGCTCCTCGAGCCAGTCGGTCTCGACGAGCGCGTCGGGTTTGGCGTATCCCGCCATGTTCTCCTCCTTCCGATCGGAAACTCCCGCAAACGCGAAAAGGGGCCGCCGCGCGGCCCCTCGGGTCGGTCCTGGGAGTTCGGCTAGCGCGGCACCTCTCGGGCGCCGATCGGGCGCCCGGGCTCGATACAGCCGCAGAGTCGCGCGGGGATCATCGCCGCCACCAGGCCTGCACATCTCGTCCGGACCACGAATCCGACCCCCCAACTCGGGAATTGCAGGTGCAAGTCAACAACCCGCCTCGGCGAGTGTCAATGGGGATCGCGCGGTGCCCGGGAGGTTTCGCTAGAAATACCCGAGGGCGGCCTTGGCCTCCTCGGACATCATCTCCGGCGTCCATGGTGGCCGGAGAACCATCTCCGCCTCCACCGAGGTAACGCCGGGCACGTTCTCCAGGAAGGACTGCATCTGGTGCTCGATCAGCGGTCCGATCGGGCAGCCCATCGTGGTCAGGGTGTATTCGATGGAGACCGCGCCCTCTTCGCCGATCTCCACGTCGTAGACCAGGCCGAGGTCGACGATGTTGACGCCCAGCTCGGGGTCCACGACGTGCTTGAGGGCCTCTCGGACCGCCTCCTCGGTGGCCGGGCCGCCGTTCGACGCGACCTGAGGAGGGGCGTCCTGCTCGGCCGCGGTCACCCTGGTGCCCTCGTCCGTGATGGGTTCGTGCGTGATGGACTCGTCCATGAGAGATCGTTCCTTCGGATGAGGTCTGCCTCTATCCTAAGGGACGATCCGAAGGAGGACCCGCTGACCGCAGAGAGCCAACCGAAGCCACGCGAGGAGGGCCCCATCCGCATCCTGATCGTCGACGACCATCCGGTCACGAGGGAGGGGCTGCACGCGGCCCTCGACCTGGCGAACGACGTCGTCGTCGTCGGCGAGTCCGACAGCGGTGAGGACGCCGTCGTGAAGGTCGGCCAGCTCACCCCGGACATCGTCTTCATGGACGTGCGGATGCCGGGCATGAACGGCATCGAGGCGACGAAGGCGATCCGGCAGGCATCGCCGAGTACCAGGGTGATCCTGTTCACGGTCGACGAGTCACGAGCCTCGATCTCCGAGGCGATCCAGGCCGGGGTGTCGGGCTATCTGTTGAAGGACGCCTCCGCGGACGAGCTCGTGAACGCGGCCCGCCTCGCCCTGGAAGGCAAGGCCGTGATCCACCCGCAGCTCACCCGGGCGTTCATCGAAGAGGTGCAGATCGCCGAGAAGCGGGTCGAGGCGCCTCCGCTCTCCCGGCGCGAGAAGGAGATCCTCCAGAAGGTGGCGTACGGCGCCACCACGAAGGAGGTCGCGCACGATCTCGGGATCTCGCCGCACACCGTGAAGACGCATCTCGAGCGGATCTTCGAGAAGCTCGGGGCGAACGACCGAGCCCAGGCGGTGGCGATCGCGATCCGCAGCGGTCTGGTGGAGTAGCTCGCTCGCGGCTTAGGCCCTCCGCCCGGCCCCTCGTCCCCCAGCCTCAACCCCTTTCCGGCGTCCGCCGATACCAGGAAACACGATGCCCACGAAGGTCGTGGTGTGCGACACGCCCGACGGTCTCGCACAGCTCCAGTACGTCCTGATCAAGTCGGGGGCCGCGCTGGAGATCGAGACCGTGACCGACGGCCTGCGGGCCGTCGAGGTCTCGGCGCGCACCCGCCCGGAGCTGGTCGTTGCCGGCGTCGAGACCGCGGGGCTTTCCGGGGCCGAGCTCGTCCGCCGCCTCCTCGCCGTCACCCCGGAGACCAAGGTGATCTGCTGGGCGGACGCCTCGCCGTTGGTCGTCGCGGAGATGCTCGAGGCCGGGGCCGCCGCGTGCGTCTCGAAGGAGGAGGGACCCGAGGGCGTGTTCCGAGCGATGCGCGCCGTGCACGCCGGGCCTATCGCGCTCAGTCCCGACATCGCCGCCGACATCGTGCACCGGATGCTCGAAGAGGCGAGCCGGGTCGAGACCCTCGAGACGACGATCGCCGAGATCAGCGACCAGCTCCAATCGATGACGACCGCCAAGGCCGACTTCCTCGCCAACGTGTCACATGAGCTCCGGACGCCGGTCACCGTGGCCAAGGGGATCGCGTACGTCTTGAAGAACCGCGGGATCCCCAAGGAGGAGGAGGACCAGTTCATCGGCCATCTCGAGGCATCGCTCGAGAAGCTCTCGATGCTGATCGAGGAGATGCTGATCGTTGCCGACCTCGACCGCGGGACCCTCTCGCTCGAGCTCACCCAGGTCGACCTCGCCCCGCTCCTTCGGCAGGTGGCGGACGAGAGCGCGCGTCAGTTCCCCGCGGTCACGATCGAACGCGAGATCCATGAGAGCCTCCCGGCGTCGGCCGATCCGATGCGGTTCATCGAGATCGTCCGCCAGCTCCTCCACAACGCGTGCCGCTACTCGCCCGAGGACCAGCCTGTGCTGCTCAAGGGCCGTCCGATGGACGAAGGCGTGGTGGTCTCGGTGACCGATCACGGCGAGGGGATGGCACGCCAGACCGCGTCGAAGGCGTTCGAGGAACCCTTCTCCGCGGGCGAGGACATCCTGCGCAAGGAGCGCGCGGGCGCGGGCGTCGGGCTCCACCTGGCTCGGCAGCTCGTGGTCCAGCACGGCGGGATCCTGTGGGCCGACCCGCTCCCCTCCGGCGGCACCCGCGTCTCGTTCGTGATCCCTGCGCACGAGGGCGATCACGTCGGCCGTCCCGAGGACCTCGGGTCGGATCCGCTGGACGAGCTCCACTCGCTGTCCGAGATGAACCCCTAGGGCGGGACCGAACCTCGGAGTGGGGCCGCCCGGCAAGGGGTCGGATCAGTCGGATCACCGGAGGAACCGCGACCGCACGAGTCGTTTCGTTGCGCTCCGTCCGAGCGCGGTGGTACAACACACGTGCCCGGGCACGGGAGCCCGGGTGCGACGGGGTGCAGCGAAGACCGGTTGGAATCCGGCACTGTCCCGCAACCGTGAAGCCCCTTCGGGGGACGAGTCGGGTCGCCTCCCTCGTCGCGCAAACGACGGTCCTCGAAGGAAGGGCGGTTTGTGGGCGGCAAGATCGAGGCCCATCGCAGCTCCTTCGGATCGGAAGGAGGGCGGATGGGCAAGCCTCTCAGCATCGTCGTGGCGTTCGCGCTCGCGCTGTCGGCCGCGGCGTGTGGTTCCTACGATGGGTCGGACGACGCGCCGGCCGGCAACGTCGCCTCGCCGTCTTCGGAGCCATCCTCGGAGCCATCGTCGTTCCCCGTCGCGGTCGAGGGGACGAACGGGCAGGTCACGATCGACGAACGGCCGGAACGGATCGTGTCGCTCTCGCCGACGGCGACCGAGGACCTGTTCGCGATCGGCGCCGGCGACCAGGTCGTCGCGGTGGACGACCAGTCGAACTACCCCGGCGACGCCCCCACCACCGACCTGTCCGGCTTCGAACCCAACGTTGAGGCGATCGCGGGCTACGAGCCGGACCTCGTCGTGTTCGCGACCGAGCCCGGCGACCTCGGGTCCTCGCTCGAGGGCCTGGGGATCACGGCCCTACAGCTGGACGCCGCGCCGAACCTCGACGTCGCGTACGACCAGATCGAGCAACTCGGCGCGGCGACCGGTCACGCGGACGAGTCGGCGGCGCTCGTCGAACAGATGCGCTCGGACATCCAGGGGCTGGTGGACGAGGCCGACCCGGCGACCGGGACGAGTTTCTACTACGAGCTGGACGACACGTTCTACTCGGTCACGTCGAAGACGTTCATCGGCCAGCTGCTCCGGATGCTCGGCCTGGAGAACATCGCCGACGAGGTGGGCAAGGGAAGCGGCGGGTACCCGCAGCTGTCCGCCGAGTACATCATCGAGTCGGACCCCGACTTGATCTTCCTCGCCGACACGAAATGCTGCGGCCAGTCCGCCGAGACGGTGGCTGAGCGTCCCGGGTGGGCAGGGCTCACTGCCGTCGCCGACGGCGGCGTCGTGCCGCTGGACGACGACGTCGCGTCGCGCTGGGGGCCGCGCGTGGTGGGGCTGCTGGAACAGATCTCGGATGCGGCGGCGGCGGAGGCGAACGCCGCGTGAGCAGCCTCGTCCGGGGCGAGCGGCAACGCCTCAACGCCCGCACTCGGGCGACCGTGGTCGGCATCGTGGTGCTCGTGGCGGCCGTCGTCGTGGGGCTGTTGGTCGGGCCGGTTCGGATCGGCGCGGCGAACGTCCTGCGCTGGCTGTTCTCCTTCGGCGACCCGCCGCCGGGCATGTCCGAACAGCAGGCGCTGATCCTCGCTGACCTCCGGCTGCCAAGGGTGATCGTCGCCGGGCTGGTCGGCGCGTCGCTCGCGGCCTCGGGAGCCGCGTACCAGGCCGTGTTCCGCAACCCGCTCGCCGACCCCTACCTGCTGGGGGCGGCGGCCGGCGCCGGGCTCGGTGCGACGATCGCCGTCGCCTACGGCCCGCCGGGAGCGCTCGAGCTCACGGTCCCGATCGCGGCGTTCATCGGCGCGCTCGTCGGCGTCGGGCTGGCCTACGGGCTCGGGCGGTCGAGCCTCGGGGGCCGCGCCACGACCAGCCTCGTCCTGGCCGGCGTCGCCGTCGCCTCGTTTCTGACCGCGGTCCAGACGTTCCTGCAGCAGCAGCGTTCCGAGACCCTCCGCCAGGTCTACACGTGGATCCTGGGGCGACTCGGGACGACCGGCTGGGACGACGTTCGCCTGGCGCTCCCATCGGTCGCGCTCGCGCTGGCGACGCTATGGGCCGTTCGGCGCCTCCTCGACGTGATCGAGGTCGGTGATGTCGAGGCGCAGAGCCTCGGCCTCAACGTCGCCCGACTCCGGCTGGTCGTGGTGGTCGCTGCGTCGCTCGCCACCGCGGCCGCCGTCGCGGTCGCGGGGTTGATCGGGTTCGTCGGGCTGATCATCCCGCACACGGTCCGCCTGATGGTCGGCGGCAGCTACCGGTCGGTGCTGCCGCTGTCGGTGCTGTTCGGCGCGTCGTTCCTGATCCTCGTCGACACCCTCGCGCGCACCGTGGTGGCGCCGGCCGAGATCCCGATCGGCGTCATCACGGCGTTCATCGGTGCGCCGTTCTTCATCGCGGTTCTCCGACGGAACCGGAGGGCGGTGTGAAGGTCCAGGACCGGGCCGGCGTGACAACCGCGCTCGAGGTGCGCGATCTCTCGGTCGCGCTCGGCAGGCGGCCGATCGTGTCCGGCGTCTGCCTGGACGTCCCCGAGGGTGGTTGGGTCTGCGTGATCGGACCCAACGGGGCCGGCAAGACCACGCTCGTGCACGCGATCGCCGGGCTGCTGCCGCGATCGGGATCGGTGCGGTTGTGGGGACGCCGCCTCGACGAGCTCGGCCGACGCGAGCGAGCGCGGACGATCGCGCTCGTGCCGCAGCTCCCCGCGATCCCGGAGAGCTTCACCGTCGAGCAGTACGTGCTCCTCGGGCGGACGCCGCACCTCGGCCTGCTGGCGAGCGAGGGCGCGCAAGACCTGCATGCCGTTGCGACCGCACTCGAGCGGCTCGACCTCGGGTGGGCCACCTCCCGACGGCTCGACTCCCTCTCGGGGGGCGAGCTCCGGCGCGCGGTGATCGCGCGGGCGATCGCCCAGGAGTCCCCACTGCTCCTGCTGGACGAGCCCACGACCGGGCTGGATATCGCCCAGCAGCTCCGCGTGCTCGAGCTCGTCGACGAGCTCCGGCGCGCCGACGGTCTCACCGTGATCTCGACGATGCACGACCTGACGCTGGCCGGCCGGTTCGCGCAGCGGTTCGCGCTCCTGTCGGGCGGGCGCCTCGTCGCCGAGGGGACCCGCGGCGAGGTCCTGCAGCCTCACGTGATCGCCGAGCACTACGGCGCAAGGGTCCGCGTGATCGACGACGGGACGCTTGGTTGGGCCGTCGTCCCGCTCGCGGGACCCGATCCGTGACCGACGACCGGACCTATCGATCCCCGACGAGCGAGCCGCCCACCCGACGGCCGGTTCGCGCGTCGAAGCGCGTGACGTCCCGCGTCCTCGTCCACACCGGCGCCGGCAAGGGCAAGTCGTCGGCGGCGATGGGCGTGATGCTCCGCTCGGTCTCGGCCGGTGGGAGGGTCGCGGTCGTGCAGTTCGTGAAGTCGGGCGCGTGGCGTTCGGGCGAGGAGATGGCGGCGCGCTCCTTGGGCGTGGACTGGTGGTCGCTCGGCGACGGGTTCACGTGGGACTCGAAAGACATGGACCGCAGCGAGGCGCTTGCACGCGGGGCCTGGCGCCGGGCGTCCGAGCTGATCCGGGCCGGGGAGCACCGTTTGCTCGTACTCGATGAGATCACGTACCCGATGACCTGGGGCTGGATCGACACGGCGGAGGTGGTCGAGACGATTCGAGCCCGCCCCGACGGCGTCAGCATCGTCGCGACGGGGCGGGACGCGCCCCCCGAGCTGCGCGAGGTCGCCGACACCGTGACCGAGATGGTGAGCGAGAAGCACGCGTTCGATCAAGGCATCGCGGCGATGCGCGGGATCGAGTTCTGATGCCGTTCACGTTCCTGATCGGGGGCGCCCGGAGCGGCAAGTCCTCGCTCGCGGTCCGGCTGGCGTCGGCGTTCGACGGGCCGGTGAGGGTCGTCGTCACGGCCGAGGCCCGGGACGAGGAGATGGCCGAACGCATCCGCTCGCATCGTGCGGCGCGACCCGCGGGATGGGAGACCGTCGAGGCGCCGCTCGAGCTGCTCCCCGCGATCCAGGGCGTCGGCGAGCCGAGCTGCGTGATCCTCGACTGTCTCACGCTCTGGGTCTCGAACGCGCTCGAGGCCGGCGGCTCCGAGGACGAGATCGACCGGGAGGCTCGCGCGCTCGCCTCGACGTTGGCGGAGCGCGCCGCGCCCGCCATCGTCGTCAGCAACGAGGTCGGGTTCGGCATCGTGCCGGCGAACGGTCTCGCGCGGAGGTACCGCGACGTCCTCGGACGGGTGAACGGCTCGCTCGCCGCGCAGGCGTCGCGGTCGTTCCTGGTAGTCGCGGGGCGCGGGCTCCCCCTCGAGGAGGTGACGTCCTGATGAGGCGTGGAGAGCTCCTCCAGCGCACGCTCGCCTCGACCCGACAGCCGGACGAGGCGGCGGCGGCCGAGACGGCGCGCCGCCTCGACGCGAAGACGAAGCCGCCGGGCAGTCTCGGACGGCTCGAGGAGCTCGCGGGCCGCCTGACCGCGATCCGCGGGATCGTGCCCGTTCGGCCGCCGTCGGCGGCGATCGTCGTGGCGGCGGCGGACCACGGGGTTGCGGCGCGTGGGGTGAGCGCTTATCCGCAGGAGGTGACCGCCCAGATGCTCGCGAACTTCGCGAGCGGTGGCGCCGCCATCTGCGTGCTCGCACGCGAGGCGGGGGCGCGACTCGTCGTCGTCGACGTGGGGGTGATCGGCGGCGAGGCGATCGCGGGCGTGCGATCCGAGATCGTCGACGATGCCCGCGGGACCGCCGACCTCTCGCTCGGACCGGCGATGCCCCGCGCGACCTCGGTGGGCGCGATCGAGCGCGGGATCGTGCTCGCCGGCGAGCTCGCCGACGACGGGGTCGAGATCGTCGGTCTGGGCGAGATGGGGATCGGGAACACGACCGCCGCGAGCGCGCTCACCTCGGCGATGCTCGGCGCGGATCCCAAGCGGGTGTGCGGACCGGGCACCGGACTCGACGACGACGGCCTCGCTCGCAAGCTCGAGGCCGTCCGCCGAGGTCTGGCCGCGAACGGGCTCCCCCGGCACGACGCGGACCCGATCGACGTCCTCGCCGCGGTCGGCGGGCTCGAGATCGCCTTCCTGGTCGGCGTGAGCCTCGGTGCCTCCGCCCGAGGGCTCGCGATCCTGCTCGACGGCTTCATCACGAGCGCAGCCGCGGTGGTCGCGGCCCGGCTCCGCCCCGCGTCCGCCGGTTCGATGATCGCCGCGACGCGTTCGACCGAACCGGGGCACGCGCTCGTGCTCGAGGCGCTCGGCCTCGACCCGCTCCTGGACCTCCGGCTGCATCTCGGCGAGGGAACCGGCGCTGCGCTCGCGCTGCCGCTCATCCACGCCGCGATCGCGATCCTCGTCGACATGTCGACGTTCGACGCGGCCGCTGTGAGCGGGCCGGCACCGGCTCGGCTCGCTCCGGTCGCCGAGGTCGCAGAGGTCGCCGATGCATGAGCGAAAACGCCCACTCCTTGCGGCGCTCTCGTTCCTGACGGCGGTCCCCGTCGCTCGCGGGACCGGGCTCGGCGCCCCCGACCTCCGCCGCGCGGCGGCGCTCTTCCCGCTCGTAGGGGCGGCGGTCGGGGCATCCGTCGCCACGGTCGCGTGGGGTGCCGCGCAGGTCCTGCCACCGTTCGTCGCGGCGGTCCTCGGGGTGGCGAGCGGGGTTGCCGCGACCGCCGCGCTCCATCTGGACGGACTCGGAGACGTCGCCGACGGGGTCGGGGCCTCGCTCGGCGGTCGCGATCCCGTCGAGGCGATGCGCGATCCACGGCTCGGGACGTTCGGCATCGCCGCGGTGTCGCTCGACCTGCTCCTCAGATCGTCGCTCCTCTCGGCGCTCGTCGTCGCCGGGTTCCCGTGGGAGGTCGTGGCCGCGGGTGCGATCTCTCGGGTCGCCCCGATCGCGCTCGCCTGGCGGCAGCCGTACGTGGGAGGCGGGACCGGCGGGTGGACGGACGCCATCGGCGGCGGCAGCGCGGCGGCCGCGATTGTCGTCGGGCTGGCGGTCGCGATCGCTTGTGCCGGGCTCGCGACGCCGGCCATGGCGCTCGCGGTGGGCGCGGTGGCGATCGGGCTCGGGTCCTGGTCGAGACGGCGCCTCGGCGGAACGACGGGCGACGTGTTCGGGGCCTGCATCGAGCTCGGGGAGAGCCTGGCGCTCGTGGCGGCCCTCGCCGTTGGCTGAGCGACGCGCGGGCGACTGGCGGGAGTTCGAACCCCGGGTCTATGCTGCAGACGGGATCGGCGGGGTGCGGAAATTCTTCGGGAGTCTCGTGATAGCGCTCGTCGCTGTGGCGTGCGGCGAGGCGGCAGCGACGCCGCCACCGGGCCCGGACACCTCGGGCCTGCTGATCCGACAGTCCCCGAGCCCGTTCATGCAGGTCTCGGCCGGGCCCGTGTCCGCGCTGATCCCCGACGAGTGGGAGCCGATGCTCGCGGGGCCGATCGACGACCCACGCCAGGGGATCGTCGCCGGACCGCGACCCCAAGCGTGGAGGGCCGACCGGCCACCGCTCGAGGGGCTCGCCGCGATGTGGATCGACGGGACCGCCATCGGCGTGCCGTCCGACTACTACTACCTCGCGGCCACCGGTCCGGCACTGGACGTCCTCACGGGTTCGGAACAGTGCCGCGCGACCCGCCGGTACGTCGTGGCCAAGCACCTGCCGGCGTTCGCGCAGGGAGCGCCCGACTCCCCCGGCGACTACGTGGCCCACGGGCTCGGCACCTGCACGGTCGGCGACCGACCGACACGGTGGGCCTATTTCGTGGCCGCGCCGGGTTACGGGCCGTTGCGCGAGGTCGGGATCCCGAGCTCGGGCCTGTACGTCGTGGTCGCCGTGATGCCGGCGTCCCCCCGTGCATCGTTCCTGCTCAACCGGCTGCTCCGGCGCACCGAATTCAACGGGTCGTCGGTGGCGGACATGCTCGAGGCGGCCGCCGTCCCGGCGCCCGGCGACCTGGCCTGACCCCGCCGCGGCACATTCACCCGCGGGAGCCGCTCAGCGCGGGGAGCGATCCGCGAACGGCGTCGTGACGATGGTCGCCGGTGCCGCGCGGCCGCGGATGTCGATCTCGACGGCCCCGCCCGGCTCGAACGCGTCCGGCGGCGAGAGGTACGCGAGCGCGATCCCGTGACCGAGCAGCGGCGAGAAGGTCCCGCTCGTCACCTCCCCGGCGGTGCGCCCGCCGGAGATCACCGGCTGGTGCGAACGCGGGATGTGGCGCCGGTCGGCGGTCGCGAGGCCTCGGAGGAGGCTCGGCAGGCCCTGCTCGCGCTGGCGCTCGAGCGCATCGCGACCCACGAACGGGCCCTTGTCGAACGACACCGCCCACCCCAACCCGGCCTCGAGCGTCGTCCGATCCGGGCCCAGGTCCTGACCGTAGAGCGGGTAGCCCATCTCCAGACGCAGCACGTCGCGCGCACCGAGCCCGCACGGCTCGAGGTCGAACGGCCGCCCCGCCGTGACGATCGCATCCCAGAGCTCGGAGGCGATCCCGGCGTCGGCGAACAGCTCGAACCCACGCTCCCCCGTGTAGCCCGTCCGGGCGAGCACGACCTCGGTCCCGTGCCAGTCGACGACCTGGACACCGCGGAAGGAGAGCTCGACCGCGGTCCGCCAGAGCTCGCTCACCACCGCGTCCGACCTCGGTCCCTGCACTCCGAGGAAGCACCAGCCGTCGTGGTCGACGGCCTCGGCCCCCCCGGATCCCGCCGCCGCGACGACCTTGTCCTTGTTGGCCGCGTTCGGGACCAGGAACCACCGATCGTCGGCGAGGTGGTACACGAACAGGTCCTCTTCGACCCCGCCGCGCTCGTTCAGCAGATGGTGGTACTGCGCCCGGCCGACGTCGACCTTCCGCAGGTCGTTGGTCAACAGTCCCTGCAACGCGTCGAACGCCGAGGCGCCCACGACGTCGACCTTGCCGAGGTGGCTGAGGTCGAACAGCCCGACGCGCTCTCGGACCGCACGGTGCTCGGACAGGACGCCCCGGTACTCGATCGGCATCAGCCACCCGCCGAACGGGCCCAGCTTGGCTCCGAGGGTTCGGTGGAGATCCTCGAGGGGCCCGTGCCGCGTGTCGGGATCGGGCTTGGTTGTGTCGGTCACGGCCGCGTCATCCTACGTTCGAGGAGTCGTCGCACGGAACCGCGGTAGCATGGCCGTTCGGATGTCCGACGCCTACGAGTTCGTCGTGATCGGCGCGGGGACAGGGGGATACTCCTGCGCCCTGCGAGCGGCACAGTTGGGGAAGCGGGTCGCGATCGTCGAGCGTGACGAGCGCCTGGGCGGCACCTGTCTGCTGCGCGGCTGCATCCCCACGAAGGCGCTCCTCCAATCGGCCGCGGTGATGGACACCGTCAACCGATCCGAGGAGTGGGGCGTCAAGGCCTCGGGCGAGCCCGACTGGACGCAGGTCCAGGCGTTCGAGACCAAGATCGTCGACAAGCTCGTCTCCGGTCTGACGAGCCTGGTGAAGGCTCGGAAGATCGACGTGATCCGGGGTTCCGCGGTCCTGCAGGCGGGGCCGGGGGTCCGGGTGGGCGATCGGACGATCACCGCCACCGACGTCGTCGTCGCCACCGGGTCGCGCCCCAAGCTCCTGCCGGGCTTGCAGGTCACGCCTCGGATCATCACGAGCGACGAGGCGCTCTGGTACGCGGAGATCCCCTCGTCGGCCGTGATCATCGGGGCGGGGGCGATCGGGCTCGAGTTCGCGAGCTTCTACCGTTCGATGGGGGCCGACGTGACGATGGTCGAGGCGCTCCCGCGCGTCGCGCCGCTCGAGGACGAGGACCTGTCGAAGGAGATCGCGCGCGCGTTCCGCAAGCGCGGGATCGCGGCCCACGCCGGCGCCAGCGTCACCGGCGTTTCGGACACGGGCGACCACGTCGAGGTCGCGTTCGAGGCGGGCGGCGCGCAGCAGACCGTCACGGCCGACATCTGCCTGGTCGCCGTCGGCCGGGGACCGGTCACCGACGATCTCGGGCTCGAGGAGGCCGGGGTCGAGCTCGACCGCGGGTTCGTCAAGGTCGACGGCCAGCTGCAGACCACCGCCGCCCACGTCTGGGCGATCGGGGACGTCGCGGCAACCCCGCTGCAGCTCGCCCACGTGTCGTTCACCGAGGGCTACGCCGTCGCGGAGCGCATCGCCGGCGTCCCGGTGCCCGAGATCGACTACGCGCAGATCCCGCGCGTCACCTACTGCTCGCCAGAGATCGCGTCCGTCGGCATCACCGAGGCGCAGGCGATCGAGCGCGGCCACGACGTCGAGGTCGAACGGTTCAACTTCCAAGGCGTCGGCAAGGCGAACATTGTGGGCGAGGGCGGGCTCGTCAAGATCGTGGCCGCCAAGGAGGGCCCGGTGCTCGGGGTGCACATGGTGGGACCCCACGTCACCGACCTGATCTCCGAGTCGATGCTCGCGGTCGCGTGGGAGGCCGTCCCCGCCGAGGTCGCCGCGCTGATCCATCCCCACCCGACGTTGTCCGAGGGCGTCGGCGAAGCCTTCCTGGCACTCGCCGGCAAGCCCCTGCACGGAGCGTGACCGTGGCGACGAGGGTCGAGAAGCAGAAGCTCGGGGCGGAGGACTGGCGCGTCGGCCTGTCCGACGACCAGCTGAAGGAGCTGCTCTACCTGCTCAAGCTCTGCCGCTACTTCGACGAGCGGATGGAGGCCCTCTATCGCCAGGGCCGGCTCCCGGGCGCGATCTACTCGGGCCGCGGCCAGGAGGGGACCCACGTCGGGGTCGCCGCCGCCCTGCGGAAGGACGACTCGCTGTTCCCGACCCACCGGGACCTGTCGGCGCAGCTGACCAAGGGCCTGGACCTGAACCGCGTGATGGCGCAGTTCTGGGGCCGGATCGACGGCTACACCCGCGGCCGCGACGGCAACAGCCATGTGGGCGACTGGCAGGGGCACCGCACATGGACGGTGATGTCGCACCTCCCGATCGCCTACCCGGTCGCGTGCGGGGCGGCGCTCGCGTACAAGATGCGCGGGGAGCCGCGGGTCGCGATGGCCATCTGCGGCGACGGGGCCACCTCGAACGGCCGCTGGCACGAGGCGCTGAACATATCGGCGATCCATCAGCTGCCGGTCGTGTGGGTCGTCAACAACAACCGGTACGCGTACTCGACGCCCAACCCGCTCGAGTTCCCGGTCCCGACGATTGCCGAGCGCGCCAGCGCGTACGGGATGCCGGGCGTCCGCGTCGACGGGCAGGACGTGCTCGACGTCTACCGGATCGCGCACGACGCGGTCGAACGCGCCCGCGAGGGCGGCGGCCCGACGTTGATCGAGAGCGTTTCGCTGCGCTGGCGGGGCCACGCCGGACACGACCCGGCCAAGTACGTCCCCAAGGAGCTGCTCGAGGAGTACATGCGCGACAAGGATCCGGTGAAGCGCTTCGAGGAGCTGGTCCGATCGCGCGGCATCGTGAGCGAGCAGGACGTGACCGACCTCGACGAGCGGATCCGGGCGGCGTTCGAGGCCGGCTATGAGTACGCGTTGTCCTCGCCGTTCCCCGAACCGGGCGACGTCACCAAGGGCCTGTTCACCGACGACGGCTACTGGGCCGCCGAGCCCGGCCGGGGCGGCGGGACCGAATCCTGATGGTGACGCGAGCCGTCGAGGCGGGTGCGGCCGGACACGGTGCCGAGCCGCGGGGCAAGCGGACCGACCAGGGCGAGGCCACCTACCTCGTCGCGATCGCCGAGGCGCTGTGGGAGGAGATGGAGCGGGACGAGCGCGTGTTCCTGCTCGGCGAGGACATCGGCGTGTACGGCGGCGCCTTCAAGGTGACCGAGGGCTTCATCGAGCGGTTCGGCCCGACGCGCGTGATGGACACCCCGATCGTCGAGGAGACGATCGTCGGGGCCGCGCTCGGCGCGGCGATGGAGGGTCTGCGTCCGGTCGCCGAGTTCCAGTACGCCGATTTCATGTCGAGCGGCTACGACGAGATCACGACCGCGATGGCCCGCTACCACTACCGGAGCGGGGTGCCGGTCCCGGTGGTGCTGCGCGGGCCATCGGGCGGCGGCGTCAGGGCCTCGAGCTTCCACTCGACGAACCCGGAGCCGTGGCTGTCGCAGGCGCCCGGCCTGAAGGTCATCTGCCCCGCGTTCCCCTCGGACGCCAAGGGCCTGCTGAAGGCGGCGATCCGGGACGACAACCCCTGCGTGTTCCTCGAGCACAAGTGGATCTACCGTCGCATCAAGGAGATCGTCTCGGACGATCCCGACCACCTCGTCCCGATCGGCAAGGCCGACGTCAAGCGCGAGGGCACGGACGTCTCGGTGATCACGCACGGGATGATGGTGCACCTCGCGCTCGAGGCTGCCGAGACCCTGGCGAACGAGGGCATCCAGGTCGAGGTCCTCGACCTGCGGACCGTTCAGCCGCTGGACGCGGAGGCGATCCTCGCCACCGTCACCAAGACGAGCCGCGCGGTCGTGCTCTACGAGAGCCAGCGCTATCTGGGCACGGGCGCGGAGGTCGCCTCGTTGATCGCCGAGGAGGCGTTCGAGTCGCTCGACGCACCGGTGGTCCGGCTCTCGCCGCCGCACGTCCCGGTGCCGTTCTCTCCCCCGCTCGAGGACGCGT
>Ga0222623_10000198_pt1 | contig 17082 bp, 14 predicted proteins | sample PLMtaG_FD_177336 | JGI IMG/M metagenome (GOLD analysis project Ga0222623, IMG submission 177336) | Groundwater sediment microbial communities from an aquifer in East River, Colorado, USA - PLM2_30_coex | ecosystem: Environmental > Terrestrial > Soil > Riparian zone | place: USA: East River...
GCACCGACGGCCCCGCCCGCGACGATGGCAGTGTCGAGAGCAGCATTGACTCCCACCGGGTAGCAGGCGTCCACGACGCCCAACACGCCGCACGTGTGGCGGTACTGCCAGAAGGCGATGTACACATAGGCCGACAGCACCAGGATCGTCGCGCCCGATGCCAGGCCGTCGAGCCCGTCGGTGAGGTTCACCGAGTTGGACGACGACGCGAGGATCAGGAACACCCATGGGTAGAACCCGAGGCCCAGGTTCACTCCCGCGTCGCGGATGAACGATAGATCGGGGGGAAGGTGCGCCAACTTCACGGCGATCAATCCGAAGATCAGGGCCACGAGCGCCTGCCCCGCGACCTTCGCCGCTTTCGACAACCCCAGCGAGCGTTGCCGGCGGACCTTGATGAGATCGTCGATGAACCCCACCAGGCCCAAGCCGATGGTCGCGAAGACCACCGACAGCCCCGCGGCCGTCACCGTGGTGAACACCACGCGCGTGACCAGGTAGGACCCGACCATTCCCGCGATGATCACCGCGCCGCCCATCGTTGGGGTGCCCATCTTCTCTAGATGGGTGTGCGGCCCGTCCTCCCGGATGTGCTGACCCCACCCCCACAAGCGGAAGGCCCGGATGGCCACGGGTGTGCCGAGGAGCGTCACCGCCAAGCCCACTGCGGCGGCTAGCAGGATGGCTCTCACCGAAGGGCCTCAGCCACGCGTTCCAACCCGGCCACCCGCGACCCCTTGACCAGGACCACGTCCCCCGCTCTGGCCCAGGCCCGAACGTCGTCCGCCGCTTCGGCGGGCGTGTCGACCGAGACCACGCTCTCCGGGACCGCGCCTTCCCGAAGGGCGGCCCCAGCCACCGAGCGGGCCACCGGGCCCACGGTGACGAGGCGATCCACCCCCAGCCGGACCACCAGCTCTCCCAAACGATCGTGCTCTTCACTCGAGATGGGACCGAGCTCTGCCATGTGACCGAGGACCGCCGCGAGTCGGCCGCCTCGGGCCATCCACCTTGCCGCCCGAAGCCCCGCAGCCATGGACTCGGGATTCGCGTTGTACGCATCGTTCACCACCCGCACGCCGTCCTCGGTGGTGAAGCTCTCCATCCGCCACCGGGAGACACCAACACCTTTCAGCCCCGCGGCGCACTCGGCGGCCGACAGCCCCAGCGCGATCCCGCACGCCGCGGCGGCGAGCGCGTTCGACACCATGTGCTCACCCGGAACGACGAGCTCGGCACGCTCGCGTTGGTCCCCCACGATCAGGTCGAAGCCCGCCCTCCCCTCGTCGTCGAGCACCACGTCCTCGGCCCGCACGTCCGCGTCCTTCGTCAGCCCGAACATGATGACCCGGGCCCCGGTCCGCCCCGCCAGCTCGCGTACGACGGTGTCGTCCGCGTTCAGGATGGCAGTGCCGACATCAGCCAGTGCCTCCACGGGCTCCGCCGAGGCCTCCACGATGGCCTGCCACGATCCGAAGACCTCCATGTGCGCGACCCCGATGTTTGTCACCACCACTGCGTCGGGTCTGGCCACCCGGCACAGCTGCGCATGGTCGCCGCGACGCCGGGCGCCCATCTCCGCCAGCACCACCTCGACGCCTTCCGGGGCCCCCAACAGCGTGAGGGGGAGCCCGATCTCGTTGTTGAACGACCCCGGGCTGGCGTGTGTCAGGAACCCCGTCGAAAGGATGGAGGCCGCGAGATCCTTCGTGGAGGTCTTCCCGTTCGCGCCGGTGATCCCGATCAGCGTGGCATCGGGCATGCACTCACGCTCGTCGGCGGCCAGCGCCAGCAGCGCCTCACCGGAGTCGGCCACCTCCACAGCCGGCTCCGCGGGAACCGGTCGATGCACCACCGAGCCGGCCGCGCCGCGGGAGAGCGCGTCCCTCACGAAGTCGTGGCCGTCGCGCCGCTCGCCCGGCATGGCGAAGAACAGCGAGCCCGGCCCGGCCTCCCGGCTGTCGATGACGACGGCCGTGACGATCGCATCCGAGCCGCGGAGCCGGCCCTTCATCGCCCGCGCCACATCGGAGAGGAGGCGCGGCCTCATGCCATCCCCCGGAGCGACCGGATCTCCTCTGCCGCGACGATCCGGTCGTCGAACGGCACCGTTCGGTCGGCGAACTCCTGGCCGGTCTCGTGTCCCTTGCCGGCGATGACGACGACGTCGCCATCGCCGGCTTCCGACAGGGCGAGCTTGATCGCAGCGCGCCGCTCGGGCTCGATCACGTAACGGCCCCCGCCCTCCCTGGCCCCGGGTTCGATCTCCCCGATGATGGCCAGCGGGTCCTCGCTTCGCGGATTGTCGCTGGTGATGACCGACAGATCCGCCAGCCCGGTGGCCACCTTTCCCATCAGGGGGCGCTTGGTTCGGTCCCGGTCCCCGCCGCAGCCCAGCCCGACGATCAGCCGGCCGGGCGCGAGGAGTCGCGCCGCACGCAGGACGTTGCCCACACCGTCCGGGGTGTGCGCATAGTCCACGACGACCAGGAAGTCCTGGCCCTCCTCCACGGCCTCAACGCGGCCCGGCACCCCTCGCACGTCCGCGATGCCCCGGGCCGAGACATCGTCGGGGATCCCGAGCGCCCGGGCCGTCGCCAGTGCCGCCAGGCAGTTCTCGACGTTGAAACCGCCCCGGAGGGAGGAGCGGATCTCCAGCTCGCCCACGGAGAAGGAGATGCCGGAGCGCATCGCACGGACGTCGGTGGCGCGCACGTCGGCACCCGGTCCCCGGCCGAATGTGACGGTGGGCAGATCCGAGCGGAGGAGCCGACGCCCGTGCGGGCTGTCGAGGTTCACAACAGCCCCCTCCGACAGCTCCGGCGTAAAGAGTCGGGCCTTCGCCTCGAAGTACTCCTCCATCGACGCGTGGTAATCAAGGTGATCCTGACTGAGATTGGTGAACACCGAGCACCGGTAGCGGATGCCGTCGACCCGGTGCTGGTGCAGCCCGTGCGAGGAAACCTCCATGCCCACCGCCTCGACCCCGCGTTCGGCCATCTGGGCCAGCATGCGGTGCAGGTCGGGGGCCTCGGGCGTGGTCATGGGAAGGGTCAGTGGTTCCCCGTCGATCCGAACGCCCGTCGTCCCGATCACGCCGGGGACCTGATCGTTCCGACGAAACACCGACTCCAGCAGGTATGTGATCGTAGTCTTCCCGTTGGTCCCGGTGACGCCGACGAGGGTCATCCGGTCACCGGGCCGGCCGAAGAACGCCGCCGACAGGGGTCCCATGGCCTCGCGGACGGAGGGAACGCGGACCTGGACCACGTCGAGGGGCAACCACCGATCGACCACCAGGGCGACCGTCCCCCGCCCCACCGCCTCCCCGGCGAAGTCGTGTCCGTCGTGGCCCGAGCCGGGCACGCAGAAGAACAGGCTGCCGGGGACGGCGTCCTGCGATCTGTACCCCACGTCCACCACGTCCACCGATCGATCGCCTCTGACCTCGTGCCGCTGCAGCGATGCGACGAGGTCGGCGAGCGGGCGAGCGGGGGGAAGGCCGGGCGCAACCAAGTCATCCGAGCTTATCGTCCATACCCCCCCGCGCCCTGCGACGGTCATCGGGCGGGGATCGCGTGGGGCGGAGGCGGCAGCGCCTCCCCCGGCGCGATCCCCAGGCGCTCGATCGCATACCGGGCTACCCGCTGAAACAGCGGGGCCGCGGCGATCCCGCCGTACTCGGTCGTGGGCCGGTCCAGGATGGCCGCGATCACGACCCTGGGGTGGGAGGCCGGGAGGAAGCCGATGAACGAGGCGAAGTAGCGGTCGGCGTAGTAGCCGCCGGTTGGCCTTGGGATCCGCGCCGTCCCGGTCTTGCCGGCCACGCGGAAGCCGGGGATCCGGGCTGCGGCCCCGGTCCCCGCCTTCACCGCGAAGGCCAGCATCCGCGTGACCATCTGCGCGGTGTCATCGGAGACGACACGACGGGTCGACGATGATGGGGCCGGGTGGAACACTCCCTCGGGGTCGATGGTGCCACGGACCAGCCGGGGCTGGACCCACACCCCACCGTTCGCGATCGTCGCGTACACCGAGATCATCTGCAGGGGTGTGACCGCGATGCCTTGACCGTAGGCCATGGTGGCCAGGCTGGTGTCCGACCACTGGTACAGGGGTAGCATCATGCCGGCCGACTCACCGGGAAACCCGATCCCGGTGACCTGGCCGAGTCCGAACTTCGACAGGTAGCTCGCAAGGCGCGCCGCCCCAAGGCGCTCCGCGACCTCCACCGCGCCGATGTTGCTGGACTGCGCCACGATGTCGCCCACCGTCATGGCCTCGACGCCATGACGGTGCGCGTCGTGGATGACGAAATCGCCCACCCGCATCTTCCATGGCACCGACAGTTGCTCGTCGAGCGCGAGCGAGCGTTCCTGCACGGTCGCGGCCGCGGTGATCACCTTGTTCACCGACCCGGGCTCGAAGACATCGGTCACCGCCTTGTTGCGCCACGTGCTCGGCCTGGCCGTGGCGAAGTCGTTCGGGTGGAACCATGGGTAGGTGGCCATGGCATAGACATCTCCCGTTCGCGGGTCCATGACGATGACCGTGCCGCCCATCGCCTGGTTCGACTTCACCGCCTCCTCCAGGGCGAATTGCACTTGGAACTGGAAGTCGCGATCGATCGTCACGACCAGGTCAGAGCCCGGAGCCGGAGCCTGCTCGGCGTCGATCCCCCCGACGATGGGCTGACCCGAAGGGTCGAGTTCCCGGGTCCGCTCCCCGGGCGTGCCGCCCAGAACCCCCTGGTATTCGAGCTCGAGCCCGGCCAACCCGGTGCCGTCCACCCCCACGAACCCCAGCACCTGGGGGGCGAGGGGGCCGGCAGGATAGGCGCGCCTACTCGCGGAGAGGAACCCGATGCCGGGAAGGTGCAGCCTCTCCAACAGCACCGCCGTCTTCAGCTCGACCTGGCGGGCGAGGTATACGAAGGTCGTGTCCGCGGTGAGCTTGGGAAGGAGGTCGCGGACCCTCAGGTCCAGGACCCGTGAGATCCTCTGGGCCTCGTTCCATGGGTCCGTCACGTACCGGGGGTCGACGTAGACGTCGCGCGCAGGAAGCGAGATGGCCATGGCCTCGCCGGAGCGGTCGACGACCCGACCGCGCGAGGCCGGCAGTGTCAACGTGTGCAGCCGCTGGTCCAGTGCAAAGGACCGGTACGCGCGAGCCTGGCTCACCTGGAGCACCGTCAGCCGAAGGACGATCGTTCCCATGGCCAGGGTCAGCACCCCGAACAGCGCGATCAGGCGCCGCATGGGCGGGCGCTTCACGGGAGGGCCTCGCTCAGCCACCCCGTGGGTTGGTCGTGGTCCGCGGACCCGGCCGGCGCCGCCGTTCTCGCGGCGGGCACGTGGAGGAATCGGATCTCGTCGGGGAGACGCATGCCGTGGCTGCGAGCCCAGGCGGCGATCCGGCCGGGAGCGGACAGTGCGGCCTGCTGCCGGGTGAGCTCCAGGTTTTCCTGCGTGAGGATGCCGACCCGTTCCTCGAGGTCGTCCACACGGAAGGAGCTCTGGGCGAGCAGGGCGTTCAGCGCGACGAGGCCGAGCACCATCGACCCCACCAGCACCGAGGAGAGGATCAGGAATCCGGACCGGCTCCGGCGGGCCCGCTTGACCGCGGTCGAGGGACGCGGGGGGGCGGTTCGGGGGGGCAGGGCCGGCCGGGGAGCGGGCCGGGCTCGGCGCGAGGGAACGGGCGTGGGGAGATGCGCGGGTATGGGGCGGGCGGGAAGAGCCCGAGCCGGCTGGCTCATGCGGCGGCTCCGCGAGGCCCCTGGTCGGCAGGGCGTGTGTCACCGTCGTCCACCAGCTCGGCGGCCCGAAGCTTCGCGCTCCTGGCCCGGGGGTTGCGGGCCGCCTCCTCCGGTGAGGGACGAGCCGGCTTCCTGGTGAGCGACCTGAGCCTGGGCTCGGCGGCCAGGAACCGTTTCACCGTTCGATCCTCGAGGGAGTGGTAGGCGATGGTGACGACGCGGCCACCGGGAGTGAGGAGATCCACCGCTCGAGGCAGGGAAGCGGCGAGCTCCTCGAGCTCCCGGTTGACCGCGATGCGAAGCGCCTGGAACGTCCGGCGCGCGGGGTGGGGGCCGCCCCGCCGCCTTCCAACAGCGCCCGCAACCACCCGGGCCAGTTCATCGGTCGTCTCGATGGGCCGTCGCGCGCGTGCGCGCGCGATGGCCGCCGCGACCTTCCTGGCCCGGCGCTCTTCGCCGAACTCGAACACGATCCGCGCCAGCTCCTCCTCCGAAGCCGAGCTGACGAGGTCGAGGGCGCTCTCGGTCCCCTCTTCGCCGCCCCCTCCCATCCGCATGTCCAGCGGACCGGGGACCCGGTAGCTGAAGCCTCGTTCGGCTCGCTCCAATTGCATCGTTGAGACGCCGAGGTCGAAGAGGACGCCGTCCACCCGATTCCCCGCGGGCACCTCCGAGAACCGGGCGTGGACGGCGACGAACCGATCACCGAACGGCGCGAGTCGCGATCCGGCCAGCGCGATGGCCTCGGGGTCGCGATCGACGCCAACGACTCGCTTGCATCCCGAGCGCAGGAGCGCTTCCGCATGTCCGCCGTCCCCGAGGGTCATGTCGATCACGGTGTCCCGTCCCCCGAGGAACCCGACGACCTCCTCGACCATGACCGGCTCGTGGGTCCTCGCCCTCGCACCCTCATCGGCCACCCTCGTCCCTCGTCCCTCATCCCAGGACCCGGACGGCGAGCAGCCCGAGGGCCACGTAGACGGCCATCGTCGCGGCCGAGTACAGGAGCAACCGAACGCTCTGACCAACCTCCCGTGACAGCGTCCCCCTCATCCCTCTCCTCCAATGTCGAGTGTTCCCGCCTGGTACGCGCCACCGTGGGTCCCTTCGTAGCGATCGTGGGCCGAGCGGTCCCAGACCTCCATCCGGTCGTAGACGCCCACGATCACCGCCTCCCTGCGGATGCCTGCCTCGCCTCGCAGCCGTTGGGGGATCGTCAGCCGGCCCTGTGCGTCCAGGTCGACCGGCTCGGCCTTGCCGAAGAACATCCGGGCATACGCCCGGGCCCGAGCATCGGACAGCGGTCGATCCCTGACCTCGCCGGCTCGCGCCTCCCACTCGTCCTTCGGGAAGCAGAACAGGCAGCCGTCCTGGCCCAGCGTCATGACGGCGCCGTCGGCGAAAGCGGCCCGGAACCTGGCCGGCAGGCTGATCCTGCCTTTGGGGTCCAGCTGATAACTATGCGTGCCGAGCAGTTCGGCCACGCGCGTCCTCCCCTTCTCCTCCACAGAGCTCCACACTTATGCCACTGGAGCTCCACCAAGTCAAGGGCCGAGAACGGTGAAGTGGGTTCTGGGGGCCAGTTCAGACTGGCGAGCGATCAAGAGATAAGGAAGTCGCGGAGCGCTTCAGATGCAGAGCGCCGGCGGACCCCAGCCGGCTAGGTCAGGAAGGGCTCCCATTCCGGATCCAGGCGGCCGAGCGACAGTCGGAACCCGTCGGCCGGCGCGAACGGCCGGCGGAGGAGGCGCAGCCCAGCGTCCTCGGGCCGGCGGTTCTCCTTCTTCGAGTTGCACCGGCGGCACGCCGCGACGACGTTCTCCCAACTGTGCTCACCACCACGCGATCGAGGGACGATGTGATCGAGGTTCTCGGCCGCTGCGCCGCAGTACTGGCAGGACCACGCGTCTCTGGCGAAGACGGCGCGCCGGGTGAGGGGGGCTTGGGCCCGGTACGGGACCCTGACGAAGTACCGCAGCCTGAGGACCGATGGAGCTTCGATCTCGTACCGCTCGGAACGGAAGATCATGCCATTGGAGACGACGACCTCCGCCTTGTCCTTCAGGACGAGCACCACCGCCCTCCTGGCGGTCACGACTGCCAGAGGCTGGTGGGACGCGTTGAGTACGAGCGCTCTTCCCATTCGGGACCTGCGGCGAGTATAGCGAGCGGACTCCGGAATCCGGCCCAGGTGCTTGAATCGGCCAAATCGCAGGGTTGTAATCCGGCCGAAGGCGGCGGGTGGATCGTGTCCGAGGGATCGGGACGCCTGAAGTAGCGAACAAGGGGCCGCGCGGGGCGTCCAGCAGCTCGGTTCGGGCTGCCCCCGCCTTCCTTGCGTCCCTGGTCCAGCACCACGATGGCACGTTCCAACAAGCCGTGAGCCCGGTGCGCTCGGGTCAGTGGAACGGTCGACCGCCCTCTCCAGTCGAAGGAAGGAACCAGGAGGCGTCCGGCTGCGTACACCCCGGTAAGATGATTGTTCCAGCCCGGGGGAGGTGGTCGTGGAAGCGCGCGAGAAGACCGAGGCCTGGCAGCGCTTCGCCGAGCGCTTCCGAGAGGTCGAGGCCAACGTCGAGAAGGTCGTCCAGGGCAAGCACCGTGAGATCCGGCTGGCGCTCGTCACCTTGGTCGCCGAGGGTCACGCACTGATCGAGGACGTCCCCGGCGTGGGCAAGACCATGTTGGCCAAGGCCATCGCTCGATCCATCGACTGCTCGTTCCGCCGCATCCAGTTCACCCCTGACCTGCTGCCGACCGACATCACCGGCGTCAACGTGTTCAACCAGGAGCGAGGAGACTTCGAGTTCAAGCCCGGTGCCATCTTCGCGAACATCGTCCTCGGTGACGAGATCAACCGAGCCAGCCCAAAGACCCAGTCGGCGCTCCTGGAGTGCATGGAGGAGCGACAGGTCACGATCGACACCGAGACCTATCAGCTCGGACAGCCGTTCATGGTCATCGCTACCCAGAACCCCATCGAGCACGAGGGTACGTACCCCTTGCCCGAGGCACAGCTCGACCGGTTCATGATGCGGATCGCGATCGGCTATCCCTCCGCCGAGGTGGAGGCTCAGATCCTGGCCACCCACGGGGTCCAGTCAACGCTGACCGACATCGGGCCGGTGACCGACGCGCTCGGCGTCCGCGGCATGACCGACATGGCTCGGCAGGTGCACGTCTCGCCGCCCGTCCGCCGGTACATCGTCGACATCGTCGAGGCCACCCGGGTGCATCCCGACGTGTACCTGGGCGCCAGCCCCCGCGCGTCGATCATGCTCCTGCGAGCGGCCAGGGCCCTGGCGGCGGCGGAGGAACGGGATTTCGTGATCCCCGACGACGTGAAGGGCCTCGCTCTGCCGGTCCTGTCCCACCGCGTGATCGTGACGGCCGACGCGGTAATGAGCGGGCGGACCGCGGGCGCGGTGCTGGCGGAAGTGATCAACGAGGTCACGGTCCCGGTCACCGGAAAGGCCTGACCGTGCCCTCCGGCCGGGGCGCGGTGGTGTTCGCCGCCGGCATCGCCCTGTGGCTCGCCGCCCGGGTGGCCGGGTCGCCCATCCTCCACATGGTGGCCGTCGGACTGGTCGTCTTGCCGTTCGCCGCCGCGCTGTTCGCACGATGGAGCCGGTTCCGCGTTTCGGTCCGGCGGCGTCTGTCCGACCAACGGATCGCCCCGGGCCAGCGCGTCACCGTCGAACTCGAGGTGGAGAACGAGTCTCCCGTGTGGACCTCGTTCCTGCTGCTCGAGGACGGGATCCCTCGTCCCTTGGGCCGGAACGCACGGCTGGTCGTGGCGGGGATCCCGCCGCGGAGCAAGCAGCGCGCCACGTACACGCTGGTTCCCGAGGTTCGGGGGCGATACTCGCTCGGGCCGCTCACGGTGGACGTGTCCGACCCCTTCGCCCTCACGAAGCTTCGGATCGGCTTCGACCAGCGGGACGACCTGGTCGTGACCCCCGAGATCGAGCGCCTGGAGTCCGGACCGGCTTCCCCCTTTGGCGGCGCGAGCGGGCTGTCGCTCGCCCGGCATCTGTTCCGAACGGGCGAGGAGTTCTACACGATGCGCCAGTACCAGGAGGGCGACGACCTCCGCCGCATCCACTGGCCGAGCGTCGCCCGGTCCAACCAGCTGATGATCCGCCAGGATGAGTCCACGCGGCGATCCACGGCGGTCATCTTCCTCGACACGCGTGAGCCCGCCGTCGGATCGAGCCACGCTCCATCCTTCGAGAAGTGCGTGTCGGCCGCCGCTTCGGTCGGCGCGCTCCTGGCGCGGTACGGGTTCTCGATCCGTCTGGCCACCTCGAACATGCCGCCCACGATGGTGACCGAGGACCAGATGCTCGAGGCGCTCGCCGGAGTTGGGCACGTGACGTCCCGGGCATTTTCTGCCGGCCTCACCCGGTTGCGGTCGGTCGCGGCCGGCGACACCACGCTCGTCGTCGTGACCGCCCCGCCCCAGCCGAACGAGCTCACCTCCCTGGTCCGCTCGGGCGTGGTCTTTGGGCCAAAGCTGGCGATCCTGGTCCATGCCACGGACCCGCGCGATCTTCCGCCCGACCGACAGTCCCAACTCGAAGGCCGAGCCTCGTCGGCCCGCCTGTCGTTGTCCAGATCCGGATGGGAGGTGCTCGTCCTCCCCCCCACGGGAAGGCTTCGTGACGCATGGCAGCGCAGCAAGAACCCACTTCCCGAGCTCACCGGCTCCTCGCGCTAGGCGCCGTCGGGCTCCTGGCCGCGGCCACCGCGATCGCCTTCGGCCGCGTGTTCGTGGGGCACGGAGCGACGTGGAAGCTCCTCGCGGCCGGCCTGGTCTCGGTCGCCGTCGCCGGGCTCCTCGAACGACGGAGCTTGCTTCTGGCCACCGTGGCCAGCGCGGCATGCCTCCTGGTCGCGCTGGCGGTCCTGGTCTTCCCCCAGACCACATGGGTCGGGCTTCCCACGTCCGAGACACTCGCGGCCATCCGAGATGCCCTGGGGCGCGTGGGAGAACAGGCTCGCGTACAGGTGGCACCGAGCGCACCGCTCTCCCCCCTGTTGTTGGCGGCGGTGACAGCGGTGTGGACGGCGTCGTTCTCCGCACACGCGCTGGCCATCCGAGCGGGAGCCCCGTTGCTCGCCGTCTTGCCATCGGTGGCCCTGGTCGGGTTCACCGACACCGTGATGCAGGACGGTGCACGGCCCGGCTACGCAGTCGTATTGCTGTCGGCGGTGCTGTTCGTGTGCTTCGTCGACGGGATCCGTCGTATCGGCCACTGGGGGCCGATGTGGGGGTCGCGAGGCAGGCCCCTGTCCGCCGCCACAGGACACGGCGCGCGGCGGGTGGCCACCCTCGCCGTAGCGGTCGCGGTCCTCGTTCCCGGGATCCTCCCAGGGTTCCATTCGGTGGCCCTGGTGGACTTCTCGACCACGGGGAACGGCCAGGCCCGCATCGACCCCTTCGTCTCCATCAAGGCCCAGCTTCAGCGCCGGGATCCCGTCGATCTCTTCCAGGTCACCTCGGTGGATGACAGCGGTGACCCACGGGCCGCGTACTGGCGGCTGTACGCCCTGGACCAGTTCGACGGGATCACGTGGCGAAGCTCGGACGCCGAGGCCGAGCGAGGCCGGATCCTTTCGATGCCGGCCACCCTCTCGACGAGCTCATCGTCCGGCCCGGCGCTCGACCAGCGATACCGCTTCCTCACGGACTTCGCGACCCGGTGGCTGCCGATGGCGTATCCGCCGCAGACGGTGGACGTGCCGTTCGGCATGATCCGCTACGACCCGGACCTCACCGCGGCCGTTGCGCCGGATACCTTGGGCCAGGGAGTCGAGTACTCGGTGCGATCGCTCGTCGTCTCGCCCACACCTGAGGAGCTCGACGCCGTCTCGTTCGCGCCCTCCGTCCTCCAGGGCATCGGCGTGCCGGATCGGTACACGTTCGTCCCCGACGACGTGCCCCTCGCCGTGCGGCAGATCGCCGAGGCGTGGACGGAGAACGCCTCGACGCCCTACCGCCAGGTGCTGGCGATCCAGCAGCGCTTCACCTCCTCCGGCGACTTCCACTACTCCCTCGATGTTCGCCCCAAGGCCGACACGAATGCGTTGGTGGATTTCTTGACCAAGACCAGGACCGGGTTCTGCCAGCAGTTCGCCGCCGCGATGGCCATCCTGGTCCGTGAGCTCGGCATCCCCGCCCGGGTGGCGGTGGGCTTCCGGCCGGGATCCCAGTCGGGCGACACGTTCACGGTGAGCACCGAGGACGCGCACAGCTGGGTCGAGGTGCTGTTCCCGGGCTATGGCTGGCTCCCGTTCGAGCCCACCCCTGGCGGGTGGAGGAGTCCACTGGCCACGACGGGCTCCTATCTCTCACCGGAGACCCCGGGTGGATGCCCCCCCTCTCAGCCCGGCTGCGCTACGGGGGGTGAGACGACCGCGGGGTCGGGGTCGACGGGCGGAAGCCTGACCGGCAAGCTCCAGCAGGTGGAGCTCTCGATCCGCGACGACGGGGCACGGCGCAGGAGAGGCGGCTTCGAGACCCCGGTCCCCGACACCGGATACTCCATCCCCTACCGGCTCCTGTTCCTCGTGCTGCTGGCAATGGCGGCGCTTCTTCTCATCGCCGTCCCCATCGTCAAGGCCGCCTGGCGAAGGAGGACGGTGCGCGGGGCCCGGGATCCGGACGCGCTGGTGCTTCGGGCCTACCGGGTCTTCGACGGCGAGGCCGCCGATCTCGGCTTGGGGCGGGCGGGCGGCGAGACCCTGGCCGAGCACCGTGATCGGTTGACGGACATTGTCCGCTTCTCCGACGGGCATCTCGATCGCCTGACGACCGCCGCCATCCGGGCCGCGTATTCGGAACGCTCGACCTCCGAGGCCGAGGCGCGCGATGCCCTCCGCGACGCCCGGACGGCGATCCGGGACATCCGGTCCGACGCCGGGTTGCTTCGGAGGCTCCGCGGCGTGTACAGGCCCGGACTGTGACCTAGCCGCGGCTCTGGGCGTGGGCCGCGGCCTCTCGCAGCGCCCTGACGAACCGATCCCGGTCCTCGCGGAACTGTCCCACCTTGACCTCGACCCCTGTGGCGATCTCGTCGATGGCTACGAAGAATGCCAGCTGACCCTCCCGGAGGGCGTCGAGGACCTCCTCGTTTCGCTTGGCCACCTTGAAGATGCTCACCCCGTCGGTGATGAGCTTCACCTCCGACAGGTGCCGGTCCAGGGCCGCCCGCCGGTTCAGGTAGTCCCAGGCCCGTCGGACCCGTTGCAGGGACATCCCCCCGTCGAGGAGCGACTTGACCACTTTGAGGGCGACCAGGTCCCGGAATGAATACATCCGCGGAACCCCCGGCCGTCCCCCCGTTCCCTGGACGGATGGCGTGACCAGGTTGATCTGGTCCCAGTATCGGAGCTGGCGGGGGGTGCAACCGGTGAACTTCGTGGCCTGATGTGCGGTGAACCCTTCCATCCGACGCGCGCCCTCCGACGACTCGTCACCCACCAACGAACCCGGTCGTCCGTCAGCTGGTCGAGGGGGAAGGTCCCGACATGCCCACGACGTTCACACCTCGGGGGAAGGTGAGCGATGTTCTACTGCGCTGCGCGGTGTGGGGCAAGTGCGCAGGGTGACCGGGGCGCGCCGTGGTCGGTTCGAGGATGTGGTGTGGGTCGATGGTCCTACGGAATCACTGCGGAGGGGGCTCGGAGGGCCCGCGCATGCGGCCGGACAGCCGGGCCAACAGGGCCGCGATGGAGAACCGGCCCGACTGTTGCATCGCCCGGACCTGGTCCCTGCCGAGCTGCTTCAGGTATCGGTAGATGAGGAGCGACGAGACGAGCATCACGCCGAAGCCGGCGGCCGCGATCCACAGCGAAATGGGGAACAGCATCAGCATGACGAATCCCGCCAGGAACGCGAGGGAGGACCACCGGATGCGCCGGGCCAGGTGGGTGTACAGCGACGTCCGGGAGACGGCCTCGACCAGGCGAGGGTCCTCCTCGGCCAACCGCTTCTCGATCTCCTCGAGGATCTGCTGCTCGTGCTCGGAGAGCGGCATCGGCTCCTACCTGTCGACCGGCCATCCCATTATAGGAAGGTGAACCTCTCCGGTTGAAGGTCCCATTCCCGTGCTCATCCATCGGCGGCCGCCCACGTGTCCTTCAGTCCACGCCGATACGGGCGTCGCCGCCGGTATCGCGCCGGATCCGCCGTCAGCGAGCCGGCCGGTCGATGAGGGTGGCGGGGCCGGCGGCGCCCCGTCCGAACCGCCGCTCGATCCGGTCAACGGCCCGCTCCACGTCGCGCCACCGTTCTCCCTTGAGCAACGCCAGTTGCTCGGCCGCCCCCGGCGAGAGTCCGGTGGCCGCAACGCCCAGCAATCGCACGCGTCGGCGCGCGCCGGGCAAGCCTCGGTACAGCTCGCAAGCCACCTCGTACAGGTCGGCCGCGACGTCGGTGGGCGCCCGCAGCGTCCGGGCCCGGGTGAGGGTGGTGAAGTTGGCCAATCGGACCTTGAGGACTACCGTCCTGGCCCGATAGCCATCCGTTCGCAGTCGCGAGGCCACGCGATGCGACAGAGCCAGGGCCTCGCGCAACAGGTCCTCCTCGGCATCGAGATCGACGCCGAACGTCTCCTCGTGGGAGATGGATTTCGGCGGCTCGTAGGGGACGACCGCGCGGTCGTCGATCCCTCGCGACAGGTCGTGGAGTTCCCGGGCGTGCTGGTCGCCGATGAGCCGGGCGAGCACCGCCGGTGGGGTCCTGGCCAGGTCGCCGACGGTCCTCACCCCCAGCCGACCGAGCATCTCGACCGTCTTCTCCCCCACCCCCCACAGCGCCCGCGCCGGGAGGGGCTCGAGGAACGCGGCGACCGTCTCGTCCCTGATGACCACCAGCCCGTCGGGCTTGGCCTGCCGCGACGCCAGTTTGGCCAGAAGCTTGTTGGGGGCGACCCCCACCGAGCAGCTCACGCCGACCTCGGACCGGACCTCCCTGCGAACCCGTTCGGCGATCTCCTCGGGGGGCCCGAACAGCAGGACGGCCCCGGAGACGTCGAGGAAGGCCTCGTCCAGAGCGATGGGCTCCACGAGCGGCGTCACCGAGAGGAGGACCTCGCGGAACCGATTGGAGTGGGCCCGGTAGGAATCGAAGTCCGGAGGCAGGAAGACCGTGTCGGGGCACAGGCGCCGCGCCCGCACTGCGGGCATGGCGTTCCTGATGCCGAAGGCTCGAGCCTCGTACGAGGCCGACATCACGACCCCTCGCGAGCCGGCTCCCCCCACCACCACCGGCCTGCCTGCGAGCGAAGGATCCTTCTGGACCTCCACCGAGGCGTAGAAGGCGTCGAGGTCGACGTGGAGAACGGGTTCGATCACCATCCGGCCGAGCCTCCGCTGGCGTGCCACAGCTTCCTGGGGGGAAGTCCGGGGAAGGGATCGCCTGCCGCCAGCGCCTCCGACAGCCGGCCGGCTCTCCGAGCCTGCTGGAGGCGGGTGAGGTCCCAGGCGTCCTCGGCGATGATACTCACGCCCTTCACCCCCGTCCGGCGAAGCCGTCCCCGCACAGCCAGGACGAAGGAATGGAACACCGTCTTCAGCACCTTCGCCTGCACCTTCTCGAACACCACCACCTCGACCGGCCCGGTTGCGTCGTCCAGGGTGAGGAACACGATCCGCTGACCGCTCCGCACCGCCGGCGTCTGGGAGGCAACCTTCACCCCGGCCACCACGACCATCGCGTCGCCGCGCTCCTTGTGGAGGTCCCTGGCCCTGGTCACACCGAGGTCGGCGAGCAGCGGCTCGAAGAACGAGACCACGTGGCGCGATGCGTCCAGGCCGAGCACCTCCAGCTCGGCCCGTACCCGTTCGGCATCCGAGTACTCGGTGAGCGAGAACCGCGGTCCGTTCGTCTGGCTCGATGCCGACCATAGGTCCAGCGTGAGCTGGTCGCCCTCCCGCTGTGGATCGGTGACCATGGCCTCGTACAGGCGATCGCGGCGCGTGCCGGCGGGGAGGGGGTCGAACGCCCCGGCGTGCACGAGGGCCTCGACGACCGGTCGCGACACGTTGGCCCGGCGCAGGAAGTCGCCGACATCCCGGAACGGCCGTTCGGCCCGGGCCTCCTGGATGGACCGGACCTCCGCGTCGGAGATCCCGTGCACGTCCTTCAGCGCCAGCCGGATCCCGTACCCCGCGCCGACGCGCTCGGCCATGTAGTCGGGTTCGCTCACGTTCACGTCGAGCGGGAGGATCTCGATGCCGTGCTCCCTGGCATCTTCCAGGATCAGCCGCCGAGGGTACATGCCGGGATCGTGGGTCAGCACACCGGCCAGGAAGTGCGCGGGGAAGTGGGCCTTCAGGTACGCCGATTGGTAGGTGGGAACGGCGAACGCCGCGGCGTGGGCCTTGCAGAACCCGAACGAGGCGAACTGCGCGACGTCGTCCCACGTCGTCTCGGCCACGTCGTCGGGGACACCCCGTTCTCGTGCACGGTTCAGGAAGTCCTCACGGAGGGACGGGAGCTCCGCGTCGTCGTCCAGGTGCCGGCGGATGCGGTCGGCCGTCGTGAGGTCGTAGCCGGCGAGGGCGGCCAGGGTCCGCATGACCTGCTCGTGGTAGACGATCACGCCGAAGGTCTCGCGGAGCGCCGGCCGGAGCGCCGGGTGCGCGTAGACCGGCCGTTCCATCCCGTGCCGACGGTTCAAGTATGGACGGATCATGTCCGACTTCACCGGACCCGGGCGGAACAGCGAGATGTCGACGATCAGGTCCTCCCACCGGGTCGGCTGGAGCTTCTGGAGCAGCTCCCGCTGGCCGGGCGACTCGATCTGGAAGCAGCCGAGGGTGTCGGAGGCCCTGATCAGCTCGAACGTCGGCCCGTCATCGAGCGGGATCTGGTCGAGATCGACCTTCAGGGCCTCGGTCCGGGCGATCTCGTCCAGGGCATGGCGCATCGACGAGAGCATCCGGACCCCGAGGACGTCGAGCTTCAGGTACCCGAGGACCTCGACGTCGTCCTTGTCGGCCTGGATCATCCGGTAGCCCTGGAACGACCGCTCGAGCGGCACCCGGTTCACCAGGTCGTCGTCCGACAGGACGATGCCGGAGGGGTGGAGCGCGAGGTGCCGGGGGAAGCCCTCCAGCCGCTCGGCCACCCGGAACAGGAGCTCGAGCTGTCCGGCGGCCAGGTTCGAGCCGGCGAGCTCGGGGAGGATCTCGATGGCCTTGCGGATGTCCTGGGCCCCGATGTGAGGGAAGGCCTTGGCCACCGTGTCGATCTCGACCTCCGGGTACCCAAGAGCCTTGCCCACCTCGCGGATGGACGAGCGGGCCCGATACGT
>Ga0222623_10000199_pt1 | contig 17077 bp, 14 predicted proteins | sample PLMtaG_FD_177336 | JGI IMG/M metagenome (GOLD analysis project Ga0222623, IMG submission 177336) | Groundwater sediment microbial communities from an aquifer in East River, Colorado, USA - PLM2_30_coex | ecosystem: Environmental > Terrestrial > Soil > Riparian zone | place: USA: East River...
GGAACTCCTGGAGCGCGTCGAGCGGGACAGCGTGACCGAGGTGATCATCGCGACCAACCCGAACCTCGAGGGCAACGCGACGGCCATGTACGTCGCGGCGCTGCTGAAGCCCACGGGCGTGCGCGTTACCCGTTTGGCCAGCGGGCTCCCGGTCGGCGGCGACCTCGAGTACGCGGACGAGGTGACCCTGTCGCAGGCCCTCGAGGGCCGCCGCGAGATGTGACCGGCGACGAGTTCCCGCGGCAGGTCGCGCGGACCCGGAATTTCTCGCTGGGCGTCCCTCGGAGCTTCACGGTTGCCCCCGACGGCTCCCGCGTCGCGTTCCTTCGCAGCCGCGCGGGCGACGACGCCGTGACGTGCCTCTGGGTCCTCGACGTCGAGGCCGGTCGGCAGCGATTGGTCTTCGATCCACGCTCGCTGTCGGATCACGAGGACGAGGCGTCGCTGTCGGACGCCGAACGGGCGCGGCGGGAACGCGTGCGCGAGCAGGCCGACGGCGTGGTCACCTACGCGTGCGACCGAACCGTTGGACGTGCCGTCTTCTCACTCGGCGGAAAGTTGTTCCTGGCGGAGCTCGAGGGCGGGGAGGTGCGAGAGCTCGATGCGCCCGGGGCCGTGGACGATCCGCGGCTCGACCCTTCGGGGTCCCGTATCGCCTACGTCATCGACGGTGCGCTGCACGTGTTGGCGATCGACGGAGTCGATCGGGTGCTCGCGGCCGAGGACGAACCGGACGTGTACTGGGGGCTTCCCGAGTTCGTCGCCGCCGAGGAGATGCACCGGTTCCGAGGCCACTGGTGGTCACCCGACGGAACGAGGATCGCCGCGACGAGGGTCGACGACCGCCCCGTTCGCGTCTGGTACATCGCGGATCCGACGGATCCGGCGACCCCGCCGCGTGCGGTCCGCTACCCCGCGGCGGGGACCGACAATGCCTTCGTCACGCTGGCGGTCTTCGACGTGGACACCGGCGCTCGGGTCGACGTCATGTGGGACCGCGCGGCGTTTCCGTACATCGCCCGGGTGGACTGGAGCCACGGCGCGCCCCTCACGCTCCTCCTTCAGTCTCGCGATCAACGGGCGACCGCGGTGGTCGAGGCCGATCACCGGACCGGCGCGACCGCCCTCCTCCGCGCCTATACCGATCCGGGGTGGGTGGACGTGCCGGATGACTCGTTCGGGCGCCTGGATGACGGCAGACTGGTGCAGGCCGTGGAGGCCGACGACACCCGCCGGGTGCTGATCGGGGACCGTTTCGTCACCCCGGCAGGGTTCCACGTCAGACGGATCGCCTCGGCAGGCGCAACGGTCCTGTTCGAAGCGTCCGAGGAACCGACCGAGGTCCACGTGTGGCGGGTTGCGCCTAACCGCGAAGTCGGACAGCTCACCCACGGACCCGGCGTCCATACCGCGATCGAGGGCGGCGACGTGGTGGTCGTCACCTCATCGACGGAGGACGATCTGGTCCCTCGGACGGAGGTTCTCCGAGACGGAACGGTCGTCGCCGCGATCGAGAACTTTGCGGAACGGCCGTCGGTCGAGCCCCGCCCGATCCACGTCTCCCTCGGCACCCGAGAGCTTCGGGGAGCGCTGCTCCTTCCGGGCGGGTCGGAACCCGAGGGACCGCTCCCCGTCCTGCTCGACCCGTACGGTGGACCGGGTTTCCAAAGGGTCGTCCGGACCTCCGCCGCATTCCTCGCCACCCAGTGGTTCGCCGATCAGGGGTTCGCCGTCTTGGTCGTGGACGGGCGGGGAACGCCCGGCCGGGGTTCGACGTGGGAACGGGCGGTGTTCCGGGACTTCGCCGTCGCGCTGGAGGACCAGGTCGACGCGCTGCACGCCGCGGCGGAGCGGTTCGGCTTCCTCGACACATCTCGCGTGGGGATCCGAGGATGGTCCTTCGGCGGCTACCTCGCGGCGATGGCCGCGCTCCGCCGACCGGACGTGTTCCACGCCGCCGTCGCCGGCGCGCCCGTGACCGACTGGCGCCTGTACGACACGCACTACACCGAGCGGTACCTGGGCCACCCCGATGAGGAGCCGGAGGTCTACCGGAGGAACTCGATCCTGGAGGACGCCGGCCGACTGGACCGGCCGCTGATGCTGATCCACGGCCTGGCCGACGACAACGTCGTGGTGGCTCACACGCTCCGGCTCTCTGCAGCGCTGTTCGAGGCGAACCGAAGGCACGAGCTGACGCTACTTCCGAACGTGACCCACCTGTCCCGTTCTGAGGCGGCGACGGAGAACCTGCTGCGGCTGCAGTTGGACTTCCTCCGTCGAGCCCTCCGGCTCGACGGTTAGGCGAAGCGACCATCTCGGATCCGCCCGGGCCGGCTGTTACCCTCATCGAACCGTCAGGGAGAGCACAGTGTCCATCATCGTCCAGAAGTACGGCGGGACCTCGGTCGCGGATGCCGAGCGGGTTCGCGCCGTCGCGGGGCGAGTCCTTCGCGCCCGCGAGGCCGGACACGACGTGGTGGTCGTGGTGTCGGCCATGGGCCACACAACGGACGAGCTCCTGGCACTGGCGAACGGGATCACCTCCACGCCCGAACCCCGCGAGCTCGACATGCTCCTCACTGCCGGCGAGCGGATCGCCATGTCGGTGCTGGCCATCGCCCTCAACGCCCGGGGGTGCCGCGCGGCCTCCTACACGGGGTCGCAGGCCGGGATCATCACCGACACTCAGCACGGCAGGGCCAAGATCGTCGAGATCCGACCGGCGCGCATCCGGGAGTCGCTCGAGGCCGGAAACGTGGTCATCGTGGCGGGGTTCCAGGGGCTGTCGACGACGTACGACATCACGACGCTCGGCCGGGGAGGCTCGGACACGACCGCCGTCGCGCTGGCGGCTGCGCTGAGCGCCGAGGCCTGTGAGATCTACACCGACGTCCCCGGCGTGTTCACGGCAGACCCTCGGATCGTCCCGGATGCCCGAAGGATCGATCGGATCTCCTACGAGGGCATGCTCGAGCTGGCGGCGAGCGGGGCGAGGGTCCTCCAACTCCGGTCCGTGGAGTACGCTCGGAGGAACAACGTGCGGCTCAACGTGCGGTCCTCGTTCACTGATGAGGAGGGCACGTGGGTGGTGGAGGAGGACGAACCGGGGATGGAACAGGCCCTCATCTCGGGAGTTGCCCTTGATGTGGAGGAGGCCAAGGTCACCCTGGAGGAGGTCCCGGATCGGCCGGGTATCGCGGCGTCGATCTTCAAGGCGGTGGCCGCCGACGGGATCAATGTGGACATGATCGTGCAGAACGTCTCGCACGAGGGAAAGACCGACGTCTCCTTCACCGTTCCGCGGGAAGACCTGGCCCGCTTGGAGCACCTCCTTTCTGGAGTCGTGAAGAACGTGGAGGCCTTCCGGTTCTCCACCGACGGGGACATCGCCAAGATCTCGCTCGTGGGAGCGGGGATGAAGAGCCATCCCGGCGTGGCCGCGGAGATGTTCGACGCGCTCGCGTCCGAGGGCGTCAACATCGAGATGATCTCCACGTCGTCGATCCGCATCTCGTGCGTGGTGCGGGCGGCCGATGCCGAGCGCGCCGTACAGGCCATCCACACACGCTTTGGGCTCGACGTCGGGCCGGAGGTCGACGGGCGATGATCGTCTGCCCCGCCTGCCGGACCGCGAACGACGAGACCGCGCAGGTCTGCGCGAGCTGCGGCCGCTCGCTCGATCCCGCCCCTTCCTACCTCATGCCGGCGCGCCGCGCCCCCGGAGCCCGTTCGCACATCGAGGACGTGCCGCCCGCCCGCCCATCGCGGTGGCGTGCGCTCATCGTCCTGGGGGCAGTCGTCCTGGTCGCCGTTGGGGCGGGGATGTGGATGCTGCTCCGCCCCGACCCGTGCCGAGGCACCAACTTCTCTTCGGCGAACTTCGGCTACTGCCTCACGGTCCCCGAGGGCTGGACGGCCGAGCCGGCGCGGTTCGGCAGCAGCGTCGAGCTGGACCAGTTCGCCGTGCCGTCGCAAGGGGCGACCGTCATCGTGGAAGCGGTCGATCTGGAGCAGGGAACCGACCTCGATGGATTCGCCGACCTGGTCCGCGAGAAGGACGCGACGGCCGGACTGAAGCCCGGCCCGCGTACGAGCACCGAGATCGACGGCGTGGCCGCCCAGGTCTGGGACATCACCGTCGCATCCGAGGCGGGGACCACGTATCAGCTTCGAGAGGTCGTGGTGGTCCAGGACCAGGTGGGCTGGCGGATCACGCTGAACGACCTGGCCGATACCTTCGATGATCACGCGACCCCTTTCCAGGAGATGCTGCGTTCCTGGCGCTTCCGTTAGCTACCATGGCCGCATCATGCGGGTGGGCGTTGTCGGGGCGACCGGTGCCGTCGGGCGGGAGATGCTCCGGATCCTCGAGGAGCGAAGCTTCCCGGTCGACGATCTGATCCCGCTCGCATCCGAGCGGTCCGCCGGCACCCGCGTCAGGTTCCAGGGGGAGGATCATGCGGTGCGGGTCCTCTCGCTCGACGCGCTCAGGGGTGTCGACGTGGCCCTCTCCTCGTGCGGAGGTGCCGTGGCCAAGGAGTGGATCCCCCAGGCCGCCGAAGCGGGGACGGTGTGTATCGACAACTCGTCGGCGTTCCGGATGGAGCCTCAGGTCGCGCTGACCATCCCGGAGGTGAACCCGGAGTCGCTCGAGGCAAGGCCGCGGATCATCGCCGTGCCGAACTGCACGATCATCACCGCGCTCATGGCCGTGGCCCCCCTGCACCGGGCGGCCGGGCTGCGATCGCTGATCCTGTCCTCGTATCAGTCGGTCTCGGGTGCGGGACATCGGGGCGTGACGGAGCTGGCGGAGCAGATCGAGAAGCTCCATGGGATGGAGGACGACCTCGCGCACCCCGACCTCTCCGCGCTTCCCGTCGGGGAGGTCTTCGGCAAGACCATCGCCTACAACGTGGTGGCCAAGATCGACGCGTTCGACTCGGAGACCGGGTTCACCTTCGAGGAGATCAAGATCCGGCGCGAGGCGAGGAAGATCCTCTCGCTGCCCGAACTCGACGTCGCCGCGACCGCCGTCCGGGTGCCCGTGCCGGTCGGCCACTCGGTGTCGATCCACGCCACCTTCTCCCGACCCATCGGGCCTGATGAGGCTCGGGATCTCCTCTCGGTGGCACCGGGGGTGGAGGTCCGGGATGACCCGGCGAACGGCGTCTACCCCAGCCCGCTCGAGGCGGCCGGCCGCGACGAGGTGCTGGTGGGAAGGATCAGGCAATCTCCCGATCGCGCCGATGCCCTGCTGCTGTTCTCCTGCGGCGACAACCTTCGGAAAGGCGCGGCGCTGAACGCCGTGCAGATCGCCGAGCGCGTGTTCGGCTCCAGCTAGCGATGGACTGGCTGGCTGAGTCGTGATGCAGAAGGAATTGAGATGCGCCAGGCAGTGGTCCCCGGCAGGAACCGCTGACAGTGGAGCAGTTCAGCCGCCATCTGCTCGGAGATGAGGCTCTCATCTGCCCTCACTTCTCCACATGCCGGCGCTCCCGCAAGCCTGGAGATGTGTCAGAGAAGGGATCATGAGCCACGTCGGGAAACGCTTCGACCTGAAGATTGGACGTCGCCATCTCAGGATAGTCGTCGTGGGTCAGGAATCCGGCTGGTCGAAGGGTCCGAGAGCCGACGGTGGGCGGCGCCTCGTCTCACTGGCCGAGCGCTACGACGCCATCCACGACGTCACTTGTCTCGAGCGGCGCTGCTACGCGGAGCCTGCTCCATAGGTGACCCTCGGGAGACCCCGGCGTATGACCTCGGCGAGAACGACCGCGTCGTTGTGTTCCGTGTCGCGGGCGGCGTAGACCAGGGTGAGAGTGCCATGACGAGCTCGCTGACGCAGTCGGGACAGCAGGGATCGATTTTCTCGAAGCTCCGAGACGTACCGTCTGCGGAACTCGTCGAAGAGATCCGGCTGGTGCCCGAACCATGCTCTGAGTGCGGCGCTGGGCGCGAGGTCACGCTCCCAGGCATCAAGCCTCGCGCGCTCATGTGAGACCCCACGGGGCCAGAGGCGGTCGATGAGGATTCGGTAGCCGTCCGATCGCTCCGCAGGTTCGTATACACGCTTCACGCGGACATCCATGGAGGCTCCGAGGCTCCAGGCATGCGTAGCGTGATCACGAATCGAACGTCCAGTCCGGACGCTTGCTCGCGTAGGAGAGGTCGTACTCGAACCTGTTCATCGTTGGATCCCATCCGATGATCTTGTGGAACGGGAGATCCCGCGGCAGAGGACACGGCGTGCCGACGTGGTGGCGGAACTCGTCCGCGAAGACCTGGACGACGCTCTGCATCAGGAGGCTCTCGCCTGTGGGGAGCCCGCACTTCTGTCCGTCGGTCGAGCTCTTGGCTCGCGCGAGGATCAGGTCTAGGTCCGGGGCCCGACCGCCCAGCTCGATCTCATCCAGCCCCTTCGTGACCTCGCCCGTCCCGAACTTGCACGCCGGGCATTGCGCGCACGACTCGACCCAGAGGAAGCGAGAGTAGAGGTACGCCGCACGAATCATGCACGCGGTGTCGTCGAACACCGCGAACCCGCCGGCGCCCAAGCTCGAACCGGCCTCGCGCATCGAATCGAAGTCCAGCGGGGTGTCGAGTTGCTCCGGCAGGATGACCGTGTTCGAGGCGCCGGGGAAGATTGCCTTGATCGATCTGCCCTCCCTCGGACCTCCCGCCTGGTCCTCCACCAACGAACGGAGAGGGGTTCCCAGCGGGAGCTCGAAGACGCCCTCTCGCGTGACGTCGCCGCAGACCGTGAAGACCATGGTGCCCGGTGAGGTCTCCGTTCCGTTCGATCGGAGCCATCCGGGTCCGTCGGCCAGGATCCAAGGGACGTTGGCCAGCGTCTCGATGTTGTTCACGAGCGTGGGGTTATCCTTCGGCGGCGAGGCGTAGAGCCCGAGCATGAACGGGCGCGCGATCCGCGGGAGCGGTGGCCGGCCCTCGATCACCTCCTCCATGCCGGTCTCCTCTCCGAACAGATAGAGGTCGGGCCCGACGACCACCTCGAGTGACTTCCCGCCGAGCGCGTCGGCCTCGCGCATCTCCTCCAGAGCCCGGGAGATCGCCCGGACCTCTTCCGTGAACGTCTCCTTGATCCCGATGTAGGAGCGCTCGGCACCGATCGCGTACGCGGCGATCGCGAGTCCTTCGAGGATCTGGTACGGGTTGGTCCTCATGAGCGCGCGATCCTTGAACGTCGCGGGCTCTCCCTCGGCTCCGTTGCAAACCGCGAACCTCGTCCCCGTGCCCGTCGTTCGGATCGAGCGCCATTTCTCACCAGTCGGGAAACCTGCCCCACCTCGGCCACGCAGGCCGCTCTTGGCGACCTCGTCGATGACGGCCTCCGGGGTGGCACCCAAAGCAACCTCGAGCCCTCGGCCGCCACCGGTATCGACGTACTCGGCGAAGGAGATGACCGTCTTCCCGAGGAGTGCCACGCTCGCCAGCGTACTATCGATTCAAAGTCATCCCACTCGTTACAACGTCCGGCCCAAAGCTGTCGCAACGAGAGCACATGTACTTAGGTTGCTGAATCCGTCGGCGTTCCCAGGGGCAACCGTCGGGCGATGGCGATCAGAGCCAAGGCCGCGGCGAACCCGATGGCGAACGCCCCCGCGATGCCCACCCGTAACTGACTTCCAGTGGAAGCCGCGATCGCGATACAGGCTCCTCCCAATCCGGTTCCGATCCCCGCGCCGAGGGTATCGGTCAGCAGGATCGAGGAGAGCTGGCCGGCTTCCGCTCCTCCCGATGCCTGGCTCATCGCGGCGAGGGGTATGGTGGGGAACGCCACTCCCATACCCAGACCGGCAAGGCCCCACCCGATGTACGGCACGATGATGGGGAGCGACGTCAGGCCGGCGGCGACGCCGAGGATGCCGAGGGCCACCACGCCGGTTCCTCCCGCGACGAGGGTCGGCGCGCCGATCCGCCCGATGGTGCGCGACTGCCACCAGCTCCCCAAAGACCAGGCGACGGTCGCGAGCGTCACGACGATGCCGGCCTCGGCGACCGACAACCCACGAACGCCCGTGAGCATCAGGGGGACGAAGCCGTCCACGGCGAAGAACGCCGCCGACAGCAGGAACGCGGCCGCGGCCGTTGCCGGAAGGCCCGGCTTGGCCCGAAACCAGCCGGAAGGGGCGATCCGTGCGAGAGCCGGAAGGCCGAGGACTAGGCCGGCTGGAATCATCGCCAGGCTCCACCACGAGGGTTCGGTGAGACCAGCCAGGAACAGCCCGGCGCCCACCATCAGCTGGACCGGCCACCGGATCGACAGCCGGCCCGCCTGGGCGTCCCCGGTCACGTCCGGCATGGACGGGAGGATCAGCACGGCAATGACGACGAGGAGCGGGAGCGGCGCGACGAACACCCATCGCCATCCGATGGTGGAGGCGAGGAGCGCACCGAGCGGTGGGCCGAGGATCCCGGGAAGTATCCACATCGAGGCCAAGAGGGCCAGCACGCGCGGCCTGATCCGTCCCGGATAGCTCTTGGCCACCGTCCCAAGCGAGACGGAATAGAACGCCCCGGCACCACATCCCTGGACGAACCGCCCGATAACCAACACCAACATGGTCGGGGCGAGCCCGGCGATGACCAGGCCGGCGACGTAGACGCCGAGCATGATCGCCAGGGGCCGTCTCGGCCCGTATCGGTCGGTGGCCCGGCCGGCGATGGGGATGGAGGCGAAGGTGGCCAGGAACGTGGCGCTGAACGCCCATCCGTAGAACTGGATCCCCCCGAGGTCCCGGCGGACCGCCGGCAGGATCGTGGTCACGACGAGCGCCTCCACCGCAACCAGGGCCTCGAGGAGCAGCAGGCCCGCGGTCAGTCGGCCCAGCTTGCCTTGAAACACCTCGCGCCAGGGCGGTGGCCGGGACACGTCGCTGCCCTCGCCCCCCGGCCCCCGACCCATCGGTGGAAACGCTACCCGAGGGACTTGTCTACCAAACGGTAGAGGGGCATAATCTGCCGAATGGTAGAGATGACGAGGGGCTCTGGGGGTCGCCAGGGGCCCGCCGAGGCCTCGATCGTCGAGCGCCTGGCGGGAAGGAACGCCCTGGTCACCGGGGTCACGGGGTTCCTGGGCCAGGCCGTGTTCGAGCGACTGCTGCTGGACTTCCCCGACACGAAGGTGACCCTCCTGGTCCGCCCCCAACTCGGGTCCTCGGGCCGCCAACGGGTCGAGTCGCTGATGGGCCGGCCCACGTTCAGCGTCCTTCGCGACCGGGTGGGGGAGGAGGGCATCGCCGGGATCCTGGCGGAGCGCGTCGACGTCCTCGACGGCGATCTGGAACGGGACCTACCGGCCTTCCCCGGCGACATCGACGTCGTGATGCACTGTGCCGCCACGGTGACGTTCGATCCGCCGATCGATGAGGGGTTCCAGACGAACCTTCTCGGCGCGGTGCGCTTCTACGAGCAGGTGCTCGCGTCGGGCGTCCACCCGCACATCGTCCACGTGTCCACGGCCTATGTGGCCGGCAATCGCAAGGGCGTGATCCCGGAGACCACCCTGGCCCACCGGGTGGACTGGCGGGCCGAGGCCGACCTCGCGCTCCAGGCGCGACAGGATGTCGAGGCCTCCTCGCGCCAGCCCCAGGTGCTCGACGGGTTGATGGCCAAAGCCAAGCGCGAGCACTCGAGGGCCGGTCCCCAGACGGTTGCCGACGACGCGGAGGATCGCCGGAAGCAGTGGGTGACCAAACGGCTCGTGGCCCACGGGCGTGCCAGGGCCCAGATGCTCGCATGGCCGGACAACTACACGTTCACCAAGGCCATGGGGGAGCGGGCCGTCGAGGAGCTCGCCGCGGAGCACGGCGTGCCGCTCTCGATCATCAGGCCCTCGATCATCGAGAGCGCGCTCGAGCATCCCCAGCCGGGGTGGATCGAGGGGTTCAAGATGGCCGAGCCCATCATCCTGGCGTACGGGCGCGGCACGATCCCCGAGTTCCCCGGCATCCCCGAGGGCATCGTGGACATCATCCCCGTCGACTACGTGGTGAACGCGATGCTAGCCGTAGCCGCGCATCCGCCCGAACCGGCCACGCCGGCCTACTACCACGTGAGCTCGGGAAGCCGGAACCCGCTCCAGTACCTGGGGCTGTACGAGCTGGTGAAGGAGTACTTCGAGGAGCACCCCCTTCCCGAGCGCGGCCGGGGAACGATCAAGGTGCCCGAGTGGAGGTTCCCGGGCAACCTCCGAGTGGAGCGGCGGCTGAAAGCAGCGGAGCGCGCGGTCAAGTACGCCGACACGGTCGTGTCGCACCTGCCGAAGTCCAAGCGGATGCGTGACCTGGTCGGCCGGGTGGACCGCGACAAGGGACGGGTGGAGTTCATCCGCCGATACGCCGACCTGTACGGGGCCTACACCGAGGCCGAGGTCATCTACACGGACGACCGGACCCTGGAGTTGTTCCGTTCCCTGTCCGAGGATGATCGAGAGCGGTTCCCCTTCGATGCGGCGGCCGTCGACTGGCACCACTATCTGGTCGACGTGCACTGTCCGGCGGTAACGATCGGCCTCCGGGCCCTGTCCACCGCTCGGGTCAAGCCCAAGGTCCAGATCCGAGAGCGGGAACAGCTCGTGCTGGCCCTGTTCGACATGGAGGGGACACTCCTCCCCTCGAACGTGGTGGAGTCCTACGTGTGGGCCCGGATGGCGGACCTGCCGCTCGAGGAGTGGCCCGAGGAGCTGTTCTCGGTGTTCTCCCGGATCCCCTCGTACCTGATGGCGGACCGCCGGGATCGGGGCGAGTTCCTCCGCACGTTCTTCCGGCGATTCGAGGACGCATCCGTCGAACGGGTGGACCAGCTGATCGCCGACGTGGTGGCGGAGTTCATGCTCCAGAAGCTGTCCGCTGCGGCGGTGCGACGGATCCGCGAGCACCGAGCCGCCGGACACCGGACGATCCTGATCACGGCGGCGGCCGAGCCGTTCGTCCGCCCGTTGGCCCCCCTGTTCGACATGGTCATCGCAGCAAGGCTCGCCGTGGGGGACGGGCGGTATACCGGCTACCTGGCCGAGCCGCCACTCGTCGGCGAAGCTCGTGCGGCGTGGCTGCGCCGGTACGCGGAGATGGAGGGTGCCGACCTGAAGGCCTCGTACGCCTACGCCGACAGTCACTCCGATCTGGCGCTCCTTCGGGCGGTGGGGAACCCGGTCGTTGTCTCGCCCGACGCCGCGCTGCTGCGGGTGGCCCGGCGCCGGCGATGGCCGATCGAGGAGTGGGAGATGTCCGGAGGCATGCCCCGGGTCCGGTTCCCCAAGCCGGCGGTGCGGTGATGGTGAGGGGGACGGCATGACCATCCAGGCTCTCGAGTTGTTTCGATCGGCCCCCCGCTACCTCACGGCGAGGGCGGTGGGGCAACGGGTCCCGGGCCTTGTGTCCGGGCCGCTCGCGCCGCTTCGGTTCGTGAACAAGCGAGACCCGGAGCTGCCCGGGCCGGACTGGGCACGGGTCCGGCCGCTCCTGTCCGGCATCTGTGGCTCGGACCTCGCCACCATCTCGGGGCAATCGAGCTTCTACTTCTCGCCCCTGGTGTCGATGCCGTTCGTCCCTGGCCATGAGGTCGTGGGGGAGCTCGTGGACGATGTGGACGGCCTGGCGGCCGGGGACCGCGTCGTGCTGGAGCCGGTCCTGTCCTGCGCGGCCCGCGGCATCGAGCCGATGTGCTCCTCGTGTACGGAGGGACGGTTCGGCCGGTGCGACCGGGTAACGACCGGGCACGTCTCGGCGGGCCTGCAGACCGGTTTCTGCGCCGACACCGGCGGCGGGTGGAGCCGCATGTTCGTGGCCCATCGCTCGCAGCTGCACCCGGTGCCAGACGGCCTGTCCGACCGGCGGGCCGTACTGGTCGAACCGCTCGCGTGCGCGGTCCACTCTGCGCTTCGCGCGAGCGTGCGGGCGAACGCCGACGTGCTGGTGATCGGGGCGGGTACGGTGGGGATCCTGACGCTCGTCGCCCTGAAGGAGCTGACCCGCGCGGGGAGCGTCGTGGTCGTGGCCAAGCACCGACGCCAGCGCGAATGGGCGGAGTCCTTCGGCGCGACCGACGTCGTGTCGCCCGGCGAGGCCATCAACGAGGTCCGCCGCTCCACCAGGGCGTTGAAGCTGAAGCCCGAACGGGGAAGTCCCTTCCTCCTCGGCGGGGTGGACGTCGCGATCGACTGCGTGGGGTCGAAAGGATCGCTCGACCTCGCGCTCCGCACGACCAGGGCCGGTGGCAGGGTCGTCCTGGCCGGCATCCCGGTGGCCGGGGTGGACCTCACGCCGCTGTGGTTCAGGGAGCTCGAGCTGGTTGGGGCGTACACCGGTGGCATCGAGGAGCGAGGGCGCGGGTCGAGGGCGAAAGGGTCGTCGAACGCCAACGAGACGTCTGCGTTCGACATCGCCACCCGGATCGCCGCCGAGACGCCGCTCGACGGGATCGTGGGAGCGACGTATCCACTCCGCCGATGGCGGTCGGCAATCGACCATGCGCTCGGGGCCGGTCGGTTGGGGACGCTGAAGGTCGCGTTCGACCTGCGAGCTGAATAAGGGAGGAATCTGTGGGCAGACCAGGATTCGTGCTGGAGGTGGACGAACGGACGCCGCCGCTCCTGGTCCACGAGGGCGAGGGGTTCCGGCTCCAGAAGTTCCCGTTGGGGGCGCGGGTGATCTACCCTCCGGACGCGCTCCCCGGGATCAAGGACGTCCGGGGGGCGATTCGCCACGCCCTGGCCGAGCCGCACGACTCCGAGCCGCTCGAGGCGTTGCTGAAGCCGGGCATGAAGCTCACGATCGCGTTCGACGACATCTCCATCCCCCTGCCGCCGATGCAGGAGCCCGACATTCGCCAGCTGGTCCTGGAGGAGGTCATCGAGCTCGCGGCGCGGAAAGGCGTCGAGGATCTCAAGCTGATCGTGGCCAACTCGCTCCATCGCCGGATGACCGGTGATGAGATCAAGCACGCGGTCGGGGAGCGAGTGTTCCGCTCGTTCTACCCACGGGATTTGACGAACCACGACGCCGAGGACCATGCCAACCTCACGTATGTCGGCACCACCGACAAGGGCGAGGACGTCGAGATCAACAAGCGGGCCGCCGAGTCCGACCTCATCGTCTACGTGAACATCAACCTGGTGGCCATGGACGGCGGGCACAAGTCGGTCCCCGTTGGCCTGGCCAGCTACCGGGGGGTCCGGCCCCACCACAACGTGAGCACGATGCTGCACTCCAAGTCGTACATGGACCCGCGGCCCGGCCACTCCGCCATCCACGACTCGTGCGCGCGGATGGGCCAGCTCCTGAAGGACAGCGGCGTCCGCATCTTCACCATCGAGACCACGCTGAACAACGAGGTTTTCCCCGAGCCGTTCGGGTTCATGAACAAGCGGGAGTGGGAGTGGTCGCTGAAGGAGCAGGGCACCTACCTGGCGGCGAGGAAGGCGAACGACATGGCTCCCCCGAAACTTCGTCACCAGGTGTGGATGCGGGTGCTGGCGCCCTACGGCGTGACCGGGATCAACGCGGGAGAGACGGAGGCGGTGCACGAGCGGACGCTGGCCCGGCTGCACCAGCAGCAGCTCACGGAGGTGAACGGCCAGAGCGATGTGATGGTCGTGGGCCTTCCGTTTGTCGGGCCGTACAACGTGAACTCGATCATGAATCCCATCCTGGTGCACTGCCTGGGGCTCGGATACCTGTTCAACATGTACCGGAACAAGCCGGTGGTCCGCCCGGGCGGGGCCATGATCATGTTCCACCCGGTGCCGTGGGAGTTCCACCAGGTCCACCACCCATCGTACGTGGACTTCTTCGAGGAGGTCTTGTCACAGACCACCGACCCCTCGACGATCGAGTCCAAGTACGAGCAGCAGTACGCCACGGACCCCTGGTACATCCACCTGTACCGAAAGAGCCACGCCTATCACGGCGTGCACCCCTTCTATATGTGGTACTGGGGAGCGCACGCCCTCGACTACCTTGGCGACGTCATCGTTGTGGGCGGCAACCCGAAGGCCTGCGAGCGCCTGGGATACCGGGCGGCGACCTCGTTCCGAGACGCGCTTGAGATGGCCGGTGACACAGTCGGGCGCTCGCCGTCGATCACGTACCTCCACGTGCCGCCGCTGGCCATCGCGGACGTGCGCTGATGGCTCGCACCGCGAAGCGCTCGCTGGCCGACGAGGTCCGAGAGGTCGCGAAGGGATGGCGGTGGGGTCGGCGCCCGGTGGCACCCAGGACCGCCGAGGCCCACACCCCGCCGGCCGAGCCGTGGTCGTTCCCCACCGATTGGGCGCGGAGCCCCGCCGGACGGGCCGCCCGCGACATCGTGCTCTCGGGCGTGATGAAGCCCATCGTCTGGAATGAGACCTCGCCCGACGTGTTCGGCCTGGACAACCTGGAAAGAGTGCAGCCTCCGGTGATGTTCATCAGCAACCACTCGAGTCACCTCGACGCCACGCTCATCCTCACGACCCTTCCCCCGAAGTGGCGGAACAAGACCGCGACCGCCGCGGCCAAGGACTACTTCTTCGACGTGTGGTGGCGGTCGGCGTTCACGGCGCTCGTGTACGGCGGCTTCCCCATCGAGCGAGGCGGTGGGGAGCGGGCCACGGACAAGGCCAAGGAGCTGATCGGGGACGGATGGAACCTCATCGTCTTCCCCGAGGGCACCCGCTCGGCCGACGGTTGGATGCAGCGATTCCGCCACGGAAGCGCGCGCCTGGCCATCGACATGGACATGCCGGTCGTGCCGATCGCCATCATCGGGGCGTACGCCGCGATGCCGAAGGGCCGGTTCTGGCCCAAGCCCGGCCGCCCTCCGATCCGCATCCGTTACGGTGGGCCGCTCAGGCCGAGCGAGGGCGAAACCCACCAGGCCTTCTCGCTTCGGATGCAGTCGGCCATCGCGGAGCTGTTCGACGAGGATCGCTCGAGTTGGTGGGAGGCTCGCCGTCGCGCGGCCACGGGCGCCACGCCCAAGCTCAGCGGGCCGTCGGGCCCGAAGTGGCGCCGGACCTGGGAGGGATCGCGGGACATCGCCCGTCGGGGGAGGCCCCCGGCGTGGCGGTGACCCGACACGCGCGATGACCAGGACCGGGGGCGCCCGGCGGCGGGACCTGCTGATCGAGGAGGCCATCCGCCACTTCGGCCGGGACGGCTACAACGGCGCCAGCCTGGACGCGATCGCCTCGGCGGCGGGGATCCGCAAACAGACGCTGCTGTACTACTTCCCGACGAAGGAGGCCCTCCTCGAGGCGAGCCTCGCGGCGGCGGGGCAGCGGCTGGCCGAGGCGCTCACCGAGGCCTTGGCCGGCACGCAGACCTACTGGGAACGGGCCGAGGGGGTGATCCACGCCGTGTTCCACTTGGCCGAGGAGTGGCCGGAGTTTCCCATGTTCGTCCGGGAGGCCGGCCGGCTCGGGCCCGAGGCCTTCGAACGATTCGCCGCGGTGCTGGATCCGCTCCGTATCCGGGCCATCGCGTTCCTGGAGACCGGGATGAAGGAAGGTCAGATCCGCCGGCAGGACCCGGCGCTGCTGCTGTTCACCCTGTACACGGCCGTGGTCGGCTCGCTCACCGAGGCCAGCGTGCTGAGCGCGGTCGTGGGCATGGACAAGGGCCGCGCATCCCTCCATCGCAGGGAGCGAGAGGTCATCGCGTTCGTCCGAGGAGCGCTGACGCCGAAGGACGAGGCCCCTACGAGTGGTACTCCATGATGCCCTTCTGGCTTGTGCGGGACCACGGGCCCCGACTACGGTGCCGGAACGATGATGTATCGGGTTGACCTGGTCCTGAGGGCAAACGTGGACGACGAGACCCTGCACGAGATCCTGTTGCGCGCGAACACGTACGCGGTCGTCGAGGTCGTCGAGGCGACCCTCGATAGCGGTGACAATTGCTTCGTCACGGCCCGGATCGATGCTCCGGGTCCGGTCGCGGCACTCGGCTCCCTGCTCACTGTGCTCTCTCAGACCTCAGAACATGTCGGATTGGCGGAGGAAGGCTCACTACGGCGGATTGCTGTAGAGCGCGAAGACCCCCTGGCTGCCTCCTGAGAAGGCGGGTCGCGAGCTACTTTCGAGCGTTGCCATCAGATGGGCAAGGCCTCGTAGACCTCGACGGGCAACGCCATGCCCTTCAGGGAGACCGCCCCGAGTTTCCGGAAGTCCACGTCGTCTCGGTTCCCGGCGAGCCGGACGACGTCTGAATCCACAAGCGTCTGGCCCGGTTCTGCGGCTCCGGCAAGGCGGGCTGCAAGATTGACGGTACGGCCGTAGTACTCGCCGTCCTGGAAGATCACGGGTCCAACGGCGACCCCGGCGTGGGCGGGTGGTAGACCGACATCCCCGGTGCGACGGCCCACCTCGATCGTCGCGAGCACGGCGGCGCCGGGGTCGCGGAACGACGACATGACACCGTCACCGAGCCACTTTACCGCCCTCCCGTCGCGTTGCCCTACCTCCTCCTGCACGAGCCGGCCCAGGTCGGCCGCGAGTCTTGCCGCTGCCTCGTCGCCTCGTTCCTCGGTGAGCCGCGTGTAGCCCGTGAGGTCAAGGAACGCGAAGGCCGTCGGACGTTCGGGCCGTTCATACAGGCCCATCGCCTCGATCGCGCTTTCAAGGTGCTGCACCCCGTCGTCGGTCCAAACCCGCTCTTGCTGGCGGCGGTAGACGGCGAGTACGAGCTTCTCCATGGCGGGCGCGAGCTCGACCCCGATCAAGTTCACCGCATCGATCATCTCGCCTTGGCTAAGGCCGGCCTCGAGGCGCGGCAGTTCGATGAAGCGGTGGAACACTTCGCCCTCCGTCTCGGCGATCCGGCCGAGCGACTCCGCGTAGACCCGCAGAGCCTGAGCATGTGTCCGCCAATCGACGCCAGCTTCCAAAGCGACGCGTGGGAGCTCGAGCATCGAAATGAGGTCCTCCGGGGCCGGATCGTCTGGCTCTGGGCGAACCTTGCCTAGGGCCTCCTCGAACGAGAGGACGAGATCGACGGAGAATCCGGTCTCGTCGGCCACCTCCGCATAGGTGCGCGACGAGAGAGCGGCCCAACGGTAGTGGGTGCCCTCCATG
>Ga0222623_10000202_pt1 | contig 17057 bp, 12 predicted proteins | sample PLMtaG_FD_177336 | JGI IMG/M metagenome (GOLD analysis project Ga0222623, IMG submission 177336) | Groundwater sediment microbial communities from an aquifer in East River, Colorado, USA - PLM2_30_coex | ecosystem: Environmental > Terrestrial > Soil > Riparian zone | place: USA: East River...
ATTACGGCGACTCGACCACGATGGGTCGCCTGATTCACCAGCGACGCGCGTCGCTGTTTGGCAGCGACGTCGGTCTCGAGACGCAGCGTCTGGTCACGACATCGCTCTCGCTCACGCCCCGCGTCGGCACGTGGATCAGGCCCCGGGCTTCCGTCGGCTCGTCGTTCGCGTTCACGCGCGACCCCAATGCGCGCCAGCCGGCGCGCGCGGAAGGCGATACCGCCGGCGAGTTCCGGGTTCCCGCGGCGTTCAGCAACGCGCGTCGGGTCGAGACCGGCGCGCAGCTGGACACACGCCGCCTGGCGCAGGCGGTTTTCGGCGACTCGTCGGGCGTGGCGGACTGGCTCGCACACATCACGGGCCTAGACGTGACCTACAGCGCACAACAGGGGTCGACGTTCAGCCGGGCAACGGACACGCCGTCCGCCGGCTACCAGCTGGCGCTGGGCGGATTCGACGCCTTCCGGCAGGTCGACGGGCTGCTCGCCACCTCGGCGACGCAGAACACGACCCTGTCCACGGGCGGGGTGGCGGTCCTGCCCCTGGGGCTGCGAGCCAATGCGACCTACCGGCTCTCGCGCGGCATCATCTGGACACTCCGAACCGGCGAACAGATCCCGATTCGCAACCGCACCGAGGAATGGCCCAATGGGTCGGTCAGCTGGTCGTTCACGCCGCGGCGCCTGGTGAGCCGGCTGCTGTCGAACGTCAACGCCCGGGTGGGCTATCGCCGCGCCGAATCGATCAACGAACAGCCGACCTTCGCGGGGAGCGGAGGGAGTCCGGGCGGTGTCGCGGTGAACAGCACGGTCGACAAGACATTCACTCCGTCCGCCTCGGTCACCTGGGTCGGCGGCGTGTTCACGACGTTCGATCTGTCGCGGACGACGTCGGACCGGGTGAGCGCCGGTAATCTGTTTCGCACCGTCCGCACCGCCCACAACGCCTCGGTGACGTTCTCGTTCCGGCCTCCCACCAAGGGCCGCTGGCGTTCCAACATTCGTACGACGGCGGGGTACTCCGTGGCGGCCAATACGACCTGCTTGCGTCGTGCCGGGCAGGGCGCCTGCGTGCCCTACGTAGACAGCAGGCAGACGCAGGCCCAGCTTACGATGGATACGGATCTTCCAACCAACATGAGCGCCGGTCTCCAGATGGCGTACGTTCTCAACGAGGAGCGCCAAACGAACCGCAAGATCTCGCAGTTTGTGATTACCGCTTTCGTCCAGCTCTCGACCAGCGTCGGACAGCTGCGATGATACCTCGACCAACCTTCACGATCCTCAACAACCTCCTCATCCTGCTTCTCGCCGCGTGCCAGGCACGCGCGGGGGCAGGAAAGGGCGCCAAGGCCACTCGCGAGTTCAATGGCCAGACGGCGTTCACGTACATCGAGCAGCAGATGGCTTTTGGTCCGCGGATTCCCAATACGCCCGGCCATGACAAGATGGGCGACTGGCTCGCCGCGCAGCTGCGTCAGCGAGCGGATACGGTGATCGTCCAGACGTTCACGCCAAAGACGTCAAAGGGCGTGACGCTGCGGCTGCGGAACTTTTTCGCCCGTTTCCGACCGGAGGCCACCGATCGCGTGCTGTTTCTGGCGCACTGGGATACGCGCCCCAAGGCCGACAAGAGCGCCAATCTAGGCCAGCAGCAGCTCCCGGTACCGGGCGCCAACGACGGCGCATCCGGCGTCGCGGTGCTGCTGGGAGTTGCCGATGCGCTCAAGGCGCGCGCGCCCGGGATTGGCGTCGATCTCCTCTTTGTGGACGGCGAGGACTACGGCGACTTCAACGACTCGACCGAGACGCTGCTCGGCGCCCGCTATTTTGCCGCTCACCTGCCGATCGGATACACCCCGTTGTTTGCGGTGCTGTTCGATCTGGTAGGAGACAAGGACCTGCAGTTTCTTCAGGAAGGGTTTTCGATGTCGAAGGCACCGGAGGTGGTGCAGCGAGTCTGGCAGGTCGCCAACCAGCTCGGTTACGGACAGGTGTTTGCGCCGAGAGCCGGCGAGGCCCTCACCGACGATCACGTGCCACTGCAGCAGGCGGGTATCCACGCGATCGATGTCATCGACTTCACGTTTCCGTATCATCACACGACCGAGGACACGATCGATAAGGTCAGCGCGGAGTCGCTGCAGATTGTTGGTGATGTAGCTGTAGCGTTGGTTAGGCAATGAAAAACGGGACATGCAAAGGCTAGGACCACAGACGCAGCAGCGGTAAACGGGGAAGCGTTAACGGGACAACCCGCGCGCTTTTTGGATGACGGTCAATGAGCAGGGCTCGTTATGCTCAGCGCATGGATGACAGGAAAGCGGCTCTCGTTTTAGCTTGCCTTGCATTGACAGGTGCGGCGGTCCGTCATTTTCTCTCTCCGTCTCCTTCATCTCCTCCCGGCGAGGTACAGTTGCAGTCGTCGACGAGCGAGCGACCTAACGCCCTGCGCGAAACGGCGCGCCGCGCGGCGCAGCTTGCACGTCCACTGCTGCCAGGGGAGCACATAGATCTGGATCATGCGGACGTGAGCGAAATCACACGACTGCCTCGCGTCGGTCCGGCGTTGGCGCAGCGCATCGTGGCGTGGCGCACCGAACACGGTCCATTTGGCACACTCAGCCGGCTCGACAGCGTGCCAGGTGTGGGTGTCAAATTGTTGGACGCCATACGGCCTTTCGTCGTCCAGCCTTGACCGGCTTTGCCCCAAAACACATGTTAGTCCCCTCAATTTCAATGAGTTGCATACGGCTACCGCAGCTGCAGCACAGGATAAGCTCGGCGAAATCCTGTTGCGCGAAGGCCTGATTACCCAGGAACAGCTCAGGAAGGCCCTTCTGGAGCAGAAGAACTCCGGGATGCGCCTGGGCTATACCCTGGTCAAGCTTGGCTTTATAGAGGAAACCGAGGTCAGCAAGATGCTGGCCCGGCAGTACCGCATGCCAGCCGTCGATCTGTCGCGCTTTGAGGTGGATGCCAAGATCCTCAAGCTCATCCCCCCCGATATCGCCACCAAGCACACGGTCCTGCCCCTGAAACGGGAGGGGAGAACCCTCACGGTCGCCATTGCCGATCCCAACAACGTGGCGGCGATCGAAGACATCAAGTTCATCACGCGCTGCGACGTCTTTCCGGTCATCGCCGGGGAGTACACGCTCCGCAACGCGATCGAGCGCTACTACCAGCAGTCCGACGCCCAGCTGCAAACCCTGCTCAAGTCCGTGGAGGCGGCCGAGGATCTCGAGGTTGTCGAGGATGAGCAGGACGAAGATGTCAAGGCGCAGGACTTGGCCGACGACGCTCCCGTCGTGAAGCTGATCAACGGCTTGCTCACGGACGCGGTGAAGCGCGGCGCCTCGGACATCCACATCGAGCCGTTCGAGCACGAGATGCGGGTGCGCTATCGCGTCGACGGCGCGCTGCACGAAGTGATGAAGCCGCCGGTGAAAATGCGCGCCGCGCTGACATCGCGCGTGAAGATCATGGCGCAGCTCAACATCGCCGAGCGCCGGGTGCCACAGGACGGGCGCATCAAGCTGAAGATGGGGTCGCGCGTGATCGACTTCCGCGTCTCGACGCTGCCCGTACTGTTCGGCGAGAAGATCGTGCTGCGTATTCTCGACAAGGGCAACCTGACGCTCGACCTGAAGACGTTCGGCTTCGAGCCCAAGTCGGAGGAGAATCTCCTCAAGGCGATCCTCAATCCGTACGGCATGGTGCTGGTGACGGGGCCCACAGGCTCCGGGAAGACGACGACGCTATACTCGGCGCTGTCGCGGATCAATCAGATCGACGTGAACATCATGACCGCCGAGGACCCGGTCGAGTACAACCTGCTGGGCATCAACCAGGTTCTCGTGCGGAACGAAGTCGGCATGACGTTCGCGGCGGCGCTGAAGGCGTTCCTGCGCCAGGATCCGAACATCATCATGGTCGGCGAGATCCGCGATCTCGAGACGGGCTCGATCGCCATCAAGGCGGCGCTCACGGGCCACCTCGTGCTCTCGACGTTGCACACCAACGACGCGCCCTCGACCATCACGCGTATGGTGGACATGGGCATCGAGCCGTTCAACGTCGCGAGCGCCGTGAACCTGATCGTGGCGCAGCGGCTGGTGCGCCGCGTCTGCAAGGACTGCAAGACCGAGCACGAGTACACGCCCGAGGAGATGCACGCCTTCGCGATCGACAAGAAGGTGGGCCCGTTCTTCAAGGGTGCCGGCTGCGACACCTGCGCCGGCACGGGTTACAAGGGCCGCCAGGGACTCTACGAAGTCATGGCCCTGACGAGCCCGCTGCGCCGCGAGATCTTGAAGGGCGCCTCGACGGAAGAGCTGCGCGACCTCGCCGTGAAAGAAGGAATGTTGACGCTGCGCATGGACGGCATGCTGAAGGTCAAGAAGGGCGTGACCACGCTCGAAGAAGTCGTAAAAGAAACCGCGGCCGGATAAGGAGAGGAAGCATGCCAATCAACCTCCGGGCACTGCTCGAGGAGATGATCGAAAAGGACGCTTCCGACCTCCACCTCGTCGCGGGCGAGCGGCCCAAGATCCGCGTGGACGGCGACATCGTGAACGCGCAGAGCGAAGAGGTCATGACGCCCAAGGACACCCTGTCGCTCGCGTACTCGGTCCTCACCGAGAATCAGAAGAAACGCTTCGAGACCGAGAGCGAGCTCGACTTCTCGTTCGGCATCCAGAACCTGGCGCGCTTCCGCGGCAACGTGTTCAAGCAGCGCGGCTGCGTGTCGGTCGTCATCCGGCAGATTCCGTTCAACGTGAAGACGTTCGGCGAGCTCGGGCTGCCCAACGTGGTGGCGCAGCTCGCCGACCGTCCCCGCGGGCTCGTGCTCGTCACGGGTCCGACCGGCTCGGGCAAGAGCACGACGCTCGCCGCGATGATCGACAAGATCAACAAGGAGTTGAAGGGTCACATCATCACGGTGGAAGATCCGATCGAGTTCATCCACCGCCATCAGGCGTGCATCGTCAACCAGCGCGAAGTGGGGACCGATACCAACAGCTTCCAGGCGGCGCTCAAGTACGCGCTGCGCCAGGACCCCGACGTCGTGCTGGTCGGCGAAATGCGCGATCTCGAGACGATTCAGGCGGCGCTCACCATCGCGGAGACGGGGCACCTGGCATTCGCCACGCTCCATACCAACTCCGCCGCCGAGTCGATCAACCGTATCATCGACGTCTTCCCGTCGCACCAGCAGTCGCAGGTCCGCGCGCAGCTCGCGTTCGTGCTCGAGGGCGTGCTGACGCAAACGCTGCTGCAGCGGGCCAAGGGTCGCGGCCGGGTCATGGCCGCCGAGATCATGATCTGCACGCCCGCGATTCGCGCCCTGATCCGCGACGACAAGGTCCACCAGATCGAGTCGTCGATGCAGGCCGGGAAAAAGTATGGTATGCAGACGCTGAACGACGCGCTCTATCAACTGTACATGGGGCGAGAGGTCACCAAAGACGAGTGCTTGCGCGTCACGTCCAAGCCCAACGATTTCCTGCGGTCCATCGGCGAAACGCCCCCGGACGAGAAGGACGGTCCACCGGTCGCGGGCGCGACGCCGAAGGGGGCCCCACCAAAGGTCGCCGTGCGTCCGTGAGACGCGGCGCGGAGGAATAAAGTATGCCGGTCTTCGAGTACACCGCACGCAACATGAAGGGCGATCTCGTTCGCGATAAGATCGACCTCGGCACGCGTGACGACGTCATTGCGCACCTGCGCAAGAACCGCATGGTCGTGGTGCAGGTCCGCGAAGCGAAGGGGAAGGGCGGCGGGATCGCCGACTTCTTCAAGCCCGGCGTGAAGACGCGCGACGTCGTGATCTTCACCCGGCAGTTCGCCACGATGATCAACTCCGGGCTGCCGCTGGTGCAGGCGCTCGACATCCTCTCGCAGCAGACCGAGAACAAGGTGCTGGCGGATGTGACCCGTGCGGTGGTGTACGACGTCGAAAGCGGCCACACGCTGGCCGACGCGCTGCGCAAGCACCCCAAGGCCTTCACCGATCTGTACGTGAACATGGTGGCGGCCGGTGAGGCGGGCGGTATTCTCGACACGATTCTGCTGCGCCTCGCCGTCTTCCTCGAAAAGAACGACTCCATCGTGCGCAAGGTGAAAGGCGCGATGATCTATCCCGCCGTGATCTTCTCGGTCGCGGGCATCGCGATCGCGACGCTGCTGATCTTCGTGATCCCGACGTTCCAAAGCATGTTCGCGTCGGTGAATCTCCAGCTGCCGCTCCCCACACGCATCGTGATCGGCGCGAGCAACCTGCTCAAGAACTTCTGGTGGGCGATGATTGCGGCGGGGATCTTCGGTTTCGTCGCGGTAACTCGCTACTACAAGACGACCCCCGGCAAGCTGCAAATCGACAAGCTGATGCTGAGCCTGCCGGTGCTCGGCGACCTCCTGCGCAAATCGGCGGTCTCGCGCTTTACCCGCACGCTCGGCACGCTGATTTCTTCGGGCGTATCGATTCTCGACGGTCTCGAGATCACCGCGCGCACCGCCGGCAACATGGTGATCCACAACGCCGTGATGGAATCGCGCGCGTCGATTGCCGGTGGTGAAACGATCGCGGCGCCGCTCCAGAAATCGAAGGTCTTTCCGCCCATGGTGATTTCGATGATCGCGGTGGGCGAGCAGACCGGCGGCCTGGACGAGATGCTCACGAAGATCGCGGACTTCTACGACGACGAGGTCGACGCCGCGGTGAGCGCGCTGCTGTCGCTGCTCGAGCCCATCATGATCGTGGTGCTGGGCGTGATCGTCGGCGGCATGGTCGTGGCCATGTACCTGCCGATCTTCGACATGGTGAACGCGGTGCAGTAATCGATCGGCGGATGGGCTGATGGGGCGGATGGGCGGTCCCTGCGGGGGCCGCCCCTTCGTTTTACGGCCATCGGCCCATCTGCCCATCTGCCCGTCGTAGTCGCCCGCTATTGCATTTTGCCAGAGCCGAGCGAATAATGGCCCCCCATGCGTTGGCTAGGCGTCAAATCCACAGGCTCGGCCATCCCGACCAGCCGCGAGCTGCTCCGCCTCATCTACTTGGGGCGGATGTGCTTGACCATCGCCATCTACGTCACCGCAGCCCTGAAGGTCCGGGTCGCCGCCCCGCTGGACATCCTGGTCACGTCGTTCATGCTCGTGACAGCCGCGGGCGTCACCCTCGCCTCGTACTGGCACACCCATTTCCGCCGCAAAGTGCCTGGGCCGACCTTCCTCTACCTCCAGGCGCTGTTCGACGTCCTCCTCATCACTGCCGTGGTGCACATGACGGGCGGTGCCGATAGCGACCTCGCCAGCCTGTACGTCATCCTGGTCGCGGTGACGGCGCTCCTGATGCCGCCGGCGAACGCCGGTCTCGTCACGGTTTTCGCCGGCCTGGTGTATTTCGCGGACGTCTTCTGGGGCCACTCCGGCGGCGTTTCCCCGGGCATCTGGATCCAGCTCGCGGTGTTCGCGCTTGTGGCCGTCGTCATCGCCTACGTCGCGAGCCGGGTCAACGTACTGGGCCGGCGTGAGGTCGCGTTGACGGCAGAGGTCCGCCAGGTGCAGCTCGAGGCCGACGATGTGCTCCGCAACATCCGCACGGGCGTCATCACCGTCGACGCCGACGGGCACCTGTTGTATGCCAACCCCGCGTCGGAAGAGATCCTGGGATTCAAGGCCCGCGAGTGGCTTGGCAAAACGGTGATGCCGGAATTTGCGCGGCTGGCGCCGGAATTCTGGGCTGCGGTGACGGCAACCGCGCGGCGCGGCGTCCGTTTGATGCGAGTCGAAGCGACGGTGCATCGTCCGGATCACAGCTTTCCGATCGGCGTCACCACGACGACTCTGGACGGCCCCGTCGGCGCACGGCCCCGCGTTTCCGCCATCTTCACCGACATCTCGGACTCCAAGCGCTTGGAAGAGCTGCGTCTGCGCGCCGAGCGGCTCGAGGCCGTCGCCGAGCTGTCGTCGAGCTTGGCGCACGAAATCAAGAATCCGCTGGCGTCCATCCGCAGCTCGGTGGAGCAGCTCGGTCGCTCGTCGCGGGCCAATCCGGACGAGAAGTTCCTGGCCAATCTGATCGTGCGCGAAAGCGACCGGCTGTCGCGCCTGCTCTCGGAGTTCCTCGACTTCTCGCGTGTGCGCGTCACGGAATGCCGGCCCATGGACCTGCACTCGGTCGCCGAAGCGGCTATCCGGCTCGTGCGCCAGCATCCCGACTGCGCCGCCGGGGTGAAGATCACGCTCGAGGGTGAGCCCACGCCGATGGAAGGCGACGAGGATCTGCTGCACCGCGTCGTCTCGAACCTCGTCCTCAATGCCGTGCAGGCCGCCGGCACGCGGGCGGCGGTGAAGGTACGGACCGGACTCGCCGCGGCGAACGAGCTGCCGGGCGGGGCCGGCATCGAGAACCCGGTGGCGCTGCGCGTCACCGACAACGGCCCCGGCATCCCGGCCGAGCTTCAGGAACGATTGTTCGAGCCCTTCGCCACCGGACGCGTCGGCGGTACCGGGCTCGGACTCGCCATCGTGCAGCGCGCGGTGGAAGCGCATCGCGGCCTTGTGCTGGTGGACACGAAGGTGGGCGGAGGGACGACGTTCACTGTCTACTTCCCGGCTGCCCGCCGTAAGGAGGAAGCCGCATAATGGCCACCGCTCCATCGATCCTCGTCATAGACGACGAACAGGGAATTCTCGAAACCCTCCGCATCCTGCTGAAGAACGAGGGCTTCGACATCACGACCGCGCAGGGGGGCAAGGCCGGCCTGGAGCAGCTCAAAGGCTCGGCACCCGACATCGTCCTGACCGATCTCAAGATGCCCGGCGTCACGGGCATCGAGATCTTGTCCGCGGTACGCGGACAAGATCCCGAAACCCCGGTCATCCTGATGACGGCGCAGGCGTCGCTGCAGACCGCGATTCAGGCCGTGAACGAGGGAGCTTTCTACTATATACAAAAGCCCTTCTCGAACGACGACATGGTGGCGATCTGCCGCCGTGCCGCCGAGCATCGGCGGCTGCGGGCGGAGAACAAGCAGCTCAAGCAGGAAATCCGCCGCCGCGAGGTCTCCGGCCGGGTCAAACCGCTCGGCAAGTCGCGCATCTTCAGCGATGTGATGCGGCTGGCCGAACAGGTCGCACCGACCGAGAGCACGGTCCTCATTCAGGGGGAGTCGGGCACCGGCAAAGAGGTCATCGCACGCTACCTCCACGAGCTGTCCGCCCGGGCCGAGGGACAGTTCCTGTCGCTCAACTGCGGTGCGCTGCCCGAGAGCCTGCTCGAGTCCGAGCTGTTCGGCCATGTGAAGGGATCGTTCACGGGAGCCGTGCGCGACAAGCAGGGCCTGTTCGCCGCCGCGCGCGGCGGGACGTTCTTTCTCGATGAGATCGGCGAGATGTCGCCGGCCACGCAGGTCAAGCTCCTGCGGGTATTGCAGGAGCGGGAAGCGATACCGGTCGGCGGCACGGAAGCGATTCCGGTCGATGTGCGGGTCGTCGCCGCCACCAACCGCAATCTGGAAGACGATATCAAGCGCGGCCGCTTCCGCAGCGATCTCTACTACCGGCTCAACGTCATCAACATCACCCTGCCGCCGCTGCGCGACCGCCGCGAGGACATCCCGATCTTTGTGAACGCGTTCCTGCAGCGCATTGCCGGCGAACGCAGCGAGCCGCCCAAGGCGCTTTCGGACGACGGCCTCGAGATCATCATGGCGTACGACTGGCCCGGCAACGTACGGGAGCTGGAGAACGCACTGGAGCGCGCCGTGACGTTGACCAGAGGCGACGTCATCCCGCGGACCGCGATCCCCGACCGGATCAGCGAGCGCAAGGCGGAGCCGCTGGTGGCCGAACGGCAGCACAACCCGCCACTCGACGTGATCGAGCAGGCGTACATCACGTGGGTGCTGCAGAGCGAAGGGGGCAATAAGACCCGCGCCGCCGAGGTGCTGGGCATCGACCCGTCCACGCTCTACCGCAAGCTCAGTCGCTACGACGGCAGCGACAAAAAGCCCGACTCTGAGACGAGCGGAAACCCATAGCCATCGAGCATGCGCCAAGTGATCCGGTCGGCGCGGAGACGCTGGAGCAGTTGTCCGGCGCCCGGCGCTACAACCGCTGGATGTTCGATCGCCTGCGCCGCTGGGTGGGCCGGCGCGTGGTGGAGATCGGCTCCGGAATCGGCAACCTGTCGGCGTTCCTCCTCGACGCCGACCGCCTGGTGCTCACCGATACGCGGGAGGAGTACCTGGAGCGGCTGCGCACGCGCTTTGCGAACCACGCCAATGTTGCGGTCGCGCGCCTCTATTTACCGACCGAGCTCGGCGCGCTCGCCGGGCAGCAATTCGACACCATCATCTGTCTCAACGTGCTCGAACACGTGGATGACGACGTCTCCTCGCTCAAGGCGATGCGGCGGATGCTGGCGCCCGGCGGCCGCCTGATCCTGCTCGTGCCGGCGCTCCCCGCACTGTATGGGGCGATGGACAAAGCCCTGGGTCATCACCGGCGTTACAAGCGCGCCCCGCTGACGTCACTCCTGCAAGCGACGGGGTTCAGGGTGGCGCACGTCGAATACTTCAATCTCGCCGGTGTCCCGGGCTGGTGGTTCGCGGGACGTGTGCTGCGCCGGCAGGTGATTCCCGCCGGGTCGCTCAAGCTCTACGACGCGTTGGTGCCGCTGTTCCGGCTCGAGCGGCTGCTCCCCTGGCGGGTGGGGCAATCCCTCATCGCGATCGGCGAGGCGGCCTGATGCGGGAAGAACGCCGCTCCCCCAACCTGCTGCTCACGGTGATCGTGCCGGCGTACAACGAAGCGCCGACGGTCGAGAGCGCCCTGCGCCGCATTCGCGCGATTGCCCTGCGGCTGGAAATCATCGTCGTCAACGACGCATCGACCGACGGGACTCGGGAAATCCTCGATGCCCTGGCGAAAAAAGGGTTGGTGGACCGGGTGATCCATCACGAGAAAAACCGGGGCAAGGGCGCCGCGATCCGCACCGGTATTGCGGTGGCGACCGGCGACGCCGTCGTCGTCCAGGACGCGGACCTCGAGTATGACCCGGCCGACCTGCCGGCGCTGCTGCTGCCGATCCGATCCCGTCAGGCCGACGCGGTTTACGGATCGCGGTTCCAGGGCGGCCCGCATCGCGTGCTGTACTTTTGGCATTACGTCGGCAACCGCTTCCTGACGCTGTTGTCGAACATGTTCACCAACCTGAACCTGACCGACCTCGAGACCTGCTACAAGCTGGTCCGCACGGACCTGCTCAAGCGGCTGCCCCTGTCGTCGAACCGGTTCGGATTCGAGGTCGAAATCACGGCGCGGCTGGCGCAGGCCCGTGCGCGAATCTGGGAAATGCCGATCTCCTACAGCGGCCGCACCTATGCGGAGGGGAAGAAGATCACGTGGCGCGATGGGTTCGCCGCACTGTTTCACATTCTTCGGTACAACCTGTTCGTCCCGCGTAACGTCCAGGCTTGGCGCTTACCAGCGAAGTAAAGACCGGTCTCGTCACCGCGGCCGCCACGCTGGTCGTCGGCATTCTCACCCTGAACCAGGCCCTCGTCGGAGTGTTTTACGACGACGGCTTGTACGCGGGACTCGCGACGGCGCTGGGGAGCGGTCACGGATACGTTCATCCCAGTCTCCCGGGCCTGCCCGCGGCAGTGCACTACCCGCCGCTCTACCCGATCGTGCTGGCCCCGTTCTTCGGCGCGTTGTCCGTACAGTCCGCCGCCATCGCCGGCAGGGTTCTCAACGCCCTCCTGAGTGCCGCTGCGGCCGGGCTGATCGCCTGGCATGCCGCCAAGACCGAGCTGCTCGGCGCGAGGATTCCGCGTTGGGTCGCCGGAGCGGTTGTATTTGCGGCGGGCGTCGCGATCCCAGCGCTGGCAACACAGGGCGTGCTCTTTGCGGAGCCGCTGTTCGGCGTGTTGCTGGCCATCACGATCGTCGCAACCGATTCCGTCTCCGCGTTCCCCCTCTCCACATCGTGGAGGGGGGGTCAGGGGGAGAGGGCCTGGATCGCGGGGACCGCGGCAGCTCTGGCCTTACTCACACGTTCGATCGCCATTGCGGTCGTTGCCGGTGCCTGCTGTTTTCTCCTCCTGCGGCGCTCACCGTTCCGCGTGTGGCGTGCGCTGCTGCTCCCACCGCTCGTCGCCGCTCTCGGATGGAGCATCTGGGTCGCCGCGCACGCGCGCGGGATCGATCCCGCGTTGGCGCTCGTATACGGGACGTACAGCGCGCCGCTCAGCCAGGCGGGCCTTTCGGCGGTCGCCGGCAATGTCCGCGATCTCTCGCGACCGCTGGAGGTGCTGGCATTCGGTTGGATTCCCCTGCGCTGGTTGTACGTCGTTCTCGCCACCGCGGCGCTCGGCGTCGGGCTGTACGGCCTTGCGCTCCTCTCGCGTCGCTCCGCGATTGGGTTCGCGCTCGTCTTCTACGCGATCATCCTGGCGGTGTGGCCGTACCCACCTGACCGATTTATTTGGGTTATTCTGCCCTGGCTCGCATTGACGTGGTCGGTAGGAGTGGTCGAGCTCTGGCGACGCTGGCCGCGCGCGCGGATTCCCGTCGGGTTACTGTGCGCCCTGGTCGCCGGCGGTTACCTCCACTATGAGTTTCAAGGCTTCACGGGCCGGTGGTGGGATGCGCAGGCTCGCGCCATCTCGGCCAACTTCGCCGAGCTCCTCCCGGTCGTGAACAACCTGCCCGACTCTGCGGTGGTGGCGACCGACGACGAGGCGCTCGTCTGGCTCTACAGCCGTCGCCGGTCTGTGCCGCTCTATCTCGAGAGCTACCGCGGCCGCGAGTTGATCAGACCGACGCCGGCCGAGCATCGTGCCTATCTCGAGCGGATGGACGTGACGCACGTTCTGCTGGCGAGCGCGACGTCCCCGTCGGCGATCGAGTTGCGCGCCATGATCGGCGCTTATCCGTCGTTGTTTACTGCTATCTACCGCTGGCCCGATGGTCGCTGGCTCTTTGCCGTGAACCGTGGACAGTAGGGACCGGCGCCTCTACCTCGCCGTCATCGCCTGCGCGCTCGTTCCGTACCTTCCGGCGCTGTGGAACGGGTTCGCGATGGACGACCTCTACATCATCGTTTGGAACCCGCTCGTGCACTCGGTGCAGGGCACCTGGCGCGCTTTCACTGGACCGTACTGGCCGCCGGATCTGGGTGGCCAGATGTACCGTCCCCTTCCCTTGGCCTCCTTTGCTGTCGACTGGGCCATCGCCCGCGGGCACCCGGCCTGGTTTCATGCGATGAACCTGCTTTGGCACGCGGGGGTGGCGGTGCTGGTGGCGGCAGTGGCGCGTCGTTGGGCAGACTGGGCCGCTGCGTTCGCGGCCGGACTGGTCTTTGCCGTCCATCCCGTGCACGTCGAGGCGGTCGCAAACGTCATCGGCCTCGGCGAGCTGATGGCGGCCGCCGGCGTGTGTCTCGCCGTGTACGCGGCGGTCGTTCGGGAGGACGTGGTACTGAGCGCCGCGGCGCTCGCGCTGGGCTTGCTCAGCAAGGAGAATGCAGTCGTTGCACCCGCGCTGATCGTGTGGGCCTGGGTCGTCGGCCCCCCCGCGCCGCTACCACCTCGGCCGGCTACGCGGCGCATACTCGCATTCGTGGTGAGCTGGGTGGTCATCGCGGGAGCCTATCTCGCCCTACGCGGTGTCGTCCTTCATCCCTACGCCCGGCTGCACGCCATTGCCCCCGTCTTCCTGGGCGAGAGCGCGATCGCGGGCCGACTCACGGCGACTGCCGCGCTTGGCGATGTGGTGCGCCTCCTGATTTTCCCGCTGACACTCCGCGTGGACTATTCGCCGGCCGAGCGCACCATCGTCCGGTCGTTGCTGGATGGCCGGTTCGTGATTGGTCTGGCCTGCCTGGCGATCTGGGCCGCGCTGCTCGTGCTGGCCTGGCGCCGGCAGCGCCGCCTCGAAGCGTTCGGCTTGGGCTGGATCGCGATCGCGTTTCTGCCCGTGTCCAACCTGCTGTTCTCGACCGGCGTGCTGCTCGCCGAGCGTACGTTCTATCTGCCGTCGGTCGGCTTGGCGCTCGCCGCCGGTGCGGCGCTGGCGCGCCTGCCGGCGCAGCGGCGTCGAGTCGCTCTCGCGTTGATCGTCCTGGCAGGCGGCATTCGCTCGGCGCTGCGAACGCCGGTATGGCACGACGATTTCAGCGTAACCCAGAGCATTCTCAAAGATTCGCCCGAGTCTTACCGCGGCCCGGCGCGGGCTGCCGCGATCTTCCAAAGCCACCGGCAACCGGAACGCGCGCTGGCGGCGCTGCGCACCGCGACCCGGATCTATGACGGCGATCCCACCCTCTTCATCGCCGGCGCGGATGCGGCGCTCACCTTGGGCCAGTCACGTCTCGCCGACTCGTTGCTCGCGCGCGCCGAGCAGCTCTGTTACCGATGTTCGGGCTCCTACCGCACGCAGGCGCTCGCCGCACGCTCGCGCGGCGATTCCGCCATTGCCGATTCGCTGCTCGCGAGGATGCGATGAGACGCGAATTGGTGCTCGTGTTCGTCGCCGCTGTCGCGCTCTTCCTCCCGACGGTCCGATACGGCGTCGTGCAGGACGACCGGGCGATCATCGCTTCGAATCCCGCCGCGCATTCCATCGGCGCCGCGCTCCGAGCGTTCGACGATCCGTACTGGCCGCGCGAGACCGGGGCGGGACTCTACCGACCCGTGACGATTCTGAGCTACGCGGTCGATTGGACCATCTCGGGAGGCCGGCCCGGTTGGCTGCATGTGATGAACGCCTTGTGGCATGGGTTGGCGACCGTGCTCCTCGTGATGCTGCTCGCGCGCTGGCTTCCGACACTCGGCGCTGCTGCCGCAGGTCTCGTGTTCGCCTGGCACCCCGTTCATGTCGAGGCGGTCGCGAGTCTGGTGGGTCGTGCCGAGCTGCTGACGGCGGTGGGCATTCTGGGCGCCGTACTCGCCGCGCGGCGGGGGCGGTGGGCGCTGGCCGTGCTCTGCGCGGCGTTCGCCATGTTCAGCAAGGAGCACGGTGTCATCGTCGGTGTCGTCATACTGCTGGATAAGTGGCTCGATCAAATTCCCCCCCTCCCCCTCTCCCAACGGGAGAGGGGGATGGGGGGTGAGGAATATCCGGTCGCCTTCTGGATCGCGCTGGCGGTGGTGACGATCGGGTTTCTCGGCGCCTGGTTCGCCGTCGGCTGGGCCGGTGAGAATGACGCGGCCGCAGTGTTCTATGACAGAGGGACGTGGGGACGATTGGCGATCGCGTTGCCCGCGGTGCTGCGGGCAGGGCTACTCCTGATCTGGCCGGCGTCACTGTCGGTCGATTACAACCCCCAAGTGCTTCCGGCTCGCGACGGGATTTCCGTTGCCGCGGTGATGGGACTCGGCGTCGTGGTGGGCATTCCGGCCCTCGCCCTGTGGTGTCGCCGCCGCGCGCCAGCGATCTCGTTTGGGGCCGGGATCGCTGCCCTCTCCTGCCTGCCGACGGCGAACCTGTTCTTCCCGGCGGGCGTCGTCCTGGCGGAGCGCAACCTCTATCTCGCGGTTGCGCTGCCGGCGGCGTTCGTCGGGTGGGGTGCCACCTGGATCGCGGCGCGACGCGGCTTGCGGCCGGCCGCCGTTGCGTTGGCGACCGTCGCGATCGCGTGCGCGTGGCGCTCGTTCGCGCGCCTTCCCGCGTGGCACGACAATCGCTCGCAGCTGGTCACGTTGCTCGCGGATCATCCCGAGTCCTACCGGGCGCATGCCTCAGCCGCGGCGGTCTTCGCCGGCACTCGTGATACCGCGGCCGCTCGACGAGAATACCAGATCGCGGATTCCCTTTTCCCCGATGACCGTTACCTGAATGGCGCGAACGCAATCTTCTTGATCGGCATCGGTGACACCGCCGGCGCGGTCCCCTTGGTGGATCGAGGGAAGCGATCGCGCGCGGGTGAGCGCATGACGTTGCGCGCTGAGTTTCTGCTCGAGTTGGCTCGCGGGCGCCGGACCGAGGCAGCCGCAATCGCTGACTCGGCGGGCCGCCGTTTTGCAGGCGAGCATGGCTGGTATCTCCAATTTCGCCAATGACTTAGTGCCTTGCGTCTGGCGTCGCGCCTTGCAAAAAGCCGGAGTTCTCCCACCCTTTTGAGACGATGAGAAACGCCCTTCCAAACGATTAACCTATTGGTGCACTCTTTCTTGCGCGCAGTGGGTCGATCTAAGGCATGATTTGTGCTTGTACGCGGGCGGATATTGTCGCCAATGTTGTACTTACAGGGGAGGTAGTTCAGATGAACCGCAAGGGTTTCACACTGATCGAGCTTCTGATCGTCGTTGTGATCATTGGTATTTTGGCCGCGATCGCGATTCCGAAGTTCGCGAACACGAAGGAAAAGGCGTATCTCGCCTCGATGAAGTCGGATCTGCGCAACCTGATTACCGCTGAAGAGGCGTATTTCGCCGATTCGGTGAAGTACACCAGCAACCTCGGCACCCAGTACAACGTGACGAGCGGCGTGGTTGGCCCCACCATTGCGGTGACGGCTGACGGGTTCACCGCCACGGTGTCTCACACCACGACGACCAAGACGTGCGCTGTGTACGTCGGGTCGACGTCGCTGGCGCCTGCCAACAAGGAAGGCGAGCCGAAGTGCGTGTAAGGCCTCTGGCCTGACGCATCTGAGCGGCGGGGGAGACCCCGCCGCTCTTTTTTTGTGGGTATCTAGCCCGGCGCATTGCATATTGCCACGTTATGAGAGCTCTCAGCTCCCAATCAAACGTTGGCCATGTGTTCGTAAATCAGTGATTTGTCTGGACTTCGTCACAGCCATCCCTTTAAGGTATGATTAGTGCCTCTTGGGTGCGCGGAATACTCGGACGTTCATGGCTGTTCCATACAGGGGAGGTTAGTCCAGATGAATCGCAAGGGCTTCACACTGATCGAGCTTCTGATCGTTGTCGTGATCATCGGCATCTTGGCCGCGATCGCGATTCCGAAGTTCGCGAACACGAAAGAGAAGGCGTATCTCGCGTCGATGAAGTCGGATCTGCGGAACCTGATCACCGCCGA
>Ga0222623_10000204_pt1 | contig 16991 bp, 10 predicted proteins | sample PLMtaG_FD_177336 | JGI IMG/M metagenome (GOLD analysis project Ga0222623, IMG submission 177336) | Groundwater sediment microbial communities from an aquifer in East River, Colorado, USA - PLM2_30_coex | ecosystem: Environmental > Terrestrial > Soil > Riparian zone | place: USA: East River...
ACCTGCGTTTGCTCTCGGGCCCATCGTTGGCGCCCTCCGCTATCCTCTGGCAATGACCGTGCCTGTTGAGGAGCAGTCCGAGTCGACACGCGCGCCCGCAAGGCGGCCGTCTGACGATTCCATGACTGCGCGCGAAGGCGCCGAATTCAGCCGGCCGGAGATCCATGAGATCTGCCCATACCTGCGGGCCGCCGGCGGTTCATGGCGCAGCGCAGCGCCCCACCGCGAACACCGCTGCGGCGCCGTCGAGCCACCAGCGATCCTGACGCTCGACAAGCAGCGGCGCCTGTGCCTCTCGGCCGAGCACGGTGGTTGCCCGACGTTTCGGGCGGCGCGCGCGAGCCGCGCTGCGATGCTCGCGCCCGGCGTTGATCCAGCCGCGGTCGCGGCCGCCGATGCCGCTCGCCGGCCCATCGCGCGCGGGTCCGCGCTGATCCTCGAGCACCCGCGACTCTCGGCGCCGACGGCGCGCTGGCCCCTCGACCGGGCCATGTCCCAGGTCGCCTTGGTTGCTCTGATGATTGTCGCGTTCGTCGCCGTGGCGATCGCGCGTCTCTCAGGGCCCCAGCAAGCCGCCGTAGCCTTGCCCACGGCCTCCGCGTCGCCCACCGCGTCCCCAACCTCGCCGCCAACGCCGCGGCCCACGCCCTCGCCTTCGCTCGCGCCATCGGCCGACCCGTCCGCCGCACCTCCGTCATCACTGGCCCCCTCAGTGGCGCCGTCCGGTGCCGTCAGCGGGGCTACCGGTACGCCGGCTCCAAGCTCGGCGAGCTTCAAGACGACATACGTCGTGAAGAAGGGCGACAACCTGTATGGCATAGCCGGACATTTCGGCACGACGGTCGCTGCCATCAAGGAGCTCAACGGCCTGACCAGCAATGCGCTCCACATCGGCCAGGAGCTGAAGATCCCCTGACGCTGACCCCTCAGCGCTGACAGCCGCGACAGAACGACGTTACGAAGCCGCCTGGCTTGACCTCGCTGATCTTCGTTCCGCATCGAGGACAGGCGGTGCCGCCCTTGTCGTGGACTGCCAGGAAGTCCCGAACCTGCTTTTCGAACGTCGGTGGCACACGACGCCTCAGGACGTCGATCGCCGACGTCAGCGTCGAACCGGTCGCCGCGTACAGAGCGTCGACCTCCTCCGGCGCCAGGCCGGACCGCTTGCGAAAGGGCAGGAGCCGCGCCGCGTGCAGGATCTCGTCGCTGTAGGCGTTGCCGACGCCCGCGATGAACCCCTGGTTCTTGAGGAGATTCTTTAGCTCGCCCGGATGTCGACGGATCCGTTGGCGCCAGACGTCGAGGGTCAGGGCCGGATCGTCGGCGTCGGGGCCCAGGTCGGTGTCCGCCAGGCCGGGCACGCTGCGCTCGAGGCCGGCCGGCAACAGGTACACCTTGCCCATCTGTGTCGGGTCGCGGTAGCGAACCTCGACAGGGGCATCGTCCGCCGGCATCCACGCGGCCCGCTTCGTCCAGGCGGCGGGTCGCTTGGGCGGCGCCTCGCGTCCGCCGAACGTGAGCACTACGGCCGTCTTCGTCGGGTGCTTCTCGCCGGGCGAAGCGAGCTGGAACCGCCCGGTGAGCATCGGATTAACGACGACCCGATCTCGATCGAAGTCGATGAGGAGGAACTTGCCACGCTGGCGGATGTCGGTGACGCGTTGGCCGACAAGCGCCTCGAGCTCGGCCGGCGTACCTCGGACGGCGAGCGGCCCGGGAGCGGCGACGGCCGTGACCGGACGCCCGACCAGGGAGGCGTGAAATGCCTCGGCGACGATCGTGAGGTCGGGCAGTTCAGGCATGGCCGGCCGATTGTAGCCGCGAGAAACCGTGTGCTAGACTCTCCCGGCTCCGGAAGGCAGCACAGCTGAAGATCGTCCACGCCAACTTCGCCACGAAGGGAGAGGACCGCGGCCCAGTCACCACGGACCGTCATCTCATCGTTTCGGACCAAGGCCTGGGCGCTGCCCAGGCTTCGTTGTTTGTCGGGGACATCGATCGAACAGGAGAGACAAGTCACTTGACCGAAGAAAAGCAGAGCGGGTCCGCGTCGGAGCCGGAGGCGATCGCCACGGACACTGACAAGGCCCCCGAGCGGTCCGCCGCAGTCGCCGTCGCAGACGAGCCGACAACGGCCGACCAGACGCCCGACGCCACGGAGGAGACTCCAGCCACCGCATCCACCGCGACCGAGGAGACGGCAACGGCCGGCGAGTCAGCGGGCGATGCCGAGGCTACTGCGTCGACGGAGGCGCCGGTCGAGACGGAAGCACCTGTCGAGTCGGTCGCCCCCGAGAGCGAATCCCCTGTCGATCCCGCGGAGTCCGTGAGCGCCGTCGCCGAAGCCGCGAGTCCGGACGACGCCGATGCCCCGACCACCGCGAGCGACGCGGCTGCTGACGCTCCCGCTGCTGACGCTCCCGCCGCCGTCGCCGAGTCTCCCTCGAGCGAGGCGCTGAGCGACCAGGACACCGCCGACGCCCCTGCCGCCGGCGAGGACGACGAGCCCGAGCCCGTCAAGGACCTCGGGCCGGAGCCGACGACGATGGAAGAGCTGCTCGCAGAGCAGGACTCGGACATCAAGAGCTTCAAGCACGGTGACGTCGTCGAGGGCTCGGTCGTCCGGATCGACAAGGACGAGATCCTCGTCGACATCGGCGCCAAGTCGGAAGGCGTCGTCAGCAACCGCGAGCTCTACGGCCGCCATGCCGAGAGCCAGCCCCAGCTGGCCATCGGCGATGTCGTGCTCGTGTACGTCCTCCAGCCCGAGTCGCAGGAGGGCCACGCGGTCCTCTCACTGCGCCGCGCCGGCCTCGAGCGCAAGTGGCGCTCAATGCAGGAGCAGTTCGAAGCCGGCGTGATCATCGAGGCCCCGGTCATCGACCACAACAAGGGCGGACTCATCGTCGACTGCGGCATCCGCGGCTTCGTCCCGATCAGCCAGATCGTCGACTTCCCGCGTCGGCCGCAGAACGATCAGCCGCGCGACGCAGCCCAGGAGATCGCCGAGAAGCTGATGCCGTTCGTCGGCCGCAAGCTCCGGCTGAAGATCCTCGAGGTCAACCGCAAGGCAAACCGCCTCATCCTCTCCGAGAAGGTCGCGCTCTACGAGGAACGCCGCGAGAAGCGCGACGAGCTCTTCAGCAGCCTGCAGGTCGGCCAGAAGGTCACCGGCACGGTCCGCTCGATCGCGCCGTTCGGCGTCTTCATCGATCTCGGTGGCATCGACGGCCTCGTCCACAAGAGCGAGCTCTCGTGGAACAAGGTCAACAACCCCGAATCCGGCTACAAGGTCGGCGAGGAAGTCGAGGCCGAGGTCATCGACATCAACCACGAGCGCGGCCGGATCAGCCTTTCGATCCGCCGCCTCCAGCCGGATCCGTGGCACTCGACGGTTGCCGACTTCAACGTCGGCGACGTCATCGACGGAACGGTGACGAAGCTCGTCAACTTCGGCGCCTTCGTCCGCGTTCGTGATGGACTCGAGGGCCTGATCCACATCAGCGAGCTCTCGCACCAGCGGGTCGCCCATCCGGGCGACGTCGTTCACGAGGGCCAGGCGCTCAAGCTCAAGATCATCTCGCTCGACTCCGAGCGGCATCGCCTCGGGCTGAGCCTGAAGCAGGCCGAGGAGGCGCCGGCTCGACCCGCCCCGGAGCCCGGCCAGGACAGCCCGGTTGGTCCCGCCGGACCGGCAGGTGGTCCGCGACCCGAGCGCCGACCGCGCCCGGAGCGCGGCTACTCGATGTCGGACGCCGTGCAGGAGCCCGAAGGCGGGATCGACAACACGCTGGCGGCAGCGTTCGCCCAGGTCCGCGATCAGCTGGCCGCTTCCGAAGAGGCCCGCTCCGGATCGTCGACCGGCGACGAGGCTGAGGCAACGGCCGAAGAGCCTGAGGCAACGGCAGCCACTGCCGACGATGCCCCGGTCGCGGAAGTCGAGACTGAAGCCGCGCCGGAAGCGATCGCTGAGCCGGCGGCGACGGCTGAGCCGGAGGTCACCGCTGAGGCGACCGCCGCGGACACCGAACCCGAGACTGCCACGGCCGGCGACGCGGCGTCCGCCGAAGCCGCAGTGGCTGGCGACGCCGATGCCGACGCCGACGCCACGAGCAGCGACGCGACGGCCGCCGCGGCCGCGCCGGAGGCCGAAGCGGCCGACGTCGTCGCGGCGCCCGAGGTCGAGGAGGCAGCAGAAGCCCCGGCGCCCGAGGCCGAAGTGGCCGCGCCCGAGGTCGAAGCAGCGCCTGAGCCAGAGGCCCCCCCAGAAGCCGAGGCCGAAGCGCCGGAGGCCGAAGCGGTCCCCGCAACCGACGAGGCCGAAACCGCCGACGCCCCGGCAGCAGCCGCCGACGAGCCCGAGGCGACGGCAACCCCCGACGAAGAGCCCGCGCCGGCCAAGGGCAAGAAGACCTCCGCCTCCTGACCGACACCCGGCGGAGGCACCCGCGAAACCGACGCCTGACGACCCGCCCGATGGCGGGTCGTTTCGATTCCTTCACCCGATTCGCCCCGCAGTCCTGCATCTGGCAGGCGGTCCGTGGCGAATCATGCTCAGACGGCATTTCTCGTCCGGCCGCCAGTCAGCCGAAAGACCCCCTTTTGGGGAGGGCAATCCGGCTGGCTTGCGGAGGGTGATGAGCGTGCTAGCATGGCTCAAGCGTCACGGATCGACGCTCGCAAAGGAACAGGCGTTCGACTCGATGGATCGCTTCGACAAGTTCACAGACCGCGCTCGCAAGGTCCTGACATTGGCTCAGGATGAGGCGCAGCGCTTCAATCACAACTACATCGGCACCGAACACCTTCTCCTCGGCCTGGTCCGCGAGGGCGAAGGTGTCGCGGCACGTGTCCTCGAGAACATGAACGTCGAGCTCGCCAAGGTCAGGACCGCGGTCGAGTTCATCATCGGCCGAGGCGACCGGCCCGTCGTCGGCGAGGTCGGCCTGACGCCCCGAGCGAAGCGAGTCATCGAGCTCGCGATCGACGAGGCGCGACGGCTCGGTCACAACTACATCGGCACCGAGCACCTCCTCCTCGGCCTCGTCCGCGAGGGCGAAGGGATCGCCGCCGGGGTCCTCGAGTCACTCGGCGTCAACCTCGACAAGGTCCGCCACGAGGTCATCCGGGTCCTGTCGCAGTCCTCGTCCTCGGGCCCAGCCCAGGAGACGAAGCGCGCGTCGAAGACGCCGACCGTCGACCAGCTCGGGATCAACCTCACGGAGGCAGCTCGGGCAGGCAAGCTCGATCCCGTCATCGGCCGCGAGAAGGAGATCGAGCGCGTCATCCAGATCCTGTCGCGCCGGACAAAGAACAACCCAGCGCTCATCGGCGAGCCCGGCGTCGGCAAGACGGCGATCGCCGAAGGCCTCGCCCACCGGATCGTCAACGGCGATGTTCCGGAGACGCTGCTGAACAAGCGCGTCCTGACCCTCGACATCGGGTCGCTCGTGGCGGGGACCAAGTACCGCGGCGAATTCGAGGAGCGGCTCAAGAAGATCATCGAGGAGCTCCGCAACACCAACGACGCAGTCCTCTTCATCGACGAGCTGCACACGCTCGTTGGGGCGGGGGCCGCCGAGGGTGCGATCGACGCCGCGAACATCCTCAAGCCGCCGCTCGCACGCGGCGAGCTCCAGTGCATCGGCGCGACGACGCTCGACGAGTACCGCAAGTACATCGAGCGCGACGCCGCCCTCGAGCGTCGGTTCCAGCCGGTCATGGTCGAAGAGCCGACGATGGAACAGTCGATCGACATCCTCATGGGGATCCGCGAGCGCTACGAGCAGCATCACAAGGTCGCCATCACCGACGAGGCCGTCAAGGCCGCCGTGGACCTGTCGATCCGTTACATCACGGATCGCCACCTGCCGGACAAGGCGATCGACCTGATCGACGAGGCGGCCAGCCGCGTCCGCCTGCGCCACGCCTCCGCGCCGCCCGCCCTGCGCGAGGCCCAGAAGGACCTCGACCGGGTCACGAAGGAGAAGGACGCGGCGATCAACAACCAGGAATACGAGGAGGCCGCGCGCCTGCGCGAGGCCGAGGCGACATCTCGCGAGACCGTGGAGCGGCTCCGCGGCGAGTGGCAGTCGCAGGTCAGCAGCGACCAGCCGACCGTCGACGAGGAAGAGATCGCCCAGGTCGTCGCGATGTGGACCGGCATCCCGGTCACCCGCATCGCAGCCGAGGAATCCGAGCGCCTGCTCAAGATGGAGGAGGTCCTGCACGGCCGGGTCATCGGCCAGCAGGAGGCGATCGAAGTCGTCGCCAAAGCCGTCCGGCGCGCCCGCGCCGGCCTCAAGGACCCGAAGCGCCCGATCGGCTCGTTCATCTTCCTTGGCCCGACCGGCGTCGGCAAGACCGAGCTCGCCAAGGCCCTCGCCGAGTTCATGTTCGGCAGCGAGGACGCGCTCATCAAGATCGACATGAGCGAGTTCATGGAGCGGCATAACGTCAGCCGCCTTGTCGGGGCGCCTCCCGGCTACGTCGGCTTCGACGAGGGCGGCCAGCTCACCGAGGCCGTCCGCCGCAAGAACTACTGCGTGATCCTCCTCGACGAGGTAGAGAAGGCCCATCCGGAAGTGTTCAACATCCTCCTCCAGATCCTCGAGGACGGGCACCTGTCGGACGCGAAGGGCCGCCGGGTCGACTTCCGGAACGCGATCATCATCATGACCTCGAACCTGGGAGCGAAGCAGCTCCAGTCGAACGCGAGCCTCGGGTTCCGGGCGATGGGCGACACCGACGCGGCCCGCGCGGAGACCTCCTACGAGATCATGAAGGAGAAGGTCGCCGCCGAGCTCAAGAACAACTTCCGGCCGGAGTTCCTCAACCGGATCGACGCCACGGTCGTGTTCCGATCGCTGACGGTCGAGGAGATCGCCCAGATCGTCGACCTCATGCTCGCCCGCGTCCGCGACCAGCTTCGCGCCCAGCAGATGGCCCTCGAGGTCACCCAGGCTGCGAAGGAGCACATCATCAAGCTCGGCTACGACATCGCCTACGGCGCCCGACCGCTCCGTCGGGTCATCCAGAACATGATCGAGGACGTCCTCGCCGAGCACCTGCTGCTCGGCAAGTACGAGCCGGGCACGACGATCGTCGTCGACAAGGACCCCGAGGCAGGCCTCGACATCCACGCGGCCGAGAGCCCGGAGAGCCTGACCCCCGTCGAGGCCGGCTGATCGCCGCCGCCGCCTCGCAAGCCCTGGCGTGACCAAAGCCGCAGGCAAACCCCAGAGTCGCTACGTCTGCCAGTCGTGCGGAGAGTCGTTTCTCCGCTGGGAAGGCCAGTGTCGCGCCTGCGCGGCCTGGAACAGCCTCGTCGAGACGTTGGTCCGCGAGCCGCGTCGCTCGGCAGCCCAGTCAGCGCCTGCCGGCGGCTTCGCCCAGTCAACCGCGCTCGGGTCCGTCGCGGAGCCTGACGTCCCGCGCCGCCCGATCGGCATCGGCGAACTTGATCGCGTCCTGGGCGGTGGCCTGGTCGAGGGCTCCGTGGTCCTCGTCGGTGGCGAACCGGGGATCGGCAAGTCGACGCTCCTGCTCCAGGCCGCTGCGGGAATCGCTGCGTCCAGTGCCACGGTGCTGTACGCGACCGGCGAGGAGTCGGCGGCCCAGGTCCGCTTGCGGGCCGCCCGTCTCGGCCTGCTCGATGGCCCCGCCCGTGACGGGATCCGGGTCGTCGCCGAGGCGGAGATCGGGCGGATCGCCGAGATCGCACGGGACGAGCGACCCGCTCTTGTCGTCGTCGATTCCATCCAGACGGCCACTGTCGGCGAGCTCGAGGGGCCGGCGGGGAGCGTCGGCCAGGTCCGCGAATCGGCGCTCAGGCTGATGGAGTTGGCGAAAGGGGAGGGGATCGCAGTCGTCCTCGTCGGCCACGTCACGAAGGACGGCTCGCTCGCCGGGCCGAAGACGCTCGAACATCTTGTCGACGCCGTCCTCGCCCTGGAAGGCGAACGCTACGCATCGCTCCGGCTCGTTCGCGCTTCGAAGAACCGGTTCGGTTCGACCGAGGAAGTCGGGGTCTTCGAAATGGGTGAGGCCGGCATGGCCGAGGTGACCGACCCGGCTCGCGCGTTTCTCGCCGAGCATGACGAGCCGGCCCCGGGCAGCGTCGTCGCGCCGACACTCGAGGGCAGCCGCCCGATCCTCGTCGAGGTCCAGGCGCTCGTCGCGCCAGGGCTGGTCGGGTCACCACGACGGACGGCAAGCGGGGTCGATCCCAACCGGGTTGCCCTTCTCATCGCGGTCCTCGGGCGGCGGGCCGGTATCGGGCTCGCCAGTCACGACGTCTACGTCAACCTCGCCGGCGGACTGTCGGTCGGGGAGCCCGGTCTGGACCTGCCGATCGCTCTCGCCCTGGCGTCGTCTCTTCGCGATCGGCCGATCAGGGACCGAACCGTGGCGATCGGCGAGGTTGGCCTGCTTGGCGAGCTGCGGCCGGTTGCGGGTCTGGAGCGCCGCCTCCGCGAGGCGGGCCGACTCGGCTTTCGACGTGCCGTCGTCCCGCGCGCCGCCCACGGCGGCTCCCTTCCCGAGGTCGCCGGTATGGAGATTGTCGCGGTCCCGTCGCTGCGCGAGGCGATCTCCGAGACCCTCGATGGGGCTGCCGAACGTGTAGCGAGCGCCCCGGCACGATGCTAGGCTGGCGGCCGCGCCGCCTCGGGTCCCCGCGTCCTTCTCGGCGGTCCCGAGAGTGGTAGATCGAGGGAAATCGTGATCCGCAACATCCGCCTGCTCGGCATCGCGCTCGGCGGCCTGGTGGGGCTCGGGCTTGCAAGGCCTGCCGGGCTGCTCCTGGTCACGCCCGGCGGCGGGATCGAGGTGACGCCGAGCGGCGGGATCTGGCTTATCGCCTGGATCGCCGCCTGGCTCGTCGTCGGCTTCGCGATCCTTCCCTATCTGACGATCGTTCCGGCCACGTGGCTGTTCCGCGGGGTCCAGCAGTTGTCCACTGCGGAGTTCGTTACGGCGGTCGTCGGGCTGCTGCTCGGGCTGTTGATGGGCCTGCTTCTCGGCCTGCCGCTGGCGGCGTTCGAGGGACCCCTCGGAACGTGGTTGCCGCTGGGAGTGTCGCTATTCCTGGGCCTGGGGATGCTCGGGCTCACCGTCGCCAAGCGCGAGGACCTGCTGCTCGCCGCCGAGGCCATCGGCCTCGTTCGTCGGCCCCGGCCCGCGGAGGCGCTGTTAGCCGCCGGCGATCCGCACATCGTCGTCGACACGAGCGCGATCATCGACGGCCGGATCGCCGAGATCGTTGAATCGGGGTTCATTTACGGGACGCTCGTCGTGCCGAAGTTCGTGCTCGAGGAGCTCCAGCACATCGCCGACAGCTCGGACACGCTCCGCCGCAACCGCGGCCGCCGCGGCCTTGAAATCCTTGCCCGTATGCAGAAGGAATCGACCACCCCGGTCGAGATCGTCGACGAGGACGTGCCGGAGGTCAGCGAGGTCGACGCGAAGCTCGTCGCCCTGGCCCGCGCGCGGAGCAAGGCGATCTTGACGAACGACTTCAACCTCAATCGGGTGGCGGAGCTGCAGGGGATCCGGGTCCTCAACATCAACTCGCTCGCGAACGCGGTCAAACCCGCCGTCCTGCCCGGCGAGGAGCTCCGAGTGCGCGTCATCCAGGAGGGCAAGGAGGCAGGTCAGGGCGTTGGCTTCCTCGACGACGGGACGATGATCGTGGTCGAGGGCGGCGTGCGATACATCGACAAGGACCTCGACGTCGCGGTGACGCGGGTCCTCCAGACCGTCGCCGGCCGGATGATCTTCGCCCAGCCGCGCCTGGATTGAGCGAGCGGCGGGCAGGCGCCGACGCCATCGTCGTTGCCGCCGGGGCGTCGAGCCGGATGGGGGGCGTCGACAAGCTGTCGTATCTCATCGGGGGCCGGCCGCTCCTCGCTTGGTCGATCGACGCCCTCGCCGCCGTCGATGCGGTTGAGCGGATCGTCGTCGTGACGTCGGCGGAGCGGGCCGCCGAGATTCGGGAGGCGCCGTGGCTGCCGCCGCGGGTCGCGGCCGTCGTCGTGGGGGGTGAGCGACGTCACGAGTCCGTGGCAGCGGGGCTGGCGGCGCTCGAGGCGCTGGACGCCAGCGACGCGGACGCCGATCGCGAGGCCGACGGCGGCAGTGTCGTCCTCGTTCACGACGGGGCGCGACCGCTGGCCTCGGCGGCGCTCGTCTCTGCCGTCCTGGCCGCCGCCTCCGAGCACGGCGCGGCGATTCCTGTTCTGCCCGTCACCGACACGATCAAGCGGGTCCTGGATGGGCTGGTCGAGGCGACCGTCGATCGGACGGTACTCGGGGCCGCGCAAACGCCGCAGGGCGTCCGTCGAAGCTTGCTCAGTGACGCCTTCGCCCGCTTCCCGCCGGGGGGCCCGGAGACCTGGACCGATGAGGCCGCCCTGCTGGAGGCCTGTAGAATCCCCGTTCATGCACTCCCCGGCGAACCGAGCAATCTCAAAGTGACGCTGCCCGCCGACCTTGCCACGGCGGAGGCGGCGCTCACCGGCGCGCGAGCGTCGACTGAGCCCAGCCCGAGGACCGGGAGCGGTTTTGACAGCCATCCGTTCGGCCCCGGCACCCCGCTTGCCATCGGCGGAATCGAGGTCCCTGGCGGCTTCCGGCTGCACGGCCACTCGGACGGCGACGTCGCACTTCATGCCATCGCAGATGCGCTGCTGGGAGCCGCCGGTCTCGGTGACCTCGGGCGGATGTTCCCGGCCGACCCATCGACACCGAAAGGTATCGGTAGCCGCGAGCTGATCGCGGCGGCGCTGACGCGGGTTCGCGCGGCCGGCTACCGGCCGTCGTCGGTCGACCTGACGATCGTTGGCGCGCGGCCACGCCTCGCCGGCGTGCTCGACGAGATGCGAGGCGTCATCGCGGAACTTCTCGAGCTGCCGGCCGGGTCGGTCAACGTCAAGGCCTCGACGGGGAATCTGAGTGGCATGGAAGGCGCGGGGCGCGGCATCTCGGCCGCCGCGATAGCAACGCTGGAGCGGGCCCCGTGACCGCTCAGCTCCACGACACGCTCTCGGGCGAGACGCGGCCTCTTGAGCCGCTCGAGCCCGGCAACGTCCGCATCTATAGCTGCGGACCGACGGTCTACGGACCCGTCCACATCGGCAACTTCCGGAGCTTCCTGCACGCCGATCTGCTCGTCCGCCATCTCCGCTACCGTGGCCTCAAGGTCACCTGGGTGATGAACATCACCGACATCGACGACAAGATCATCCGGGGCGCTGCGGCCGCAGGCATCGGGATCGACGAGCTCGCAAACCGCTGGCTCGCCCAATTCCTCGAGGACGCCCGAGTGCTGCGGATGACGCCGCCGGATGTCCTCCCCCGAGCGACCGAGCACATCGACGACATGGTGTCCCTGATCGAGACCCTTCTCGAGAAGGGCCACGCCTACCGGACCGACGACGGCTCGATCTTCTTCCGGATCTCGTCGTGGCCGGCCTACGGCACGCTCGCCAAGCTCGATCCGGAGCAGATGCGGGTGGGCGAGCGGGTGGAGTCCGACGAGTATGCGAAGGACGACGTTCGCGACTTCGTCCTCTGGAAGGGCCCGAAACCGGGTGAACCGTCGTGGGAGACGGCGATCGGGCCCGGCCGACCGGGCTGGCACATCGAGTGCTCCGCCATGTCGATGAAGCATCTTGGCCCGTCGTTCGATATCCACACGGGCGGCGTGGATCTGATCTTCCCGCATCATGAGGACGAACTCGCCCAGAGCGAGGCCGCCACCGGAAAGCCATTCGTGCGGACCTGGCTCCACGCGGCCCACCTCCGGATGAGCGGGTCAAAGATGGCCAAGTCGACGGGCAACATCGCCCGAGTGGGGGACTTGCTCGAGTCGGGGATCGACCCGCGCGCCCTTCGCTACGCGCTCATCTCGGTCCATTACCGGGCGAGCCTGAACTACACGCCGGACTCCCTCGCGGCCGCTGCTTCCGCTGTTGGCCGGCTCGACGCCCTCGTCGCAGCTCTGGCGGCGTATCGCGAGGACGGCCCGGACGACCCGGAGCTGCCGGGCGTCCTCGACGCGGCCCGGGCGGCGTTCGATGCCGCACTCGACGACGACCTCAACATCTCGGCGGCGCTGGGCGCGCTCTTCGATCTCGTGCGCGAGCTGAACCGGCGGATCGATGCGCGCTCGCTCTCGACGGCCGACGCGGGGCGGGCGACCGATTGGCTACGGCTTACCGACAGGGTCCTTGGCGTTCTGCCCGATGACGTGGACGACCTCAAGCCGGAGCTCGCGCGTCTGCTCGACGAGCGGATAGCAGCGCGCGCGGCGCGCGACTGGGCCGCCTCGGACCGACTGCGCGACGAGCTCGCAGCCCGCGGCATCTCCGTCGAGGACACTCGCGACGGCCAGCGCTGGCGCCGACTCGTGGAGGTCGGACGTGACTGAGCCAGGCGATCAGGACAAGCCGGCGCGACCGAAGAAACCTGCCGATCGGAAACCGAAGAAGGCGCGCCCCACGGGCGGAACCGTTTCGCGGTCGACTCCGACGAAACGCAGCGCCGAGCCGCCCAAGGCACGCCCGCCGGACGATACAAGCAAGCCCGCGCGCCGCGGGTTCGGCATCCGGTCCGAGGGTCAGCCGGACGGGGCCCGACCCGATCGACCGCGTCCCGGTCCTGGACGACCAAGTGGCCGCGATGGCTCGCAATGGCGGCCGGAGGGCGGAGGGGACTTTCGACGCGGAGGACCGGGCGGGTCGCGGAACCCGCGTCCGGGTGGCTTCCGTCCGGGCGGCGGGCCGCGCCGCGATGCGAGTAGGCCGCCCGACGGCTCGCGCGACGATTTCCCAGATCAACGGCCGAACCGATGGGCAAACGCCGAGCGACCGCAGTCCGCCGGACGGTTCCAGCGCGACCGACCCGGGCCGCCGGGCAGGTCATACGGCGACGATCGACGACCCTTCCAGGGCGACCGCCCGAACCGGCCCCCGTTCGAACGTCCAGGTCGGCCGCCATTCGACCGCCCGAACCGGCCCCCGTTCGACCGATCCTCAGGCCCTCGGCCATCTGGACCTCGACCCTCGGGCCCTCGCCCGCCGTTTGCGGGGCCGCGCCCGCCGTACGCGGGGCCACGATCCGGTCCGGGTCCGCGCGAGCCTTGGGCCGGGCCGCCCCGCGGTCAGTACGAGACGCCCCAGTTCCGCGATCGTCGACCGGCGCCGTCGGTGGACGACTTCCTCGATGAAGGCGAAGAGCTCGTCGCGGGTCGCCGTCCCGTCGAGGAAGCGTTCGTTGCCCAACGGCCGGCGATGCGGTTGCTCGTCGTCCCCCAGCGCCGCCAGGCGCTCGAGCGTCTCGTGCTTCACGCCACGAGCCTCCGCATCCCGATCATCGAAGTCGAAGGCGGCACGCTTACCGCGGTTGCCGGATTCGACGGCCACCAGGGAATCGCCCTCGTCGTCGGTCCCCGCCGCTTCGCTTCACTGGACGAGATCCTCGCCCGGAGCATCGAGCGGGCGGAGCCGCCGTTCGTGCTCGCCCTCGACTCGCTCGAGGATCCCCAGAACGTCGGGACGCTGCTGAGGAGCGCCGAGGCCGCCGGCGTTCACGGCGTGATTTTCCCGACCCGTCGCCAGGCGCCGCTCAGCCCGTCGGCCGTGAAGGCGTCTGCGGGAGCGGTCGAGCACCTGCTTCTCTGCCCTGTCGACGACCTCCCGGGGGCGCTGTCGGATCTGCGGATCCGCGGGCTGCGCGTCGTCGGCGCCGAGGCGGGCGCGCCGCTCACCGCTCGCCAGTCGGATCTGCGCGGACCGCTCGCGATCGTCGTCGGAAGCGAGGGCCAGGGTCTCTCGCCGGCGGTCCGCCGCCGCTGCGACTTCGTCGTCCGGATCCCGATGCGCGGGGCGATCGGCTCGCTCAATGCGGCGGTGGCAGGCTCCATCATGCTGTTCGAGGCGGTGGCCCAGCGGGACCCCGACGGCAAGGGCGCCGAGACGCGACCCGCGGAGACGATGGAGGCGAAGTTCGCGGTCGAGCCTGCGGGCGCCGACGACACGGTGGACGACGAGCGTTACATCGAGGCAGCTGAGACGGCCGGCACCACGGACGAGGCGCTGCAAACTGACACGATTCCGGCTGGCGAGCCGCCATCCCCGCCGGCCGACGAGCTGCTACCCGGTGAATCAGTGTCCGACTGAGCAGCGGATCGAAGACTGCTGCGTTCGACAGGCTTCCACCGGAGGGTACGATTCCAGCGGGTCGCGAAGGCGTCCGATGATCGGGCCTCGACCGGCGGAGACGATCTCATCCTCGCCCGACTAAAACGCAGGCTTCGACCGGCTCGGCCGGTTCTGCTGCCGGTGTGGCGGCGGATCCGCCCGCTAGTTGAGCCGTCGACATCGTGGCGAACCCTGCCCGTGACGCAGTCCTTCGGAGACGCGTCACCGATTCGACCATTGACGAAGGCTGAGTACGAGGTCGTTGCCAGGCGATACCCCTACTACCGCGCCCGGGGTCGCTATCTGTCCGTCGCGGCCTCGTTGGCGGGCGACCTGATCGCCACCCACGGGCTCCAATCTGCCCTGGAGTTGGGGCCCAATCTCCAGCCACTGGTCGTGGGTGCCGACGTCATGGATATCAGGGCGTTACCCGAGCTGCAGTTGCGCCCGCCGGCGCGCTTCCTGCTTCACGACGCGACGCAGCCGCCGTGGCCAATCGCCGATAAACAGTACGACCTCTTCGTTGCCCTCCAGGTCTTCGAGCATCTCCGCCACGAACAGAACGTCGCCTTCATGGAAGTCTGCCGAGTGGCCGAAAACGCCCTGATCTCGGTACCCATCGACTGGGAGATGGATGACCCGAGGAACTGCCATCATCGAATCTCGCAGGGACAGGCGCTCTCCTGGTTTCGACCGTTCTCGCCGACCCGCGTCGCCGTCGGCAATCCCGGGCCGCGCAAGCGCCTGATCTACGTCTTCGAGAATCTCGGGCCGGCTCACCGAGCGCGCGAGTACACCGACGCCAGCGCCGAGGGACCCGACGGCGCTTGACCCGATCGCGGGTCCGACCGTATCATTCCCCGGCGCCAACGGGTCCAGCTGCGGTAAGACCCTGCGCCGCGCCGACGTAGCTCAATTGGTAGAGCAGCTGTTTTGTAAACAGCAGGTTCCGGGTTCGAGTCCCGTCGTCGGCTCCAAGTGCAGATCACGGTGTCGGGTCCATCACCAGGCCGCAGCCCAGCCCGATACCCGCCCAATGGGTAGGTTGAGCAGGTGGTGAGCTCAGCTGGCTGTAGACCAGCCGCCTTCGGCTATGGGGGTTCGATTCCCTCCCTGCCCACCACGAAATCCCGCGACAGGACTAGGGCCCACATAGCTCAGCTGGCAGAGCACTTCCTTGGTAAGGAAGAGGTCATCGGTTCAAGTCCGATTGTGGGCTCCAAATCCCCCTCTCGGTAATGTCCAGCGGCGTAGCCGCGCCTGAATGATGGAGTGAGAACGGTCACGTGGCCAAGAAGAAGTTCGAGCGCAACAAGCCGCACGTGAACATCGGCACGATCGGCCACATCGACCACGGCAAGACGAGCCTGACCGCGGCGATCACGAAGTACCTCGCGCTGAAGGGCGCGAGCGAGTACCGCGCCTTCGACTCGATCGACAACGCGCCCGAGGAGCGGGAGCGGGGGATCACGATCGCGATCGCCCACGTCGAGTACGAGACCGACGCGCGCCATTACGCCCACGTCGACTGCCCGGGCCACGCCGACTACATCAAGAACATGATCACCGGAGCCGCCCAGATGGACGGCGCGATCCTCGTCGTCGCCGCGACCGACGGGCCGATGCCCCAGACACGGGAGCACATCCTCCTCGCCCGCCAGGTGGAAGTGCCCTACATCGTCGTCTTCCTCAACAAGGTCGACATGGTCGACGACCCCGAGCTGCTCGACCTCGTCGAGCTCGAGGTCCGCGAGCTCCTGACCAAGTACGCCTTCCCCGGCGACGACCTGCCGGTCGTCCGCGGCAGCGCGCTCAAGGCCCTCGAGGCCGGCGACGACCCGACGGCCGAGGCCTACAAGCCGATCCAGGAGCTGATGGACGCGGTCGACGCCTACATCCCGACCCCCGAGCGGGCGATCGACAAGCCCTTCCTCATGCCGGTCGAGGACGTCTTCGGGATCAAGGGCCGGGGGACCGTCGCCACCGGCCGCATCGAGCGCGGCATCGTCAAGGTCGGCGACGAGGTCGAGCTGATCGGTGTCAAGGCCACAAGGAAGGTCGTCGTGACCGGCGTCGAGATGTTCAAGAAGCTCCTCGACGAGGGCCGCGCCGGCGACAACGTCGGCTGCCTCATCCGGGGCATCGAGCGCGAGGAGATCGAGCGCGGCCAGGTCCTGGCCAAGTCGGGCTCGGTCAAGCCCCACACGAAGTTCACGGCGCAGGTCTACGTCCTGACGAAGGAGGAGGGCGGCCGCCATACCCCGTTCTACAACGGCTACCGGCCCCAGTTCTACCTCCGGACGACCGACGTCACCGGCGCCATCGGCCTGCCCGAGGGAGCCGAGATGATCATGCCCGGCGACAACGTCGAGATGAGCGTCGAGCTCATCACCCCGATCGCCCTCGAGATCGGCCAGCGCTTCGCCATCCGCGAGGGCGGCCGGACCGTCGGCGCCGGCGCCATCGTCAGCATCGTCGAGTAGGGATCGAACGATGGCAAAGCAGCGAATCCGGATCCGCCTCAAGGCATACGACCACCGGCTGCTCGATCAGTCGGCGGCCCAGATCGTGGAGACCGCTCAGCGGACCGGCGCGGACGTCGTCGGTCCGGTGCCGCTGCCGACGCGCATCGAAAAGTTCACCGTCCTCCGCTCGCCGTTCATCGACAAGGACAGCCGGGAGCAGTTCGAGATCCGCACCCACAAGCGGCTCGTCGACATCCTGGATCCGAGCTCGAAGACCGTCGACGCCCTGATGCGACTCTCGCTAGCCGCGGGCGTCGACATCGAA
>Ga0222623_10000205_pt1 | contig 16956 bp, 14 predicted proteins | sample PLMtaG_FD_177336 | JGI IMG/M metagenome (GOLD analysis project Ga0222623, IMG submission 177336) | Groundwater sediment microbial communities from an aquifer in East River, Colorado, USA - PLM2_30_coex | ecosystem: Environmental > Terrestrial > Soil > Riparian zone | place: USA: East River...
GATCCAGTCTTAACAAAATCCTAGCCGAACAGGAGCCAGGTTCTATTTCCCTAAAAGAGATAGAAGTAAATATGACCGACAAATTACTGACTGAAATTATTAAGAATGCTTCAACATTGAACTCGATAATTTTAGTGCATGCAGAGGATCATGCGATCTGTTCAAAGAACATACAAAAAATGCGCAAATTGAACGAGCATGTTAGTTCAAATCTTCTCAAGTTGTGGTCATCACTAAGGCCAGAATCATCAGAAGTCATTTCAATTAGAAAAATAATGAAAATTTCATTAAATCATAATAATCCAAATTTGTATTTTGTACACATAGGTTCGTCAGAAGCCCTGTATGAAATAGACAAATATAGAAGATTACATCCAAACTCAAATATCTGGGCCGAAACATGTCCTCATTACTTAACGCATGATACTGATTATAATAATATCAAGGGCAAAGTAGTTCCTCCACTAAGACCAAAAGAAAATCAAGCAAAATTATGGAATGCTATAAATTCTGGTATTATTGATACCATAGGAACAGATCATGTTGCAAATGATTTAAAAACAAAAACAGCAAATGGGAATTTTTGGAATGCACTGTCAGGATTTCCAGGTCTTGCCACAATGCTTCCTGTATTGCTAAGTGAGGGAGTAAACAAAAAAAGAGTGAGTCTCGTTAAAATATCTGAAATATGTAGCGCTAACGCATCAAAAATATTTGGATTATTCCCAAAAAAAGGTACTATTACTGAGGGTTCTGATGCAGATTTAACCATTGTAGATATGAATAAAGAACAAATCGTTACACCAGAGTCATTAAATTCTAATTCGGATTATTCTATTTACGATGGTTGGAAGCTGAAAGGTTGGCCGATTATGACTATCGTCAGAGGAATGATAGTAATGGAGAACGGTAAGGTGGATAAGTCATGTATCGGTCATGGTAACTTTATTAAAACAAACACTAAGTAAATGTTAAAAATTAGCCAGGCGCAACCTTATGTCCCTTAGATCTACACATCGTTTAAATTACATTTTGTTATCTATATTCACAGTTTTTGAAGAATATTGTAGAAATTCATAATGTAAGAAAATATTTTCCAGTAAAATCAACTATCTCTTCCATATTTAATCCTGGAAAAAGAATTTACAAAAAGGCACTAGACGGCGTGAGCCTACACATTCCGGAAGGGCGGGTTTCCGTTCTAGTCGGCGAATCAGGCTCTGGTAAGACGACATTGGCTAGAATAATCCTACGTGCTATCGATCCAGACTCAGGTTCAATTATCTTCAATGGCAGTAATATTACAAGAAAAACAGGAAAGGAGCTCCTGAGCTTTCGCAAACAAGCTCAAATGATTCATCAAGACCCGTATAGTTCCCTCAATCCACTTATGAAAGTGTTTGACATCATCAAAGAACCGATTGACATTTTCTATAAGGAATACTCCAAGGAGGAACGCATTAAAAAAATCCTTACTGTGTTGAATGACGTAAATCTTAAACCAGCTGGAGAATTCGCTGAAAAATATCCACATATGTTATCTGGTGGAGAAAGACAGAGAGTTGCTATTGCGAGATCTCTTGTCATTGAACCTAAACTCATTATAGCAGATGAGCCCGTTTCTATGCTTGATGTTTCGATAAGAGCACAGATACTACAAATAGTAAAGCAACTAAGTATTAATCGAAAAATAACAGTATTTTATATCACACATGATCTTGCAACATCACGATATATTGGAGATGACATCTCTGTCATGTACGCTGGTAAGATTGTTGAAAGTGGACAAATAGACAGAGTATTGTCAAATCCCCTTCATCCATATACCCAAGCTTTGTTGGATGCTATATCTGAGCCCAGATTTGACAACATTGATAAACAAAAGGTAATTAGAATCAAAAATTTTGATTCAGCTCCGGCAGAAAGTGGCTGCAAATTTTTCAATAGGTGTCCATATAGCATGGAAATATGTAAAAAAGAACCAATATTGGAGACAAAGGAACAAAATCATAAAGTGTCATGTTTTCTGTATGACAAAAATGAAAATGGAGTGCAATTAAGTAATTGCTAGGTATCGCGTCTTTGACTATTGTTGATATCTAACACAAAAATTGGGTTGATAAGAGGTTAAAAGAAAAAATAAAGAATTAAGGAACTTGTTTTTTATTATTTAAGGACATCCTTCCATCTTTTGTATAAAGTAGCCATTTTGTTGTATGCTGTCTTCAACTACCTTCGGTGCTTCTTGAACATGACAAAATTGGCATTCCTCTTGCGTCATTGTTTGGCCGTCTTGACCAGAGTCCTTTAGGTACTCCTTTCCGTACTCTATTGCTTTTTCATGTGGAGTTGAAGGTTCGACTATAACGTCAAAGTGCATAACCCTACCATCTTTTTTTGTTACATATGTATCATATACTGCACATTCCATGCCAATATACTAATAACAATCTCTATTTATTCTATACAATAGCTGAAAATATGTTGTAATCCGAATGTAGCCATGATTATTATATGTCAGCCATTGCATAATGATTGTGCATTTATCCCGAGCCGAAGAGGAGGGACTTGATGGAAAGTTTGGTGATTCGATTTCAATTGCATACAAGTTATTATTATCAATCGGCAAAGCAACCGATGCAGAAAGGTTAATTCCAGTAGACTGGGTCCATCTTTCGGGTGTAAACTATAATACAATAGGCGATGCAGGCGCTAATTTTCTTACAAAATTCAGTGAAGAAGCACGATTTTCGGTTCAAACTACAATAAATCCAATGGGCTATGACGCCCACAAACAAAATAACCTTTCAAGTAAATTTAAGATAAAACAGGGTGAAATAATCAAAGCTTACGAGAACATGGGATCTGTTCCTTCTTTTTCTTGTACGCCCTATGAATTATTTCAATTACCAGAAAGAGGACACAATGTTAGTTTCGCAGAAAGTAACGCCGCAGTAATGGCGAATTCAGTGTTTGATTTACATACTAACAAAGAAAGCTCCCTAAGTGCCTTGGCGAGTGCTGTGACAGGTAAGGCGCCGTACTCTGATCTGAGAATGTCAAGTATTAGAGATCCGAAAATCAAAATAAAGATTGACACAGATCTTAATTCGGAATTGGATTACGGCATACTTGGATATTTTGCAGGTAAGGCCGTAAAGGAGAGCTGTGTTTCATTCGGTCCCCATGTTAGCAACATAGATATGTACAAGGCTAAATCCTTGGCCGCTGCGCTGGGTACTTCCGGTTCATGTGGGATGTTCTCTAACAAGGAAATAGACGGAGAAGCTATATCATTTGGGAAAGAGGAAGTAAAGTCAGTAATGGACGAACTCAATTCCAATGAATCTGGAGACGTGATAGCACTAGGAAGTCCCCAACTAGGATTATATGAATTAGAATTAATTTCAAACATAATGGGTGGCAAGAAATTTTCAAAGAAGTGTATGATATTTTGCGCAAGACCAATATACGAAAAGGCTTGCAGCTCAGGGATTGCCCAGAAACTCGAAGGTGCAGGTGCAAATATAATTTGCGATGCCTGTACTTGTTTATCACCTCTCTTAACGCATGATGAGTACGATGGTGTGATAACAAACAGTATAAAGGCCGCCCATTACCTCAACAAATCCAATAAGGTATCTGTTTGTTTATCCAATATTAAGTCCATAATAAAGGAATATACAAAGTGAGATGGATTGAACATATCTCTGAGATGTAAAGTAATTGTAGGTGGGAATGCAGGTGGAAGAATGTTGGTTACCAAGCAACCAATCAACTTCCTGTCTTCTGTAGATCATTTGACGGGGATGATTACCGATTCAGCTCATGAATTGTATGGGCAATACCTCAAAAATAGCCTGCTGGTCTTCCCGTACGCGGTTGGGAGCAGCGTCGGCGCTTATTCCATTTTTGCTCTAAAGTCCAATGGAGTGTCTCCATCTGGGATAATTTGCACTTCTAAGACCGACATTACTACTGCATCAGGATGCGCAATAGCAAATATACCACTGTTAGAGCTACACAAAGATCAAGATATACCTGAAATTGATGATTTCAGTGAAGCAATAATTGATGGCGAATCGGGAACGCTGGAAATCAAAAAGGTTTAATTTAATTTAGATGACTTTATTCAAAAGGTGCATGGCATTTGACGGGCGAACGGATCCGGATCATGGATATGAAGAGAAAAGTCCATGCACCAACTTGAATTTTGCAATATCACGCAAGTTCCTTGATTAAATTGAAAAAGTAACAATATTCAAAACTAAACGGACAAGCGCTAGTAATCTACTCTTAAATCAGACTCAAGTTTTAATTATTCTAATACATCATGAATCTTGCATGTCATTGAGTGGTATAACCGTAGCCATCACATCAAGTCGAAGAGCCTCCGAACTTGCTAGTCTTGTTCGAAAATTTGGAGGTGTTCCATATATAGCTCCAACAATAGGAATTAGAAGTAATAATAATACATTAGGTTCGGAATGTACCAAATTTATAGAAACAATAGAAAGTGAAAAAATGCATTTTTTCGTTTTTATGACTGGTGTTGGAGTTTTCAACCTTTTTCAATGTGTTCTGAAATCTAATCGTCTGGATAACGTGATTGAAAAGTTACACGATACGATTGTTATTGCCAGAAGCAACAAACCGGCATTGGAATTAAGAAAGTTCGGAGTTGCAACTAAATTTGTTCCCAAAATGAATACAATTGGTGGAATTATCGACCTAATCAGTAAATTTGATGTCAAAGATAAGAATGTTGGAATACTTTGGCATGGGGACTATGTTGATGCATTCAAGGAAAGGCTCGAATCCTTAGGTTCAAAAGTATTTGAATTTTCATCATACTCTTACTCCACAAATCTTGAACAAAAAAATGCGGCCATACTAAAAGAAATGGGGTATGATTATGTGGCGCCTTCGAATGAGAAAATTAAAAGACTTATTGATGATATAGTTGCAGGCAATATTGATACAATCACCTTCACTAGTCCGCCTGCAGTTAAAGAGTTCTTTGAATTCGCAAGCAGAAACAACAAGATAGATTTACTGATAGACAAGTTGAACCACAATGTTCTTGTTGTGTCAGTTGGTCCATCTACTTCAGCTATGATAGAAAAATTTCGAATAAAGGTGGATCTCGTCCCACATGCTTATCGAATGGGGACTATGGTAAAGGAGCTGGCTGACTACATTTCATCACACGAGTAAGAACTCATTATATGGCAAAATGAAAATAAAACGGAAGCTAATCGATATGTTAATCACGTAACATTTTTTATAAGGTCTTTCTAATAATAGATAGATTGTCTAATTTTTGCCCTGAGTGTGGTGGGGAACTAAAGTTGGATGCAGCTACTAAGAACTTCATATGCAAAAGCTGCGGTCTTTTTGCTTCAAGGGAAAAAATGGATGAACTAAGAGATAAAACCTTTAGAGATGAAGGCAATGATAGAAAAAAATATCATGATGACTATCTCGATTGGTGGACATCTTCAAAGAAAGACAAGCAAAGAATATAGACCGAAACACGCCATAACAGCTTTGGTTAGGAGGGAGCATCCATCATAGGTACCATATGATCTTCCTTTCTAGTCTTTAATGCAGTCATAAGCTCAGTTTCTATAATCCTTGGAAGTTTTCTTATCTTGTTTACAACGATATCTCGCATTTCTTCCAAGTCTTTTGCCCTTATTTTTAAGAGAAGGTCAAATCGTCCATGCATCTCATGTATTTCTAGTACCTCATCTATTGATGTAAGGCTATTTGTGACTTCATCCGCAGTTCCTGGTTCAATATTAATTCCCATGTACGCAAGGTGGTCATAACCCAGCTTGTTATTATCCAAAGAAATAGTAAATTTCTTGATTATCCCAGCAGCAAGTAGCCGCCTGACCCTAATATGAACAGTAGCATCAGATATTCCAATCTGTTTTGCTATTTCTACAAATGGCAGGGAGGAGTCCTTATTCAAGATATTAATAATTTTGAGATTAATGTCATCAATAACATCATGGCTGGCCGTCAAATCAAAAATTAGTTTATCGTTATATACATAAATGCTTTTAGAAAAATTCTACTTAATAGTAGCAATCAATCGTCTCGATGGAGCCTGAGATCGTAAAAAGTATTAATGATTAATGTCTAAAAGACAATATTAATTCGAATGTCCAAGCGGTGTAATAAGTGCAGTAAGAATGACGCAATTTACTTGAGGCAATACTCGGGAGAGTTTTTGTGTAAAAAATGCTTTGTCAAGTCAGTCGAGTACAAGGCTAAAAGGACAATATCGAAATTTTCAATGATAAAACACGGTGACAGAGTGGCTGTTGCAGTTTCAGGTGGTAAAGATAGCCTCGCACTCCTAAACATACTAAAAAACACACTCCGAGGTATTGACCCCGAATTAATAGCAATAACGGTAGATGAAGGAATTCAAGGTTATCGTGACGAATCTCTTGATATTGTAAAGAATTTTTGCTCTATGATAGGCGTTGAAAACAGAGTTGTAAGTTTCAGCGAACTTTTTGGCATATCGATGGATAGGGCCATGGAAATAAGGCCCTCGGAGAAAATTTCATCTTGTTCTATGTGTGGCACTTTTAGGAGAAGGGCCATTGATCTCATATCAGAATCCACTGGAGCAAACGTAATCGCAACCGGACATAATTTGGATGATTATGTTCAGACATTTCTCATTAACTTATTTGCTGGCGATGTGGAAAGAATAGGCTGGACATACCCAGACCCAGTGGAGTATGGGACTGGTGGATTAAAGAAGATTAAACCACTAATGGAAATATATGAAAAGGAACTAGTATTGTATGCCATTCATACTAATATTCCATTTCAAACGGAAGAGTGCCCGTATAAAGACGAAAGTATAAGAAGTGCTTTTAGAGCCCATTTGAACAATCTCGAAAAAATCCATCCAGGTATAAAGTATAATGCATATAATTCCATTTTGAAAATTGCAAAGAGGCTAAAAGAAAGTCCGAAAAATACCGGAAATACCACACTTACAACAACTAACTTGAGTTCTGACAATGTTATCAGTCAAGAACATAGAAAATGCGAATTGTGTAACAGAGATTCTTCTAACAAGATATGTTCTGTATGCCGTACTCTCAACATATTGACTGAAGGAAACTAATGTAAGACTTTACTTTTTTGGTAATGCAAATAATTCACTTCTGCCACGAAGGACAGACGATGTGTTTTTTATCTTTGATATTGTTAAAGGTTTGTTCCATCATGTAAGGGATGGCAGTAGATGTGGCTGTAGTGGAAGTTTTTTACTTTCGTTGGAAATCTCCCTTAAGACTGGATAAAACCAGAATCAATTTACGTGAAGCTATTAGAGGAAATTTTTCTGATTTCTTGATTAACTGGATTTATGACCTCCGCCATTTACTGTCTAAGTTTATGAATTCCGATAACTTGGAACTTAATTAGGCATTTGTATTAGAAATTTTATATAAAATTTTGTAGCTAATCTTATTGTCTATCTTGAATTCATTGTTGGGATAGTCAATTGGTTGGTGCCTTCTTCACCGGATACGCACCAACCAATATGCTTGTAATTTGTAAATGATGTCTACTGTGATTACAGAATTTGTTATTTCCACCAAGTTCGCTCTGCAATATTCGGAATGCATGAACTGGATACACAAATATATCTAAATCCTGTAATATTGCTCGCGGTGGTAGGTAGGATCGGGGTGTTAGCCGTACCCCAAACTGGAAATCGGCTTTATGCTAGGATCAGTAACTACTGGGTAAATCTTTAGATGCGAAGTTCCTGCTTGCTTTGCTGATATGATACCACGCCGTGTCGGATGGGTATGAACAACAATATATGCGAAGGCATGTGCTTGATTGTGAATTGTCGAAATGGATGAGGTCCGGGAGGGTGCAATCCTAAGACAGCGTATCCATGCTAGCACGTCTACGTGATTGATCTTGCGGAGCTTGAGATTGGGCTTTACATCTATAGTGGTACCGGTAGGCTACTACCGCATTATATTATGATGGTTATAGCCAATGTTTTATCTGGAGGAATCCATCCAGAGGTTCACCTTTTAGTAACTTTATGAGTGAAATAGCCTGTGGTACTGACAAAACCGGTTTGTGAAAATGATTATCTGTTCCTATTCGAGGACATGCCACTTGAATAAACGCATCAATATCTTGAAATGACAATAGGCGCTCGTCTGTAATTTCCGTCATGGCAATTAACAGAATTTTCTTACCTTCCTTTTCTAGCAGCTTTTTCAGCTCTAATGCCTTAATATTTGCAAACTGTCCTTCCTTTAATCCGATAATAATTCCAATAGTTTTGGCGTCCTGAGCCTTATACACTGATAATATTGCTTTTCTTTCTAGTTTTTGTGCAGTGTCATTAATTTCTGAATATTCGTTGAAATAGGGATCCAACATGAATGTTGGTTTCTGTGTCACGATTGCCAAGCTTGCAGAATGAAACATGCTTTGTCCCAAGAAAAAGTACGCATCAATTTGATCTTTATTGTCAAAAGCAGGATAGAACTCACAGCCAAAAACCTGCCCGTCATTGAGGTGTCCCTTGCCTCTTCCGATAACAACCTCGTATCCAAAAGTCTCGAAAATTTCCTTGACTTTTTGGACAGAATGTAGATATTGACTATTAGTTACAAGAGAGATTTTGCCAAAATTTCTATTTTTAAGCTCAATCGCAGATTTTTTCGCAATTGGACCAAAATCTATATCATCATAAGCATCTATCATTATCACTTTATCTCCAAACTTTTCCATGGCAATAGTGTGTCCGATGTTAAACAAGATATCCACACCTAGCATTTCAGCGGCGTGAATATTTAGATCGCATGAACCCCAGGATGTGTCACCAATTACATAAACTGGTATACTGAACTTCTCTGTCAATTTATGTGCACAACTTTGAATTTTCTTTAAGAGTCCATCTGGACCATCTAGCGCAACGGAACGGGGTTTTTTTTCATTTATTGTGGAAAAAATCTTTTCTTCGTCTATATTAATCAACTAAACTACTCATCAATCAGTCACTAAGTCTAATTTTAAGATATAATTTGAAACTTTCAGCACGAAAAATGGTTTTACTTACTTGTTTCTCTGTATATCAATAGAATAAGTTGTACTAGAGAATTCAGGCAATTTTACATCATTTCGTTCCGGTGTTATGGTAATCCTATCTCTATCAGGCCTAACTGATATGCTGATTTTATTGAGTCCTTCATTGGTACTAATAAAATGATCAAAATTAAGATTGTCAAGATCGGATATAGATTCAGGTAATTGCGGTTCCAGACAGATGTTATTCTCTATCATGTTTGGTTTAATACCCAACATCAATTCACGTAGTGCATAAACGTATAATCCAACTGACCATGCTTGAAGAATACATGAATTGAACGGTTCAGGTCTATCCCCACGGTAAGTTTCTGCATACATCCCGTTTTCAGAGATAATACGGTCGGCCATTATGGAAAGATATTCGAGTGCCTGCTGAGTTCTCTGGTTTTTTATTTCGCTTATTGCGGCCCAACCAGTGACAAGTGGCCACACAGCACCATCGTGATAAAGTGAAGGATGATACTTCGAATCCAAACTACTCAAAGATCTTATGCCCCATGGAGTCGTCAAATCCTCCTTTTCTAATCTTTCAAGTACTAACTTAGCCTTTTGCTGATCCTTTACAACTTCAGTAAGCAACAGGACTAGTGAATTCGGACGGATACTGCTATCTTTAGTCAAGTCCTTACGAATAGTATCATAATAAAATCCTAGCTTGGGTTCCCAATACTCACTATCAATCCTATCTCTTAATTTTTGAGCAGATGAAAGCCAGTGCCTACCGTTCTCTTTGTCATCAACTATCGTTGCTAACTCGCTTCCAATAAGTAAGCTTTCATAAAATAATGCTTGCACGTCATTTGCGCTCTTTCTCCTGTCAATATGATCCATCCAAGTAGAATCTTGAATTGGCAATTTTTCTGCTGTACCAGAAAAGCCATGCTCAATAAAACCGTCATTGTCAATATCTCTGAGGAAACCGGAATTAATTAGATCAACTATGGATGCCCATCTTTTTGAGAGATACTGGGTATCTCCAGTACCATGCACATATTCACGGATTGCCCAGGGAAACAAAAAGGTCGAGTCTGCAGAACCGTATGTTGTATTGTGGAGAAATGTTCTCCCGCTAATAACCATTGGCAATTCTCCTCTTACTGCACCATTATGGGCGTATTTTGCCTGACGTTTCAGAAAATTATCAATAACACGGAGTGAAAAATCATACTGGCCCATAGATAAATAGCCTCTCAACGACCATCCGGTATCACGTGCCCAATAATTTGGGAATCTTGGAAGTCCTGCACATATCCCTTCTCCCAGATTATCATAATTTGCCTTTAGATATTCCAATGCGGTTTTTGCCTTTTTCAGCGCTTTTGCTAATTTGACGACTACGGAATTTGAAATTGAATTTGAAGGCGCATGATGTATTGTAAATGAAGATGCTGAAATATTGTTATGATGATCCTTTGTTTCTTGGTACAATTTTTGATAGTTATCTCTGATGTTTTTGTATTCATCTAGACAGTCCTGACCACTAGTGAAATCACCAGCACCGATTAGGGCTAACTCCTTGGTCAATCCCTCTTCAAGCTCAATATCATATGATAATTCTAAATCATTATCAAAAGAATCTGTTAGTATCTTGGAAGGTTTCAAAGTCTTTGGAGAAATACCTATTGTTCCAAAATAATGCGCAACACCTTTTTTTGCAATAGTCCTTATCTGTAAACAGTTCTCCGATTTATAATATCTTGAAAAATTACTTTGAGAAATTGCAGCCAATCCATAGCTTGTAATGTTACCATCGATTAGGAAATGTACTCTAATTTTCTTTTTTGACTGCTTTTTTGTATTTGAAGAGAAAAGCTCATTATTTTTCTCAGCGTCAAAATTAAGAATCTGAATAAAACCTTTATTTTCAATAGGAACAAATAATGTTCTTTTTACATGGATACCCGCAACTTCATGATGAGTGCACAGACTTCCATTTTCATGCCTCGATGAAATGACAAAATTCGGAAGCCTTTTTCTAACTCCATCATCCAGAGAAATTTCTACAATTATTCTTCCAAACGCTCTGGCTGGAGGGACATATAATCCTCCGTTATCGTACCTCGCTCCCATCCAGGTCCAATTTGCAGAAAGCGCTCCGTTAGAAGAGCAAACAATGTATGCCTTCCTTCCTGAAAGGACAAGTGGGGTTGCGAAATTCATAAACATTGTTTCTCCATAGACCTGTGAATCAGACTCCTCCGGCAAATTTGATGAAATTATTACTTTTTCTTTCTTATTGCTTATATAATCCACAAGTGTGAATGGAATAATTATTTGTTCAAATCCTTCAAGTTTACTCATTATAGTTATTTTGTGCTTCTTCAGAGTGTCCAACTCCATACCTATCACAAGGAACCTGGCGCTCTGATATGGTTTGAATTGAAGAGGTCGTGATTCGGACAATGCCGATGCATTAACTATGGTGTCCGATGTTGCAATTTGAATTGATTTTTTTGATATAGGCAATTCATCAACGTAAATATCAAGAGAAACAACGTTTCCACCTAATGGAACAGGAGGATTAATAAGAGAAAATATAAAGCCGCTTTCCTTGACATTCTCGTTCATAACAATTGCATTTTTGAGACTTCCTTCAACATATGAGAGGACAGTATGAGTTTTGTCAAGAGTTCTTGTCATTATATTTCTCCAAAACGTCTAAGTATGGAAGTATTCAATTCTTTATCTCCCTTATTAAATTGCAATTTAACCTATATTAAAACTATTGATCAAAAAATTGGTTTGTATAAATAAATTCATAGTTTATTAAAGATTATTTAACAAGAATTTCATACGCTCGCCTTTGCTTTGGAAGAGTAATAAATGATAAAGAAAGTGAAAATAAGCAACCTTGAAATTGGAAACGGGATACCAAAAATAATGGGAATTATCAACGTCAGTCCAGAGTCCTTTTATAAAGAATCCATTTCAATAGGCAAGAAAATAATTTCTGAGAGGGCATTACAGATGGAAAAGGATGGAGCGGATATTATCGACATAGGTGGAATGTCAACTGCACCTTACCTTGATACTGTAATTTCAGTAGAAAAAGAGGTGGAAAGATTACGAAATTCGGTCGAGGCTGTGAAGGAGGTTTGTAGGATTCCGGTTTCGGTGGATACACCTCGAGCAGACGTGGCTGAGGCCTCAGCTGAGTTGGGGGTTGATCTAATCAACGATGTTACGGGTCTAAAATATGATGATAGAATGAAGGAAATCGTTTTTTCAACCGGACTTCCAGTTATAATTGGTGCCTACGGAAATAAATCTATTACTTATAAGACAGGCGACATTTTTGAAACAATGGAAGTTCTACATGAAAGTCTGGACTTGGCACGCGAAAAGGGCATAAGTGACAACAAAATCATAATTGATCCTCTAATTGGTTTTTTTAGATCGACTGGGAATAACCCCTTTTTTACGAAGATTTCTCATCATAGTTGGTATGAACGAGATTTGGAGATTATATCAGGTCTAAAGCAGCTGTCAAAGATTTCAAAGCCAATTTGTATCTCAGTCTCGAGAAAATCGTTCATTGGCAAACTGTTTAATTTGACCGAATCTGAGCGCCTTATCCCTTCAATAATTACCCAGGTTATCTGTGCTCTAAACGGGGCAAGCATCATTAGGACACATGACGTAAAAGAAACGAAAGTATCCCTAGAATTACTTCAAAGAATGACCAGAGACAGGGTGCCAGACCCTAGCACGACATAATTAGTTCAAAAAAACCAGTCTGAAGAAAACGCTTATAATCCCAACGCAGATATAAAAATCAAGGAAATATTGGAAGTAAAAGAAGGTTTAACTTTTGATGACGTTCTCCTCATTCCAAAACGGTCTCCTATAATTTCTAGATCACAAACGGATTTAAAGACAAAACTATCCAGAAATATCTCATTAAATATTCCACTCATCAGCGCAAATATGGACACCGTAACTGAATCAAATATGGCAATCGCAATAGCAAAAGAGGGGGGAATAGGCATCATACACAGATTTATGACAATTGCAGAGCAAGTCGATGAAATACTGAGGGTAAAACGATCAGAGTCGGTCATTATCGAACAACCCTATACCATCTCTCCATCAAAAACTGCAGACGAAGCGTCTAAGGTGATGCAAGAGCTTGGTGTGTCTGGCTTGTTGGTAATGGATGATGAGTCAAAAAAATTGGTTGGAATTATTACCAACAGAGATATCATGTTTCAATATAATACAAATAACAAGGTAAAGGATCTTATGACGAAGGAACTTGTTACGGCAAAACAGGGTATTTCAATCGAGGAGGCAAAACAAATTCTACATAAAAATAGAATAGAGAAACTACCCGTGATTAATAAGTCAAATAATGTTGTGGGACTCATTACGAGCAAAGATATTATGAAAATGGAACGATATCCGTTGGCCTCAAAAGACAAGAAAGGCAGATTATTGGTTGGCGGAGCTGTTGGAGTAAAAGGTGATTATTTAGATAGAACTGAACAGTTACTCAATGCGGGAACTGATATAATTGTCGTAGATATTGCACATGGGCATAGCGATAATGCAATAAATGCAGTTCATATGATAAAAAAGGCGTTTCCAAATTGTGAACTAATTGCCGGAAATGTTGCCACAGGCCAAGGTGTACAGGATCTCATCAAAGCTGGAGTTGATGCAGTAAAGATTGGTGTCGGATCTGGTTCAATATGCATAACTAGAGTTATCACAGGTTCTGGAGTTCCGCAATTAACTGCAGTTGTAGATGGAGTTAAAGTAGCGAATGAACATGATGTGCCCGTCATCTCCGATGGGGGAATAAGAACCTCCGGAGATGCCATAAAGGCCTTGGCTGCAGGAGCGTCCACCGTAATGATTGGTAGTCTTTTCGGAGGTACCGATGAGAGTCCGGGCAAAACAATAGTAAGACATGGTAAGAAATTCAAAATGTATCGTGGCATGGCATCGTTTTATGCATCCCTGGGCAGAAAATATAGAGAAGAAGGGTCAAAGGTTATAGATGGAGAGGATCCTAATGACTACGTACCTGAGGGCGTTGAGGCAATGGTACCTTATAAGGGAAGTGTTACTGATCTAATAAAGCAATTTGTTGGGGGAATAAGGTCGGGACTAAGTTATTGTGGTGCAAAAAATATCGCAGAAATGCAACGTAATGCGGAATTTGTAAAGATTACACCCGCAGGAATCACTGAAAGTCAACCACATGATGTGGATGTAATGTAATATACATCATTTCATGATGTGGATCTGATGTATAAAACGTCAAATGATGTTATTTTATATTCATTATTTCACGACAAGATTTCAAATATTCGGGAAATATCCAACTGGTGGAAAGAATTTTGCGAAAGGTCCCACCAGTTGTTTTTTTGAAACGTTATAGTATAACGCTCTACATACTATATAAAAGAATCATATTTTCAAGTCATTTTGGTTGTTTCGACGATCTAATAGCATTTTATTGATCAAATTGACAACTTCAAAGGATCCAAATGGCTTTGTATGAAATGTAAACTGCCAGAGTTACAATTACACTTGTATCCGTAATAAAACAATGAACTGTTCTTGTTCCTGTTATTTGGACTCTATGGTTAATTCAAATAGTCATTTTCACACATCCTTTTAACATAATGTCCATGACATGTGGTATCTTTCAATCGGTATAGTTTATTGGAACAGATGATCATTAAGTGCATTTTAAGGTGAACTTAATACGTGATGTTCACCTAATTTTTATAAACGACTCTTGTTTTTCTAACTCGTAGGCATGTACCTGGTTATTCACTTCTGCAAGCAAATCGCCTAAGTGGATGGGTTTCTGAAGAAATCCATTTATCAATTCTTTTTTGGCATATTATTGCCTAAGTTATTTATTAACTCATCATCTAAGCTGCCATAAGTAATGAAAGGCAGCGAAGATATGATAATGGCAGACAAGCCCATTGCTAGAAATGAAAACCTTAGTCTTGATAGCACACTCTCATCATTAATTATATCCAAAAGTAAAAAAATTTTACTATTCAAGAAGTATGTTGTACAGTTTCTAAATGTAATACTTAAGATATTCCCAAGATTGAAATCTAATCAAAGTGAGAGCGGGATTCTTTTGTAGGGAACATTCCAAATTGGGTAAAACACCAGCAGAGGAGGCAGGTATCAAAATTGAAGGTAAAAACAAATTACTAACTTTGATTCAAAATGCTAGTAGAGTTTGAGCCGTCAATAAACAACAAGAAGATTTTAGAATACATCTACAACCAAATAACTGATCTGGAGATTTCCAATTACAATCGGTTTCAAAATGAAACCGATTATTCAAAAGGAATGAATACTGCCTTTCGTGAATGTATTCTAATATTAACATCTATATTGAATGATGAATCATTCCTAAATTTAGTAGATGAAAAGGTGTAGAAACACTCCCGCAGCAGTTCAAAGACAACTAAGACAAGAAGCTCATTTTGGTTGTTGTAGGTGCGGACATCCGTTATTAGATAACGCTCACATTATTCCCTACAGTATATCTCATGCCTTTCCACCTGAAGATATGTTAGCGTTATGTCCAACTTGTCATAGAATCGCTGATGATGGGGATTATTCTGAAAAATATCTTATGGAGTTGAAAGCAAATCCGCGTAATAAGGGGAGTGTGTCGGAGAGATTTTTAATTGAAGGAAACGATCTTATTCTGAACATTGCGGGTAACAGATTCATAAATTGTGCTACAGTCCTGAAGATAAATGACTATAAAATAATAACTATGAAGAGAGAATCTGAAGGCTATGTAACTTTTGATTTAAAATTATATGATAACAATAATAATTTAATTGCTGATGTTGATGAAAATAAATGGACAATTAACACGTCACTAGTATGGGATTTAGAATATAAGCCAAGACATCTTAAAATTAGAAATGCACCAAGACAAATTTATTTTGATTTAAGAATAGAAAACAATCAAGTATTCATTGAAGGAAATATGTATTATTTGGGAGAACCAATCGTAATGACCGGTGATGATGTACAAATAGAAAATAGCTCAGTATTTGGATTCATGAAAGGATGTACAATTCAAAATGCTGGAACAGCCATTAACTATCGAATCATAGGAAAATAGGTCGTTAAAACCCCTAACTTACCACTTGCTCAGAACTCCCGATAACTTACCAGAACTTCTTGCTAATATGATTATAAATATCACTAGTGATATAAAATAATAATGTAGTTTCTGTCACTTGATGATGTGGACGTAATGTAGTGTCTTCTTTAGTTGACAGTAACTTCTCAAGTTAATGGCTAGTTTCAAATTATTGGACTTGAAAAGTCAATGACTTAGTACTTTCAACGCCCGCCTGTAATGCAGTTCCTAAGATTGTAAAAGTTCCAACATCATTTTCGCCGATTACAAAAGTAGGTGAGAGTTTTCCATCATTATCTGTATAATCTTTAATGACATTGCCTAAAGGATCCTTAATTGTGAGATGAACAAATATACGATCAAGTGGCTCTCCTGTAATTGGATCGGAGGCAGTTAGTGTTACTGTCTGCTCCTCTCCCGGGGAAATTGGATTTTGTTTTACACTAATGTCGAGATTAACTAGACCTGAATTGTTATTTTGAGGAATATTAATTTCAGAAACATTAGCAGTTAGGTTAGCTTCAGGTACAGGAACATTAGCAGTTAGGTTAGCTTCAGGTACAGGAACATTAGCAGTTAGGTTAGCTTCAGGTACAGGAACATTAGCAGTTAGGTTAGCTTCAGGTACAGGAACATTAGCAGTTAGGTTAGCTTCAGGT
>Ga0222623_10000207_pt1 | contig 16918 bp, 18 predicted proteins | sample PLMtaG_FD_177336 | JGI IMG/M metagenome (GOLD analysis project Ga0222623, IMG submission 177336) | Groundwater sediment microbial communities from an aquifer in East River, Colorado, USA - PLM2_30_coex | ecosystem: Environmental > Terrestrial > Soil > Riparian zone | place: USA: East River...
GTTCAGCTTGGCACCGAACGCCCCACCCACGTCCGGAGCGACGATCCGGAGCTTGTGTTCGGGGATCCCGGTCGTGCCCGACAGGGTGAACCGCGCGATGTGCGGGATCTGCGTCGACGTCCACAGGGTGAACTCGCCCATCGCCGGCACCACGGACGCAAGCGCACCGCGCGGCTCGATCGGGCTCGGCGCGATCCTCGGCGCCTCGAACCGGAGCCGCAGCTGCACGGGCGCGCTGTCGAACACGCCCTGGTCGCCGCCGCCGCCGTGGCTCCAGTGCACCACGGCGTTGGTCCCGAGCTCGTCGTGCACGAGCGGCGAGTCGTCCTTCATCCCCTCCTCGATGTCGAGGACCGGATCGAGCTGCTCGTACTCGACGTCGACGACCTCGGCCGCATCGGCCGCCTGGCCGCGCGACTCGGCGACGACGGCGGCGACGCCGTCGCCCTGGAACCGCGCCTTGTCCTTCGTGAGCGGCCAGTGATCCGAGGTCTTGATGTCCTCGGTGATCGGCCAGACCATCGGCAGCGGGCCGGCCCACTCGCCGGCCAGGTCGGCACCGCTCCAGGCGCCGACCACGCCCGGCATCTCGAGCGCCTTCGAGACGTCGACGTTCACGATGCGCGCGTGGGCGAACGGGCTCCGCACGACCGCCAGGTGCAGCATGCCCGGGAGCGTCAGGTTGTCGATGAAGCTGCCCTGCCCCGTGATGAGCGAGGCGTCTTCCTTGCGGAGGACCGACGTTCCGACGAACTTCTCGGTGATCGCCATCTCGCCCCCTCAGGCCTTCGCGCCGGACATCGTGCCGGCGGCGTCGAGGATCGACTTCACGATGTTCTGGTAGCCGGTGCAGCGGCAGAGGTTCCCCTCGAGGGACTCGCGCACCTGTTCGTCGGTCGGGTTCGGGTTCTCCTGCAGGAAGCTGGCGGCCGCCATGATCATGCCCGGCGTGCAGTAGCCGCACTGGAGACCGTGGTTGCGGTGGAACGCGTCCTGGATCGGATGCATCTGCCCGTCGTTGGCGATCCCCTCGATCGTGGTGATCTCGCGACCCTCCGCCTGAACGGCGAGGAGCGTGCACGACTTCACCGACTCGCCGTCGAGCAGGACGGTGCACGAGCCGCACGACGAGGTGTCGCAACCGACGTTGGTCCCGGTGAGCCCGAGGCTCTCCCGGAGGAAGTACACGAGGAGCGTGCGCGGTTCGACCTCAGCCTCGCGCGCGACCCCGTTGACGGTGACCGATACGCGTGCCACGGGTCCCCCTTTCCAACGGGTGGAACCTCCGATGCTAGCCCTGCGGCTCGGTTGGCGCGATACCGCGGTGGGGCAACTAGGGATCCCGCCAGGCCCCCGGTGGGGCGGCGCTCGCCTCGTCGGCCGAGCAGTCGCTCCCGGTGCCGTAGACCGTCCCGAACGAGCCGCCGGCACCTGCGGCGATGCGGATCCAGAAGCACTCCCCGGTCTCGGCTCGGGCCGAACCCGTCCACTCTCCCCGGGTCGCGAGCACGCTGACGACCTCGGGATCGTTCGAGCTCTGGTCGGGGTCGATCAGCAGGAGGTCGTCGACCCCGCCCCGGGTCGCCAGGGTCTCCCGATCGGCGTCCGCGAGCGAGCCCTCGGTGGCCAGGTCCTCCGCGGCCTCGGCCGCCCTCCGGAGGTTCGCCTGCGCGTACGCCACCGCGCCCGTCCGCGCGACCGGCCGGAACACCAGCACGAGCACGACCAGCAGGATCCCGCCGACCACGAGGGGCAGGACCACCTTCCAGAACCCGCGGTTCGAACCGGACACGGCCGGACGATACCCAGGCGCTCGAGCATTGACTTGACCGTTCACGGAGCCCGGAGGGATAGTCGCATCACCGGTGGCGGCGGCGCATGGACCTCGCGCGCCGCCGGCTCCGAGCGAGGAGGTTCTCCATGCTGCCTTCGAGGTTCGAGTACCACCGACCGGACTCGCTCGAGGAGGCCCTGCACCTGCTCGCCGAACACGGCGACGAGGCCAAGGTGCTGGCCGGCGGGCAGAGCCTGATCCCCGTGATGAAACTGCGGCTGGCGGCGCCCGCCCACCTGGTCGACATCGGCCGGCTCGGGCTGGACACGATCGCCGAGGCCGACGGCAACCTCGCGATCGGGGCGCTCGCTCGTCACCGAGACCTCGAGCGCTCCGACCTGCTCGATGCCCGCTACCCGGTGATGGCCGCCGCGGCGCCGCTGATCTCCGACCCGATCGTCCGCAACCTCGGCACGATCGGCGGTTCGCTGTGCCACGCCGACCCGGCGGGCGACTGGGGTTCGGTGATGCTCGCGTTGCAGGGCTCGGTGGTGCTGCGGAGCGAGCGCGGCGAACGGGAGCTGCCGATCTCCGAGTTCTTCCAGGACACCTTCACGACGGCGCTCGAACCCGACGAGATCCTGACGGAGGTCCGGGTGCCGCAGCCGGCCGGGCCGTCCGGCGGGACCTACCTGAAGCTCGAACGCAAGGTGGGCGACTTCGCGACCGTTGCCACCGCCATCCACCTCTCGCTCACCGACGGCACGATCGAGCGGGCGGGGATCGGCCTCACCGCGGTCGGATCGAAGAACCTGCAGGCGGCGGACGCCGAGGCGAGCCTCGCCGGCGCCGAACCAACCGAGGCCGCGTTCGCCGAGGCGGGGCGTCTGGCCGCCGAGGCCTCCTCGCCGGTCACCGACGTGCGCGGTTCGGCCGACTACAAACGCCACGTCGTCGACGTGTACGTGCGACGAGGGCTCGACCGGGCGCTCGAGATGGCCCGCGCGGCCTGAGATCGGCACCTGAGCCCGAAGGGGGAACGATGGAGATCACGGTCAAGGTCAACGGCGCCGACCGAAGCGCCGACGTCGAGCCCCGGATGCTCCTCGCGCACCTGATCCGGGAGGAGTTCGGGCTCACCGGCACGCACGTCGGCTGCGACACCACCAGCTGCGGCGCCTGCACGGTGCTGCTCGACGGCCGGCCGATCAAGTCCTGCACGATGTTCGGCGTACAGGCCGACGGCCGGGAGGTGACGACCGTCGAGGGGCTGCTCCAGGACGGACAGCTCCACCCGATCCAGGCCGCGTTCAAGCAGGAGCACGGTCTGCAGTGCGGCTTCTGCACGCCGGGCATGATGCTGACCGGCTCCGCGCTCCTCGCCGAGAACCCATCCCCCTCCGAGGACGAGGTCCGCTGGGCGATCTCGGGCAACATCTGCCGGTGCACCGGCTACATGAACATCGTCAAGGCGATCCAGGCGGCCGGCCACGACATGGCGGCGGGCCCGGCCGAGACCGCCGACGCCACCGTCGCGAGCTGAGGGGGTCCGCATGGCTGCCGAGACCGAAGAGATCAGGGGGATCGGACACAGCGTCCGGCGCGTCGAGGACGACCGGTTCATCCGCGGCGCCGGCAACTTCATCGACGACATGCACCTGCCCGGGATGCTCTACATGGCGATCCTGCGGAGCCCCTACGCCCATGCGAAGCTGAACGGGATCGACGCGTCCGGGGCGCAGGCGCTCGAGGGCGTGATCGCGGTCGTCACGGGCGAGCTGATGGCGCAGCACAACCTCGCGTGGATGCCCACGATGTCGGGCGACACCCAGGCGGTGCTCGTCACCGACAAGGTTCGGTTCCAGGGTCAGGAGGTCGCGGCCGTCATCGCGACCGACCCCTACGTGGCCAAGGACGCCCTCGAGCTGATCGACGTCGACTACGAGCCCCTCGGGGTGGTCGTCTCTCCGCAGCAGGCCGCAGCGGCCGATGCGCCGCTGATCCGCGACGAGAAGGAGGGGCAGACCGACAACCACATCTACCACTGGGAGGCGGGCGACCAGGAGGCGACGGACACCGCGTTCGCGCAGGCCGACACGGTGGTCTCGCTCGACACCTGGTACCCGCGCTCGCACCCCTCGCCGCTCGAGACGTGCGGCTGCGTCGCCGACGTGAACCCGGCGACCGGCCAGGCCACGATCTACATGACCTCGCAGGCGCCGCACGCGATCCGAACGGTGTTCGCGCTGGTCACCGGCCTGCCGGAGGAGAAGATCCGGATCGTCTCCCCAGACCTCGGCGGTGGGTTCGGTAACAAGGTGCCGGTGTACCCGGGCTACGTGGTCGCGACGGCGGCGTCGTTGCTGCTCGGCCACCCCGTGAAGTGGATCGAGGAGCGCAGCGAGAACCTCATCTCGACCGGGTTCGCCCGCGACTACCACATGCACGGCGAGCTGGCCCTCGAGGCGGACGGGACGATGCAGGGGCTGCGGGTCTCGCTGGATGCGGACGAAGGCGCGTTCTTCGCCGACGCGCAGCCCTCCAAGTTCAAGGTCGGGCTGTTCCACATCGTGAGCGGCTCCTACGACCTTCCGGCCGCCCACGTGACGGCGGACGGCTACTACACCAACAAGGCGCCGGGCGGCGTCGCGTACCGGTGCTCGTTCCGCGTCACCGAGGCCTCGTACATGATCGAGCGCCTCGTGCAGAACGCGGCATACGAGATCGGCATGGACCCGGCCGACTTCCGCAAGAAGAACTTCATCGAGAAGGACCAGTTCCCGTACAGGAGCGCGACCGGGTTCGAGTACGACTCGGGCGACTACCTGGGCGCGATGGACCTGGCGCTCGAGAAGGTGGGCTACGAGCAGCTCCGAAAGGAGCAGGCCGAGGCGCGCGAGGAGGGACGGTTGATCGGTATCGGCCTGGCGAGCTTCACCGAGGTCGTCGGCGCCGGCCCGCACAAGGACTACGACATCCTCGGGCTCAAGATGAACGACGGGGCCGAGCTCCGCGTGCACCCCACCGGCAAGGCGATCCTGAAGATCAGCTCGAAGACCCAGGGCCAGGGGCACGAGACGACGTTCGCCCAGATCGTGGCCTCCGAGCTCGGGATCCAACCGGAGGACATCAAGGTCATGCACGGCGACACGGACAACACGCCCTACGGCCTGGGGACCTACGCGTCCCGGTCGACGCCGACGGTCGGTGCGGCCACCGCGATGGTGTCTCGGAAGCTCCGTGACAAGGCGAGGAAGCTCGCGGCGCACCTGCTCGAGGTGTCGGAGGACGACGTCGAGTTCGAAGCGGGCCGGTTCACCGTGAAAGGCGCGCCGGACAAGGCCGTCACGATCCAGGACGCCGCGTTCGCGGCGTACACGAACTTCCCCGACGGGATGGAGGCCGGCCTCGAGGGCGTCACGTACTACGACCCGCCCAACCTCACCTTCCCGTTCGGCACGTACGCGGTGGTCGTCGAGGTCGACGCGGAGACGGGGGTGTGGAAGGTCGACAGGATGGTCGCCGTCGACGACTGCGGCGTGCGCATCAACCCGATGATCGTCGAGGGCCAGATCCACGGCGGCCTGTGCGAGGGGTTCGGCATCGCCGCGATGGAGCAGATCACGTTCGACGAGGAGGGGAACTGCATCGGCGCGAACTTCCTCGACTACCTGCTCCCGACCGCCTGGGAGACGCCGCGGTTCGAGCTCGGCGCGACGGTGACGCCGTCGCCCCACCACCCCATCGGCGCCAAGGGCGTCGGCGAGTCGGCCACGGTGGGGTCGCCGGCCGCGTTCGTGAACGCGGTGATCGACGCGCTGTGGCCGCTCGGCGTGCGCAACATCGACATGCCGCTCACGAGCGCGAAGGTGTGGGAGGCGATCCAGGCGGCGAAGGCGGGAGCAGCGAGCGGGTGAACGCCGACGTCCTCGCGCTCGCGGCCGACCTGTCGCGTCGGGGCCGGCCGTTCGTCCTGGCGACCGTCGTGTGGCGCCGCGCGCCGTCCTCGGGCAAGGAGGGGTCGACCGCGCTCATCACGCCCGATCACCGTGTCCGCGGCTGGCTCGGGGGCGCCTGCGCCGAACCCACGGTGATCCGCGAGGCCCTGCGTGCGCTCGAGGAGGGGACGCCGCGCCTCCTGTTCCTCGGCCCGCCCGAGGAGCTCGCCGCGCGGGGCCGCGAGGGCGTCGTCACCGTGCCGATCGCCTGCCAGAGCGAGGGAGCCTTGGAGGTCTACGTGGAACCCGTCCTGCCGCAGCCGCACCTGGTCGTGATCGGCCGCTCGCCGGCCGTGGGCACGCTCGCCTCGATGGCCGGAGCCCTCGGCTGGCGAGCGGTCGTCGTGGACGAGGGCGGGCTCGCCGAGGACTACCCGGGCGCGGATCGCGTGCTCACCTCGCTCGAGCTCTCCGATGCCGACGTCACCGAACGCTCCGTGATCGTCGTGGCCACGCAGGGCCATTACGACGAGGCGGCGCTGGAGGCGGCGCTCGCCACCCCCGCCGCGTACGTCGGTCTCGTCGCCTCGCGCAAGCGGGCGGACGCCGTGCTGGGGTACCTGCGCGACCGGGGCGCGTCCGACGATCAGCTCGCGCGCGTGCACGCGCCGGCCGGCCTGGATCTGGGCAAGATCGCGCACGAGGAGATCGCCGTCGCGATCCTCGCCGAGCTCGTCGAGGAGCGCGCCGCGGGCAACCTCGCGGCCGCCTCGCCCGCGGACGTCCCGACGCACGAGGAGATCGACCCGGTCTGCGGCATGACGGTGGACGTCGCCTCGGCCGTGTACCGGGCGACCTTCGAGGACACGACGTACTACTTCTGTTCCGCGGGCTGTCTGACGCGGTTCGAGGAGGACCCGGCGCGGTTCGCGGCGGCCGTTCCCGGGTAGCTGAGATGCGCGACACCCGCCGGGTGGACGCTCGGCGGCGACCGGAGGAGGAGGCGACCATGGATGAGTCGACGACCGGCCACAGGACGCTGTCCGACGAGGACATCCTGACCGTGACACCGTCGGCGAGCTCGGCCGAGACCGAGCGGCCGAGGAAGGACGACACCGACTCGCAGGACGCGGACGGCCGCGACGGCGACGCGACGGACCAGCAGGACGGCGACGCCAAGGACCAGCAGGACGCGGACGGCACGGATCAGCAGGACTCCGACACGACCGACTCGAAGGACTCGGACGGGACCGACGCGGCGTCGTGACCTCGGTCGCCGAGCTCGAGCGGACCAGCGGCTCGCGACGACCGCCGCTCGCCCGATGCATCGGTGACGCCGAGGGCTTCCTGCGAGGGACGTGGGGGCGGCGACCCACGGTCCACCCGGGCGAGGATCCGCTCGGGTTCGCCGACCTGCTGACGCTCGACGACGTCGACCGGATCCTGTCGACGACCTCGCTCCGAACGCCCGCGTTCCGTCTGGTCGAGGCGGGCGAGCAGATCCCCGAGACGGCGTACACGCGTTCGGGCACGACGGGTTCGAAGCCGGTCGCGGGCATGGCCGACCCCGCCCGGGTCTTCGAGCTGTTCCGGGACGGGGCGACGATCGTGTTCCAGGGCCTGCACCGCTACCACGAGCCCGTCACCCGCTTCTGTCGCCAGCTCGAGATCGAGCTCGGCCACCCGTGCCAGGTCAATGCGTACGTGACGCCGGCGGGCGCGCAGGGACTCGAGCTCCACGACGACCCGCACGACGTGTTCGTGCTCCAGGCGTTCGGACGCAAGTCGTGGGAGATCCACACCGCACCGGGCGAGGACGAGCGCGAACCGCTCCGCGCCGAGATCGGCCCCGGCGACTGCATCTACATGCCGACCGGGACCCCGCACGCGGCGACGACCCAGCGGTCGCTCTCCGGGCACCTCACCGTGGGCGTCCACGTCGTGGCGTGGCGCGAGCTCGTCCGCGCCGCGCTCGACCGCATCGCCTCGGACCCGTCGCTGGACGAACCGATCCCCGCGGGGTGGCCCGCCGACGTCGAGGGGCTCGAACGATCGCTCCGCGAGCGGCTCGAGGCCGCGGGCACCGCCCTCGATGCCCTCGATACGCGCGGGATCGTCGACGCGCGGTTCGAACGGTTCCTGTCGACCCGGCTGCCGCTGATCCGCGGTGCGCTCGTCGACCAGGGGACGCTCGACGTGATCTCCGACGGGTCGCGGCTCACCCACCGGGACGGTTCGATCTGCGTGATCCGGATCCGCGGCGAACGTCTCGTCGTGCTGCTCGGCGATCGCCGGCTCGAGATGCCGGCCTGGCTCGAGCCGGCGATGCGCCGGATCGCGGCGACACCGTCGTTCGTGGTCGGGGATCTCGCGGACGTCCTCCCCGACCCCGGAGCACGAGCGGTGCTCGCGCGCCGGCTCGTGCGAGAGGGACTGCTCCGCCCTCTACTCTGAGCGGTGTGCTGACGCGGTCCGAACGGTGCTCGCAGGCGAGCGAGGCGCGCGGCGAGCCGATGGCGGGTACCGCGTCCACGGTCCGCTCCTGGCTCCTGCTCGAAGATCCCGGGCCCTGGGGCCGCGACGCGCTGCGCGACGCGCGGTTGCCCGAACGCGTGGGGCTCGAGCTCCAGCGCCGATGCCGCGCCGCCGGCGTCCGCCCGCTCCTGATCCGCCGCGCGTCGTCGAACGCCTCGGCCCCGGACGGCCTCGCGTGCTTCGCGATCCGTTCGGGACCCGAGCCGCCGTGGATCGAACGCACCCGGCTGGCGAAGGTCGCGGACATCCTCGACCTCGACCTGCCGGCGCTCGGTCGGGGCGTCCGGCCCGGGTTCGAGCCGGTCGACGGACCCCTTTTCCTCGTGTGCACGCACGGGCGTCGCGACGTCTGCTGCGCCGAGCGCGGCCGTCCGCTCGCGCAGGCGCTCGCCATCGCCCTTCCCGACCAGACGTGGGAGAGCAGCCACGTCGGGGGCGACCGGTTCGCGGGCAACCTCGTCGCGTTCCCGCACGGCCTGTATCTCGGCCGCGTGCCGGCCGGGGAGGCCGCCGAGGTCGCCCGCGCGTACGCGGAGGGCAGGGTCTCCCTGCAGCACCTCCGCGGACGGTCGTGCTATCCGATGCCCGTTCAGGCGGCCGAGCACGCGCTCCGGACGAGCCAAGGCTTCGACCGAGTCGACGACGTCGGGCTCGAACGCACCGAGGGGCGCCGCGGCGGGTCGACCTCCACCTTCCGAACGCCGATGGGGCGGTTCTCGGTCTCCGTCGCGATCGAGGAGTCGGCCCCGAGCTTCCTCACCTGCCACAGCCCCGTCGCCGAACCCGCGCCCGCGTACCGGACGATCGCCATCGTGCGCCGGCCCGACCTCGACGTGGGCGCGCCGTGATCATCGGCGCACGACGATGCGCGACGAGGTCCGAACCGCGCCCTGCGCGTACCATCGGACCATGAGCGAGCTCACCGACGTCCTGTCGGCGATCGAGTCGCTCTCGGCGCGCGGGAGCAAGCTCGCGCTCGCGACGATCGTGGCCGTGAGCGGTTCGACCTATCGCCGCCCGGGCGCCCGGCTGCTCGTCCCGGAGGAGGGCGAGCTCGTCGGGAACATCTCGGGCGGTTGCCTGGAGAACGACGTCGCGGACGTCGCGAAGGTCGTGATGACGGAAGGGGTCGCGCGCATCGTGTCGTTCGACCTCACCGCGGACGACGACGCCGTGTGGGGCTGGGGGCTCGGGTGCAACGGCGCGTTCGAGCTGTTCGTCGAACCCGCCGACAAGGCCGCCGAGGTCGCGGGCGCGCTGCGGATGGCGCTCGAGGAGGAGCGGCCGATCTCGATGGTGACGGTGCTCGACGCCGACGTCCCCGGGGTGGAGCAGGGCAACCGGATGCTCGTGAAGCCGGACGGCGTCGCCGAACGCTCGCTCGGCGACGACGCGCTCGACCGGGCCGCGCGCACCGCCGCCCTGGAACTTCTCGAGGCCGAACGCAGCGAGGTGCACACCCTCTCCGGGTCGAGCGGTCAGGCGCGCGCCTTCGTCGAGGTGCTCGAGCCGCCGCTGCGGCTGCTGATCTGCGGGGCCGGGCACGATGCCGCCCCGCTGGTCGAGGCGGCGGCGGACCTGGGATGGAACCCGATCGTCGTCGACGACCGGCCGGAGTTCCTCAGCCGCGAGCGCTTCCCCAAGGCCGCGGATTTCGTGCTCGTCGAACGTCCGGACAAGATCGCCGAGGTCGCCCCGGTCGACGCGCGCACGCACGTCGTGGTGATGACCCACAACTTCCTGCGCGACAAGGACTACGTCCGCTCCCTGCTCGCCTCGCCGGCGCGCTTCCTCGCGATGCTCGGGCCCGCGGTGCGGACCGAGCGCCTGCTGACCGAGCTCCGCGACGAGGGCGTCGACATCTCGGAGGCCGACCGTGCGCGGATCCGGGGTCCCGCCGGGCTCGACCTCGGAGCCGAGGGCGCGGAGGAGATCGCCGCGGCCATCGTCGCCGAGATCGTTGCCGTGAAGCGAGGACGCGGCGCCGGGTTCCTCAGAGACCGCCCTGGGCCGATCCACGAACGCCCCGCGCACGTACGACCGTCCTCCTAATACCAGTCCGCGGTGGTCCCTTGTATTCCTGGATGGTGTTGCCACCGTCGACGACCAGCGCCTGCCCGGTGACGTAACTCGCGCCCGCCGAGGCCAGGAACGCGATCGCCTCCGCCACCTCCTCCGGTCGGCCGCTTCGGCCTACCGGGGTGTTGCGACCCGCGACCGCCTCTTCCGCCTCCTGCGAGCCCGTCCGGATCCATCCGGGCTGGACCGAATTGCAGGTGACGCCGCTCCTGGCCGTCTCGATCGCCACCGAACGCATGAGGCCGTCCATCGCTGCCTTGCCCGCGCCGTAGCCTGCGCCCTCCGGGTTCGTGACGACCGGTCCGGTGACCGAACTCACCATCACGATCCTCCCGTAGCCACGTTCGATCATTCCCGGGAGGGCCGCTCGCGTGACGAAGAAGGCCGTCCAGAGGTTCAACCCGAGGTGGTGCCCGAACGCGGATGCGGAGAGGTCCACGAACGGTGCCCACTCACCCTCCCGACCGCTCTGAACCATCCCCGCGTTGTTGACCAACACATCGAGTCGCCCGAAGCGCGTATCGACGGCCCGGACCAGCCCGCGAGCCTGCTGCTCGTCGGTCAGGTCGGCGGTGAACCCGGCCGCATCGATCCCCTCGTCCTGCAGTTGTTCGGCACGATCGACGATGCGGGCCGTCGTCGCCGTGACGGCCACCCGGGCTCCACCCGAGCCCAACAACCGAGCCGTCGCGAACCCGATCCCATCGGGACTCCCGGCGCCGGTGACCAGGGCCATACGTTCGTGGAAACGACCCATGCGCGGCCGACGTTACCAGCGAGCGACGTCGGGCTCGCGATAGGCTCGCGGGGACGGCAAGGAGCATCGATGGAGATCGAGAACGAGTTCGACGTCCCCGCGCCCGTCGATCACGTCTGGGCGTACCTGCTGGACGTGGAGCGCGTCGCGCCCTGCATGCCGGGCGCGGAGCTCACCGAGGTCGTCGACGACCACACGTGGAAGGGCAAGGTCAACATGAAGCTCGGGCCGGTCTCGCTCGCGTTCGCCGGGACGGTCACGATGCAGGAGCGCGACGATCAGGCCAAGCGCATCGTGCTGGCCGCCAAGGGGATGGAGCAGAGGGGGAAGGGAGCCGCCAACGCCTCGGTGACGAGCTGGCTCGAGCAGGGCGACGGCGTGACGAACGTGAAGATGCGGGCCGACATCCATCTGACCGGGACCGTGGCGCAACTGAGCCGCGGCCTGCTGCCCGAGGTCAGCCGCAAGCTCACGCAGCAGTTCGCCGACTGCCTCCTCCAGAGCATGCAGGCGGCCGAGGTGCAGGCCACCGAGTCCGCCGACATCGCCGCCGCGGTGGCGGCCCCCGTCGAACCGTCCGCGCGGGCCGAGCCGATCGGAGGGATCCGCCTCGGGTTCGCCGCGATCTGGGCGTCGATCAAGGGCTTCTTCCGGCGTCTGTTCGGCAAGCGCGAGGCGTGATCTCCGCCCTCGTCCTGGCGGCCGGCGAGGGCACGCGGTTCGGCGGCACCAAGCAGCTCGAGATCCTGCGCGGCAAGCCGCTCGTGCAGCACGCGGTCGATGCGGCGTCCGGGGCAGGCGTAGGCGAGATCGTCGTCGTCCTCGGCCACGACGCGCTCCGGGTGCGCGACGCCCTGGACCTGCCCGAACGAGCGCGGATCGTCGTGAACGAGCGTTACGCGGACGGTCAGTCGACCTCGCTCGCCGTCGGGCTCCGGGCGCTCGATCCCGCGAGCGCGGCCGCGATCGTCCTGCTCGCGGATCAGCCGGGGATCGCCGCGCGCCACGTCCGGTCGCTGGTGACCGCATTCGATGGGGACGCGCCCGAGATCCTGCGGATCCGGTTCCGGGACGGGCCCGGCCCGGCGATCCTCCCGCGCTCGGTCTGGGACGAGGCGATGCGGCTGACCGGCGACGTCGGCGCGCGCGCGCTCCTCGAGTCGGAGCCCGGACGCGCCCGCTGGGTCGACGTCGAGGAGGACGCCCCGCCCGACGTCGACCGCCGGGCCGACCTCGAACGCGCCTGAAGGGGTGAACGAAGTGAGGCGCCCCGGCCGCCTTTGCGGCCGGGGCGCCTCGTCTCTACAGCTAGGTCGGGAGGGGCTAGCCGTAGAAGATGACGGTCACCCAGACGTTCCCGTCTGACTCGACGACGCCGACCGCGACGTGGTCGAACTCCCTGTTCAGGATGTTCCGGCGGTGCGGCGTCGAAGCCATGAACATGCCTTCGAGGTCCGAGAGGTTCGTAGCCATGCCCACGTTCTCGCCTCCGATGGACCACTGCTTGCCCTTCAGCTTGGCCGCGAGATCGTCCGTGTGGAAGATCCCTCCCGCGTTCGCCATGTCCTGCGAGTGCTTCTTGGCGTAACGGGTCAGCTCGAGGTCCAGCTTCAGCGCCGCGCGATCCTTGTCCGCCCGGTCGTCGTTCGTGAGCTGAACCATCCGGCCGCGCAGCCCGGTGCCGGCGTGAGCGGGTGTGATCGCGATCCCCGACGAAACGAGGACGGCCGCGAGCAGGAACACGAGCGCCATCCGGCGCCGGCTCCGGCTGACCGACTTCGCCATGCCGCCTCCCTCGTCAGGGTCCCTGCAGGCTCGGGCTCCGGATGGAGGCCGGGTCCTTCGGCAGCTCGGCCACCCGCGCTCCTTGTGAGCGGTAGGGCCCGGAGCTTTGCGTCGCACCGTTCCCGGCGCTTTGCCGTTGTCGGGACCAACCCTTCGGGGGGGTTATCGGTGCGACGCCGACGTGAAATGAGTCTCGGCAGGTGGTTCGAGACGGAAGCGCTAGCCCGGATGACGACCTACCGCGCATCGGACCATCGGCCGAAAGGCTTAGAGGAGGGCGGGCTTAACGGGAGGGCTGCAGCCTCCGGTGCCGCAGGGACGGCAGGATCTGCCGGACCTGCTCGACGCGAGCGAGATCCAGCTCTGCGAAGGTGACCCCGACCTCGTCGGGGGCCTGGGCCACCAGGTTCCCCCATGGGTCGGCGACCAGGCTGTGGCCGAAGTTCCGGCGCTCCCGGCCGGGTGGCCCCCAGGTCCCCCACTGCGCGGCGGCGACCACGAACGCCTGGTTCTCGATCGCTCGTGCCCGGAGCAGGGGCTCCCAGTGGTCCACGCCGGTCTCGAACCGGAATGCGGCCGGCACGAACATGATCGTCGCGCCCTGGACGGCGAGCGCCCGGTACAGCTCGGGGAACCGGAGGTCGTAGCAGATCGACAGGCCGACGCGTCCGAACTCGGTCTCGGCCGTGACGACCTGGTCCCCGGCCGAGAAGACGGACGACTCGCGGCTCGGGACCGCGCCAGGAGGATCGGCGTCGAACAGGTGGATCTTTCGGTAGGTCGCGACGAGCTCGCCCGAGCGATCGAACAGCACACTCGTGTTGAAGATCCGCTCGCCGTCGAGTTCGAGGACGCTCCCGCCGTGCACCCACATCCGGTGGCGGGCGGCGACCTCGGCGAGCAGCTCGGCCCGGCGGCCGGGAACGGGCTCGGCCGTCTCGCGGATCTGCTTCGCCGAGCCCTGCCGAGGCCAGACCTCAGGCAGCGCGGCAAGGTCCGCCCGATTAGCGGCGGCCCGCTCGAGCAGCCCGAACACCTGCTCCTCGTTGGCGGTGACGTCCTCGCCGCAGTTCGTCTGGCAAAGCGCGATCTTCACGGACGCGATGCTACGTCGCGCGAACCGTTCTCAACGCGGAAGGGGCAGGGCCGCCCCGCATCGGACGGCGAGCGGCGAAATTCGCCTACCCCCTATTGGGCTGAGGAAGCGCCTCACACGAAAGCCTCCTTCTCGGAGTGTTTCCGATAGGCAGTCGGCGACGTTTCACCGCACGGGCGGCAAGGCGTGGAACGTTCCCTCGGTTCGACACCTCCTTCCGCGGGCACCCCTGTGGTCTCGATCTGTTTGCCCCCATCCATCGCCTTACGGGCCTCTTCGACCGAGCTCCACCTTTCCGGACGGTTGGGGATCCGCCTTCGCGACAGCGACCCTCGTTCCGCTTCGCCGCAATGGTTTCCCGCATCTGTTGTAGGGCGATGTCAGGACTCGGAGTGTGTCCTCGCTGTGGAAAACGCGTCGAGTGGGGGGCGACATGGATTGGGGGGAAGTCCCAGTCCAGTCGGGGAATCGAGCGTGGAGAAGCGATGAATCTATATGGGGCGGACCCACACATGAGATTCCCCCAACGCTCGGCAGAGGTGGGAGCAAGTCGCGTCGCGCGGATGTGCTGACACGCAACCAAAAAACGGCCTGCGCCCCGCTTGGCTTGGGGCGCAGGCCGATGAAAGGCGAGAAGGTCCGCCACTACTGCTGCGGGTTGAGCTCCGTCTCGATCTCGATCTGGACCTTCTTGCTCACCAGGAAGCCGCCGGTCTCGACCGCGACGTTCCAGGTCATGTCCCAGTCCTCGCGGTTGATCTCGGTCTTCGCCGAGAACGCCGCGAGCGGCGGCCGGTCGGGCGTCATACCCGGCCCCCAGCCGTTGAACTCGGCGTCGAGGACCACCTCTCGGGTGATGCCCTTGATCGTCAGGTCGCCCACCAGCTGGAACGTCGTCTCGCCGGTCGGGCGCAGCTCCTTGCTCCGGAACGACATCGTCGGGTACTCGTCCACCTCGAGGAAGTCGTCGCTCCGCAGGTGGTCGTCCCGCATCCCCGTGTCGGTGGTGATGCTCGCGGTCTGCATCTCGACCTCGACGTGCGAGTCCTCGGGGCGCTCGGCGATCGTCACCGTGCCGTCGAACTCCGTGAACCGGCCTCGCACCTTCGAGAGCATGTGCCGGGCCACGAACTCCAGCCGGGTGTGGGCCTTGTCGAACGTCCACGTCCCCGCATGCGGCAGCTTCGTCCGGTCGATCACCTGTGGCCTTTCGGATGCCATCCGTACCTCCTCGTTCGGGGTCTCGGGAAGAGACCGGCCTCGTCCATCGTTGGGACTAACGAGATGAGAGTTTCTCCTATTCCCGAAGAAGTCGCGGTTTCCGAAGCACAACCGGCTACGATGCTGCCCGTGGACGACTCCGACGCGGCCGAGACCGAGGGGCAGGTCTGCGAGCACTTCCAGCGCGCGGCCGAGATCCTCGGCCGGCGATGGAACCCGCAGGTCATCCGGGTGCTGCTGTACGGGCCCGCGCGGTTCGGGGAGCTTCGGGAGCGGGTCCCGGGGATCTCGGACAACCTGCTCTCCGAACGGCTGAAGCAGCTCGAGGCCGAGGGGATCGTGCTCCGGACCGTTCAGGGCGGCCGCCCCGTGCTCATCGAGTACTCCCTGACCGAGTCCGGATCGGCGCTCGGGAAGGTGATCGACGCGCTCGGCGAGTGGGCGGAGCGATACGCCGGCGTCGAGGCGCCCGCCTGACGCCGGGTCATCCGCGCTCGCCGGCCGGCGGGCGTTCGAGGACCCGCTCGCTCGGCGGCCCGAACCCGAACCGCTCGTACAGGCCGTGAGCGTCCCTGGTGTGGAGCAGCCACCGCTGGTCGCGCTGGGGACCCTCGTCGACGCTGGCGCGGACGAGCTCGACGCCCAGCCCGCGACCCCGATGCTCCCTCAGCAGGTAGACGTCGGCGAGGTACGCGATGCGGCCGTCGCTCACCACGCGCGCAAACCCGACCTGCCGACCCCCGTGGTACAGACCGATCGTGCGGGCCGCGTCGCGCACCTGCCGCTCGACCACGTCGCGCGAACGGTCGGCGCCCCAGTACGCCTCGGTCGACAGGAAGTCCCAGATCGCCTCCAGGTCAAGGCGGGCAGGGTCGTCGTCGAGCTCGTACCCGCCCGGGAGTTCGCGCCTCACGACTCGGCTCCAAGGTCGACGCCCGCCTCGTCCTCGAGCAGCGTGACGAGGGCGGCGTAGTCGAGGTCGCCCCGGCCGGCGAGGAGCATCGCCTCGAGCCGTTCGGCGACCGCGCGGAACCCAGGGATCGGCGCGTCGAGGCCCTCCGCGGCCGACACGACGATCCGTCCGTCCTTCGCCATCAGCGCCGAGCGGAACCCGGGCTCGAACGCGTGGTCGAGCATCCGCTGCCCGTGCAGGTCGAGGACCTTCGAGCTCGCGAACCCGCCGAGGAGCGCCTCGCGCACCTTCGCCGGATCGACGCCCGCCTTCGCGGCCAGGACGAACGCCTCCCCCACGGCCTCGACCGCCGACGCGATCACGAGCTGGTTGCACGCCTTCGCGACCTGTCCGGCCGCCGACGGCCCGACGTGCACGATCGTCGAGCCCATCGCCTCGAACAGCGGACGCGCCCTCGCGAACGCCTCGTCGGGCCCGCCGACCATGATCGAGAGGCCCCCGGCCTCCGCGCCGACCTGGCCGCCGGAGACCGGGGCGTCGAGCATCGCGACACCGTTCATGGCGAGCCGCTCGGCGAACGCGCGCGTGCGGATCGGGTCGATCGTGCTCATGTCGATCACGAGCGAGCCCGCAGCCGCCCCCTCGGCCACCCCGGCGTCGCCGAACAGGACGAGCTCGACGTCCGGCGTGTCGGGCACCATCGTGATCACGACGTCCGATGCCGACGCCACCTCGGCCGGCGTGGTGGCGCGCCGCGCGCCCTCGCCGACCAGCGCGTCCACCGGCGGCGCCGAGCGCGAATGCACGGTGAGCGCGTGTC
>Ga0222623_10000209_pt1 | contig 16906 bp, 11 predicted proteins | sample PLMtaG_FD_177336 | JGI IMG/M metagenome (GOLD analysis project Ga0222623, IMG submission 177336) | Groundwater sediment microbial communities from an aquifer in East River, Colorado, USA - PLM2_30_coex | ecosystem: Environmental > Terrestrial > Soil > Riparian zone | place: USA: East River...
AGGGTCGGCGTCTTCGCGATGAGGCGCACGGTCTGGTTGCCGCGCGATTGCTCTTCGAAAATCCGCTTCGCTTCGGGATAGAACGTCGACAGGGCGGCGACGGCGCTCACGAACATGCCCATCGGATGGGCGTCGTGATGGAAGCCGTCGATGAACTTCTTGATGTTCTCGTGGATGATCGTGTGGTGCGTCACTTGAAAGACCCACGCGTCCAGCTCCGCCGCCGTCGGCAGCTCGCCATGGAGCAGCAGGTAGGCGGTCTCGAGAAACGTGCTCTTCTCGGCAAGCTGCTCGATCGGATAGCCGCGGTAGCGGAGGATGCCCTTGTCGCCGTCGATGAACGTGATCGCGCTGCGGCATGCCGCCGTGTTCATGAACGCGGGGTCGTACGACATCAGCCCGAAGTCGTCGTCGGACGCCTTGATCTGACGCAGATCGGCCGCCCGGACAGTTCCGTCTTGAATCGGCAGCTCGTAGCTCTTGCCCGTGCGGTTGTCGACGACGGTGAGGGAATCTTTGGGCACTGCCGGTCCTGTCGGCATGGGGAGGTCGAAAAGATAACTGGCTATCGGCTATGGGCTATCGGCTATCGGGTTTTCGCCCGCTAGCTCATAGCCGATAGCCGATAGCTTCCTTATCTTGCCACCATGGCTCAGCCCCGTCCCAGCCTCTATCCCACACGCTCCAGCGCCGGCGCCGTGCTCGGGCAGCAGCTGGCCAGTCGCGGCTATCAGTCGTGCATGCTACTGGGCATCACGCCGGAGGGCGTCGAGATCGCGGCCCACGCGGCCAAGGCGATGGGCGCGCAGTTCGACGTGATCGTGGCGTCGTTCATCAAGCTGGGCGCGAATCTCGCGCCCATCGGCGCCATGGCGGAGTCCGCGCCGGCGGAGATGGATCCCGACTTCCAGCCCGGCATGAATCTCCTGGAAAAGCTTCAGGCGGCGATCGACGAATCACGCGCACGCGTGAGACAGGATCTCGTGCTGTACCGGACGCAGCGTCCCGTGAAGAAGTTGGAGGGCCGCACGGCGGTGATTGTCGAGGGGCAGATCGTCTATCCGTGGAAGGTGCTGGCCGCCGCGAAGGCCGCCGAGGGGTTGGGGGCGCGCGAAGTCGTCATCGCGGCTCCCGTCGCGACGCAAGCTGCGACCGACCGGATCCGCGCGCGTACGTATGCGCTAGTCTGTCCGAGTGTGACGATGGAGGCGGAAGGGCATCCCTCGCCGTACGGCGATGCAGGGGAGGATGCGCCTGAACGTCTGAAGAGTATTATGATCGCCCACCAAGCAGCCTGAGGCGGTTTGGCGGTTAAGCGGTTCGGCGGTTAGAGGCGTTAGTCCGTACCTCGTCGAGTTTTCTCGGTTACTTGTGCTGGATGAAATCGAATAAGGTCACGCATGAAACCGCATGAACGGTTCCTCGCGTGGCAGCACTGCCATCGTCTGACTCTTCTTACCTATCAATTGACGCAAGCGTTTCCGAAGTCCGAATTGTATGGGATCACCTCGCAGATGCGTCGTGCGGCGTACTCAGCGGCAGCGAACATTGTTGAGGGTTGCGCCAAGAAAGGCGCGTCGGAATTCCGTCGTTACTTGGATATCGCCCTCGGGTCCTTGGCTGAATTGTCCTACTTCGCGCTTCTTGCACGGGACCTCAAGTTGCTGTCCAACGAGGCCTGGCTCGAATTTGAACGGGCACACGACGTTGCCGGCAAGACAACAATGGGTTTACAAAAAGCAATGGCCCGGCGAGCTGCGCACGGGCCACAATCATTCAAGCCGCCGAACCGCCAAACCGCTTAACCGCCTACTCCGGCAGTTCTACGATGTCTCGCTCCAGCCAGCGATGCTCCCCGGCCAGAATCTCCTGCGCGAACTTGTAGGTCGGCACATCCTCGTTTCGCCGTAGCCCGTTGAACTTCGAACGCACCCGACGCCGGGCTTGCCGGCAGAACAGATCGGCGAGCTTCACGGCCCGCGCGCCCGTCGCCCGGTCATGCTCGTACAGCCGCTGCGCGCGGGAACAGGTGGCCGCCATCGCGAACAGCTCGCCGGCCACATCCACCAGCCGGAACAGCACCGACTGACGCAGCTCGAGCTTCGGCCCGAACCGAATCATCGAATGGAACACGCTGCGCGCCAGCCGGCGGCAGCTGCGCTCGACGAAGCGCACGTGCTTCGCGAGCTTCCCGAATTCGGCGTAGCGTGGCCACAGGCTCCACCCGAGCCAGCGTGACGGATACCACCACCCGTAGAACCCCGCGGAGCGGGCGAGGCCGGCCAACCGCTCGCGCACGGTTTTTCCAGGCATGACGACGTCGCCGGCGACCTGGAGATGCTTGTCCACCGCCTCACGCGCGATGAACAGATGCATGATTTCCGACGACCCCTCGAAGATCAGGTTGATCCGGAAGTCGCGCATGATGCGCTCGACGGCTATCGGCGCCTCGCCGCGGGCGCGCAGCGAATCGGCGGTCTCGTAGCCGCGGCCCCCGCGGATCTGCAGGGTGTCGTCGATGATGCGCCAGCCCGCTTCGGAATTGTAGAGCTTGGCGATCGCCGCCTCGAGCCGGATGTCGTAGCCGCCGCGCTCCGCCATCGCGCCGCACAGCTCGGCGACCGCCTCCATCGCCAGGGTATTCGCAGCCATGGCGCCGAGCTTCTGCGCGATGGCGTCGTGCTGGCCGATCGGCCGGCCCCACTGCACGCGCTCGGCCGCCCAGCGCCGCGAGATCTCGAGGCAGCGCTTGCCGGCGGCCACCGACGAAATCGGCAGCGTGAGCCGGCCCGTGTTGAGCGTGACGAGCGCAAGCTTCAATCCCTTGCCCTCACCCCACAGCACGTTTTCCTGTGGCACGCGCACGTTTGTGAAGCGGATCACGCCGTTGTACAGCGCTTTCAAACCCATGAAGTGACACCGGTGCACGACTTCGACACCCGGCCAGTCCGTCTCGACGATGAACGCCGTGATCTGCTTTTTCTCTTTGCCGTTGACCATCTTCGACGGCGTCCGCGCCATGACGACGAGGAGCTCCGCCTTGGTGCCGTTCGTGCACCACAGCTTCTCGCCGTTCAGGATCCAGGTATCGTCGTCGAGGATCGCGGTGGTTTCCATCGCCGCGGGATCGGACCCGACGGCGTGCTCGGTGAGCGCGAACGCCGAGATCGCGCCTGCGGCGAGGCGGGGGAAGTATTTCTTTTTCTGCGCTTCCGTGCCGAACATCTTGAGCGGCTGGGGCACGCCGATGGACTGATGCGCCGAGAGCAACGCCGTGAGCGAGCCGTCCACCGACGACACGAGCTCGATCGCCTTCATGTACGAGAGCTGCGAGAGGCCGAGGCCGCCGTACTCGCGCGGGATCTTGATGCCGAATGCCCCCAGCTTCCGCAACCCGTCGATGACGTTCTCCGGAATCTCGCCCTCGCGATCGATGCGATCGGAGTCGACCTCTTCACGCAGAAATCGCCCGAGTTTGTCGAGGAACGGTTTGGCGCGAGCGACTTCGTCCGGATTCGGTTCGGGATACGGGTGAATCAGGTCCATCCGCAGCTTGCCGAGGAACAGCTCACGCACGAAACTCGGCGCCGCCCATTCCTGCTCGCGTGCCGCCTCGGCGACTTCACGCGCCTCGTCGGCGCTGACTTTCGTTCGTTTGGGTGCGGCGAGAGTAGCCATGCTGCTTAAATGTAATATCTTCAGGCCGTTCAGCCCGCCGTCAGCCTTCAGGAGGAGAATCCCATGTCCCGCATAGCCTTTGTGACCCTGGCTCTGGGGCTCGCCACGGCGTTGCCGGCGCCGGGAAGCGCGCAGCGGCCGTCTCGGACCGCCACTCGGGCGCGCCCCCAGCGGGCCGCGCGCGCGTCCGCACCCGCGCCCATCACCATCCCGTATCAGCGTTTCGCGCTGAAAAACGGTCTGACGCTGCTGGTCCACGAGGACCACAAGGCGCCGATCGTCGCCGTCAACATCTGGTACCACGTGGGCTCCAAGAACGAGCGGCCGGGCCGCACGGGCTTCGCCCACCTGTTCGAGCACCTGATGTTCAACGGCAGCGAGCACTTCAACGACGACTACTTCCAGCCGTTCGAGCGCATCGGCGCGACCGATCAGAACGGCACCACCAACAACGATCGCACCAACTATTTCGAGAACGTGCCCACCACCGCGCTCGACGTGGCGCTGTGGATGGAATCGGACCGCATGGGGCATCTGCTCGGCGCCATCGACACGCTGAAGCTCAACGAGCAGCGCGGCGTCGTGCAGAACGAAAAGCGGCAGGGCGAGAATCAGCCCTACGGCAAAGTCAACATGCTGATGACCGAGGGCACTTATCCCGCCGGCCATCCCTATTCGTGGTCGGTGATCGGATCGATGGAGGATCTCGACGCCGCGAAGCTCGATGACGTGAAGCAGTGGTTCCGGACCTACTACGGTCCCAACAACGCGGTGATCGTGCTGGCCGGCGACATCACGCCCGAAACCGCACGCCAGAGAGTGGAGCAGTTCTTCGGCGACATTCCCGCGACGCCGCCGATCGCGAAGCAGGACGTGTGGATCGCGCGGCGGACCGGCTCGCACCGGGAGGTCATGCAGGACCGCGTCCCCCAGGGGCGCATCTACAAGGAATGGAATATCCCGCAGTTCGGGTCCGCGGACGGCGACTACCTCGACCTCGCGACCGACGTGCTTGCGGCGGGGAAGACGTCACGGCTCTACAAGCGGCTCGTCTATGACGAGCAGATCGCCACCGATGTGGTCGCATACGTCGATCTCCGCGAGATCGGCGGGCAGCTCGTGATTCGGGCGACGGCAAAACCGGGCGGCGACCTCGCCCGCGTCGAGCGCGCCATCGATGAAGAGCTGGCGCGGTTCATCAAGTCGGGCCCGACGGCCAGCGAGCTGCGCCGCGTCAAGACGCAATCGCGCGCCAATTTCATCCGCGGCATCGAACGGATCGGCGGCTTCGGCGGGAAATCGGACGTGCTGGCGGTGAACGAGGTCTATGCCGGCAACGCCGACCACTACCAGGTGACGCGGCAGCGCATCGCCGCGGCGACCGCCCCCAACCTCCAGTCGGCCGCGGCGCGCTGGCTCACCGACGGCGACTGGACGCTCGAGGTGCATCCGTATCCCACGTTCGAGGCTGCGGCGAGCGGCGCTGACCGCACCAAGCTGCCCGAGGCCGGAACGCCGCCCGACGCGCGTTTCCCCGCGATTGCGCGCGCGACCCTGCCGAACGGACTCAAGATCGTGCTCGCCGAGCGTCACTCGATTCCGCAAGTGAACCTGACGCTGCTCGTGGATGCCGGGTACGCGGCCGATCAATTCGCGGCGCCGGGCACCGCGAGTCTCGCGCTCGACATGCTGGATGAAGGGACGACGCGGCGCACCGCGCTGCAGATCAGTGACACGCTGTCGCAGCTGGGCGCGAACCTCGGCACCGGCTCGCAGCTCGACGTCTCCAGTGTGCAGTTGTCGACGCTCAAGGAAAACCTCGACCCGTCGCTCGATATCTTCGCCGACGTGGTCCTCAATCCGTCGTTCCCGCAGGCCGACTTCCAGCGCCAGCAGCGGCAGCGCCTGGCGCGCATCCAGCGGGAGAAAGTGCAGCCGGTGCAGATGGCGCTGCGCGTCTTCCCGCAGCTGCTCTACGGGGCCAATCACGCGTACGGCAACCCGCTGACGGGCTCGGGCACGGAAGCGTCGGTGTCGGGCATGACGCGCGACGATCTGGTGCGCTTCCACCGCACCTGGTTCAAGCCGAATCACGCGACCCTGGTGATCGTCGGCGATGTCTCGATGGCGGAGATTCAGCCGAAGCTCACGCGCTTGTTCAGCAGCTGGCAGTCGGGCGACGTGCCGCAGAAGAACGTCAGCACCGTCGCCGATCAGCCGCGGCCGCTCGTCTACATCCTCGACCGTCCCGGCGCGGAGCAGTCGATCATTTTCGCCGCCGATCTGGCGCCGCCCAAGGCCAATCCGCGCGAGTACGCCATCGAGGCGATGACGTCCCTGCTCGGCGGCCAGTTCACGTCGCGGGTCAACATGAACCTGCGCGAGGGGAAACACTGGTCGTACGGCGCGTTCACGTTGGTCTGGGACGCGCGCGGCCAGCGGCCGTTCATCGCATACGCCCCGGTACAAACCGACAAGACGAAGGAGTCGATGATCGAGGTCGATCGGGAGCTGCGGGGGATTCTCGGACCGCGCCCGGTCACCGCCGAGGAGCTCGCGAAGGCGCAGGCGAATCTGACCCTCACATTGCCCGGCAACTGGGAAACGATGGATGCCGTGCAGGGCTCGCTCGAGCAGCTCGTGACGTTCGGCCTGGACGATCACTACTACGAGACGTATGCGCAGCGCGTACGGGCGTTGACGATTCCCGACGCCGCGGGCGCGGCGCAGGAGGCGATCCGTCCCGATCACCTGGTGTGGGTGGTCGTAGGCGATCGTGCCAGAATCGAGCCCGGGATCCGCGAGCTGAACTTCGGCGAGATCCGTTTCCTGGACGCCGACGGCAAGCCGCTCGCGTCGCGGGAGTAAACGGACCTATTGGTAGGGGCGCAGCATGCTGCGCCCCTCCTACTGTCATGGGAGCGGGACGGGAGTAACTTCTCCCGTCCCGCTTTCTTTTGGAGCCATTGTGCACGCGCTCAGACTGGCTGTCTTGTACATCCTCGCGACCGCTGCCACGCTGTCCGGGCAGACTCCGCCACAGCAGGTGCTCGTCAAAGCCGGCCGTCTCGTCGATGGCCGCTCGCAGCAGGTCCAGACCAACGTCGGCATCCTGATCGAAGGTGAGCGCATCAAGGCGGTGGGCCCGCTCGCGCAGATCCAGGGACAGGCCGCCGGCGCACGCGTCATCGATCTGAGCCAGATGACGGTGCTGCCGGGACTGATCGACGCGCACACCCACCTCCTGCTGCAGGGTGACATCACGTCGCAGGAGTACGAAGACCAGCTGCTCAAGCAATCGACGCCCTACCGCGCCATCCTCGCCGCGCGCAACGCGCGGATTGCGCTGGAGCACGGCTTCACGGCGATTCGGGATCTCGAAACCGAAGGCGCGATGTATGCTGACGTGGATGTGAAGCTCGCGATCAACAACGGCGAGATTCCGGGGCCGCGCGTCTTTGCCTCGACCCGTGCGATGGCGCCGACCGGGATGTATCCGATCACGACGGCGAACTGGGAGCTCGAGCTGCCGCACGGCGTCCAGCCGGTCGACGGCGTCGACAACGCGCGGCTCGCGGTGCGCCAGCAGGTGCAGCACGGCGCCGACTGGATCAAGTACTACAGCGACCGCCGCTACTACTTCACGCCCGACAGCGTACTGCGCAGCTGGGTCAACTTCACCGACGCCGAAGCGAAAGCGATCGTGGACGAAACGCACCGCCTCGGGCGATTCGCGGCGGCGCACGCGATCGGCTCCGACGGCATCGCCGCGGCACTCCGGGCCGGCGTCAATTCCATCGAGCACGGCGACGGCCTCACCGACTCGCTGATGGACGTCATGGTGCGGAACAACGTGTACTGGGTGCCGACGATCACGGTCGGCGCGCATGTCGTGGCGCGGGGCGGAGTCTGGGTGGCGCTCGTCAATCTCGAGCGCAAAGCCTTTGGCCGGGCGCTGCGGCGCGGCGTCAAGATCGCCCTGGGGACCGACGTCGGCGGCTTCCCCTGGACGGAGATCAATCAGGCGAAGGAATTCGAGTACTACGTGCAGTACGGGATGACGCCGATGCAGGCGATCCAGTCCGGAACGTCGGTCGCCGCGGCGCTGCTCGGTCAGGAGCAAAACTTCGGCGCGATCGCTCCCGGACTATACGCTGACATCATCGCCGTATCAGGCGATCCCACACGCGATATCACGGAACTGCAACGTGTGAAGTTCGTTATGAAGGGCGGCGCCGTGTACCTTTCCCAATAGTGAGAATCACTCTCGCCTGGCTGCTCGGGCTCCTCCTGAGCTTCGGCGCCGCCCGTGCCTCACAGGGACAGCTCTCCCCGTCCGGCACCGGCGGCGTCGCTGCGCTGGCGAGCACCCTGCGCCAGCTCGGCAGCAACAAGCGCGTGCTGATGATCGGCGCGCATCCCGACGACGAAGACACCCAGCTCCTGGTGTTGCTATCCCGCGGGATGGGCGCGCAGGCCGCCTACCTGTCGCTGACGCGCGGGGAAGGCGGCCAGAACTTGATCGGCCCCGAGCTTGGCCCCGAGCTCGGCATCATCCGAACCGAAGAGTTGCTCGCCGCCCGCGAGCTCGACGGCGCGCGCCAGTTCTTCACGCGCGCGTACGATTTCGGCTTCTCCAAGTCGGTCGAGGAGACGTTCCGCTTCTGGCCGCGCGACTCGATCCTGAAAGACGTGGTCGACATCATCCGGCGGTTCCGGCCGCAAATCATCATCGCGGTCTTCTCCGGGACGCCCGCCGACGGGCACGGTCACCACCAGGTTTCGGCGATTCTCGCGCGGCAGGCGTTCGACCTGCTGCGCGATTCTACCTGGGGGCCGCAGAAGTTCTACCGCTCAACCCGCGGCGATCCGACGGCCACCACGCTGACCCTTCCGGTCGGCACCCTCGATCCCCTCCTCGGGCAATCGTATTTCCAGGTCGCGATGGCGAGCCGCAGCCGCCATCGGTCCCAGGACATGGGCCAGTTGCAACGGCCCGGTCCGGCGGCGTCCGGAGTGGCGTTGCTGGCGACGAGAACAGGGACTGGGGGTGCCGAGACCTCGATATTCGCGGGCGTGGATACCGCAATTCGCGTTGCGGGTTACGCCGCGCTCATCGACTCCGCGCGTGCGGCGCTGACACCGTGGCGTCCGTCCACCGCGCTTCCATATCTGGTCCGGGCGCTGCGGCTCGTCGGGACTGCCGACACCGTGCAGCGGGCGTTGCTCGAGCGCGCGATTGCGACTGCCGCGGGCGTGACCATCGATGGGACGGCGGATGACGGGATCGTCACGCCGGGCGAGCGCCTGCAGATCGAAGTGACCGTCTGGAATGCCGGTGACAGCGCGGTGCGCGTGGACAGCATTGCGGTCCCCGCTCCCGCGGGATGGAGTCTCGAGCGTCTGGAGCTGGGTGTGCCAATCGTCGCTCCCGGCACGTTGCTCACGCGCCGTTTCGTGCTGACGGTCGCGAAGGATGCCGAGCGCACGCAGCCGTATTTCCTGCGACGGCCGCGCACCAATCGCGGCGGTCTGTACGACTGGTCGACGGCATCGCCGGACGTGCGCGGCCTGCCGTTCGAGCCGCCGCCCGTCACGGCGCGCGTGCGCGTGTTCATCGGTGGCGAGCCGGTGGCCCTGACGCGCGAAGTTGTCTATCGCTATCGCGACCAGGCGATCGGCGAGGTCCGGCGTCCGCTCTTTGTCACTCGGGACGTCGACGTCGCGATCGCGCCGGACGAGCTGCTCTGGCCCATCGACGGGGGATCGCACGAGCCGCGGCACTTCACCGTCACGGTGACCAATCGCGCGCGCGGGCCGGCATCCGTCCGCACCGCCGTCACCCCGCCCGCCGGGTGGCCACCCGTCCCGCCTGAAAGTCTCGCGTTCACGCGCGAAGACGAGACGAAAAGCGTCCTGGTCACGGTCGCGCCGCCGACGGCGGACAGCATCAAGCCGGGCGCGTACGATCTCCGCGCCGGGTCCGGCTGGTTGGAAATCATCGACTATCCGCACATCCGGCCCCGCGCGCTGACCAGGCCCTCGCTCGCGCAGATCCGCGCGGCGCGCGTCGCGTTGCCGGGATTGTCGCACGTCGGCTACGTGCGCGGCGCCGCCGACCGCGTTCCCGAGGCGCTGCTGGCCATCGGCGTGCCGGTCGAGCTCATCGGCGCCGATTCGCTCGCGCGCGGCGACCTGTCGCGCTACGACGCCATCGTGATCGGCAGCCGCGCTTACGAAACCGAAGCGGCGCTCGTGGCCAACAATGGCCGGCTCCTTGATTATGTGACGAAGGGTGGGCTCCTCATCGTTCAGTACCAGCAATATCCGTTCGTCGACGGCGGATTCGCGCCGTATCCGCTGACCATCGGGCGTCCCCACGACCGCGTGACGGACGAAAACGCCCCGATGACCGAGCTCGATCCCACGCACGCCGTCTTTCATTATCCCAATGCCATCGGTGACGGTGACTGGCGGGGCTGGGTTCAGGAACGCGGACTCTATTTCGCTCACACGTGGGACACGACGTATGTGCCGGTGCTCGAGACTCACGATCCTCCCCCCAATCCACCAGCGGAGTTGAAGGGTGGCCTGCTGATCGCGCCGCTCGGCCGAGGGACGTATGTCTACACGGGATTGAGCTTCTTCCGGCAGCTCCCGGCGGGCGTGCCGGGGGCGTATCGGTTGTTCATGAATCTGCTCGGACTGAAGCGACGCAATGTTCCGTAAGGCGGTGCGTGGTGCGTGGTGCGTGGTCCTGCTCCTGGGCTGCTCGCGGGATCACCGAACCCCATTGGTCGTTTATTCACCCCACGGCCGGGATCTGCTCACCCTGTTCGAGCACCGCTTCGAAACGCTCCATCCCGACATCGACGTGCGCTGGCTGGACATGGGCTCGCAGGACGTCTACGACCGCCTCCGTTCGGAGCGCGCCAATCCGCAAGCGGACGTGTGGTTCGGCGGGCCGTCGCTGGTCCTCGCCCAGGCCGCGCGCGACTCGCTGCTCGACTGCCGGCGCCCCGTGTGGGCAGATGCCATCGCGCCGCGCGGGCACGGCGCCGGCGATTGCTATTTCGCGGCGTACGAGACGCCGGTGGCCGTCCTGTACGCAGAGAAAGTCGTCAAACCGGAGGAGGCGCCTCAGGATTGGGACGAGCTGCTCGATCCCAAATGGAAAGGGAAGCTGATCATCCGCGACCCGCTCGCGAGCGGCACCATGCGGGCGGTGTTCGGCTTCATCATCCTGCGCGGGATGACGCAATCGGGTGACACCAGCGCCGGATTCGCGTGGCTGCGCCGGCTCGACGCGCAAACCAAAGTCTATGAGCAAAACCCGGCCCTGGTGAGCGAAAAGATCGCGCGCCAGGAGGGACTGATCACGGTCTGGGATCTGCCGGACGTCTTGATCAGCCGGCGGCGCGGCATGCCGGTCGGTTACGTCTTTCCCAAAAGCGGCACCGTCGTGATCGAAGATGGGATCGCCGTGGTGCGCGGCGCCAGGCATCTCACGGCGGCTCGCGCCTACGTCGATTTCGTCGGCAGCGTCGAGATGCAGCTGGCGGCCGCGCGCGAAGTCTACCGGTTGCCCGCCCGGCTCGACCTGTCCGCCGACTCACTGCCCGAGTGGGTGCGCGACGTCCGACGCCGTATGGTCGTGGCCGACGTGGATTGGAATCGCCTGGCGGAGCAGGGCCCGAACTGGATGCGCTGGTGGGACCAGCACGTGCGCGGCACGGGGAAGAGCCCGTGAGCGGGTTTCTCCAGATTCAGGCGATCGAGAAACGTTGGCGCGAGGGCGTCACCGTAGGGCCTATCTCGCTCGACATCGCCCAGGGAGAGATTCTGGCGCTGCTCGGGCCGTCGGGGAGCGGCAAGACGACCATGCTGCGCCTGCTGGCCGGCTTCGAGACGGCGGACGGCGGCCGCGTCGCGGTGGCGGGCGAGGATGTGACGGCGGTACCGCCCGCGCAGCGCCGCTTCGGCATGGTGTTTCAGCACTACGCCCTGTTTCCGCATTTGGACGTTGGAGCGAACGTCGGCTTTGGACTGCACGGAAAGGGGAAGGGGGACGCGGGACGCGCCCAGCAAAAAATCTCTGCAGCGCTCGCGCTAGTCGATCTGGCGGGCTACGAAAAACGCAAGGTGCACGAGCTGTCCGGCGGCCAACAGCAGCGTGTGGCGCTCGCGCGCGCGCTGGCGCCCGAGCCACGCGTGTTATCGCTCGACGAGCCCCTCTCGAACCTCGACCCGGCGTTGCGCGAGCGCACGCGCCACGAGCTGCGTGAGGTCATCAAGCGCGTCGGGATCACGACGGTGTTCGTGACGCACGAGCAGGAAGAGGCGTTCGACCTCGGCGACCGCATCGCCGTGATCAACCAGGGGCGCCTCGAACAAGTCGGCGCGCCGGACGAGCTGTATGAGCACCCCGTCAATCTCTTCGTCGCGACGTTCGTGGGTCGGGCCAATGTGTTTCGCGGCAAGGCGGCGCGGGCGCTCGGTGCCAACGGCAACGGCGTCCTCGTGGTGCGACCCGAGCGACTGCGATTTGCCGGAGCCGGCCTCCCGGGTGTCGTACGCGAGCGGCGCTATATCGGCGCCGCGGCGTTTTTCGTGGTTGAGGATGACGAGCACGAGCGCTTCGAGGTGCTGGCCGAGCCGGACGCCGCGAAGGTGGGCGAGCGCGTGTACGTCGAAGCGACGCGCGTGATCGCGCTGTGACGGTGCGGCTGCGGAGATCCGAGATCGCGGCGGCGGCCCTGATGCTCCTGCTCGCCTGGCTGGTGATCTATCCCATTCTCATCGTCGGGGCCGAAGCGGCACATCCTGCGGCGCTGCGGGACTTCCTCACGCGGCCCGGCGAGTGGGCCGCGCTCTGGGCCAGCGTCTGGATATCCCTGCTGAGCGTCATTCTGGCGGCGGCGATCGGCATCCCCCTCGCGTTTCTGTTCGAGTGGTTCGATTTCCCGGGCCGGAAGACCCTCGGCGCGCTCATCGCGCTCCCCGTCGTGCTGCCGCCGCTGGTGGGCGTGATCGCCTTCCTCTTTCTGTACGGCGAGTCGGGATTCGTCGCTCGCGCGATCCAGGCGCTGCTCCACCTCCAGAATGCGCCGTGGCGGCTCCAAGGGGCGGCGGCCATCCTGCTCGTCCACGCCTACTCGATGTACGTCTACTTCTATCTGTTCACGCGTGCGGGGCTCGCCAAGCTCGACGTCTCCATGCTCGAGGCGGCGCAGGCATTGGGCGCCTCCACTTGGGCGACTGTCCGCCGTGTGATCATCCCGCTCCTCCGTCCCTCGCTCGTCGGCGCCGCGATGCTGACGTTCATGACCGCGCTCGGCTCGTTCACCGCGCCCTACATCTTTGGCGGCGGGTTTCGCGTGATGACGACGCAAATCGTCGCGACGAAACTGAACGGTGATCTGCCGCTGGCGATGGTCGAGACGGTCGCGCTGGCGCTGGTGGCCGTGGTGGGGCTGATCATCCTGCGGCGCACCGAGGGCGACGATATTCTGGTCGCGCTGGGGAAGGGCATCGCGCCCCGGCCGCGGCCGATCCAGCGCGCGGGTGTGCGCCGGCTGGCTACCATCGCGGGATGGGCTCTCGCCGTGCTGCTGCTCCTGCCGCATCTGACGCTGATCCTTGTGTCGTTGGTCCCCTACGGCGCCTGGACGACGGAGATCCTGCCACCGGTGATCAATCTCGACAATTACCGCCGGCTGTTTTCCGAACCCGAGCGGCTGCGCCCGATGTGGAACTCCCTCTGGATGGCGTCCGTGAGCACGGCGGTGGCGGTCGCGCTCGCGCTGGCGGGAGGGTGGTTGGTGGTGCGGCGGCGGGTCGCGCTCCGTCGCGCGATCGAAGCACTGCTGGCGCTGCCGTGGGCCCTGCCGGGTACCGTGTTCGCGATCGCCCTCGCGATCACGTTCAGCGTGCACGCGCCGATCCAGCTGCGATTCGTCCTGGTGGGGACCGCGGTCATTCTGCCCCTCGCCTATCTCGTTCGCGCCCTGCCGCTCACCGGGCGCGGCATCCTCGCCGCGTATCGGCAGCTCGATCCGTCGCTCGAAGAGGCGGCGGCGAGTCTCGGTGCGGGGCGCTGGCGCACGCTCAGCCGCGTCACGCTGCCGCAGCTCAAGCCCGGCCTGGCGGCCGGGGCGAGCCTCGCGTTTGTCGCGGGGCTCGGCGATATCGTGGCGTCGATCGTGCTCTATACCTATGACACGCGGCCCGTGTCGATCGAAATCCTGTCGAGCCTCCGGCTGGCCGAGACCGGCGTGGCCGCGGCGTTCGGCGTGGTGCTCATGCTGGTGAGCGCGGTGGTCCTGGGCGTGGGAGCGAGACGATGAAGCGGCTCTGGGTTCTCATGGCTGTCTGCTTCGTCGACATGATGGGCTTGATGCTCGTCGCGCCGCTGATGCCGTTCTACGCGCTCGATCTCCAGGCGCCGGAATGGCTGGTCGGGCCGCTGATCGCGTCGTTCGCGGTGGCGCAGCTCATCTCGTCGCCGATCTGGGGCAAGTTCTCCGACCGCTACGGTCGCCGGCCCGCGATGCTCATCGGTCTGGGCGCCTCGGCGTTTGCGTACGTCATCTTCGGGTTTGCCACCAGTCTCTGGATGTTGTTCGCGTCGCGTATCGTGCAGGGACTCGGCGGCGGGACGACCGGCGTGGCGCAAGCCTACGTCGCCGACACCATGGAACCCAAGGAGCGCGCCAAAGCCCTCGGCTGGCTGTCGGCCGCCACCAGCGCGGGCGTCGTGATCGGCCCGTTCATCGGGTCGGCGGCGTACAACTTCGGCCGCGAAGCACCGGGGCTCGTCGCGGCGGCGATGGTCCTGATCAACGTTTTCTTCGCGTGGAAATGGCTGCCCGAGTCGCGGGCGGCACACGCGCGCAGTCCGAGCGGACATTTCGTCGTGCCCGAGGGCCGATCTGTACGACAGGCGCTGGTGGAGATCATCCGTCAGCCAACCACACCGGCGCATCGTGTCATCTGGATTTATGTCGTGGGGATGCTGGCACTCAACGTCGTCATCGGCGTCCTGGCGCTGTACCTCAAGGACACGTTCGCGATCAGCGCGCGCACGATCGGGTATTTCTTCCCCATCTTCGGTGTTGTCGGCGTACTCATGCGCGCCACCCTCGTGGGGTGGTTCAACGCCCGCTACGGTGAGATCCGCACCATGCAGATCGGGACCATCTCGCTGCTCCTCGGCCTCGCGCTGATGCCCTTGCCGGCAGGCGTGCTGTCGGCGTCGCGCGCGATGCCCCTCTTCATCCTCTTCCTCATGCTGGTGCCGATGGGAACCGCGTTGCTGTTCCCGGCCTCGACCTCGCTGGTGAGCCAGCGGACGGACCGGCACGAGCTGGGGCTGGTGATGGGTGCGCAACAGACGTTCCGGGGGATCATGAGCATTGTCGGCCCCGTGGGCGCCACCTTGGCCTTCGCCACGCTGGGGCACGGCGTGCCGTTCCTGCTCGCCGCGGGCGTGGTCGCCGTCGCCGGGATCCTGGCGTTCCGCGAGCGTCCCCACGAGGTGGCGGCAACCGCCTGACGATCGCTACTTTCTGGCCATGATCCTCGCCGTCTATCTCGCCCTCGTGGCGTGTGTGCTGGTTCCCGCACCACCCCGGCCGAAGTTGGTGGTCGTCATCACTGTGGACCAGCTGCGGCCCGACTACTTCACACGCTGGAAGGGCCAGCTGACCGGAGGGTTGGGGCAGCTGCTGAACGAGGGCGCGTTCTTCACGGACGGCTATCAGGACCACGCCGTCACGGAGACGGCGCCCGGGCATGCGACGATTCTCTCCGGGATGTGGCCCGCGCATAACGGCATTATCCGCAATTCCGAGGGTGTGCAGGACTCGCTGGCGCCGTTGCTCGGCACCACCGGGCCGGGCGCGTCGCCGCGTCGCTTCCGCGGGACGACGTTGGTCGACTGGCTCAAGGCCGCCGATCCGACCTCGCGCGTGTTGTCTGTGAGCCGGAAGGACCGTGGGGCGATTCTTCCGATCGGGCACGCGAAGGAACAGGTGTACTGGTATCAGTCGGGCCTGTTCACGACGAGCCGCTATTACGCGGATTCGCTGCCCACCTGGGTCCAGGCGTTCAACGCGCGACGCCTGCCGTTCAAGGCGGCGAATGCGACGTGGACGCTGCTGCTGGCGGACAGCGCCTACAAGGAAGCCGACAACGAGGTCTGGGAGAACGGCGGCGTGGGCGTCGTCTTTCCGCATCTGCTTTCGGCCGACAGCATTCGCGCGGCAGCCGGCATCGCGGGTGTGCCGGCGATGGATTCGCTGACGCTGCTGTTCGCGCTCGAGGGTTTCGAGGCGCTGAAATTGGGCCGCAAAGGCACCGACATTCTCGCGGTGAGTCTGTCCACCACCGACGCCGTCGGACATGCGTTCGGCCCCGACTCGCGTGAAATTCACGATGAGGTGCTGCGGCTCGACCACTACCTCGCATGGTTCTTGAAACGTCTCGCCGATCGCGTGGGACGCGACAACATCGTCGTCGTCCTCACCGCCGATCACGGTGTGACGTCGTTCCCGGAGCGCACACGCGCCAAGACCGGCGGGGCGGCGTACCGTGTCTCGCTCGACACCCTGGTGACTGCCGTCAACCGCGATCTCGATCGCATCGCCGGCGCGGGCGCGCCTCCGCGCGAATGGCTCGAATTCGAGACCGGCATGTTGTTCCTGCGCGACAACGGCCGACTCGCCGCGATCGGTGTGAGGACCGACAGCGTCCTCGACGTGCTCGCCGCCCGGATCGTGCGGGTTCAGGGTGTGGCGCGCGTGATCAGACCAGCTGATCTGTCGCGCGCCGACACGGCTTCGGATCCGGTCGCGCGCCGCTGGTTGCATCAGCTGCCACCGGATGCGGGCGTCGTCCTCACGATGACCCTGCAGGCGGGGTCGGTATGGGATATTCCGAACCTGCCGATCGCGATGCACGGCCAGCCCTCAGACGACGACTCGCACGTACCGATCATTCTGTGGGGTCGGGGAGTGCGCCGCGGCTCGTATGCGGGGAGAATGAACACCGTGGACATCGCGCCGACGCTCAGCGTGCTGCTCGGCGTGTCCCCGCTGTCGCTCGTGGATGGGCACGCGCGCACCGAGGCGCTGGGACCGAGGAACTAGCGTGGTGCAGAAGCAGTCGGCGAATCAGATCCGCCGCATCGAGGAGCTGCAGGTCTACGTGCGGACCGTGGATCACGTGA
>Ga0222623_10000210_pt1 | contig 16890 bp, 18 predicted proteins | sample PLMtaG_FD_177336 | JGI IMG/M metagenome (GOLD analysis project Ga0222623, IMG submission 177336) | Groundwater sediment microbial communities from an aquifer in East River, Colorado, USA - PLM2_30_coex | ecosystem: Environmental > Terrestrial > Soil > Riparian zone | place: USA: East River...
CGCCATGGACGGTCCCTCGATCGCGACGCGCGCGGGCCGGTGCCGGAGGAAGGTCCATCCCGCGACGGCGAGGAGCGACCCCAGCCCGATCCACGCCGAAGGCGTTCTCCGACCTCGGCGGTAGGATTCGCTCCTGGGTTGGGGATCCCGAGAAGGAGGTTGTTCCATGCTCGACCGCATCCTCGCACCACGCCGCATCGTCCACGCGCACTGCGATCTTCCGTGCGGCGTCTACGATCCGGCCCAAGCCCGCATCGAGGCCGAATCGGTGAAGGCCTGTCAGGAGAAGTACCAGGGGTCGGACGATCCGATCTTCAAGGAGCGCGCGATCTCGATCAAAGAGGAGCGCGCGGACCTCGTGAAGCATCACCTCTGGGTGCTCTGGACCGACTACTTCAAGCCGGAGCACCTCGCTAAGCACCCGAACCTTCACGACCTCTTCTGGAACGCCACCAAGCTGGCCGGCGAGTCCAAGAAGTCCGAAGAGCCGGCGCAGGGGCAGAAGCTCCTCGACGCCGTCGACGAGGTCGCGAAGGTCTTCTGGGAGACCAAGTCGTAGACGTGCGCGGGCGGGCGAGGCCGTCGGTCCTCGCCCGCCCGCACGATGCGCCCCCCGGGGACACCCCCCGTACCTCTTCGATGCGAACGAGACCGCCGGCCGGGGCGGGTCTGGCGGCGCCCCGGCCAGACCGGTCTCTGACAGCTACATCGGCACGGTCTCGGATCGCGGCGCAGGGGCCGGAAGTCGGTTCGTTGGGACTGTTGGACGGATTCCCGAGGCAGACCAACGGCGTGCGGTGCAGGTCATCAGCGCACGGAGCGCTCGCCGCCCCCATGCTTGAGGCGGCGGGATGAAGGACGTCGGGCTCCTCGGGGTACCGGTCAGCGGCAAATCGACCCTATTCACGGCCGTGACGCGCGCGGGCTCGCACGCCGGCCAAGCGAACCTCGCCATGGTCCCGGTCCCCGATCCCCGGGTCGACGTCCTCACACGGATGGAGCGATCGGCGAAGACGGTCTATGCGCAGGTGCGGTTCGTCGACGTCCCGGGAGGTCTCTCGAGCGCGCAGGGCGTCGCCCGGCTGCGCGAGGCCGACGCGGTGGCGATCGTGGTGCGGTGCTTCGGTGGCGGCGCATCGCCGGCATCCGAGCTCGCGGAGGTGCGAGCCGACCTGATGTTGGCGGACCTCGCGGTGGTCGAGGCGGCGCTCCAGAAGGCAGAGAAGAAGGCACGGGGAAAACCCGGGCCGGACCTCGCCGCGCTCCGCGTCGCGAAGGATGCGCTCGACGCTGAGACCCCGCTCCGCTCGGCAGGACTATCACCCGAGGATGCGGCGGTCCTCCGGGGGTTCGCTCCGCTCACCCTGAAGCCCGAGGTCGTGATCGCCAACCTCGAGGAGGGCTCCTCGGTGCCGGACGAGCTCGGCGATGCTGTCGGGGTCTACGCCGCGATCGAGGCCGAGGTCGCCGAGATGGAGCCGGCGGAAGCCCGCGCGCTCTTGGAGGAGTTCGGGGTCGACGAGCCGGGGCTCGACTCCGTGATCGCGGCCTGCTACCGGGCCCTGGACCTGATCACGTTCCTCACGACGGGGGAAGACGAGACGCGCGCGTGGGAGGTCCGCCACGGCGCCACCGCACCGGAAGCTGCCGGAGTGATCCATACCGACCTGCAGCGGGGGTTCATCCGTGCGGAGGTGATCGGCTACGACGAGCTGGTCGCAGCCGGGTCGATGGACGCCGCGAAAGCCGCGGGCAAGGTCCGGGTCGAAGGGAAGGACTACCTGGTGGAGGAAGGGGACATCCTGCACGTCCGCTTCGCGGTCTAGCCATGGTGCGGCCGACCGAAGGCGATCAGGTCGTTCGATCCGATGTTGTTCTTCAACGAGTTGCTCGTTCATTTCGGGGTTCCGACCGGCTCCTCCGATGAGGCTCATGCAGCGAGGCTGTCCGGCGTCGCGTCGAGAAGCAACGGCAGGCGTTAGCGGTCGTGACTCGCTTCGGGAGCATGGATAGCTTCTTGCAGTGCCAAGATCCGGTTTTCCTGGGCACCGCCGAGCATGAAGCTCCTATACTGCGGGGATGGCCGACGGCTACCGGATCGGTGAGGCGGCGAGGCTCCTCGGCGTGCGGGTCGAGACGGTCCGCCGTTGGGAGCGCGACGGCAAGGTCCGGACGTCCCGCACGACCGGCGGCCAGCGAGAGGTTCCGGCCGAGGAGGTCGCCCGGCTCCTCGCCGAACGGCGCGCGACCCAGACGGCCCCGGCCCACACGAGCAGGCGCAACGCGTTCCCCGGAGTGATTACCAAGGTCACGAAGGACAAGGTCTCCGCGACGGTCGAGATCCAGGCCGGGCCGTACCGCGTCGTCTCCCTCATCACCCGCGAAGCCGCCGACGAGCTGAGCCTGAAGGCCGGGATGGAAGCGGTCGCGACCGTCAAAGCGACCAGCGTCATGGTGGAGGTCTCGTGATGCTCGCTGTGCGTCGAGTTGTGGTTCTGTTCGCGGTGGCCGTGGTCTCGGTTGGCTGTTCGAGCTCCTCGTCGTCGACCTCGCCCGCGGCGGCCGCGACGCCGCTCACGGTGTTCGCGGCCTCCTCCCTCACGAAGGCGTTCACCCAGATCGGTCAGGACTTCCACACCGCGAACCCGGACGTGACGGTGACGTTCAACTTCGGCTCGTCCACCGATCTCGCGTCGCAGATCCAGAGCGAAGGCACCGCCGACGTGTTCGCGTCGGCGAGCGGCACCGCGATGGACACCCTCCAGAGCGCTCCGGGGGTGACGGACCGAACGAACTTCGCGACGAACCAACTCGTGATCATCACGCCCCCGGATAACCCGGCTGGGATCACCTCCATGAACGATCTCACGAGATCGGGGGTGAAGCTCGTCCTGGCGGCCGAGGGCGTCCCGGTCGGCGACTATGCGCGGCAAGCGCTGAAGAGCGCCGGCATCCTGGCGCCGGCAACGGCGAACGTGGTCTCGAACGAAGACGATGATGCGAGCGTCGTCGCCAAGGTCACGTCTGGCGACGCCGACGCGGCGATCGTGTACACGTCGGACGTGCCCTCGGCGGGGGACACGGTGCGATCCGTCGCGATCCCGAGCGCCGTGAACGTCGTCGCGACGTATCCGATCAAGGTCGTGGGCGGGAGCGTGTACCCCGACCAGGCGAAGGCGTTCCTCGACTACGTGGTCGGGCCGAGCGGCCAGGCGACCCTCGCGGCGTTCGGTTTCGGTCCGCCCAGCGGCTGAGCGGATGCGCGCTCGGCTTCCCGTCGCGATCGTGGCGCTCGCGTGCATCGGCGCGGCGTTCGTCCTCCTCCCGGTGGTCGCCCTCTTCGTCCGGGCACCCTGGAGCCGGCTCGGGGAGGCGCTTTCGGGCGTCGGCGCGTCGACGGCCCTCCGACTGTCGATCGAGGTCTCGCTCGCGGCGACCGCGATCTCGGTCCTCATCGGCGTGCCCCTCGCCTGGGTGCTCGCCCGGAGCGAGTTCCCGGGACGGAACCTCCTCCGGGCGGCGGTCGTCCTGCCGATCCTGCTGCCGCCCGTGGTCGGTGGGGTCGGACTGCTCGTCGCCCTCGGTCGGAGCGGTCTAGTCGGTCGGTGGCTGCATGACGTGCTCGGGCTCCAGCTCACGTTCACCACGGCCGGCGCGGTGGTGGCCACGACGTTCGTGTCGATGCCGCTCGTCGTGCTCGCGACCGAAGCGGGGCTCCGCGGTCTCGACCGGCGCTATGAACGAGCGGCGGCGGCGATGGGGGGATCGCCGTGGTACGTGTTCCGCCGCGTGACGTTGCCGATGGTCGCACCGCAGCTCGCTGCGGGCGCGGTCCTCACCTGGGCCCGGGCGCTCGGGGAGTTCGGGGCCACGATCACGTTCGCCGGCAACCTCGCCGGTCGGACCCAGACGATGCCGCTCGCGGTCTACGAGGCTCGCCAGGTCGACCCGGGTGGCGCGATCGTGCTGTCCCTCATCCTCGTCGTGATCTCGGTTGCGGTACTCGTGGCGCTCGGCGGGCGGCTCGCGGGGCTCCGCTGAGGGCCGGCGATGGTCCTGGAGGCGGAGATCGAGGTGCGTCGCGGCGACATGACGGTCGTCGCGGCGTTCGCGGCCGGCGACCGCGAGACCCTCGCGGTCCTCGGTCCGAACGGCTCCGGCAAGACGACGATCGTCGAGACGATCGCCGGGTTGGTCCCGACCGCGGATGCTCGCATCCTGCTCGACGGCGAGCCGATCCACGATCTGCCGCCGGAGCGGCGGCCGATCGGGATCGCCTTCCAGGACGGGGTGCTGTTCCCGCATCTCAGCGTGCTCGAGAACGTGGCCTTCCCGCTGCGGGCGCGCGGCGCGCGTCCGCGCGCCGCGCGCACCCAGGGCCTCGAGCTGCTCGATCGGCTCGCGCCCGGGATCGACCCCGGCGCGAAGCCGGGGACGCTCTCGGGCGGTGAACGCCAGCGGGTCGCCCTCGCCCGCGCCCTCGCCGGGACGCCCCGGGTCCTGATCCTCGACGAACCGCTCTCGGCGGTGGACGTCTCGGCCCGCGCCGACCTGCGCGCGCTCCTCCGCCGGACCCTGCGCGATTTCGACGGGCCCCGTCTGCTCGTGACCCACGATCCCATCGAGGCGATGACGCTCGCGGATCGACTCGTCATCCTCGAAGACGGCCGGATCAGCCAGACCGGCACGCCGCAGGACATCCGCGAGGCACCGCGAACGCGGTACGCCGCGGATCTCGTCGGGATGAACCTGTTCGCCGGCCGCCTCACCCCGCTCGAGGCCGGCGCCGGCGAGCTGCAGACCGCGGACGGGGTCGTGACCGTCCCCTGGCCGGAGGGCATCCCCGTCGGTCTCGTCGACGACGTGCTCGCCACCCTGGGACCCGCCGACGTGGCGCTGCACACCGCCCGCCCCGAGGGGTCCGCTCGCAACGTGGTCCAGGGGGTCGTCGAGGAGATCGCGGTCGTGGGCGACCGGGCACGCGTGCGGCTCGCCAGCTCGCCTCAGCTCGTCGCCGAGATCACGAGCGGCTCGGCCGCGAGGATGGCGATCCGGACCGGGACCGTCGTCTGGGCGTCCTTCAAGGCGGTCGAGATCCATCTCATGGTCGAACGAGGTGCAACCGATACCCTGTAGGCCGTGAAGACCGAAGCCGAGCGCACCGCGCTCAAGCGGGCGCCCGACGCGAAGGCGACCGGCGAGCGACCCAAGAACCCGATCCTCCGCTTCCTCGGTGAGCTGCCCGGGCTCGTCATCATGGCGCTGGTCCTGGCCGTCCTGATCAAGACGTTCCTGTTCCAGGCCTTCTACATCCCGAGCGCATCGATGGAGCCGACGCTCCACGGCTGCCCCGGCTGCAGCGGCGACCGCGTGCTGGTGACGAAGATCCCGTACTACCTCGGCGACCCCAAGCGCGGCGACATCATCGTGTTCGAAGACCCCGACCCGGCGAAGCGTCCGGACCGTGGTCTGATCGGCGGGTTCGCGCACTGGCTCTTCCAAGCCGTCGGTGTTCAGAAGCCCGACAACGAGGACTTCATCAAGCGGGTGATCGGCTTGCCCGGTGACACCGTGTGGGCGAAGAACGGCAAGGTGTACGTGAACGACATCGCGATCGCCGAGCCGTACCTGACGCAGAAGACGCGAGATTTCCCACGCACGAAGGTCCCGAAGGACTCCTACTTCGTGATGGGCGACAACCGTTCGAACTCGCTCGACTCCCGGTTCGGGCTCGGGTTCATCCCGCGCGACGCGATCATCGGCAAGGCGTTCTTCCTGGTCTGGCCTCCGTCCCGGTGGACCGGTCTTTAGCGAACCGGTTCCCTGGGTAGGCTGCGCGCATGGAGAGCTGGATGATCTCGCCCAAGGAGCTCGTTGCGCTCATCCCGAACGTCGTCCTGCTCTTCAAGGATCTCTTGAAGGATCCCCGGGTGCCGCGGAGCAGCAAGGCCCTCCTCGTCGGCACCGTCGCTTACATCGTCTCCCCGGTCGACCTGCTCCCGGACTTCGTTCCGTTCATCGGTCAGGTGGATGACGCCCTGCTCGCCGCGGTGGTGCTGCGCCACTTCGTGCACAGCGCCGGACCCGAGGTGATCCGCCAACACTGGCGCGGGGATCCCGCGAGCCTCGATCGTCTCAGCCGCGCGGTCGGCGTGTCGCTCTGGTAGCCGAGCACCGTCACCCGCCGAGGCCCCGCTCCTTCGCCCAGGCATCCAGTAGGAGGAACGCCTCGTCCTGGGCGATCGGACCGCGCTCCATCCGCAGATCCAGCAGGTAGGCCAGCGCTTCACCGACGGCCGGCCCCGGCTGCACACCCAGGTGCTCCATCACTTGGTCCCCGTCGAGGGGCGGGCGGATCGCCTCGAGGTTCTCCCGCTCGGCGAGGGCCGCGATCCGCTCCTCGAGCTCGTCCTGCAACGCCGCCAAGCGGCGGGCGCGATCCGCGTTGCGGGTCGTGACGTCCGCGCGCGTGAGCTGGTTCAGCCGATCGAGGAGCGGCCCGGCATCACGGACGTAGCGTCGGACGGCCGCGTCGGTCCACCCGTCCCCGTACCCGTGGAAGCGCAGATGCAGCTCGATCAACGTGCAGACGTCATCGATGACGGCGTTCGGGTACCGGAGCGCGATGAGCCGCTCCCTCGCCATCCGGGCGCCGACGATCTCGTGGTGGTGGAAGCTCACCCCCTCGGGGGTGATCTGGCGCGTCTTCGGCTTGCCGATGTCGTGGAGCAGGCCGGCGAGGCGCAGCACGAGGTCCGCCTCGCACCGCTCGACCACCGCGTAGGTGTGGCGGAGCACATCCTTGTGCTGGTGCACTGGATCTTGTTCGAGCTGAAGCGCCGAGAGCTCCGGAAGGAAGATGTCGGCGAGGCCGGTCTCCACCAGCAGCGAGAGTCCCTTCGCCGGATGCCCGGCGACGAGCAGCTTATCGATCTCCGCCCGCATCCGTTCGACGGCCACGATGTCGAGGCGATCTCGGATCGAGCGGATCCCTTCGAGGATCCGCTCGGCGGGGGCGACATCGAGCTGCGCCACGAACCGGGCGGCGCGGATCATCCGCAAGGGATCGTCCGAGAACGCGACCGAGGGATCCGTCGGCGTGTCGAGGACGCGCGCACCCAAGGCCGCCACGCCGCCGTACGGGTCGATGAGCTCGCCGCCGGGCAGCCGGACCGCCATCGCGTTGATCGTGAAATCGCGCCGACCGAGGTCCGTCTCGATGTCTTTCCCGAAGGTGACCGCCGGCTTACGGTTCTGCTCGGCATAGACCTCCTGGCGGAACGTGGTGATCTCCAAGCGCGTCCCGCCCTTGAGCGCTCCCACGGTGCCGAAGCGCACGCCGACGAAGTAGCGGCGGTCGGCCCACCCATGGAGCACCTTCGTGGTGTCCGCCGGGTGGGCGCTCGTGGCGAAGTCCAGATCGCTCACCGTCCGTCTCAGCAGCAGGTCGCGGACGCTGCCGCCCACGAGGAAGAGCTCGTGACCGGCGTCGGCGAACCGGGCCCCGAGCTCGATCGCGAGCTCGGGGACATCGAGGGTTGCGCCGGACGAACGGTCGGCCATGACGGGTCGAGGATAGCGGGGGTCGAGCGCGCTACCGTGCACTGCGTGCCCGTCTGGCTGGGGTTCATCTGGACATCACCGAACACGCTGATCGGGCTGCTCGCAGGGCTCCTCACCTTCCAGCGGCCGTCGGTACGGTCGGGGCTCTTGGTGTTCGACCGGGCCCCGAGAGGACTCACGCGGTTGATGCTTCGGGCCGATCGCGCCGCGATGACGATCGGCTTCGTCGTCGTCTCGGCGCGCCCGGTCGAAGGCCAACTGCTCGCCCACGAGCGGCACCACGTCCGCCAGTACTGCGCGTGGGGACCGCTGTTCATCCCCGTGTACCTGCTCTTGGCGATCGCGTACGGCTACCGTCGGCATCCGATGGAGATCGCGGCCCAGCGGGCGTCTGGCGAGCTGCCGGCTCGCGGAAGGGTCTAGAAGGGCATCCCGGCGGACCGCTCGTCGCTGAACGCCGACCGGCGGTCCAAGACGCCCGCGAGCTGGAGATCGAAGTCGTGGGGACTGGTCGCGGTGCGCCGAGCCTCGTCCACCCCGACGAGCCCCTCCTTCACGAGGCCCACCAGGGCCTGATCGAACGACTGCATCCCGTAGTAGCCGCCCTCGGCGATCACATCCACGATCGAGTCGGTCTGCTCGGGATCCACGATGCGGTCGAAGACCCGCCCCGTGTTGACGAGTACCTCGACCGCGGGGACGCGGCCCTTGCCGTCGGCCTTCGTGACGAGCCGTTGCGAAACGATCCCGCGGAGGGCGCCGGCGAACGACGTGCGGACCTCCTTGGCCTGCTGGGGCGGGAACAGGTCGAGGACGCGATTGATCGTCTCCATGCAGTCGATCGTGTGCAGGGTCGAGATCACGAGGTGCCCGGTCTCCGCGGCCTGGATCGCCGACAGCGCCGACTCCGCGTCGCGGATCTCCCCGACGAAGATCACGTCCGGGTCCTGCCGGACGACATGCTTGAGCGCGGCCTGATACGAGCCCGTGTCGATCCCGACCTCGCGCTGCTGGATGATCGAGAGCTCGTCGTCGTGCACGACCTCGATCGGATCCTCGATCGTGACGATGTGGGCACGACGCGAACGGTTGATATGCCCGATCATCGACGCGATCGTCGTGGTCTTCCCGGTCCCGGTCGGTCCGGTGATCAACACCAGCCCACGCGGACTGTCGGCGAGCGTCCGCATCACGACCGGGAGCCGGAGCTCCTCGAAGGTGGGGATCTCTGAACGCACGCGCCGAACCGCGAGCCCGACCAGTCCACGCTGACGGAACACGTTGATCCGGAAGCGTCCGACGCCCTGCAGCGTGTAGCCGATATCCGCCTCGTTCGTGGTCTCGAACTCCTGTCGCTTGTGCTCGCTCATGACCGCGAGGGCGAATGCGGCGGCGTCCTCCGATGTCAGCTCGGCGAAGGGCGCCGGCTGCAGATCGCCATCCACGCGGAGGAACGGCACGTTCCCGACCTTCAGATGCAGGTCGCTCGCCCCCCGTTCCACGGTATGCCGAAGCAGCTCGTCGATGTTCATCCCACCTCCGTTTCGGCACGATGGCCCTGGAGCCTGAGCGACCGGCCACCCAGGGCTACTATCCGCACGTCATGGCTGGTGAAGAGGTTCCTTCGGTCTCCGGCGAACCGCCGCCGCGGAAGCGGCGGCGGAGGCGCCGGAGACCGAAGCCGGCCGCGGCGGCGGGCGCCGGATCCGGAACCTCGAGCGGGACGCGGGCGAAGCCGACGGCGAAGACCAAAGCCGAGCAACGGAACCAGCGCGCGGGATCGGGGGGCGGCTCGAAGGGGACGAATGCAAAGGGAACCTCGGCGAAGGGAACTTCGAAGAAGAAGGCCTCGGCGAAACGGCCCCGCCGGCACATCCCCACCCAGCGCGAGGTCTCGGCCGGCGGTGTCGTGTACCGGCGGGAGGGCGAGGACATCGAGATCGTCCTCGCCTCGCGCCGAACGCGCCGCGGCGACCTCGCTTGGGGCCTCGCGAAGGGCGGGATCGAACCGGGGGAATCGCGGGAAGACGCGGCCGTTCGCGAGGTCCGCGAGGAGACCGGGCTCGATGCGACGATCGAGGCGGACCTCGGCGACACGAAGTACATCTACGTCTGGGAGGACGTCCGGATCCGCAAGCGGGTGCACTTCTTCTTGATGCGACACGTCGGCGGCGACGTGGACGATCGCGATGACGAGATGGAGGAGATCCGCTGGTTCCCGCTGGAGCGAGCGCTCAAGCGAGCGGCGTATCGCGGTGAACGAGAGGTCCTCGCTCGCGCCGCTGAGCTCTTGCAGTGACGACCGAGCAGATCGTCCTCGGCATCGTGATCGGGGTCGTCGCGGGCGTGCTGTCGGGTCTGTTCGGCGTTGGCGGCGGCATCATCACCACACCGGCCATCCAGGAGCTGCTGGGCGGGAGCCCGTACATCGCGGTCGGCACCCCGCTTCCGGTCGCGATCCCGACCGCCCTCGTCGGCGGCTACACCTACGCGCGCGCTCACGAGGTGAGCTGGCGAGCCGTGCGGTTCGCCGCGATCCCCGGGATCGTGGGGGCCGCGGCGGGCGCATGGCTCACGTCCCTGATCGATCCCCATTGGTTGCTACTCGTGACCGCCGTCCTGATCGGGTGGCAGGCGGTGCGCATCGGGCGCTCCGCCCGATACCGGATCCGCGAACGTGGCACGACACCGGGATGGCAGTACGCGCTGTTGGGCGGGTTCACCGGTCTCGTGTCCGGTCTGCTCGGCGTGGGGGGCGGGATCGTCTTCGTCCCGTTCGTCACGACGATGCTGGGGATGCCGCTGAAACGCGCGCTGGGCACGTCCCTGGTCCTCATCGCGGTCATCGCGATCCCCGGCACGATCGTGCACGCTGCCCTCGGGCACATCGATTGGGAGATCGCGTTCGTCTTGGTGCTCGGCGTCATCCCCGGTGCGCGGATCGGAGCCAGCATCGCGCTCGGGACCCGGGAGCGCACCCTGCGGCTCTTGGTGGGCTCCTTCCTCTTCCTCGTCGCCGCCGTCTACGGGGTCGCCGAGGTCGCGAGGCTCGCCAGAGGCTGAGACCGGCCCGGCTAGGATGCGCCCGTGGAACGCGCCGTCCGTGCGCTGCTCGTCATCGGCTTCCTCGCCTTCACCCTGCCGCTCGGGGTGCCGGCGTCCGCCCAGAGCGCAACCGTTTCGCTCTCCTTGCTCAGCCAGTCCCCCTGGAACGCGCGCTACGGCGATCCCCGGCTGAAGATCTCGGTCGTCGCGACGAACCTGAGCGCCAGCTCGCTCGGACATCTGTCCGTGGGCCTGTCGATCGGTCCTCATTACGAGACGGTCGCCGGGTACGAGTCGTCGCTCGTGGAGGGCCCGACCAGCCCTGTGTTCGAGACCGAGGATCCGCTCGCTGGGAAGCTCGAGCCGAACACGGCGACCACATTGAGGATCCCCAGCGTGGATCTCTCGACGGCGACCGGGATCGAGCAGACCGACAGCCAGGTCTACCCGGCGCGCGTGGACGTGCGATCGAACGGTTCCGTGGTGGCCTCCCTCACGACCCCCGTCCTGTACTTCGTGCAGCCGCCGATCGCGCCGATGCTGCTCGCGTCCTGGATCGAGCTCCAGCCGACGATCGCGTTCGGTCCCGATGGGCGGCTCCTCGACACGGCGTTCCCGGACGCCCTCAGCCCCCAGGGACAGCTCGGCGCGCCGATCGCCGCGCTGAACGGAGCGCTCGGCCGGCTGGGCCCCGCGGGCGAGTTCCCGATGAGCGTGATCGTCGAGCCGGCGCTCGTGGAGCAGGCGCAACGCGTGGCCGGCGGATTCACCTTGGCCGACGGGACGGCCGTGCCGAAGGGGACGGACGGTCCCCTGAAAGCTGCCGCGTTCCTGGATTCGCTCTCGAACGCGGCCCATGGGCCCGGCGTTCGAACGGTGGGCACGCCGTTCGCGGGCCCGACGATCCCGTCGATGCTCGCGAGCGGGCTGGGGCGCGATCTGCAGGCGCAACGTTCGCTCGGCGTCGAGACCCTCCAGTCGTTGACGGGAACGACGCTCCAGATGGACGTCGCCAGGCCCACGGCCGGGTCGCTCTCCGACGATGCGATCGGTTGGCTCGCGGACAGCGGCGCGACGACCGTCCTCGGGAACGTCGACACGGTCGCTCGACACGCCGAGGGGCCTTCGTTGAACCCCGATCCGACCGCGACGGTGAACGCTCCCGACGGCTCGAACGTCACGCTCGTCCTGCCCGACCCGGGCGTCGAAGGGCTGCTCGCGCGACCCGACCTGGTGGCCGATCCCGTGCGTGCCGCCCAGGCCGTGCTGGGCGAGCTCGCGGTCATCTGGAAGGAGTCACCTGTGCCGGAGGGTGGACACGTCCGGGGCGTCGCGCTCGCGCTCCCGTCGTCTCTGTCCCCCGGCATGTGGACGCCGATCCTCGAGCGGCTGCACCGCACGCCCTTCCTGCGGCTCGACGATGCGGCGACGTTCGTCGCCGGCGTGAACCCACCCGGCGAGCCCGCGGTCCTCCGCTCCCCCGACACCTCCTCCTTCCCGCCCTCGTACATCGATCAGATCCGCGAGCAGCAGCATCGGATCGGCACGTACGGTTCGATACTGACCCAACCGAGCCCGGTGCCGCAGGAGCTCACCAACGACGTCTACTACGCGGAGTCGGCGTCCTACGTCGCGGACTGGGAGGCCGGGACCTCGTGGTTGAACGCGGTGTACGCGGCGACGCAGCAAGCCTTCGACAGCGTCAAACCACAGGTCGGTCAGGGGTTCACGTTCACCTCGGGCGAGGGCACGATCCCGCTCCTCATGGGCGATCCGGGCCCGATCCCACTCCGGGTGACGATCCAGCTGCAGTCCTCCCAGTTCGAATATCCCGACGGGGACGAGCAAACCGTCCTGCTCGAACGGCCGGATCAGGTCGTGACCTTCCGCGTCGTCGCGAAGGCGGCTGGACAGAACCCCATCCTCGTGGACGTCACCGCACCGAACGGGGACGAGATCGGCGAGCCCCAAGCGATCGTCGTGCGCTCGACCGCGGTCAACCACATCGCGTTGCTCGTGACGCTCGCCGCAGCCGGCGTCTTGGCGCTGCTGTATTCGCGGAGGTGGTTCCGGCGGACGAAGGTCTCGAGCTGACGCCGGCCGGTTCCGACGCGGTGGACTCACGCGAGGCCACCGTACGGAACGCCGCCGTGATGTCGGGCGGCACGCTCTTGTCGCGGGTGACGGGGTTGATCCGCGTGACGGTGACGCTCGCGGCACTCGGGTTCACGGTCGTCTCGGACAGCTACAACGCAGCGAACACCACCCCGAACATCATCTACGAGCTCGTGCTGGGCGGGATCCTCACGAGCGTCTTCGTCCCGGCGCTCATCGGCCGCGGCAGGGACCGTGGGCGCGCAGCCCAGTTCGAAACGGCGAACCGCTTCCTGACGATCACCCTCGTCCTGCTGACGGGGGTTGCCGTCGTCGGGGCGGTGATCGCGCCGTGGATCATGCGTCTGTACCTCGGCGGGGTCGACGATCCGATCCGCCGAGCTCAGGAGATCGAGCTCGGAACGTTCTTCCTGCGATGGTTCATGCCGCAGATCGTCTTCTACGGGGTCGGCGCGGTGGCCGGCGGTCTGCTCACGGCGAACCGCCGGTTCGCGGCGCAGATGTACGCGCCCGTCCTGAACAACCTCGCCGTGATCGCGACCATGTTCGCCCTCATCGCGATGCGCGGGACGACGCCGCCACAGGTCGAGACGCTCACGTTCGCCGAGAAGACGCTGCTGGGCGCCGGCACGACGTTCGGTGTCCTCGCCATGACTGCGGCGCTGTGGCCGGCGCTCCGCGGGATCGGGTTCCGCTGGCGCCTCCGCTGGGATTGGCGCCACGAGAGCGTTCGTCAGCTCTTCCATCTCGCTCGATGGGTCGTCGTCTACGTGGTGGCGAACCAGGTCGCGTACCTGATCATCATCCGGCTCGCCAGCAGGATCTCGGCAGGGGCCTACACGGCCTACTCGCAGGCGTTCGTGTTCTTCTCGCTCCCGCATGCGATCGTCGCCGTCTCCATCTTCACGGCGCTCATCCCCGGCATGGCCGACCGATGGACCGTCGAAGATCGAGCGGGCGTCCGGGACCTGTTCTCGCGAGGGTTCCGCGACACGATGATCGTGATGATCCCCGCCGCCGCGGGGTACGTCGTCCTCGCGGGACCGATCGTCGCGCTGCTCGCCGGCCACGGGGCGGTGCGCGGCGTCGAGCTGCCGGTCCTCGCGCACATCCTCGCGGGATTCGCGATCGGCTTGCCGTTCTTCTCCGCCTTCCAGCTCATGACGCGAACCCTGTACGCGATGCACGACTCACGAACCCCGGCACTCGTCAACATCGGGGTCGCCGTCGTGAACATCTCGGCGGATCTGCTGCTCGCCTTCGCATGGCACCGAGGCGTGACCGGGCTTGCCCTCGGCCACGCCGTCTCCTACGTCTTCGGATCCGCCCTCTTGTTCGTGATCGTGCGGCGGCGGCTCCAGGGTGCCGACGAGCGCACGATCGGCACGACGATCGCCAAGACGCTGCTGGCGGCGGTCGTGACGGCCGCGGCAGCCGCCGGCGTCTCGGCCGCCGTGGCCATCGCACTGGACGTCGATCGGACCTTCGCTCGCCTCGTCCAGGTGACCGCGAGCGTTGCCGCCGGGGTGCTTGTGTTCCTGGCGTGCGCGCTTATCTTCGGGATCCACGAGGTCGATGAAGTGAAGGAGGCGCTCCTCGGACGGCTGCGCCGCGGAGCGTGATGGAGACCGGGATGCGAGGAACCCTTCGGCGCGTGCACCGCGAACAGTCCGGCATGGTCGGGAGGATCATCGTCGTCTGGTTGCTGTTCGTGGCCGTCCTCGGCATCTTCGCGATCGACACGGCATCGGTCCTGTTCACCAAGTTCCGTCTGTCGGACGCAGCTGCGACAGCCGCATCGACCGCCGTTTCGACCTATCAGAACGAGCGGGACGTCACGGCCGCGTGCGGCGCCGCCGAGCTCTCCGTGCACCAAGCCGACCCCGACGCGACGATGGCCAAGGGCTGGTGCAAGGTCGATACGACGTCCGGCGACGTGACGATCACGCTCCGGAAGACCGCGACCAGCATCATCGCGGGGCGGTTCTCCTTCACCAGAGATCTCACGAAGGTGGTCCAGCGAGAAACCGCGTCTCCATCCTCGTTGTAGCGTGCGCTCGTGGATCCGCCCGAGCCCGATGAGGAGTTGGTCCGCCGGTTCCTGCTCGGAGACACGGACGCCTTCGAACGACTCGTCGAACGGCACCGCCAACGCGTCTACAACCTCTGCCTCCGTGTGCTGGGGGATCCCGAGGACGCTGCCGACGCCGTCCAGGACACCTTCCTCTCCGTCCTCACGAAGCTCCGGCAGTTCCGGGGCGATGCCGCGTTCACGACGTGGATGCACCGCGTCGCCGTCAATGCCTGTTACGACCTATCCCGGAAGCGACGCCGGCAACCGCTGCTCCGGCTCGCGGGGGGCCAGGATCTGCCGGAGTCCGAGCTGGGGGCCCCTGTTCCCGACCATGCGGACGAGTCGGCCGGGACGCACGATGCCGTCGCCGCGCTCCGCGAGGTTCCGGAGGAGTTCCGGGTTGCCCTCGTGCTCGCGGATCTGCACGACATGGCGTACGAGCAGATCGCGAAGGTCCTCGACGTCCCGATCGGAACGGTGAAGTCCCGGGTGCACCGCGGGCGGGTCGCGCTCGCGCGCGCGATGGGTATCACGAGCCGGGAACCCGAGGCCCCGGCTCGAGCGTCCGAGGACCAGCCATGAGCCACCCCGACGCGCTGCTCGCGGGATACGTCGACGGCGCGCTCGCCGAAGGCGAGCGCGCCGCTGTCGAGCGCCACCTCGGCTCCTGCGAGCGGTGCCGCAACGAGGTTGCCCTCGCCCGCGCCGGGCGGACGGCCCTCGCCTCGGTGCCGGAGGCGCCGGCGCCGAGCGACCTCGGCGCCGCGGCGGTCGCGGAGGCGAGACGGCGTGCCGGGAGCGATCCTGGCGCCGGAGCACCGCCGGGACGTCCGGCGTGGTACCGCTGGGCGGGCGCGGCGGCGGGTATCGCCGCCGCGCTCTTCGTCGTCGCGCTCGTCCTTCCCCACGTCGGGAATGCGCCCGCGACCACGGCGGGGGCGGGGGATGCGGCCGCGCCGCGCGCGGCCGCATCCCCCGCCACCTCCGTCGAGACACAGAACGTCAACTACGACCTGTCGGGCGTCGAGTCGCTCGCGACCTCCTCCCGCGGCCAGGAGGGAGCGGTCTTCGGATCCAACGACCAGGCGACGCCCGTCCCCGTCGCGGCGAGCGTCACACCGGAGAAACTGATCTCGTTCGCAGACGCGGTCACATGCCTCGATCGCGCCTTCACGGAGCCCACCGGCCAGCAGGCGCCGGAGGGGCAGCTCGTCCGCGTGATCCAGGCTCGTTATCGGGGTGTCCCGGCCGTCCTCGGCGTTTACCTCCTCAGCCCCGGAGCCGGGCAGCCGGCAGACGTCGTTCGCGTCTTGGTCGCATCCAGCCGCGACTGCTCCATCTTGACGTCAACGCAGGCCACGACCTGATCTCCGGCTTGACGTCAACGCAGGCCACGACCTGATCTCCGGCTTGACGTCAACGCAGGCCACGACCTGATCTCCGGCCTGACGTCAACGCAGGTCACGACCTGATCTCCGGCCTGACGTCAACGCAGGCGACGACCTGACCTCCGGCCTGACGTCAACGCAGGCGACGGCCTGACCTCCGGCCTGACGTCAACGCAGGTCACGACCTGATCTCCGGCTTGACGTCAACGCAGGCGACGGCCTGACCTCCTCCTGACCTCGGGAATAGGCGGGCGTTCACGGCTATGGGAGGATTCGCAACCAGTGGATGAACCGCGGAACGTGATCGTGATCGGTTCGGGGCCGGCCGGGTTCACGGCCGCCCTCTACGCCGCGCGGGCGAACCTCGCACCCCTCGTCCTGAAAGGTCTCGAGGCCGGTGGTCAGCTGATGTTGACGACCGACGTGGAGAACTATCCGGGCTTCGCCGACGGGCTCCTCGGCCCCGAGCTCATGGATCAGATGGAGAAGCAAGCCGCGCGCTTCGGCGCGGAGATCCTCCCGGTCCACGTCACCGATGTCGACCTATCGGAGCGGCCGTTCGCCCTCCGAGCCGGCGATCAGGAGTGGCGAGCCCGCACGATCATCGTGGCGACCGGTGCGACGGCGCGGTGGCTCGGCGTTCCGGGTGAGGAGAAGCTCCGAGGCCGGGGCGTCTCGGCGTGCGCCACGTGCGATGGCTTCTTC
>Ga0222623_10000211_pt1 | contig 16874 bp, 15 predicted proteins | sample PLMtaG_FD_177336 | JGI IMG/M metagenome (GOLD analysis project Ga0222623, IMG submission 177336) | Groundwater sediment microbial communities from an aquifer in East River, Colorado, USA - PLM2_30_coex | ecosystem: Environmental > Terrestrial > Soil > Riparian zone | place: USA: East River...
GTGCCGTCTTCGCGCCGACCCCTCGGACGCCCGGGAGGCCGTCCGATGGGTCCCCCCGGAGGATCGCGAACTCGCCGTAGCGGCTCGCCGGAACCTCGTACTTCGCCAGGACCCCCGCTTCGTCCAACTCCAAGAGGTCCGAGACCCCGCGGACGGTGAAGAGGAGCTTCACGACCGGGTCGCGAACGAGCTGGATCAGGTCGCGATCGCCGGAGACGATCTCGATCCGGTCGTCCTCGCGAGCATCGACGCAGAACGCCCCGATCGCGTCTTCCGCTTCCCACCCTTCGGTCTGCGCTTGGAGCATCCCGGTGGCGTCGAGCACCTGGCGGAGGAGGACGAATTGCTCCGGGAGACCCTCGGGATCGGGCAGCCGGTTGCCCTTGTACGCCGGATAGATGTCGGTGCGCGCCACCGGGCGCCAGTCATGGTCGTAGACGTGGACGATCTCGTCCGGCTTCCGGTCGACCATCAGCTTCGTGACCATGTCGAGGTAGCCGTGGACGGCGGCGATCGGGCGGCCGTCTGGCGTGAAGACGCCCGGATCGCGGAGCGCGAAGAACGCGCGGTACATCATGCTCGAGACGTCGAGGAGCAAACGATGGGACATGTCGCGGAGCCTACCTGTGCGAAGGTGGCCGACGATCCCGGCTAGCGCAAGCTGCGGCCGTACGATTCCTTCCTGTTCGGAGTCGTGACGCTCGCGGCGCTCGGGATCCTCATCGGCGATCTGCTACGCCGCGCTCGGCAGCGTCGAGAACTTGAGAACACCTGGCATCGCGAGAGCGAGAAGTTCCTCCGCGAACTTCGCAACTCCCGCTAGCACGGACGCGCTACCTATCCGCTCCTCGACAGGTCCAGGAGCGATCTCTTCGTCGTCGAGTGCATCCGGGAAACGACGTCGGGAACCTGACCACTACCGCTCACCCGTCCGCGTAGAGACAGAACGGGTGACCCACGGGGTCCAGCAGGACTCGCACCGTGTCCTGTGGTTGGAAAGCTGCCTCTCGCGCGCCGAGTTCGAGGGCATGCCCGACCGCAGCTTCGAGCTCGTCAACCTCGAAGTCCAAGTGCAGCATCATCTGTTGGGCGCCGTTGACCGGTGGCCACACGGGCGGAACGTACTCCGGTGACCTCTGAAAGCCGATGTACGCCACGCCGTCCGGCGGAGCGATCGTGGCGGACGACTGCTCCTGGCTCGCGATCTCCCAACCCAACAGCTCCGCGTAGAACCGAGCCAAAGCGAGAGCATCTGGAGCATCGAGGACGACGCCCCAGTAGTCGTGGCGGGTGTCTCGGGGCGTTGATCCGTCATCCTGCGTTCGTCCCCGCATCGCCGTATCCTGCCTCGTTCCGCGCTGGATCGTCACGGTCACGGCGGGTGCTCGACGATTCCGATGCGCAGATCCTTGACCTGCAAGATCAACCCAAGCTCAGCACGCGCCGTGCGGAGGACGAGCCCTGTATCGAGGTCGATGTGGAGCTGGAACGCGGTGTCCTCGCCGGATCGAAGTCCGTGGAGCTCGGCGAGAACCGAGCGACGACCATCAACATCCTCCGGCCCGATCACCCGCCCCACGGCCTGGTCGAGGCTCATGCGGCTGCCCTCGATGGGCGTCTTCACCCATCCGTTCGAATGAGACGGCACTCCGGGACCGAGTCGCCGGAGTCCGTCTCCGTCGTCGAAGAGGGCGAAGGCGTCGGAGCGTCGGAACTCGATCCCTTCGTCGCTCTCGATGAACCAGCCCGAGATGCCATCGAACAGAACGTGTGCTGACCGTTCCTCGACGCCATCGCGGAGCTCGACGACGCGGCAGGCAAGAGGAGGCTTGGGTGAGCGGATGAGGTCAAGGACTTGGTCGAACGTGGGAAGGGTCATTCGACGACGTGCTCGACGGGGCAGCCGTGCGCGAGGGTCCGAGAGACCGTGCAGAGGTCCTCGGCCGTCTTCGACCGGGCGCGCTCGAACTTGCGCTCGTCGACCTCGGCTCCAACGTGATACGTCACCCGCAACCATTGCATCCGCTGGTCGTCCTTGAGGCCCTCGACGTCTGCGGCGAGCGGCGTCACCGGATCGCGTTGCTTCCGCATCAGCTCGACGATGTCGACGGCGCTGCAGCTGCCGAGGGCGGCGAGGAGCATCTCGAGCGGCGTTAGACCGCGCTTGCCGTGCAGGTCGACCGTGATCTGCGTGCCGTGGCGGTTCGTGACCACGACGGTTCCGTCCTCGTTCGCGGTGAGGCTCAACCTTCGGTTCGCGTCCATGCTCCGGAGGCTACAGACCCCTGGGCGCGGGCGGCCGATATCCTGCGCGACATGCAGGAGGGCCGGCGGGACGTGACGCGCGAGGAGATCCCGACGGCGACGGAGCTCGGGTTGATGACGGGGCCGCCACCGTTCCCGGCCGAGCGTCTGGTGACGCTCGCGAACTGGCAGGATCCGCCGTTCAACCGTTGGGGGTTTCAGCACATCGCGGAGCTGATCCCGACAGCCCGGATCGCGCGCGGAGGTCCGGTGTGGCGGCTCCCGGAGGAGCCTCGGGACCTCTCGCAGATGCGGATCGACGCGGACGGCCAGCCGATGCCGCTCCCGACCTTCCTCGAGCGGACCTGCACGGACGGCATCCTCGTGCTTCACGGCGGACGCGTCGTGATGGAGTCGTACTTCAACGGCATGCAGAAGCGCTCGCGCCACCTCCTGATGTCGGTCTCGAAGTCGGTCACGTCGGCCGTGTGCGGCCGGCTCGTCGGTCGGGGGCTGCTCACGCCCGACGAGCCGGTGACGGTTTATCTGCCCGAGCTCGCCGGCGCGTCGTGGGACGGGTGCACGGTTCGACACCTCTTGGACATGCGAGCCGGGACGCGGTTCAACGAGGACTACACGAACCTCGATGCCGACGTCCGCGTGTACGAGCAGATCTACCTGTGGCGGCCGCGGACGAGCCTCGACCTTCCGACGGACATCACCACCTACTACGCCACCCTCGCGAACGAGCGTCCGCACGGAGGCCGGTTCGACTACCGATCGATCCTCACGGATGTGCTCGCGTGGGTGATGGAACGGGCCGCCGGCGCTCGGTTCGCCGACCTGGTCGCGAGCGAGCTCTGGGGGCCGATGGGCGCGGAAGACGACGCGGAGGTGACCGTCGACGGGCACGGCAACGCGATGGCGGACGGGGGCATCTCCTGCACGCTGCGAGATCTCGCCAGGTTCGGGCTCCTCCTCCTGCGAGGCGGTCGGCGGGGGAGCGAGCAGGTGATCCCACGCGCGTGGATCCAGGACACCCTGACCGCCGACCCCGACGTCCTGACCGCCTTCGCGGCCGCTCCCGACGCCGCCGAGTTCCCGGTCGGCGCGTACTACCGGAACCAGTTCTGGGTGATCGATCCACGTGGACCGATCGTCATGGCATCCGGCATCAACGGTCAGACCGTGCTGGTCCATGGTCCGGCCGACGTCGTGGTCGCCAAGGTCTCGACGTGGCCGGTCGCGTGGACACCGGCGTACGGCGTCACGACCCGGACCGGCTTGATCGATCTCGCCGAGCACGTCGCGGGCTGACGCCTTCGGTTGCCTCGGATGGCGAGGTGGTTTCGCCCGGGAGAGCCGGGGGTATCAGAGGGGCTCCGGCGGCGCCGCAGCGGCGCCACGGGAGGAGGTCGAACGAGATGAGCGAGCGCTATCCGCAAACGCACGAGCACATGCCGGTCGAGCCGGTCCCGGTCGAGCCCGATCGAGGCAGCCTCACCGGGTACGCCGCCATCAAGTACTCGGCGATCGTGATCATCGTCCTGGCGATCCTGGCGTTCCTCGCCTGGTACGTGATCCCGAAGCTCGGCTCGTAGTCCCTGACCGAGCCGTGGAAAGCTGAACGGGGCGGGACCGCGCGAGCGGTCCCGCCCCGTTCTTTCGTCTACGGCGTGAGGGCGCCGACGATCGCCAACGCCCCGGAGAGCCCGAGCAGGGCGAGCACGGCCACGCGGAACGCGTGGCCGTGCACCCGGGTCGAGAGCCGCTCACCGAGCAGCGTGCCCGCGACGATCGCGGGCACGCCCACCAGGAACGCGGCGCCGACGTCGTGCGTGAGCAGACCCCCGGCCCAGAACAAGACGAGCGCGACGACGCCCTGCACGAGGAAGCAGCATGCGAGCGTCGCGCGGAACGCGTCCCGCTCCATCCCCATGGCTTGGAACGCGATCACGAGCGGCGGTCCGTTCGTCCCGGTGCTGGTAGCGAGCGCGCCCGATGCGATCCCGGCCGCGATCTCGGTGCGCGGTCCCGGCGGGAGCCGGAACCCCCGCCACAGCCACGCCGTGAGGACGAGGACCACGACCCCGATCGCGAGCGTGAGGGCGCGGTCGGGCGCGCGGGCCAGGATCAATGCGCCGACCGGCATCCCGACCAACGACGCGCCGACGACCATCACCATCGGTCGCACCTGGAGATCCGCGCGCCACCGGATCGTGTTCCAGAAGGTCATCGGGACGCCGATCGCCGTCACCGCAACCACGGCGACCTTCGGATCCTCCGCGACCGCGATGATCGGGACCGCGACCAGCGCGAACCCGAATCCCATCGTCGACTGGATGGCCGCCGCGAAGGCCACCGTGGCGGCGACCACGACGAGCAGGGTCATCAGCCCCGCCGGGGGACGTCCAGGGGAGGATGCGCGAACGGATCGTCGAGCGATCGCGCCACCTCGAGCGCATCGTCGAGCAGTGCCTCCGCGGCCACGATGTTCGACTCCGCCCCCGAGTTCTTCGAGATCCGGCCCTGATCGATCCCGTCGGCGACGCGCCCGCGATCCCGGTCGTAGACCGGCGCCCCGGCCGCGTTCCGCCCGTCGAACCACGCTCGAGCGTCGGCGGCCAGGGCCGCCCACCGCTGCTCGCCCGTCGCCTCGTGCAGTCGATCCAGCGAGTAGATGCACGACGCCACGTCGTAGGGCGACGTGCTCGTCGCCGCGAACGTCGCGTTCACCGCAGGAACGACGAGGGCCTCGACGCTGCGGGTGGCGACGGCCAGGAGATCGGGCTCCTCGAGCACGGACGCGGACCAGGCGAGCACGCCCTCCTGGATGTGCGCCCAGAGGTGCGGCGGCCCGACCTCCTCGTCGTTGTTCTTGAGCGCGTCGCCGTCCCGGCAGGACGCGAGCTCCCGCACCCAGGCGTGCATCGCCGGCCGCAGCGACGTGACGCCCGCGTCGGCGATCAACCGGCGCGCCGTCAGGATGTGGAGCGCCCGGACGTCGGGCGGTGCGGGCTTCGCGATCGCGTGATCCAATCCGGAGAGCACGGCGTCACGCGCGCGCTCGTCGGCGAACGTGAGCCACGCGTGGCTCACGCCGACGAGCGCGCGCGCGTGCCAGAAGCTCTCGCCGATCGCCGACGTGATGCCGTGCTCGTTACGGACGCCGTCCCAGTCGTAGATGAAGTTGATCCATCGTCCGTCGGGCTCCTGCATCCACAACACGAACTCGAGCACGCCGCGGGCCCATCGCTCCGCCCAGGGCTGTTTCGTCCGAGCCCACACGTCGCACAGGACGTCGAGGAGCCGGGCGGCGTCATCGACGCATGCGACGCCCTCGAAGCCGGACTCCTTCGCGACGACGGTCGCGCCGTCCCCGCTTCCATAGACCGCGACGGCCAGGGCGTCGCCGGCGGCGGGGACCGGACGGGTCAGACGAGCGAGCTGTCGGAGCATGGCAGCGGAGTCTCCCAGGGCGGACGGGGGAAGACCAGGGTTCGCCTACACCGGGTCCAACGCCGACAGGACATCGTCGATCGCCATGTCGGCGGCGCAGACGGTCGAGTCGGCTGCCCCGTAGTAGACCCGGATGTCGCCGTCCCCGAGGTCGACATGGCCGCTGGGGAACACGACGTCGTGCAGGAAGCCGTCGAGCTCGTACTCGGTCTCAGGCGCCAACAGGGGCCGGTCGGCGCGAGCGAGCACTTTCGTCGGGTCTCCGGCATCCAGCAACAGCGCGCCCACCCCATACCGATTGTCGCGGTCGGCACCGTGATAGATCTCGAGCCACCCCCCATCGACGCGGATCGGCACCAAGGACGCGCCGATCCTCATCTCGTCCCAGCTGCCGATCCGCGGCTGCGCGATCGGCCGTGGGTTCCCCCAGTGCACGAGATCGTCGCTCTCCAAGAGCCACAGACCCAGCACGCGCCCGAAGGATCCGGGCATCGGGCGCGTCAACGCGAGGTAGCTGCCGCCGACCTGCTCGGGGAACAGCACGACGTCCTTCTGGTCGGGCTGCAGCATCGTGCCGCAGCGCTCGAACGAGCGGAAGTCGGTGGTCATCAATCGGGCGGTCGTGATCCCCAACCGACTCACGGCGACATAGGTGATGTGGAACGCGTCACCCAGCCGCGTGATCCGCGGGTCCTCGACGCCGTACTCCTCGAGCGGCGTCGCCGACATGATCGTCGGTTGCGGATCGATCGCGAAGTGGATGCCGTCGGAGCTGCGCGCGACGCGCAGGTGCGAGATGTGCGACAGGTAGTCCGTGAACTCGGACTGTCCCTGCGTGAAGCCACCGGCCGTGTTCCGGTAACGGATCGTCCGCGGATCGGACAGATCGAGTCCCGGCAGATCCCGCGGCACGTAGCCGATCACGATCTGAGGCGGTTCCTGCTGGTGATCGAAGAACGCCATCCCGATGAGCTGCTCGGGGCGGAGCCCGCTGGGAAGAGGCACCAGCCGAGGGTCGGGACCCGAGAGGTCGACCATCCGAGCATCCGGTCCGGGCTCGGGGCGCGGCCGCTCCGTCACCCGCACGAGCAGGACGGTCTCGTCACCGATGGTCGCCACACCGGGGTTGATCGTGGAGATGACCTCGAACCCCGGTTGCGGCTCGACGTCACCGGGTTTGATTAGCGGGTTGCCGCGCAGCCGGTGGGCAACCGTGAGCGGCTTCTCCCGTCGCCGTTCCTTCTGGACCGGCGGATGCTCCGCGACGAGCTCACGCATCACGTCGAGGAACCGGGCACCCGTCTTCGGCCACGTGGCTTCGTTGGCGTAGCGGTAGGCGTTCTTCTCCAGTCGGGCCTTGAGCTTCGGATCGTCCAGGATCGTGTTGACCGCCTCGGCGATCTGATCCGCCGCGTGGAAATCGACGAGGATCCCCCGATCGTCCGCGAGGGCCTCCTTCGCATGCAGGTACGGCGTGGAGACGACGGCCTTGCCCGCACCGAGCGCGTACGAGAGGGTTCCGCTCGTGATCTGGTTCGGGTCGAGGTACGGCGTTACGTACACATCGGTGGCGAGGAGGTAATCGATGATGTCTTTCTGCTCGAGGTACTGGTTGACGAAGACGACGTTGTCGGTCAGGCCCAGCTCCTCGACGAGGGCGGTCAGACGGTTCCGGTACTCCTCTCCCCGTTGCTTGAGCAGCTCGGGGTGCGTCTGCCCGGCGATCAGGTAAAGCGCCTCCGGATGCCGGGCGACGACGGCCGGCATGGCTTCGATCACGTACTCGAGGCCCTTGCCGGGCCCGACGAGACCGAAGGTCGAGACGATCTGGCGGTGATCGAGGCCGAGCTTCGCCTTGAGGCGGCGGCGTCCGATCGGCTCGATGTGGGGCATCCCGTGCGGGATAACGATCGGGCGCTGCGCGATGCCGTACACGTCCCGGAGGATGTCGACGGCGGTCTCGGCCATCACGGTCAAACCGTGCGCGGAGTCGGCGATCGAGCGGACCGCCTCCCGGATCGCGGGGGATGGATCCGGCAGCACCGTGTGCAGGGTCACCAGCGCCGGCTTCTCGAGCTCGTCGAGGAACGGCGTCAGATGGTCCTCGTAGGTGCCCTCGATCCAGTGGTCCCCGACCCAGCCGCCGCCTTTCCACAGGCCGTACAGCCCGAACTCGTGCTGGACGCACACGACGTCGGCGTTGGACCGGTTGATCGCCCGGGCGGCGGCCCGGTAGGGCATGGGGCTTCCTTGCCGGATCCGCCAGCGAACCTCGGACCCGTAGGCGCGCACGGAGTTCCGCTCGTCGATCGCCGCGATGCGGGCGCGCGTCGAGGGATCCGCCTGGCGGATCGCGTGGATCAGGTCCGAGGTGAAGGTCGCGATCCCGCAGCGGCGGGGCGGATAGGTGGAGACGAACGCGATGCGCATATGCCTTCAGAGTAACGGAGGGCTGCACGGTCGTGAGGCGTGGCCCCGGTCGCGCCCAGCCTTGACTCTTCGCGGCGACACGACTACCACGTACGTATGCCCAGCCCGCTCGAGTCCATCTCCCGCGTCCCGCTCTTCGCCAACCTCACCGCTCGACAGATGCGGAAGGTCGCGAAGAGCGCGAGCGAGGACGCGTACCCGGCGGGCAGCAGCATCGTCCTGGAGGGCGGCCGCACCGAGACGCTCTTCGTCATCCTGGAAGGGACCGCGAGGATCATCCGGAACGGGCGTACGGTCGCCAAGCGGAACGCCGGCGAGTTCTTCGGTGAGATCTCGATGATCGACGGTCGTCGGCGGGCGGCCTCCGTGGTCGCGGACACGCCGATGCGATGTCTCGTCCTGTATCACGCCGGCCTCCGGAAACTCGTGATGGACGACCCGGGGATGGCCTGGAGTCTGCTCCAGACGCTCGCCGGGCGGGTCAGGGATACCTAGGACCCGGCTCAGTTCGCGGTCACTGCGTAGAGGTGCCATTCGTCCGGCACGCCCTTCAGCGTGTGGGCGCCTCGATCCTCCAGGTTGATGCCCGAGCCAACGACGAGATCCCTGACCGTGCTCGACACGAGGATCTCGCTCGCACCCGCCAAAGCCCCCACGCGTGCGCCGATCGCCACCGCGAGACCCGAGATGTCACCGTCGGCGAGTTCGATCTCGCCGGTGTGCAATCCCGCCCGGATCTCGATGCCCAACTCCGGCACCGCCGCCGCGATCGCCTGCGCGCACCGAACGGCACGGCCGGGCCCGTCGAAAGTGGCGAGGAAGCCGTCGCCCATCTTGCGGATTTCGCGACCATGGAACCGCGCGAGCTGCGCTCGGACGATCCGATCATGGCCGTCCTGCACCCTGCCCCAAGCCTGGTCGCCCATCGCGGCGCTCTGGCTCGTGGAGTCCACGATGTCGGTGAACAGGACCGTGGCGAGGAGACGGTCGAACGCGGACTGTTCGTGCTGGATCGATCCAAGGAAGGCGTGGACGGCCTCGCCCAGCTCATCGAGATCGCTCATCCACGCGACGCGACGAGCGCCGGAAAGCGGAAGGAGCTTCGCCCCGGGGATCCGTGACGCGACGTACTCGGCTTCGCCGGGATCGCTGCTTTCCCCGTGGACGACCGTCGTCGGCACCTGGATCGCGGGCAGGATGTCGCGAACATCCGTATGTGCCCACATGTGATCGAACGCAAGCATGTCGCCGGGCGCGGCCGAATACCGAGCCCATCTCGCCGCCCACCGGAACAGCTCAGGGTCGTCCGGCTCGCTCCGATCGAGGAGCAGCGACATCTCGGCCCACTCGCGCCCGTAGCGTTCCCTGCCCCAGATCTCCGGGATCCTCGCGTGTTCCCTGATCCAGGCGTCCTCGGCCAAGCCCCACGGGTAGTCGGGCGCCCAGGTCATCCGCGCGTTGCCTCCGTAGAGGATCAGTCCGGCCGACCGTTCGGGATACGTCGCGGCGAACAGCGCGGCGAGCGCGGCGCCGTCGCCCATGCCGAAGAGGGTCGCTCGTTCGCTGCCGACGGCGTCCATCACGGCCCGGATGTCGTCCATCCTCGCCTCGAGGTCGGGGACCCGGCTGATCCGATCGGAGAGGCCGGTCCCGCGCTTGTCGAAGGTGATAAGGCGCGCGTCCCTCGCGAAGGACCGCAGCATCTTCGCGATCCGAGGCTGTTCCCAATAGACCTCCAGATGCGAGACCCACGGGAAGACCACGATGAGATCGACCGGTCCTTCACCCAGGGTCTGATACGCGATCCACACGTCGTCGCTCGTTTTCGCGTACAGGGTTTCCGGGGTCACGGAGTCAGTCTCGGCTCGCACCGCGTCACCCGCAACCTGGGCCGCTACGTCAGCGGCTCGAACCGCGCCGTGAAGTGCCGCAGCTGCGGCGCCTGCTCGACGATCCGGTAGCCCGGCAGGTCCTCGGCGCGGGCGGCGACGTCCGTCACGACCTCGATCACGTAGTCGACGTGGCTCTGCGTGTAGGTGCGTCGCGGGATCGCGAGCCGGACCAGGTCCGTCGCGGCCGGCTCCTCCGTGCCGTCCGGCTTCATCCCGAACATCACCGTCCCGATCTCGCATCCCCGGATCCCTCCGGCCTCGTACAACGCCACCGCGAGTGACTGCCCCGGGTACTGCAGCGGGGGCACGTGCCGGAGCAGCGCGCGTGCGTCGAGATACACCGCGTGGCCGCCGGCCGGCCGGACGATCGGGACGCCGGAGGCCACCAACGCGTCGGCGAGATATTCGATGGACCGGGTCCGGTACCGGAGGTAGTGCTCGTCGACGCATTCGCGCAACCCTTGGGCGATCGCCTCCAGATCGCGGCCGGCGAGCCCGCCGTACGTCGGGAACCCCTCGGTCAGGATCAACAGGTTGCGGCACTGTTCGGCCCACGCGTCGTCGCGCAGCGCGAGCCAGCCGCCGATGTTCGCCATCGGGTCCTTCTTCGCCGACATCGTCATGCCGTCCGCGAGCGACGCCATCTCCCGAGCGATATCCGGCACGGTCCGTCCATCCTGTCCCGGCTCGCGTGTCTTGATGAACCACGCGTTCTCGGCGAAGCGGCACGCGTCGAGGAACAGCGGCACCCCGAACCGATCGCAGAGGGAACGGACGCCGCGCAGGTTCTCCAGGGAGACCGGCTGCCCCCCGCCCGAGTTGTTCGTCACGGTGACGAACACGACAGGGATATCCGCCGCCCGTTCGACGAGGAGCTTCTCGAGTGCCTCCAGGTCCATGTTGCCCTTGAATGGATGCAGCGCCGCGGGGTCGCGACCCTCGGCGATCACGAGGTCGACGGCCTCGGCACCCGTGAACTCGACATTCGCGCGCGTCGTGTCGAAATGCGTGTTGTTCGGAACGACCTTGCCCGGCCCCGCGATCGCGGAGAACAGGATCTTCTCGGCGGCGCGCCCCTGATGCGTCGGGATCACGTGCGGGAACGGGAACAGCTCCTGCACGGCTTCGAGGAACACGAACCACGACGGCGACCCCGCGTAGCTCTCATCGCCGTGTTGGATCGCCGCCCACTGATCGCGGCTCATCGCGCCCGTTCCGGAGTCGGTCAGGAGGTCGATCATGACGTCGTCGGCATGGAGGTTGAACAGGTTGTAGCCGGCGTCACGGATCTTCGTCCGCCGCTCGTCGTCGGTGAGGAACCTGAGCGGCTCCACGGAGTGGATCCGGAACGGCTCGATGATCGTGCGGTACCGGTCGGACACGCCGGGATGATAGGTCGAGCGGCTAGAGGTCGATCTGCGGTGCGACCTCCTGCAGCCCTTCGATCGAGACCGCGAGGAAGTCCTCCAGCGGTAGACCGATGCGCTCCTCGACGTCGTTGACCTCCTCGCGGTTCACGCCCGGGGCGAACGCCTTCTCCTTGAGCTTCTTCTTCACGCTCGAGACCTTCATGCCGGTCGCCTTCTCGGGCCGCACCAGCGCCGCCGCGACGAGCAACCCGGCGACGGCATCCGCGTGGACGACGGCTTTCGACATCAGGTCGGTCCGGTACTCCTCGTACGCATGGGCGAGGACGCCGCTCACGATCGCTCGTCGACCCCGGCGTCGCGGAGCCACTCGGCCGCGAGGAGCGCGTGGCGGGATCCATCGTCGCCGGTGTGGTCCTGGTCCAGATCGTGGAAGAGTCCCGTGAGGCCCCAGAGGTCCTGATCTTCGTCGAACCGGCGTGCGAGGGCCCGCATCACGCCTTCGACCGAGACCAGGTGGCGGTACGTCGTCTCCTTCAGGCATCTCTCACGTGCGAACGCGTGCGCCGAGGAGCGATCCATGGCCGGATGATATGCGGGTAGCATCCGGCCGAACCCCGTGCCTACGATGTGCCGTGCGCTGTCCCCGTTGCGGATCGGAGGCGCCGGCGGGTTCGCGGTTCTGTCCTGCCTGCGGCGCCCAGCTGAGCGGTCGCGGTCCTCACGATGAGCGGAAGTTCGTCTCGGTGCTGTTCGTCGACATGGTCGGCTCGACGGAGCGCGCGGATGGCGCCGACCCCGAAGACGTCCGGGATCTGAACCGGAGATACCACCAGGAGCTCCGCGATCGCATCGAGCGGTTCGGCGGCGTCGTGGAGAAGTTCATCGGTGACGCGGTGATGGCGGTGTTCGGAGCGCCCCTGGCTCACGACGATGACGCCGAACGCGCCGTTCGCGCCGCGCTCGACGCTCTCGAAGGGATCGAGGAGCTGAACCGGATCCGTCCCGAGCTCGGCCTCCGGGTCCGGGCCGCGGTGTGCACGGGCGAAGCCGTCGTCACGCTCGACGCGGCGCCTGGGGAGCCGCTCGCGACCGGCGACATCATGAACACCGCCGCCCGGCTGCAGTCGGCAGCGCCCCCCGGACGTGTCGTCGTCGGGGAGGAGACCCATCGGCTCACGGAGCGCGTCTTCACCTACGACGAGATCGACCCGATCCGAGCGAAAGGCAAGCGCGAGCCCCTGCGCGCCTGGTTGGCTGGTACGGCCGTGATGGAGCCGGCGTCCCGCCGGTTCTCGGGAACCCCGTTCGTCGGTCGGGGGCGGGAGCTGCAGGTCGTTCGCGATTCCTGGAAGCGGGTCGTCGCGGGGAACGTGCCGCATCTGATCACCGTGGTCGGTCCACCCGGCATCGGGAAGACGCGCTTCGGCCGTGAAGCGTCCGGGGAGCTCGAACGCAGCGGGGCACGGGTGCTGTGGGGTCGTAGCCTCCCGTACGCGGAGCAGACGCCGTACCGCGCCATCTCCGAGATCGTCGCGCGCGCCGCGGGCATCTTCGAGGACGACCCTCCCGCCGAGGCGCGGAGCAAGCTCGCGGGTCTCGTGGCCACCTTGTCCTTCGATGGCGAGGCATCGGACACGACGCGACACCTCTCGCTGTTGATGGGCCTCGGTCTCGATGAGCCGACCGACGACCCGGTCCACCTCCAGTACGCGACGAGCCGACTCATCCAGGAACTGGCCGACCGCGATCCGCTCGTGATCGTGTTCGAGGACGCGTACTGGGCCGACGATCCGTTGCTCGATCTGATCGAGTACCTGGTCTCTCACGTGGCCGACCGGCCGGTGCTGTTCCTCGCGCTCACCCGCCCCGAGCTCTTCCAACGCCGGGACACCTGGGGGGCGACCATCACGTCTCTGACGACCCTTCCGCTGGACCCCCTGACCACGGACGAAGCCACGGACATGGTGGTCGAACTCGTGGCGCCCGAGCGACGGCCGGTGATCGCGAAGGTGGTCCAGACCGCCGAAGGCAACCCGTTGTTCCTCGAGGAGCTCGTGGCGGCCATCGACTCGGATCCGGACGTGCTCCCGCCGACGATCCGCGCGGCGACCGTCGCCCGGATCGATGCGCTGCCCCAGGATGCTCGCGCAACGCTGTTGCATGCCTCGGTCATGGGCCAGACGTTCTGGCGCGGGGTGGTCGCCTCGTCGGCCGAGCTCGACGACGTCGACGTCGACGTCGCGCTCGAAACCCTCACGGCGACCGGGCTCGTGCGGCGGGAAGCGCAGAGCAGGGTCGCCGGAGACGTCGAGTACGCGTTCAAGCACGTGCTGGTGCGTGACGCGGCGTACGAGATGCTCCCTCGGGCGACGCGTCGCGCGTTGCACGCCGCCGTCGCGGCCGAGATCGAACGGAGCGCCGCCGACCCGAACGACGTCGCGTGGATCCTCGCGTACCACTGCCATGAGGCCGGCGAGTCCGAGCGCGCGGTGCGGTACTACCTCCTCGCGGCCGAGCGTGCTCGCGACGCGATGGCGGGCGATGAGACGTGGGACCTGTACACGCAGGCGCTCGACCTCTGCGTCTCGGACGAGCAGCGGCGGTCGATCCGTCTCGACCGCGGCTCCGCCCTCGTGGATCTCTGGGAGACGGATCGCGGTGTCGAGGAGCTCACCGCTCTGCTGCCCGACCTCCACGGTGCCCAGGAGGTCGATGCGCTGATCGCGTGCGCGCGCGCGATGGGTGGCAGCGAACACACGGAGGAGATGTTCACGTGGGCGCGGCGGGCCCTGGAGGTCGCCTCGACCGAGGCGCCGGAGCTCGAGGGGCGCGCGCTTGCGGTGCTGAGCCACGCCCACTCGATGCGTGGAGCGTCGGGAGACCTTGCCCGAGCGGCCGAGATCGGCGATCGAGCCCTCGCTGAGTGGCCCCATGGAGGTCGGCCCTACGAGCTGTCCGAGCACTACCACATGCAGATCGCCGCCAACTACTGGATGGGGAGCTACGAGCGGGGACTCGAGCTCGCGCGCGAGGGATCGGAGATCCGGGGGCTCGGGCCCCAGAGCGCGGAGTACGTGATCGGGAGCTTCGGACAGATCGGGCTCAACCTGGCGGGGCTCGGCCGCTACGAGGAGGCGATCGCCCGAGGCGAAGAGGCGATCGCGACCGCCCACCAGCTGGGGGCGTGGGACATCCGTGTGACGAACGATTCCACGAGCCCGCTCCGGGATGTGTACGCGCTCGTCGAGGCGCGGCGACGGAGCGAGCGGATGGTCGAGCAGCTCGGACCCAGCGACTTCAACATGCCGTGGATGAACGCGCGCGCCGACCTGATCTGCGCCCAGCTGTTGGCGGACGACGTCGGCGCGGTCGAGCGGGACTGGCCATCGGCCTGGGACGATGCGCTCGCGAGCCCCGCGTGGGAGCACTGGCTGATCACCGGACGGCTGGCGGTCGTCCGTGCGCAGCTGGAGCTCGAGCTCGGACGCCTCGACGAGTCACTGACGTGGTCGGGGCGTGCGGTCGACCTCGCGCGGCCGGTCGGTCGGAGGAAGTACGAGGTCGTGTCGCTCATCGCGCTCGGTCGAGCGCTCACCGCGCAGGGCATGTTCTCGGAGGCCGCCTCGCAGCTGCACGAAGCCGTTTCGCTCGCCGATGCGCTCGGGTCGCCGCTCTACCGTTGGCAAGCTCGGGCGGCGCTCGCCGAAGCTGTTCGGGGCGTGCCCGACGAGCGGGCATCCGCGGACGACCATCACGAACAGGCCATTCGGATCATCCACGAAGTGGTCGGCTCGCTCGCGCCGGAGCGGGCGGCCGGGTATCTCGCCGCGCGCGACGTCGCCGAGGTGCTCGAGCCGTGACCTGATCCGCCCTCAGACGAAGCTCCGTCGCTCCATCTTCGGTCCGAACGCCGGCGCCGTGATCCCCGAAGCCTCGAGCAGTACCTCGGCGCGACCTCGCTGACCGCGATACGGCTCGAGGAGCTCGAGCATCCGCTCGTTCGTGCCGCGCGGCTCGCCCGCGAAGGCCCACGAGACGATGTGCGGCAGGTGGTAGTCGCCGACAGAGATCGCGTCGGGGTCCCCGAGCGCGATCCGGCACACCTCACCAGCGGTCCAAGGGCCGACGCCGGGGAGCTTCTCCAAGAACGTGCGCGCAGCCGTCGGCGTCGCGTCGCGGAGCGCGGCGATCTTCTTCGGGTGGCGGGCCACCTCACGGAGCGTCGCCGCCCGCCCGTGGACGACCCCCATCTTCGCCAGCAGCCATGAGGGGATCGATGCCAGCCGTTCCGGGTCGGGTGGGAGAGAGAGGCCCAGCTCTCCGGGGGCCGGATCGGCGGTCGCCGTCACGACCTCTCGCCACGCCCTCCGCGCCTCGAGGCCTTGCACCTTCTGCTCGAGGATCGCCGCGACGAGCACCGGGAACGGGTCCGTCCTGGTGAGTACGACCGAGCGGTGGTCCCGCCAGATCCCCGCCATCAGCTCGTCGTGTGGGACGAACGCGTCGGGTTCGTCGAGCGCCCCCGCGAGCCCCGGAGCCGCGACCTCCATCGCTCGTTCCGCCCCCGGACCCCAGGCATGGGCCTCGACGCGCCCACGATCGATCTGGGTCAGACGGAGCGTCGCGGGACCCTCTTCCGTTCGGACCGCTCGCCAGACGGTCGGGCCGTCGACCCTCGTCGTCGGGTCGCCCTTACCTCGGATCAGGGGGAACAGGGTGCGGCGGAGGTCCACCGGGTGGTTCAGCCGTATCTGACCCGTCGCCATCGCGGGCTCAGCGTACGCTCGTTCGCGATGTCTACCGTCTACGACCTGTCGATCGATCAGCTGGCGGAGCGACTGGCCGCGTGGGGCGAGCCCGGGTTCCGCGCCAAACAGGTCTGGACGCAGCTCTGGAAGCGCGGGGCGACCTACGAGGAGATGTCCGACGTCTCGCCGGCGCTCCGGGAGCGCCTCACCGCTGCGCTCCCGATCGGCGTCAAGGTCCTCGACGAGCGGACCGCCGACCGGGGCGCGACCCGCAAGGCGCTGCTCAAGCTTGGCGACACCCACGTGATCGAGGCGGTGCTGATGGGGTATCGCGATCGCGTCACGGTCTGCGTGTCGTCGCAGGCCGGGTGCGCGATGGGGTGCACGTTCTGTGCGACGGGCCAGATGGGTCTTCGCAACAACCTGACCGCGGGCGAGATCGCGGCGCAGGTGGTGTGGGCTCGGCGGGAAACACGCAAGCTGCCTGCCACGACCCCGCAGCGGCTCGGCAACGTCGTCTTCATGGGCATGGGGGAACCCCTCGCGAACGAGCGCCACGTCTTCGGGGCGCTCGCGAAGCTGACCGATCGCGGTGGTTTCGGGATGGGTGCGCGTCATGTCACGGTGTCGACCGTGGGGATCGCGCCTGGGATCGGCCGGCTCGCGTCCGCTCATCCGCAGGTCGGGCTTGCCGTGAGCTTCCACGCAGCGAGCGATGAGCTCCGCGACCA
>Ga0222623_10000214_pt1 | contig 16760 bp, 17 predicted proteins | sample PLMtaG_FD_177336 | JGI IMG/M metagenome (GOLD analysis project Ga0222623, IMG submission 177336) | Groundwater sediment microbial communities from an aquifer in East River, Colorado, USA - PLM2_30_coex | ecosystem: Environmental > Terrestrial > Soil > Riparian zone | place: USA: East River...
ATAGGGAAGTAGGGGCGCAGCGTGCTGCGCCCCTACGTAATTTCGCTACCGCTATTGTGCCGGCTGCTGCGCCCGAGCGGCATCGCGCCGCGCCTGATTTTCGGCGTCCTTCGCTTCCTGGTCCGACAGACCCAAACCCTTCAGCGTTTCTCCGAAGCTCTTCCCGCTCTGCAAGCCACTCAAGATTGCCGGCGTGGTGATCGCCGGATGCTTCTCGCCCAGGTTGTGCGCCACCATGTTCGCTGAGACGAATTGGCCGCGCGACAGCTTCGGGTTCGCCTGTTTCGCGGCGTCATACGACGTCTGGAGCGCGTCCGGCGTGGTGCCGAGCTTCGTAGCGATCCCCTTGAACGCATCGCTGTTGGTTTTCGGCGCGGCAGTCGCCGGCGTGGACGGCTTCGCGGTGGACGGGCGCGACATCGGTTGAACGTGCGTGGCGGGTGTCTGTTTCCGCGCCTGCGCGCTCATAGCGCTCGCGGCGCCGAGCGTGAGACCCGCAGCGACCGCGATTCCGATAACGGCAGTGGTAATTGGTTTCATGCATTCCTCCGGTTGGGCCGGCATTCCTGCCGCCGGCGTTGTTGCTCCCCTGGCATGGACTCGCGGAGGTCGCGAAACGTCACGTTGCGAGACGCAGCCGTTCAGTGGGCCCTCCAGGATTTGAACCTGGGACCTACGGATTATGAGTCGTTTTTCGCCTAGTCGCGCGCGTCTATATAGTACTAGTATAGCGCGCGCGAATAGGAAGCTGGACCAAAAACTGGACGCAAACGATCTCTTACGTTCTGGCCGCTCGCACGCTCCTCATTATCCGTCGACCTTCTGAAACAGTGGGCCCTTCTCCAACTCGCCGACGAGCTTCGTCCGTTCCGTCGCGTCCAACTTGCCGAGGGTAAACACAAAGGTCTTTCCGTTCGGTGCGACGAGTTGGACACGGCCGGTCTGCTGCCCGACCTCCCACTCTACCGTTAGCGGCTCCTTCGACCGATAGCGCTCCATCTGTTCCTCTCCGTTGGTCTTGGCTTCGCTACTCTCTTCAGCTTCCGCTGCCTTCCTCCACTTCTCGTGCAGGCCGTGCGCCCAGCGGTGCATCCTCAGGCGCTCGCGAAGCTCGCCGAGATCAGGTGGCAAGTCCAGTAACGACCTGAATTCATCCATTCTACGAAAGCGACGAGCATTCCGAAGCAAGAAGATGAGCTCGTCCTCCACGTAGCGCTTGAGTAAGTACACCATGCGCTCCGGATCGTCGATGCTCTGTCCGCGATGCACCATCCGATTGCGCGTGTCGCGGAGGTGTTCAAGTAGCACGCGGGCGAACGGGGCATCGCGATACAGGAACGAGGCCCGGCGCAGCAGGTCCTCATAGGACCGCTTGTCCGTTCCGGTGATCTGTTCCAGAACACCCCACAACGCGAGGTACGCGCTGCTCAATTCGGGCTCGTCCAGAGCGCTGCAATAGGCCATGAGAAGCCGAGTCGTCTCCGGAGCGATCGCCGCGTTCTCCAGTCGGCGCCGTACCCACTTCTCGAACTTTTTTATTCGGGCGTACGTCGTGGCGCCGAGAGACTCTGGCCGGACATCCTCGAGGCCCGGCGAGTGCCACCACTGTCCCGTGAGCGCGACCTTACCGTCAGGGTGATGCATGGTGTGGAGCGGCCCAGGTACGATCTGATTCACGGGATGACCGCTGGCCCCGCCACCGAACGAGATGCGCATCCCCGATCGCCGGTTCACGAACAGATTCCAGATGCCCCGCCAGAGAAGCAGACGATCGAACGCGGTCTCGGCCGCCTCCAGCGCGTCGCGTGCGTTCAGGGCGACCGTGATGTGCGTCTGGCGAGACTGAATCTTGTATTCGAGGTTTCTGCCCTGGCTCTGAAAGGGCGCGAAGTCGGCGGGCCGATGAGGAAGGAAAGAGATGGTCGCGTCGTCCAGACGAATGGGCTGCAAATGATCTTCATACGCTACGGTCGCCGAGGTCAGCATGACGAACGGCTGACGCGGACTGCGCAAGAACTCCGTCTGCTTCTGCGCGGCGCGATCGAGGATCCCCTTGTGCGTGAAGTCGCCAGCCTTCTTGGAGTCGATCAGCGCGCGCCACGTCACGCTCCGGCGTCGGGAAGGAGACAGCTCGGGGGAGTAGGCGATGCACTCAGCGACAATTTCTGACAGCGCCTCTGTGACGCCGGGCGCCCAACCCAGCGTGACCTCTCCCTGCTCGTTGACGCCGAGAGCCTTGTCGAGGTGATCGAGCACGAGATCGCACCGAGCGCGATCATTCGTCCACTGGAGCATCAGCTCGACTTCGTTCTCGACCATTTTGCGAATAGCGCCTGAGACTGCGGCTCTAGCAGCATTCCTGAAACATAAAGCGCCCCGGTGACGAGCGCGCATGAACGGACGTCTGCACCAGCTTCGCGCGGCCTGTTAGACTGTGGAGATATGGCAGGATCCGAAAAGACCGCGATCGAGCTCCCCGACATCCCGAGCCAACCCACCGAGCTCGAGGATGCGGCCGCCGCGCTCTTCCAAACGAGTGGGCACTTCGTCGAGCAGAACATCGTCGAGAGGGACGCCCTGGAGATGGACGCGGTGGCAACGTCGTACGACGGAGACAAGCCCACATCAGTCATCGCCGAGGCGAAGTCCGGTGACTGGGGCTATGCCGACATCTTCAAGCTCTACGGCTGGATGAAATACCTCGACATCCCACGCGGCGCCCTCTTTGTCAGGAAGATGCCCGAGGGGAAAGAACTCGCGAAGGTGCGGGAGAAGATCGGCGGGCTCGGGATGACGGTGATCCAGCTGGACTCCCCGAACTTGACCGCGCGGTTCGTGGAGGTTGGCTTTCCCCCGTGCTGCGATTCTACGGCCATCGAGGTCTGGCGCTTCGCTTACGTGGCGCAGCGCACCCTCATCGCCTTTGTGCGCCAGTGCAAGAAGGCAGCGCCCGACCAAGAGGGTCCGGCTACGGTCCTGCGGTATCACCAGCTCATCAACAATGAGATCTTTTTCGAGCGTGACCTCCGTGTGAGGCTCTCGCGTCTTTACGCCGCGTTCATGGAGCATCCGAAGTTGTCGCTCGGGGTCGCGTTGGAGATGGATGGCGACGCCTTCGACTGCAACGCGGTCGATCAGAAGAACGCGCGGATTAGTGAGGCGCTGCGTTACGGATCGTACGACTTGATCCAGGCGTGCTTCTACGTCGAACACCGTGCGCGACTCGCGATCCTCAAGACCGCCACCGATCTCTGCCTCTTCGATACGCCTCCCAAAGCTGTATTAAAGAGCGGGGGGAAGGTGGTCTTGACCCAGCACGACTTCCTGCCCGCGACGTTTAGGGCTGGCCTCCAGAAGCTTAAAGAGCACAAGTACTTCAAGCGCTATCCAATCTTCTGGCAGGTCTTTCTGTGGGGGTTCGGCGGCTTTTATCTGAACGATCGGAAGGAGCAGGAGTTCAAATGGTTGGCCGAGCAGACTGGAGTGCCTGTCGAGGAGATTCCGAACGCGCTGAAGGCGTTCGACCTGCTCTTCCCGATGGGTAACTCGTGGCTCACGGCCCTCCCCCACTCCGAGTGCGTCATCGTGAAGATGGTCCCGACCGCCCTCCAGGGCCTGGGTGCCTACCACCGGGAGCTTCGCTACGGGGTCAAGTCCTATGCCGAACTCGGCTACACCGACATGACGACGAAGGACCTTGCGAGGCGGCACAACAAGGGCTACGACCTATTGAAGCTGAGGGAGACGCTCAAGGGCGTCTAACGGGGAGCAGCTAGCCCCGGAGACGAGCGCCCCCGGGGCCACCCCTCGCTTACCGCAACGACCGCACCCGATGGACACAGCCCGCTGGTATCACGATGCTCGCCGACCCTTGAACGTCGTCCTCGGGCATGGCACTCATCGTTTGCACGATCACGATGCGGCGCCGATCCCGCGTTATGAGGTCCCCGACCGTCGTGCAAGGGGCCGGCTGTTCCTTCTGCGCTTTTTCGACATCAACCCATCCGCCGATCCCTTTTGAATCAAACCAGCTGACTTCCACTAGCGGTGCGGGTTTCCGCCGATGCGCCCGCGCGTTCTTCTTCGTTGCCATGTATCCCTCCAGTTAGAGAACACGAACGGCGCGCCTCTCGCCCGCCGCGCGCGGGCTCGTCGAAGAGGATGCCTACCTGTATGCACGATTCCGCGTGTTTGCGTGACACGAACTACGCCGAGTGGCACGAGGTCTGCGATCGACTCGAAATCCGCGACAAGGACGCCTACACCGTCCGTCACGCGATGACGATGCGGCTCGACGGGAACGGCGTTCCGCTCAAGGTCGGGATGAGCATCACCGGCCACAAGAGCGAGAAGATGTACCTGCGCTATCGTCAGGTCGGAAAGGGGGAGCAGGAAGCGGCGCTCGCGAAGATCGCCGTCGAGTAGGGATTTAGGGCGCGAGGGTCTCAGATCCCCCGCGCCCTGTTGTGTGTCCCGGCTTTACGGGTTGACGATTACAGTGCCCGACATGTTCGAATGCTGCTGACAGGAATAGGGAATCGAGCCGGAGGAAGTGAATGTGCGCACAAACGTTTGGCCGCCGGGCAAGCTCCCATTAAAGCGGCCCAAATACTCGGTCACGGTATGCATCAACTGGCCGGTGTTCTGCCAGCACACCGACTGCCCGACGGTAATCGTGACGGTATCCGGCGTGTAAGTGTAGTTGTCCGCGACGGTCACCGTGGCGGCTGCTCCGCTGCCGGCGCACAGATCGGTGGACGAGCTGCTCGTGGAATCATCGCCGCAGGCGATGCCAGTAAGGGCCAAAACGGCGAAGAACGCCAGGTTGGTACGCATAGGCAAGAACCTCAAGTAGGAGGCCGCACGCGGTTGCACGGAGCGCCCGTTCGTGTGTGGGACTATGACAGAACCGTAGATCGCCAGTCAGTCACAGGGTTGTGGATTAGCGTCTTCAGAACATCACCGACGAGCTGCTGTCCTTCTTTGAGAGTCTTACCGATGTCCATTCCCTTGGTGCGACTGGACTTGAGGGTTCCTTTGTGTACAGCAATCGATCTCAAGAGATACAAGTCGCCAGCCAGCTCATAGATGCGCTCGCGATCGGCGCTTCCGAGTCCGAGAAATCGCGCCGCGCGAACCCGAACCTTGAAGGTATACTCACCGGGGTCCTCGTCACCGAAGACAGATTCGAGCGCTATGCCAAGGTCGATCGCGGAGTCGGCCTGGTCGCGTCTCCGCCGTGACGCGTTGAGCCGCCGCATTGGGACCCGCAGACGCTCTTTTTGTTGGGTGGCAAGGCCAGCGAAGGTTGTGTAGAGAGCAGCCGCTGCTGACGCGTCGGCTTTCGATAGCTTCTCTGCCCACCCCATCTCAAGGCTTATGGGAAGTTCACCAAAGCCGCCCGGCACCGGTGCAGCAAGTACGTCGTACCATACCCCCACGAGTACGGGCGCGTATGCCCCCACGACGGAAATGCACATCAGGGCGTCATCAATTGGGTCATTGGCACCCGCGACGTCCTCATGCTTGACTTCACCTTCTCGCGCATGTTGTCGAGCCTGCGAGCGGGTCAGCGTTAGCGCTGCGGTCGGACGCCGGTGCCAGTCTTGAATCGACAACGGATTGTGGTCGAGGACGTACTTCGGTAGTGCGTCGGGTCCCGAAAGAACTAGGTCTGGCGTAAAGCGCGTTTCGTCGGCTACCTCCATCCCCGCGATCGCACCGAAGACCTTGTACTCAAACCGCGGCTCGCGGAGATAACGTTCGAGTTCTTCAACTGCCTGCTGCTCGCCGACTGTAGCGGCACGATCAGCGAGCCACTGAGCGAGGTGAGCGTAGCTCGCTCGACTTGCCGAGTTTCGAAAGACGATCATTAGGCTGTCGTCGAAGATCGCGAGTTCCGGCTCGGTGGCGAGATGCGCAACGAGCGGCGCTTTGGCGGCCGCGAAGCCGGGGTCAGTCGAAGCGGCAATGACCTGCTCGATCCGCAGCGTGTGGGGAGCGATCGCGGCCCGATAGGCCTCCGCTGCGACGCGGACGCGTTCAAGGAGGACTTCCTTCTGCATCAGATGCTCGGACCTATGTCGACGACGTAAAAGTGGGTGAAAAACGGGATACCCGACCCGAGCTAACTCTATATGGGCCCTCCAGGATTTGAACCTGGGACCTACGGATTATGAGTCCGCTGCTCTAACCGCTGAGCTAAGGGCCCGACGCAGACGAGCTAGAATGTAGAATGATCGATGATCAATGATCAATGATCATTCTCCCTTCACTCCCTCTTGCGATTGTGAAACGTCACGCCGAGCCCGACCGATACTACCTGGTGCTTCCAACGCCGCGCCCACGGGATGCCGCTCCCGATAGGATAGTAGATGTCGCCGACCCATGCGTACGAATACTCCACAAATGGGGTGAGCGATGTCTTTGATCGAGGCGCGATGTCGAACCCCATCTCCGCGGTGAAGCCCCAGCCATGGCGCTGCAGCCCCGTGTCGCCAGGCAGCACCGCCCACATCAGCGAGTAGGTCGGCCCTCCCCCGACGAAGAACCCGCGGCGCACCGTCCAAGGGTAGTAGAGCGCCAAGGCGTTCAGATTCCAGACCCCTCGCTCCCAGGAGTCGCGTGAGTGCCACCACGTGTCCAGGCTGGAGCCGAGGCGCACGTGTTTGCTCACGCCCGCTCCTAACTGCAGCGTCAACGTCGAGCCACCCATGTTCCCGGCGTGCGTGCACGCGCTGCACATGATCGTTCCTGACCCGGTGCCGAGCCCGAACCAGCCTACGTAGTCCCCCTCCCCCTGGGCGGCAGAGACCGCCGTGATGCCGAGGGACAGTCCGAGCGCGAGCCCTATCGAGTGTTTCATACTTAGGGAATGATTGCCGCAACGAACAGAATCAGGAGTATTTGCAAGGGGGTGACGTCGTTGTCGCGCGTAGCGTCGGAGCGCGAGACCTTGGCGGGACCGACGTAAATGGAGTCGACCGCGTACCGCGCAAGCGCGATCCGACAGCTGTCGCACGTCGTGGGCTGTGAGAAGGGGATGCCGGTGATCGAGTCGCGCGTGTAAATCGCCGCATGCCACCGATAGACCGCATCGCCGCTCCAGATCTTGATCGCCTGCTCGCGCGGCAGATTCCCCGGTATGATCATTTCCTCGCGTTCCCAGCGGCCCCCGTGGTGGCACCCCGCGGCTCCAACGAGCAGCAGCCCCATGAACAGCTGTGTCGAGTGCCTCATACGCCGGGTGCCCCTCATGGGATGAGCCCGACGAGGTACTGAGAGAGCAAGAGCCCTGCGACGTGCGTAAAGTCGTCCTTGACCCCGCCCAGACGGTCCACCGTGACAGAATCGATTTGCGTCAGAGGAAACCCGACGCGACACCGGTCACAGGTGAGTGGAGACTTGAGGGGAATTCCTGTTACCGAATCGAGCAGCATGGACACGCCGTGCAAGCGCAATCGTTGGCCGTGACTCCAGACGTCGAGCTCCCGCGTGGCCTTGAAGTCCGTCGGCTCAACCACACGCACGTATCCACCCACGCAAGCTCCGAGAAGGAGCGCGCTCGCCAGGCAAAAGCCGTGAGCGAGCATTATTGAGTGTCTCATACTTTGTATAGCGGGTTTTGGGGCAGAAAACTGTAACGCGGTGTTTCTTCCCTTCTCTTTTTCTTAAAACGGCAAGCGGCTTGTCATCCTGAGCGAAGCGCGCGGCACGCGCGCGCAGCGAAGGGACCTAAAAGCAGGTCCCTCGCCCCTTCGGGGCTCGGGATGACAAACGCGCTCGCTTTCGGATAAGAAAAAAAGGGAGGGGAGAGAGGCGAGAAGGGCGGTCTACCTCTGCGGCTCGAGCTTGTTGAGGCGGGAGAGGTTCCGCGCCAGCCGCCACACAAAGACCAGGAGCATGCCGGCCAACACGACCGCGGCCGTCCAGTTGGCGACGCGGACGCTGGGGTGCACGCCAAGCGCGAGCACGGTATTCAGCACGATGAGCACGAGGCGCGCTTCCGTGGGCCCGATCCGGCCATACTCGACCCTCGCAATACCAAAGACACTCGATTCGAGGTACACGTTCACCGCAAGGGCCAGGTAGCCGACGACCGCGGCTAACGCGAGGCTGAGACTTACGTATCCCGAGAACCCAATCCCGAGCCCGACACAAACGACCGACAGGGCACCCATGACGTGGTCCAGGTAATAGCCGTACCGGGGACGCTCCGTGCCGCGCACGCGCGCCACCGTTCCGTCGAGGCTGTCGCCGAGCCAGTGGACGGCCAGCATGCCGCTCGCGACCCAGAGCCAGGCAGGGTTGTACCGCGTCAGGGCGTACGCAACACCGGCACCGACCGCGCCCAGCATGCCAAGCGCCGTGAAATGATTGGGGCGAAAGGTCGCCGGGACCCGTCTCGCCATGCGCTCCAGTAGCCGCCGCTCGAAGCCGGCGAGCACGAACGTCTGCTCTCGCAACCCCTGGAGCGCCGCGCGCAGCTCAGATGCCGATTGAAAACGCCCGGCCGGATCCTCGGCCAAACAGCGTTCGAGAATGCCGGCGAATGCCGTGCTCCCTTTCGTCATTTGGTGAATGACGACGCCCAGCGAGAACAGATCGGTGCGCTGATCGACCGCTCGGCCCTGCTTCTGCTCCGGCGACATGTACGGCAGCGTACCAATGGGCCGGTCGTCAGACGAATCCGCGACCTTGGCGATCCCAAAGTCGAGCACCTTCACGACGCCGCCCGCCGTGATGAAGATGTTGCCCGGCTTGATATCCCGGTGAATGATCCCCTTCGTGTGCGCGGCCTCGAGCGCGTCCGCCACCTGACTCGCAATGTCGATGACTTCCCCGATATCGAGACTCCCGGCTCCTAACCTCTGCTTGAGCGTCCGCCCCTCGAGCAGCTCCATCGCAATGAACGGTCGCTCATCGTGCTCACCGATTTCGTGAATCGTGCAGATGTTGGGATGATTCAGCGCGGCCGCCGCGCGCGCCTCGCGATCGCGCGATAACTGCTCCGCCAGAAACTTGAGCGCGACCTGACGGTGCAGCCGCGTATCGCGCGCCCGGTAGACGATCCCCATCCCTCCGCTGCCCAGGCGCCCCTCGATCTTGTAGTGCGACACGATCGCTCCGATGAGCTTCGCATCGGCCGCGCGGGCCATGGCGCGCGCGACCACATCGAACGCCGGCGTCTCGAGGAAATCGTCAGGCCAGTTCACGCTGCAACCACTCCTTGGCCAGGCGCCAATCGCGATGCACCGTCTCCGGCGAGACGTGCAGCACCTCGGCGGTCTCTCGCACCTCGAGCCCCCCAAAAAAGCGCAACTCCACAACGCGGGCCTGGCGTTCGTCGACGGCCGCGAGGGCTTTGAGCGCATCGTCGAGCGCAAGCAGATCGACGCGAGGCGTATTGCAGACCAGGATCTCGTCGTCGAGCGGCAGATGCTCGCCCGACCCGCCGCGCTTCTGGGTGGTGCGCGCGCGAGCGAAGTCGATGAGGATTCGCCGCATCAACGTGGCGCAGACCGCCTGGAAATGCGCCCGATTCTGCCAGTTCACATCCGTGCCGACGAGTCGCAGATAGACCTCGTGGACGAGCGCGGTCGTTTGGAGCGTGTTGTCGGACGCTTCCCGCGCCATGTGAAAATGCGCGGCCCGATGCAGGTCGTCATACACGAGTGGGACCAGGGCGTCGAGCGCGCGCGCGTCACCCTGCGCCCATGCGTGAAGAAGCCCTGTTATGTCACTGGTCATTCTTTAGAACTCGTTCAACCTCCGCCAAGCGCGCCTCGATCTCGATCGGCCGATTGGCGCCCGGCGGCGCCGGCTCCGTTTCCTGGTGGTAGCGGATAACGCTCTCAGGGTCCTTCAGCAGGTGACCCGTGAGGACGGCCACGACGCGCGCGCCGGCGCTGATGATCCCCTCCTGAATCAACCGCCGCGTGCCGGCGACGCTCGCCGCGCTCGCCGGCTCGCAGCCCGCGCCCGCCGCGTCGATCACCGCTTTGGCCTCGAGCAAGTCAGCGTCGGGGACCGTGGTGACGACGCCGTCGGTCGCGCGAATGGCGCGGACCGCCCGTTCGTATGACGCGGGGTTGCCGATGCGGATCGCGCTGGCGACCGTGTGCGGCTCCACCCGGTGGCGCCGCGCAAACCCTTCGCGATAGGACAGCGCGAAGGGCGCCGCGCCCTCGGCTTGCACCGCGGCGATGCGCGGGAGCTTGGTGATCAACCCCCAGTCCCGGGCCTCGGCGAGCGCCTTCCCGAAGGCAGCCGTGTTCCCGAGGTTGCCCGCCGGCACCACAATCCAGTCGGGCGGCTCCCAATCGAGCTGTTGCAGCAACTCGAGGACGATCGTCTTCTGCCCCTCGAGGCGGAACGGATTGATCGAGTTGAGGATGTATACGCCCAGCTGATCGCTGGACGCGAGCGCCAGCTCCTGGCACGCGTCGAAGTCGCCGCGGACGAGCAGGGTGCGAACGCCATAGGCGACGAGCTGCATCAGCTTGCCGAGAGCCACGTGCCCCTTGGGGACGAACGCAAGCGCCGGGAGCCCGGCGAGGGCCGCGTAGGCGCCGAGCGCGGCTCCCGTATTCCCCGTCGACGCGCACGCGACGGCAGTGGCTCCGACCCGGCGCGCTTGGGTCAACCCAACCGTCATGCCCCGATCCTTGAACGAGCCCGTCGGGTTGTGCCCCTCGTGCTTCAGGAGCAGATCGGTTCCCCCCCCCCGCCCGCTGACCCACGCCGTGACGGCCGGCCGCCGCAGGAGAGGAGTGTTGCCCTCGGGGTAGGTGACGACGTCGTCCCCCGCGGCAGGGAGCACCATCTCGCGGTAGCGCCACACGCCCGACAGGAATGGGCCGTGCGGCGCACCACGACGGGCGTCGAACAGCGCGCGCAGCGCGGCACCGGTCAGGCTGGGGCTCGAATGGTCGTGGCGCACCTCGAGCAGGCCGCCGCATTCGCATTGCCGCCGGGGGTCGGTCTCGGAGAACACGCGGCCGCACGCGGCGCACACCTGGCGACTGATGGCGGGGGCGACGGTCATCCGTTGGTCATGGGATAACCTTGTTGAGCTGGAAGGCGGCGTGCACGGCGCGCTGCGCGGCGGCGCCGTGGCGGCCATCGACGACAACCGACAGGTTCAATTCCGACGACCCCTGAGCGATCGCCACGACGTTGATGCCGGCGTCCGCGAGGGCCGAGAACGCGCGCGCGGCGATGCCGGGTGTCGCGGCCATGCCGAGTCCCACAATGGCGACCGCCACGACGCCCGCCCGCACCTCGACACCGTCGATTTCCCGACGGGCGATCTCGCCGCGGAACGTCTCCCGCAGGCTCTTGCGGGCCCGCTCGGCGCTGCCACTCGGGACGCTGAAGCAAATCGAGTGCTCCGAGGAAGCCTGGCTGATGAGCGAGACGGAGACCCCGGCGTGTTGCACGGCGGCGAACGTGCGCGCGGCGATCCCGGGCACACCGAGCATACCGTTGCCGGTGACGGTGAGCAGCGCCTGCGCGGGAATGGCCGAGATGGCCTTCACGGGATACGCCCGGAGCGTGCGACGCTGCGAGATCTCGGTGCCCTTGGAAGTGGGGTCGGCAAACGGCCGGATCCGCACCGCGATGCTCCGCTTGACAAGAGGGATCAGCGCCCGCGGATGCAGGACCTTGGCACCGTAATAGGCCAACTCGGCCGCTTCGCGCACGTGCAGCTGCGGCACCACGCGCGCATCAGGCACGACCTTGGGATCGGCGGTCAAAACTCCCGGCACGTCTTTCCACAGGGAGACTTCACGCGCCCGGAGGGCACGGGCCAGCAGCGTCGCCGTAAGATCCGACCCGCCCCGGCCGAGCGTCGTGATCTGACCGCCCGGGGTCGCGCCAATGAACCCGGGAACGACCGCGACCACGCCGCGGGCCAGGAGGCGACCGAGCGTTTTGCGGACGGCGCGTTCCGTGCGGGCCAGATCTGCCGAGGCGTGGCCAAACGTGTCGTCGGTGATGATGAGATCCGCGGCGGAGACGTACGCGACGGGACACCCGGCCTGTTCGAGCGCCGCCGCGAACAAGCGGGCGCTCATCTGCTCGCCGCGCGCCAGGAGAGAGTCCGTCGCGGCCGGCGTCATCTTCCGCGGCACCTTCAGCTTCGCGAACGTCTCGTCCACGCAGCTGATCAGGTCTCTCCGCCTGGCGCCGGTGAACAGGGCGCGGGCGATCGCCGTGTGCTTGCGGCGCAGGGCCGTCGCCGCGCGGCGAAGCCGGCGCCCGTCGCCCCGTGCGGCGTTGCTGGCGATATCGAGCAGCGCGTCGGTGACACCCGCCAGGGCGGAGACCACCACCACGATCGGTGCAGAGCGATGGGCGAGCACGATGCTGACGGCGTGCGCCATCGCCTCGGCGGTGGCGAGCGACGCGCCCCCGAACTTGTGGACCTGCGGCACCCGGTTGGATCGAGACATCACCGAGGGCGCGGCGCGGTCTGAACGAAAGTCTCGGCGGTGACCTTGAGTTCCTCCCACGCGCGGACCATGGCCTCCCCCACCGCCACTGCACGCGCGGGCGTCGTCGGAGCGACCACCGTGGGACCGGACCCGCTCAGCGTGGCCCCGTACGCGCCGGCCGCGCGGGCGGACGCCGTGACGGCATCGTAGCCGGTCACCAAGGAGCGCCGGTAGGGAACGTGGAGGAGGTCATCCAGCCCCACCGACAACGAATCTGGATCAGCGGTAACGAGCCCGTGGATCAACGCGGCACCTCGCGCCGCGGCCTGGACGGCCGTCGCATGCGGAATGGCAGCCGGGAGGGCCGCGCGCGCGCGCTTGGTCTCGACCCGAAAGTCGGGGATCGCGAAGACGAACGCGAGCGCCGAGTGGATCTCGATCGGAACGACCAACAATCCTCCAACGGGCCGGTGCAGGACCACGCACGCACCGCCGTACACGGCTGGCGCCACATTGTCCGGGTGTCCCTCGATCTCGGTGCCCAGCGCGAGCATGGCCTCCCGCCCGAGGTCGAGGTTGAGCAGGATATTGGCCGCGCCCGCGCCGGCCACGACAGCGGCGGCGGAGGAGCCAAGCCCCCGGCTGACCGGAATGTCGGAGTCGGCGGTGAACGCCAGCCGCTCGGGCACGTCCCGTCCCGCGGCACGACAGGCGGCAGCGAATCCCCGGTAGATCAGGTCCTGCTCCGGCGGTGCCCCCGGTGCCCCTACGTCACTGAGCGTGCCGTGCCGCTCGATCGCGACGGCCGGCGCGGACCGGTCCTCCACACACCGGGCCCGGACCTGCAACCAGCGTTCGACCGCCATCCCCAAGAAGTCGAACCCGGATCCCAGGTTCGCCGTGGTGCCTGGGACGCGGACCGTCACGCCGGTCATCGGTCCACACTTACCCCACAGCCGGGCCGCGTCAAGGCCGGAATGGTAGTTTTGACGGCCGGAAGGGAGGCAGGTGACAGCTCAACTTCGTGTGGGCATTCTGGGCGCGACGGGTACCGTGGGCCAGCGGCTCGTCGCCATGTTGGAGGGCCACCCCCAGCTCGTCGTCACAGCGGTGGCGGCGTCCGATCGCTCGCAGGGGAAGACGTTCGGCGAGGCGTGCGTGTGGCGCCTGCCGGGGAACATGCCGTCCGCGCTCCGCGCGCTGCAGGTGCTTCCGCCGCAGCCGCCGCTCGACTGCGACATCGTGCTCTCGAGCCTTCCGGCGGACATGGCCGGCCCCGTCGAGGCGCAGTTCGCGGCGGCCGGGTACCCGGTCATCAGCAATTCGTCGTCCCATCGTATGGACGACGACGTGCCGCTGCTGATACCCGAAGTCAATGCGGGGCACCTGGCAATGATCGCCCGTCGCCCGGGGCGAGGGGGGGGATTCATCGTCACCAATCCCAATTGCTCAACGATCATGATCGCGCTGGCGCTCGCCCCGTTGCAGGCCCGCTTCGGCGTGGAAGCGGTGGTCGTCACGACGATGCAGGCGATCTCGGGCGCGGGGTATCCGGGCGTGGCCTCGCTGGACATCACCGACAACGTGGTGCCCTACATCGCGGGTGAAGAAGAGAAGATCGAACGCGAGACCCTCAAGATCCTGGGCCGGGTCGAGGGGGGGGGCGGGGGGGGCGCGCGCGTGCGGCCCGCCGAGTTTCCGGTCAGCGCCCAGTGCCATCGCGTGCCCGTCGTGGACGGCCACATGGCGGCCATCCGCGTACAGCTCGGCCGGAAGGCCGAACCCGGGAAGCTGCGCGACGCGTTCACCTCGTTCCGTGGCGTGCCGCAGGAGCTGGGTCTCCGGACCGCGCCGCTCTGCCCGATCCTGGTGCGCGACGAGCCCGATCGCCCGCAGCCGCGGCTGGATCGCGACGCGGGCGGCGGCATGAGCATCACCGTCGGCCGGATCGCACGGGACCGCGTCCTGAGTCACCGCTTCGTGGCGTTGAGTCACAACACCATTCGCGGCGCGGCGGGCGCCGCCATCCTCAACGCCGAGCTGCTCCTCGCCCAGGGCTACCTCAACGGAATGTCCGATGACCAATGATCAATGATCAATGTTGATTGATCGAGGCTCGGCCATTGATCATTGAACATTGATCATTGATAATTGAGCATTCGCGCGCGCTTAAGCGCGCGCGCCCGGGTGGCTAGCTCAGCTGGTTAGAGCGCCGGTCTCACATACCGGAGGTCACAGGTTCGAGTCCTGTGCCGCCCATTCTGCGCAGAGTCCTCGTTCTCTCCCACACCTATCTCCAGCCGACTCACCGCGGCAAGCTTCGCGCGTTGGCGGCGCGCGGGCTCGAAGTCACCGTCGCGATTCCGCAGCGCTGGCGCGAGCCGTGGTTCGGCCGGCCCATCGACGTCGCCTGGGAACGCCAGGGCGGCCTCGAGGTCTTCCCCCTCCCCGCCAGCGGCATGGGCCGAGGCCGCAACGCCGAGCTCGCCAACGCGACGTACGGCCGCCGCGCCCTCAAGGCGCTGCTGCGCGACCGCCGCCCCGATCTCGTCCAGATCGAAGAAGAGCCCAACACGAACGCCGCCCGCCAGGTGCTCGGCGCCGCGCGCCGGTTCGGCATTCCTGTCGTGCTGTTCACACACCAGAACGTGGCGCTCGATCAGGGATGGTGGGCGCACTGGAAACAGCGGCGCATGCTGCGCAAGCTGACCGGCCTCGTCGCCGGCAGTGACCTCGCCGGCACGCTCGTCCGTGGCGACGCCCCCAATCTTCCCATCGCCGTGATTCCGCAGCTTGGTGCGCTCGCGCCACACGAGCCGCAGCACGTGCCGCACGAGGGCCTCGCGATCGGCTATGTCGGCCGGTTGGTCCCGCACAAGGGACTCGATATTTTGTTGCAGGCGCTGGCGCAGCAGCGCGGCGCCAAGTGGCGGCTCACGATCGTCGGCGACGGGCCCCAACGGGAACCGCTGGAAGCATTGGCCAGCGAGCTGCGGCTCGCGGCGCGGGTGCGCTGGACCGGCGGGTTGCCCGCCGAGCAGGTGGCGAATCTGTGGCCCGACCTCGACGTACTGGTGCAGCCGTCGCTGGCGTTGCCCCACTGGCGCGAAGCCAACGGCCAGATCCTGATGGAGGCGATGGCGAACGAAGTCGCGGTCCTCGGCACCGACAGCGGCGTGATTCCCGAGCTGATCGGCGATGCGGGGCTCGTCGTGCCGGCCGGGAATCCCGCGGCCCTCGGCGCCGCGTTCGAAAAGCTGAGCGACAACCCGACACGACGCGCGTTGGCCCAGGCCGCACGCGCGCGGGCGCTGCGATTGTACTCCGACGAAGCCATAGCCGAAAGGACGCTTCAATTCTGGCAACAAATCGCGAAATAGCACCCCGTTGGCAGAAGACGCTAAGACGCCAAGACGCCTGAGCGGTGAACAGGTCACAGCCCATGATGTCTTCTCTACATACTATTCCACGATGACCTACTCACGCGTCTTAGCGTCTTGGCGTCTTCTATCGACGGAGTGCTAGTGCCGTCTGTATTGCTAGTACCAGATCTTCCCCTCGAGCGCTGGGCATCGATGGATAAATACGCCCATCGTCTGCATGACTGGCTCGAAAGCTCGGACTTCGGCCTCCAGGTTCGTCTCGCCGCGCACATTGGTGCCTTGACCCGCGACTCCGTCGGCCGCCGCGGCTCGGCCGCCGAGCAGCGGAGCGACCGCCGCAAAGCGTTCGTGCGCTGGTGGACACAGCCGGTCGATCCCTCGCGCGTCATCCTGCCCGGGCCGCTGCACGGCCCGCAGCAATGGGCGGCGCGCTACTACTTCTATCCGTGGCGCGTGAAGCGCGAAGCGAAGCGCTCGGATCTCGTGCACGTGCTCGATCACAGCTACGCGCACATGATCGAGAAGGCGGGGCGGCGACCGGTCGTCGTGACGGTGCACGATCTCATGCCCGTCGTCGTGTTGCGCTCGCCGACCGGCGGCGGGGGCTGGCGCGAGGGCGTGCGCAATCGCTTCCTGCGACAGGCGCTCAAGTCACTAAGGCAGGCAGACGCCTACATCGTCGGCACCGAGTGGCTGAAGCGCGAGCTCGCGACGTGGCTGGGCAGCGACAAGAACATTTCCGTGGTGCCGTTCGGAGTGGATCGCGCATTCTACGGGGAGTCGACCGTGGCGCGGGAGCGTGGCCGGCGCGAGTGGCGCATTCCGGAGGACGCGTTCGTCGTGCTGCACGTCGGCAGCACGGTCGATCGCAAGAATGTGCCGCTCGTGATTCAGACGGTGGCGCGGCTGCGCCAGCAGACGGACGCCTATCTTCTCC
>Ga0222623_10000215_pt1 | contig 16749 bp, 13 predicted proteins | sample PLMtaG_FD_177336 | JGI IMG/M metagenome (GOLD analysis project Ga0222623, IMG submission 177336) | Groundwater sediment microbial communities from an aquifer in East River, Colorado, USA - PLM2_30_coex | ecosystem: Environmental > Terrestrial > Soil > Riparian zone | place: USA: East River...
AGGACGCCCCGCGGGGCGACCTGTCCGGCGTAGTAGCGCTGGGCGAGCGCCCATGCCTCCTTGCCGCACTGCGCACCGATGATCCGGCCGTTGAAATCGTCGGCCTGGATGTGGATCCCGCCGAACAATCGCGACTGGCCGGCCTGGTCGGCGGCGTCGTAGTAGGTGGCCCACTCGAGGCGGACGTCGGTCGTTGGGCCCTTCTCGTTCTTCAACGAGCCGGCCTTGATCGTGTAGCCGCTGACGCCGCCCGGGAAGTATTCGCTGCCCGTGAAGGCCGTCATGACCTCCGCGGCAGCCCGGCTGAACGTGCTGTGACCCGAGGCGTAGCCCTGGAAGGATGGCGTGACGAAGGTCGGGAGCTGGTACGGCACCCAGTCGCCGGCCAGCATCCAGACCGCGCCCGTTGTCTCCGTCGTCGGGTAGGCGGGGATGCCGCCCCAGGCCTTGATCGCGATCTTGCCGACGGACCTTGCAAGGGCCGCGTGGCGCTGGCCCGGTGCGCTCGATTCCTTGCTGATCACTTCGATCAGGTCGGGCACGAGCGGCAATCCTTCCTTGTTGTACGACGGCCCGGTGGGGTCGCTCGATTGGCCCAGCCCGCCCATATAGCGGATCATCGAGATCGGGCGGACCGAGTCGTAGTGGCCCTTGAGGCCCCATGCGGCGATTGCTGCGTCGTGGACCGCGCCGTTGACGGCGAGGTAGATCTTGACGTCCCATTCGAGGCGCCCGAGGGTCTGGCCCGTACCGCCGATCTTGAGATTCGGATCGAGCTCGTCCGAGACGAGGTTGGCTAGCACGTTCCAATGGCCCGGAGGCGTCTCGGACTTCGGCCCGTCGGCCCAGAACTCGGTCATGACCCGGTAGAAGTCGCCCGCGTTGACGACCTCCGGGTCGTACGGCTTGCCGGTCGCCGGATTGACGGAGTGGCCCCTGCCGTCGTTCGTGCCAAGGCTATTCCCGCCGCGCGCCCCCGGCGAGACATCCATCGTCGTCCCGACGGCGGGATCGAGCTCGCTCGAGTCGCGGATCACCTCGACGGCCTGGGCCTTGTAGGCCTGGTCGGTTGCCGTGTCGCCGAGCCGCGGCGGGGGACCCGGATCGATCGGTGTGCCGGCCGTGCCGCCGGCCGGGAGCGCGAACCCGGTCACGTGGCCCCAGTGCGGCCCGATGGCCTGCTGGGTGCCGTTTGTGACCGGGATCCCGTTCTGGCTGATCATCTTCTCGAGCTGGAGGGGCTGCCAGCGGTTCGGGTCGACCATCGTCGTCCCGGTCCTGTTGACGACGAGCGCCGGGTTGACTGGCTTGTAGTCGGGCGCCGCGTAGCCGTTGGCCTCGTTCGACCCGTCGGCCTTGCCGACTGCCAGCACGGTCGCCGCGATCCGGTTGCCGATCGCCGCGGGCGTGTCGCCTTCCGCGGTCGTCGTCGCGATCGGATAGCAGAGGCTGTCCATGATGTCGTCGAACTCGCTCAGCGACTCGCTCGCCCCAACCGCCTTGATGAAGCGGGCGGAGAGCACGCGATACGCCGCGTAGCTGATCGCTTCGTTACGGGCCGCGGCGACATCGGACGCAGTGTGCTTCTCGGTGAAGAAGTCGCCCGAGGCGGTCTGGTCGTAGGTCGCCCACGCGTCCCACATCGCGACGGAGGTGTGGAAGAGGTTCCGGGCGTGGACAGGCGGATTCGGCAGGGAGCGCCGAATCGCGTCGAGGAGCGCCTCATCCCAGCGCCGGGCGACGGTCCACTCCGGGTTCGTGGCGACTGCCGGGCAGGTGTTCGACGGCGTCGTCATCCGGCTGACGATCAGGCCACTCGCGACCACGACGACGGCCAGGGCGGCGGCAGCGAGCACGACGCGAGACCTTCGTTGGCTGTTGATGACGTGTCCTCCTCGTTCGTCGCGATCCAGGCCCCTCGACCCGGACTCGCCCCTCGACTAGACGACCATCCCCACCTTGGAACGCGCGGCCCCATCCAACGCCACGAGCGTTGCGATGCTACCGCGGCTGAAGGCAACGTCGACGCGCGGCGGCGCCCCGTCCAAGATTGCCGACTGGAGATCGTCGACCTCGGCGCGGTATTGGTCCAGGGACTCGACCGCGATCGTTTCGACCTCGCCGTCCCGCCTGATCGTCATCGACGGCGGCGGGCCGTCCGGCTCCGGCAGGAACGGATGGTCGATGACGAGCGTTGCCTCGCTCCCGACCACCTCGACGCGCTCGCGATCCGGCGCGGCGAAGCCGCTCTCGAAGTGGGCGACGAGGCCGCTCGGGAAGTGGAGCAGGCCGACGAACGTCCGGTCGACGCCGCGCTCGTCGAATCGAGCGAAGCCCGCCACACCATCCGGCTCCTCGCCGGCGATCCGCCGCGAGACGCTGACCGGATAACAGCCGACGTCCCACAGCGACCCGCCGCCCTGATCGGGATCGATCCGCGGATCGTCCGGGTAGTCGAGCAGGAACGAGAACGCCCCGCTGATCAGCTGGACGGTCCCGAGCGCGCCGGAGCCGATGAGCTCGAGCGCTCGCAGGGTCTGCGGGTGATGGAGGTACATGAACGCCTCCGCGGCGATCCGGTCGTTACGGACGGCCGCGGCGATGATCCCATCGACGTCGGCGACCGAGAGAGCGAGCGGCTTCTCGCAGAGGACGTGTTTGCCCGCGTCGAGCGCACGGATCGTCCACTCCGCATGCAGGCCGTTCGGCAGCGCGATGTAGACCGCGTCGACGAGCGGATCGTCGAGGAGTGCGTCGAAGGTCGGATGGGTGACCGGGGCGCCGTACCTCGCAGCGAAGGCGCGGGCCCGGCTTTCGTCCCTGCCGGCGACGGCGCGGAGCTCGCCGCGGGGGTTGCCGTGGAGGGCCCGGACGATCCGAGGCGCGATCCGCCCAGGGCCCAGGATCCCCCACTGGAGCGGTCTTCGAGCGGTGGGTGGCGCGTCCGCCAACAGTGCCTCCTCCTCCTGATGGTTGCGCCCCCTCGGCGCCACGCGAGGTGCAATCTACTACGCGCGCACCCGCTTGGCCTGAGTGAGCCCGGTCGTTGCTGAAACGACCCGACATTAAGGCTTCGCAAAACAGTACGATCGCGGTCAGGAGGGTGGTAGCCTATCGCCGACCCAGCGAGGCCGACGAGGGAAACATACGTGGAGGAGATCAGCACATGATGATTCGACGATTGGCTGCCCTGGCAGCCGGGGCGATCTTCGTCCTGGGCGCCTGCAGCAACGCCCCAGCCGGCAGCGGCGGCGGCGGATCGGGCGCGGCGGCCGGATGCACTGTTGGCGTTTCCTGGAACAACTACTCACAGGAGCGCTGGAAGAAGGCCGACGAGCCGGCGATGCAGAAGGCCATCGCGGCCAAGGGCGGCAAGTATGAGCGCGCCGACGCGAACGACAAGGCCGAGCAGCAGACCACGGACATCGCCAACCTGATCAACAAGGGCGCGAAGGTCCTGATCGTGCTCGCCAAGGACTCCGAGGCGATCAAGCCGGCGATCGCGGATGCGACGGCGAAGGGCGTCAAGGTCATCGCCTACGACCGCCTCATCGAGGATCCGAACACGTTCTACATCACGTTCGACAACAAGAAGGTCGGCACGTTGATGGCGGAGACCCTGATCAAGCTCGTGCCGAAGGGCAACTACGCGGTCATCCTCGGCGCCGAGACCGACCCGAACTCCGCGTTCCTTCGCTCGGGCATGACCGAGGCCGGGATCCCGAAGCTCGACGAGACGAACGCCGCCGGGATCAAGGTCGTGTTCGAGAAGAACACCGACAACTGGGATACCACTAACGCGAAGAACAACATGGAGCAGGCACTCAACGCCAACTCCAACAAGATCGACGCCGTTCTTTCCGAGAACGACAGCATGGCGACGGGCGTCGTTCAGGCGCTCAGCGCGGTCGGTCTCAAGATCCCGGTCTCCGGCCAGGACGGCGACACCGCCGCTCTGAACCGGGTCGCGAAGGGCGAGCAGGCCGTCTCGGTCTGGAAGAACGCATTCGCCCTCGGCCAGACGGCCGGTGACGTCGCGATGCAGCTCTGCGCTGGCACCGCCCTCAACGCCGTGAAGGCGCCGGGCGATCTGCCTCCGGCCGCGGCACCGGCGTCGCTCGACGCGCAGGCGTTCGAGACCCCGGGCAAGAACAGCGTCCAGTCGATCATCCTCACTCCGACGGCCATCACCAAGGAAAACCTGAAGGACACGATCGACGCCGGCTGGATCACGAAGGACGCAGCGTGCGCCGGCGTGGCCGCTGGGTCGACTCCGGCCTGCAACTGACCTACCCCTTTTTCGAACAATGCGACCTGCCCCGTACCGCGGGGCAGGTCGCTTTCATTCAGGCTTGATGGCGCACTGACTGACGAGGAGGAGATCGATGACCGGTTTGGCCGGGACTGCTCCGGACGAGTCTGCCCGCGGTCTGCGGGCGCGGGCCGGTGACGCGGTCCGCGCGACCGAGGTCGACCTTCGCCTGTTCGGCATGGTCCTCGCGCTCGTCGTGATCTGGGTCGGTCTGGGCCTGGCGAACTCGATCATCCTCCAGCCCGTCAACTTCCTGACGTTCTCGGTCCAGGCGGCGTCGACGGCGGTCCTCGCCACCGGCATGGTCCTCGTGATCGTGTCTCGTAACATCGACCTATCGGTCGGGTCGGTGGTCGGGCTGATCGGCATGGGTTATGCGGTGTTCATGGCCGACATCGTGCCGACGACGATCGGTCTCGGCAATCCCGTCGGCTGGATCATCGCCCTCGCTCTCGGCATCCTGTTCGGTGCCCTGATCGGCGCGTTTCAGGGCTTCCTGATCGCCTACGCCGAAATCCCGTCGTTCGTCGTGACACTCGGCGGGCTGCTCGGCTTCCGCGGCCTCATCTGGCAGTTCAGTGGCGGCACGACAGTCGCCCCGAACCTGCCGACGTTCAACCTCCTCGGCGGCGGGCCGGAAGGCTCCCTTGGTGGCATCTGGGCGTGGCTATTCGGCGCGGTCATCAGCGTGGCCGCCGTCCTGCTCCTGCTCAACGCCCGCCGCACCAAGCGCAAGTACGGCTTCCCGGTCCGGCCTCTGTGGGCCGAGGCAGTGATCGCGGCCGTTTCGGTCGGCGCCGTCCTCGCCGGCGTCCTCGTCGCCAATTCGTACCACTGGCCGGCCGGGCTCGCGACACAGTACGCGGTCGCCCACGGGATCACCGAGCCGCAGGGCGGCCTCCAGATCGAGGCCGGGATCCCAATTCCGCTCCTGATCGTCATCGCCGTCACGATCGCCATGACGTTCCTGTCGACCAGGCGACGGTTCGGGCGCGACATCTTCGCCTACGGGGGAAACCCGGTCGCCGCTGACCTGGCTGGCATCAACACTCGCTGGGTCGTCATGCGGACCTTCATCATCATGGGCATCCTCTGCGCGATCAGCGCGGCCATCGCGTCGGCCCGCCTGAACGGTGGCACCCTCGACCTGGGCCAGGGCTACGAGTTGTACGTCATTGCAGCGGCGGTCATCGGCGGGACGTCATTCGCCGGTGGAATCGGGACGATCCCAGGGGCGATCCTCGGGGCGCTTGTCATGCAATCGCTCCAGTACGGGCTCGGCTTCCTCGGGTTCAACTCGCCGCAGGTCAACATGGTCGCGGCGGTCGTCCTCGTGGCGGTCGTCGGCCTCGATGCCTGGAACCGGCGGCGGGCACGATGACGGCGGAGGCAGGAAACATGACCGACACGGCGACGACCCCGGCCCCGACTCCCTCCACGGCCGGCACGCCACTCGTCGAGATGCGCAACATCAACGTCGCGTTCGGCGGTGTCCACGCCGTCCGCGACGTGACGATCGACCTCTTCCCGGGCGAAGTGGTCGGCATCGTCGGCGGCAACGGCGCCGGCAAGTCGACGCTGACCAAGGTCCTGTCGGGTGCCCAGCGGGCGGACTCCGGGCAGATCCTGATCAACGGCGAGGCGATGATCATCTCGAACCCGCGCGACGCGAAGCACTACGGGATCGAGTGCATCTACCAGACGCTGGCCCTCGCCGACAACCTCGACGCGCCGGCGAACCTGTTCCTCGGCCGCGAGCTCACGACGCGGCTCGGCAACCTCGACGACGACCAGATGGAGGACGCGACCCGCAAGGTGATGGGTCGCCTGAACCCGAACTTCAAGCGGTTCACAACGCCGGTCCAGTCGCTCTCCGGCGGCCAGCGCCAGGCCGTGGCGATCGCCCGCGCGGTGTACTTCAACGCGAAGATCCTGATCATGGATGAGCCCACCGCGGCCCTCGGGCCGGCCGAGACCGCCCAGGTCCGGAACCTCGTCCGCCAGCTAAAGAGCGAGGGGATCGGCATCTTCCTGATCAGCCACGATATCCACGACGTCTACGACCTGGCAGACCGCGTGAGCGTCATGTACCACGGCCAGATCGTCGACACGGTCCGCAAGGAAGCCGTATCGACCGACGACATCCTCGGAATGATCATCCTCGGCAAGAAGCCCGGCGACGTGACCGAGAAGGAGCTGGAGCAGCTCGAGCTCCGCGGCTGACCGAACGGCCGGGTCAGCAGGCCCGGAACGTCGGCGCCAGGGCCGGGTAGAGGGCGCGGTAGCCGGCGTGCCGCTCGCGGTAGACCTGGGCTTCGGGACCAGGGACAGCGGCCGCGGTCGCCGTGACCCATGCATCCGTCGCTGCCACGACCGACGGGTGCCAGCCGGCGCCAACGGCCGCAAGGAGGCCCGCGCCGAACGCGGCACCCTCGGATGTGGTGACGGTCGCGATCTCAGCGCCGAGGACGTCAGCGAGGATCTGGCGCCAGAGCGGGCTGGCGGTCCCGCCGCCGGACGCCCGGATCTGCCCTGGAGCCGGCATCCCCGCCTCGATCATGAGATCCAGCCCGTCGCGCAAGCCGAATGCGACACCTTCCAGGACCGACCGAGTGAGGTGACGCCGGTCGTGGGTCACGGTCAGTCCGACGAACGCGCCACGGGCCAGAGGATCGGGATGCGGGCTGCGTTCTCCGGTTAGGTAGGGGAGGAAGAACAGGCCCTCGCTTCCCGCGGGCACCTCCGCGGCCTGGCCGACGAGATCGGCGAATTCCACGCCGGGCGCAAGAGCGTCGCGAAACCACCGCAGACTCCCCGCTGCCGACAGCATCACCGACATCAGGTGCCAGCGGTCCGGCACGGCGTGGCAAAAGGAATGGACCCGACCGGCCGGCTCGAACAGCGGTTGGTTCGTCGTGGCGAAGATGACCCCGGACGTGCCGAGCGACAGGGCAACGGTTCCCTCGACGACCGCCCCGACGCCGACCGCGTTCGCGGCCTGGTCGCCGCCACCGGCGACGACGGGAGTTCCCGCCTTGAGGCCGGTCGCGGCTGCGGCAGCAGCAGAGACAGATCCCGTGACCACGGGTCCTTCGAAGGTCTTCGGTAGCCAGCGGCGGTCGATCCCGAGCGCGTCAAGTATCTCGGGCGACCAGTCGCGTGCGGCCAGGTCGAACAGGATAGTTCCGCCCCCGTCGGCCTTGTCGACGGCATGGTCGCCGGTCAGCCGCAGGCGGACGAAGTCCTTCGGTAGCAGGACATGCGCGATTTGCCGCCAGACGTCCGGCTCGTGATCGCGGACCCAGACGAGCTTCGGCGCGGTGAAGCCCGTGAGCGCGTCATTGCCCGTGATTGAGATCAACCGCTCCGGTCCCACGAGCCGCCGGATTGCGTCGCACTCGGCTGCCGTCCGCTGATCGTTCCAGAGGATCGCCGGTCGGAGGACCTCGTTCCGTTCGTCAAGCAGGACCAGCCCGTGCATCTGCCCCGTCAACCCGATCGCCGCGACATCGTTGCCCGCCGTGCCGGTCGTGGAAAGGACAGATCGGATGGCGGCGACCGCGCCGTCCCACCACAGGCTGGGCTCCTGCTCGCTCCAGAGCGGCTGCGGCACCTCGAAGCCGTATTCTGCGGCGCCGACCCCGCTGATCGCGCCCGATTCGTCGATCAGGACGGCCTTGGTCGCCGTCGTCGAGACATCGATCCCGAGGACGTGGGACACGAGGTCAGCGACCGGCGCCCGTTTTGACCCGTGCGGCCTCGTCCGCGGCCCAGATCTGCTGGTTCACCAGGTTCTCGAGGAGCTCCTGGCGCCCAGACGACGGCTGTGGATCGATCCCGCCCGCGGCGACCTGCCCCTCGAGCGCCGCAAGCGTCGCGTCGCCGGACAGGATCGACGTTCCGAGATCGCCCGCCCAGCCGGCGTAACGTTCCTCACGGAGTCGCTCCAGCGCCCCTGCTTCGATCATGCCGGCGGCGACGAGGAGCGCTCGCGCCAACGTGTCGATCCCGCCGATGTGGCCGTGGAAGAGATCCGTCCGATCGAGGCTCTGGCGGCGCAGCTTCGTGTCGAAGTTGAAGCCGCCGGTCGTGAAGCCGCCGCCCCGGACGATCTCGTAGAGCGCGAGCGAGAGCTCGTCAACAGAGTTCGGGAACTGGTCGGTATCCCAGCCGTTCTGGTAGTCGCCGCGGTTCGCGTCGATGCTGCCGAAGATCCCGTTGGCGATCGCGTACGCGACCTCGTGGTGGAAGCTGTGCCCGGCGAGGGTCGCGTGGTTCGCCTCGATGTTCACCCGGTACTCGCGATCCAGCCCATGGCGGACGAGGAAGCCGTGCACGGTCGACGAGTCGTAGTCGTACTGATGCTTCGTTGGCTCCTGCGGCTTGGGCTCGAGCAGGAGCGTGCCCTTGAAGCCGATCTTGTGCTTGTGTTCCGCGACCAGGGTGAGGAACCGCGCGAGCTGCCGTTCCTCGCGCGCGAGGTCGGTGTTCAGCAGCGTCTCGTAGCCTTCGCGCCCGCCCCACAGCACGTAGTTCGCTCCGTCGAGTCGCTTCGTGCCTTCGAGCATGAGCTTTACCTGCCCGGCCGCGTAGGCGAACACCTCCGGGTCCGGATTCGTGGCCGCCCCGGCCGCGAAGCGGGGATGGCTGAAGAGGTTGGCAGTTCCCCACAGGAGCTTCGCGCCCGTCCGGGCCATGTGGGCCTCGATCTGGGCCAGGATCATGTCAAGGTTCGCCCGCGACTCGGCGAACGTCCGGCCCTCGGGCGCGACGTCCCGGTCGTGGAAGCAGAAAAACGGGACGCCGAGCTTGGCAATGAACTCGAACGCGGCGTTGAGTTTGGCGGTCGCGGCCGCCATCGGATCGAGACGGGGGTCGAGCCATGGCCGGTCGAACGTGCCGACGCCGAAGACGTCGGAACCGGGCCAGTTGAACGAGTGCCACAGGCAGACGGCGATCCGGAGGTGGTCCTCCATCCGCTTCCCGAGGACGAGCCGATCGGGATCGTAGACCTTGAAGGTCAGCGGGTCCGTCGCGTCAAGCCCGCCAAAGGCGATCGGCTCCGGAACGTCGGAGAAGAAGTCACCGGCCACGTTGATCCCTCCTCCAGGCGCCTGCCACGCGCGTCGCGCCAATCGGGCGCGCCATTCACCGAGTATCGCATCTTGGCTGAGCGACAGACCGACGGTCAGGCGGCTTCATGCATCCTCCCTGGCCGCCGTACCTCCGTAGCGCCACGCCTCGCATGGCAAATTGTCGTGCATTCGATAGATGCTCCGGCGTGCCCATATCCGGCGCTGTAACGGCCGCCCGACGATGACTGACGCGCACCATCGAGTCGGCTGCCGAGGGGGGTCATGTCGCGCTGCGCGACGGCCGAACCGGTGAAGACGCAGGCAGCGTGGAGGAGATCACATGCGTCGATCATGGCGCGCCTTTGCCTTGGCAACGGTATCGATTCTGTTGTTCAGCGCCTGTTCCACATCCGGCGGCACCCCGTCGCCGGCCGGTACCTCGGCGAGTCCCGCAGGTAGTGCGGCGAGCAGTCCCGCCGAGAGCACGGCTCCCGCGTTCGACCCGATGTCCGTGAGCGGCACCGTGGTCCTGTCGGGTTGGCAGGCGAGCGGAGAGGAGGGAACCGCCCTCCAGAAGACGCTGGATGCCTTCAAGGCCAAGTACCCGAACATCAAGCTCGACTACCAGCCGATCGCGACGGACTATCCAACGGCGATGGCTGCCAAGTTCAGCGCCGGGGAGCCGCCCGACCTGTTCTACGTCGACTCGAGTGTGGCACCCGACTGGATCGACCAGGGCGTCCTCGAGGAGCTCGACACGATGGCCGCCGAACGCGGTTTCGACACGAGCCAGTTCTTCGAGGGCTATCTCAACGCGTTCAAGGGGACCGACGGCAAGACCTACGGCTTCCCGAAGGACGGCAACACGCTCGCGATGGCCTACAACACCGACCTGCTCACGGCGGCGGGCATCGAGCCGCCGACGACCTGGGACGAGCTCAAGACGGCGGCTGAGAAGCTCACGACGGGCGGCAAGAAGGCCTTCTGCCTCAACCACAGTCTCGACCGCGCCCTGGCCTTCATCGACCAGGACGGCGGCTCGCTCCTGAGCGACGATAAGACCACGAACACCGTCGATTCGCCAGAAGTCCGCGACGCCCTCACGACCTATCTCGGCTTCTTCAAGAACCAGCAGGGTGCCCGTGCCGGCGATCTCGGTGACGACTGGTGCGGCAAGGCCCTCGGTGAGCAGCAGGTCGCGATCATCTTCGAGGGCGGCTGGGTCGACCCGTACATGAAGCAGAACTATCCCGATGTGAAGTACGCGTGGGCGGAGATGCCGCAAGGGAAGCAGAAGGCGACCCTCGGCTTCACGGTCAGCTACTCAATCGGTGTGGATTCGGTGAACAAGGATCCGGCGTGGGTCCTGCTGACATACCTCACCGGACCGGAAGGCATGAAGATCTGGACGGAGGGCGGCGTCGCCAATCCGTCGCGCAAGGACGTGCCACCGGCCGCCGGCAAGGAGGTTCTCGTCAAGGGCGCTGAGTATGCGAAGCCGTGGAGCTTCATCCCGGGCTTCAGCAAGATCAACGATGCCTTCAACAACGCGATGACCGCCCAGATCGAAGCGAAGAGCGACGATCCGGGACCGGTCGTCGATGCGACGAAGGCCGCACTCGACGACGCCCTCGGGCAGTAACCAGCACGGAGGCCCGGGCCTGAGCCCGGGCCTCCGTTCCTTGTCCGGACGGAGGCGCCCATGACCGCCGGGACCGCCAGCCGGGGGGTCCGCGGTGAGCGTCGCGCCGAGATGCTCACCGGCTACGCACTCGTCGCGATCCCGCTCCTGCTCTACGCGACCCTGTTCTTCGGGGCGATGCTCTATGCCGCCTATATCAGCCTGTGGCGGTGGGGCCTGCGCGGCCCGCGGAACTTCCTCGGATTCGGGAACTACGAGGACATCCTGTCCGACCCGATCTTCTGGAAGGCCGTGACGAACACGATCTACTACGTCGCGATCTGGGTACCGCTGACGATGGCGCTCGGCCTGTTCCTCGCAGTGATCGTGAACCAGAAGCTTCGCGGCCAGACCTTTTTCCGGGCCGCGTTCTACTTTCCGACGCTCGCCAGTTCGGCCGCGATCACGGTCGTCTGGCTCTTCTTGCTGCAGCCGGACGGGCTGTTCAACGGCATCCGCGGCGCAATTGGGCTGAATCCGGTGTTCGAAGCTCTCGGCTTTCCGCCCAATCACAACTGGTTAGGCAGCTCCCGGACGGCGATGAACTCGATCATCATCCTCAACGCCTGGACGACGTCCGGGACGGTGATGCTGTTCTACCTGACATTCCTGCAGACGATCGGCAAGGAGGTCTACGAGGCCGCGGCGATCGATGGCGCGGGGGCATGGCAGACGTTCCGCCGGATCACCTTTCCGCTCCTCAGGCCGGCCCACTTCTTCGTAGGCACCCTCTTGTTGATCGGCGGCCTCAAGCTGTTCGACCAGGCGATCATCGCCGGCGGGCGCGGCGGCGAGCCGAACAACTCCCTGACGACGATCGTGCTCTTCATCTACCGCGCCGCGATCACCGACAACGAATTCGGGTTCGCGGCCGCGGTCGGCCTCGTTCTGTTCGTGCTGATCTTCACGTTGACACTCATCCAGCGGCGGCTGTTCGGCCAGGAACCCAGCTGGTGAGGCTCGGGCAATGACCGGAGCTGCCGCCCCGCCCCCGCCTGCCGCGCCGGTTGTACCCGCCGCGCCCACGCCGCCGCGCCCCGCCGCGCAAGGGGACGTCGCGATCGCGGGCGACCGCGGCCGCACCATCCGCCGAGCCATCGCCTACGTGCTCCTTGTGAGCTATGCGCTCCTCATGCTTGTGCCGTTTGCGTGGCAGGTCATCACGTCGTTCAAGACCGACCGCGACGCGCTGCGCCTCACCGTCATCCCGGATCCGTTCACCCTGCAGGGCTGGGAAAAGGGCTTCCTGACGCTCGACCCGTCGATCCCGCAGCTGTTCTTCAACAGTGTGATCGTCGCGGCCGGGGTGACGATCAGCAACCTCGTTCTCGCGAGCATGGCGGGCTACGCGTTCGCTCGGCTGCGGTTTCCCGGTCGGGAGATCCTGTTCCTCGCGATCCTCGGCACGTTGATGATCCCGGACCAGCTTCGCTTCGTGCCTGTGTACCTGATTGAGCGGCAGCTGGGCCTCATCACCCGTGAGCCCCAGAACTATCTCGGCGTTGTTCTCGTCCTCGCGATCGAGGCCCAACAGCTCTTCCTCATGCGCCAATACTTCCTGTCGATCCCGCGGGACCTCGAGGAGGCGGCCAAGATCGACGGTGCCGGCTTCTTCACGACGTTCCTTAGGGTCATGCTGCCGCTCGCCGGTCCGGCGCTGGCGGCCGTGTCGATCCTCGCGTTCCAGGGAGCCTGGAACGGCTTCTTCTGGCCGCTGCTGATCCTCCAGGACCAGGGTCACTGGACACTGCCGCTCGGGCTGTTCCAGTTCACCCAGGAGTTCCTCTCGTTCTGGCCGGCTCTGATGTCGGTGACGATCGCGGCCATCCTGCCGATTCTCGTGATCTACCTGTTCTTCCAGCGCTACTTCGTGGCGAGTGTGGCGGCCAGTGGCGTCAAGGGCTGAGCCTCTCCCGACAAAGGCCGATGGCGGGCTGCGGAGCGCGATCCGGGCGGCGGGGTTCGACTTCTACTACGAGTCGATCCGGGTCGTTCCGGCGAACATCCTGTGGGGGATCTCGCTCCTCGCGGTTCTCGCTGTTGCCATCGACGGCGGTCCCCTCCTCACGCTTGCAGTCGCGCCGCTGATGGCGATCCCGTATGTCGGCATCGTTCGGTTGGCTGCGCTGGCGGCACGCAGCCGCGACGTCGTCCTGTCCGACGTCTTTCGGGCCTACCGGGAGTTCGGTCTGGCTGCTCTCGGAATCGGCACCTTGACCACCCTCGCCGTCGCGCTCCTCGCCTCGAACGTCGTCGTAGGAGCGACGATGGGCGGGTTGGGCGGCTGGGTGTTCGCGACGCTGGCCGCGTCCGGTCTGCTCGGGGTCTGGGTCGTCGGGTTCCCGACGTGGGTCCTGGTCGTCGACCCGAACCGCGCCGACCGCCCCCTGCGGGACCGGCTCCGCCTCGCGGTGCTGCTGGTCCTGGCCGCGCCGGGGCGGATGGCGGCCCTCGGCGCGCTCCTCTTGATCCTCCTGCTCATCAGCACGGTGGCCTTCGCCGCGCTCATGACGATCTCGGTGTCGTACGCCGCGCTCGTCGCCGCACGCTACGTTCTGCCGCTGGCTGATCGCCTCGAAGCCTGGATCGTCGTACGAGAGGCCGGCCCCGCGAACGGGTGACGCCCAGCGTAGGACCCGGCCTGTCCCGGGACCTATCATTCGACTGTGACGTTTCCGGTGCAGGTCGGTCCCACCGCGATCACGATCAATCGGGACGATCGCTTCGTCGTGTGCCAGCCGGATGGCCGGATCCTCGGCGGCGTGGACGACGGCTTCTTCACCCGGGACACCCGGTTCATCTCGGGTTACGAGCTCAGGGTCAACGGCCGCCGCCCCGTGCTCCTCAACTCCGCCCCGATCCAGTTCTTCTCGTCGCGGTTCGAGTTCACGAACGACGCGCTTCTCGACGATGTGGGCCAGGTCGACCGTCACTCGCTTTCGATCCGGCTCGACCGGACCGTGTCGGGCGGCGTCCACGAGGACCTCGACATCGTCAACTACGGTCGCCGCGCGGTCCGATTGACGATCGAGGTCCAGATCGATTCGGACTTCGCCGACATCTTCGACGTCCGCCGCGACGCCTTCGTCCGACGCGGCCAGTTGAACTCCCGCTGGTTCCGCTCCCGCCGCGAACTCCGTTCCGAGTACATCAACCGCGACTTCCGGCGGGAGCTGATCGTCGCCGTCCACCTGGCCGATTCGCCGCCGCAGTTCGCGAACGGCAGTCTCGTCTTCGTCGCCAGGATCGCCCCGAAGGCCGTGTGGCACACCTGCGTGAAGTGGCTGCCTGTAACGAGCTCCGACTCGCATCGCCGGCCGACGACCCTGGCCTGCAACGCGGTGGAGGCTCCCCTCGTCGGCAACGGGCCGCGCCTTCCGGAGGTGACGATCGAGACGCCGAACGTGACCGTCCGGCGGTCGTGGGACCAGGCCGTACGCGACATGGAGGCCCTCCGGCTGGAGGACCCGACGTTCGAGCGCGGCGTCTACATCCCGGCAGCCGGCGTCCCGTGGTTCGTGACGCTCTTCGGTCGCGACACGCTCATCGTCTCGATGCAGGCGATCTCGGGCTATCCCGAGTTCGCCGCGGGTGCGCTGCGCCGCCTCGGGGCGATGCAGGCGACGGAGGACGACCCGGAACGCGACATGGAACCCGGCAAAATCCCGCACGAGATCCGCCACGGCGAGCTGGCGCAGCTCGGGATCCTTCCCTACACGCCCTACTACGGGACCCACGACGCGACGAGCCTCTACCTGATCGTCCTCTCGTACCTGTTTCAGTGGCTCGGCGACACGGCCGTCCTGCGCCGCTACCTGCCGAACGCCGAGGCGGCGCTCCGCTGGATCGACCGGCACGGCGATCGGGACCGGGACGGCTTCCAGGAGTACAAGACCCGCTCGTCCCACGGCTACTACAACCAGGGTTGGAAGGATGCCGGCGACGCGATCCCGGAGGAGGACGGAACGCTTGCGCCGCTGCCGATCGCGCTGTGCGAGCTCCAGGGATACGTCTACGACGCGAAACTCCGGATGGCCGGGATCTACGACATCCTCGATCGCCCGCTGGACGCCCGGCGGCTCCGCAGGCAGGCGCGCGAGCTGTACGAACGCGTGAATGAGAAGTTCTGGTGGGAGGAGGAGGGGACGTACTACCTCGGCCTGAACGGCAAGAAGGAGCCGATCCGTTCCGTGGCGTCGAACGCCGGCCACATGCTCCAGTCGGGGATCGTGCCGAAGGAGCGGGCCGGCCGGGTGGTGAAGCGGCTCCTTGCCGACGACATGTGGTCGGGTTGGGGAATCCGGACCCTCTCGTCCGACCACGTGGCATACAACCCGTTCAGCTATCACACCGGAACCATCTGGCCCCACGACAATGCAATGATCGCCGGCGGCCTCCGTCGCTTCGGTTTCGACGCGGAGGCCGCCCAGGTGGCCAAGGGCATGTTCGATATCGCCGAGCGGCTCGTCGCCTATCGGTTGCCGGAGCTGTTCGCCGGCCTGCCCCGCCACGAGGCCAGCTTCCCCGTCCAGTACCTGGGGGCGAACGTCCCGCAGGCCTGGGCGGCTGGGTCGATCTTCCGGTTCATCGCGATCCTTTCCGGGATCCACACGATGTCCGACCGCGACGGCTCCCGCATCTACGTGAATCCGGCGCTGCCGGCGTGGCTGCCGGTACTCACGATCCGGAATCTTCGGGCGGGCCGGGGCTCGCTCGACCTGGCCCTCAGCGATGGAACCGTTGACGTCCTGTCGAACACGACAGGGTTCGAGGTGATCCACGGGCCGGCGCCGCACCCGGAACACGGGGCGCGAGCCGGACGCTAGGCCGGTGAGGCGCTTTGCGATGTGCCTGCAAGATCGAACGGGGCGACGCCAGCCGCGATCCTGTCGCAACGCCCTGCACCATCGGGATGGTGGAACCGCTGCGGCCACGCGGGACGGGGCCCGCGCTCTTCCTGAACCCGGCCGACGACCTCGGCTTCGTTGGCGAGGTCGACCGGTTGATGGACGACGGCGTCGCGGAGGCGCCCGAGCTCGAACGGCGACTGCGCGACTCGTATCCCAGTGCTGTCGTCCGGCCGCGCGACCTCTCCAATGAACCCTTCGTCGTATGGTACGTGTACCGGGATGGCCATTGGGTCGCGTCCAATTGATCGTTGGCGATCAGAGGGAACACGAGGTAGGACATGTCGGAAACTGAGGACGACCTCCGAACGACGTCCGACGCCGTCGTCTCCGGCACAGAGAGGCTGAAGGCCCTCGAGGAAGCGAAGCGGGGCCTCGAACCCGAGGATCCCGAACGCCTGCTCATCGCCGCCGAGATTGCCGAGCTCGGGAGCCGACTCGAGAACGCGACGGCCGCGGAGCTCGAGCTCGCCCAGACCGCCAAGGACGAGGCGGACGCCTCGCCCGGCTCGCCCGAACGCCCGATCGACGCTTGACCGGAACGGCGCTAGGTTCGCGCCAACTCAGCCGCGTCTCAGAGAGTTCTCACGCTCCGACGCGACGATCGGTCCACTGACCACCCGCAGCCACCCCGAAGTCAGGAACTGATCGTGAGATTCTTTCATCGAGGGCTCCTCCTCCCCCTCGTTCTCGGGCTCACCGTCGCCGCTTGCAGCGGCGGCGGTGCGTCCACCTCCAGCCCGGTCGCGGCCGCTCCCTCCCAGGGCGCGCCGG